>FMJZ01009495.1_pt1 | contig 51105 bp, 49 predicted proteins | sample 1987881 | NCBI WGS metagenome assembly FMJZ01 (sample SAMEA4378227, study PRJEB15110) | soil metagenome | biome: soil; feature: Field; material: Soil | place: India | collected 2015-03-11 | depth 0 m
TTCGTCATGGGTAGCCCGCAACTTCCAGTTGCAGGGGTGTTTTTGAGGCAACCTTGCGATTAGAAATCGCAGGCAACACAGAACAAAACCTGCTGACGCAGGTTTATGGAGTGCTGAAGCCATGCTTCAGCACAGGCCGCAACTTCCATCCGCAGGGATGCCTCTACCCGACTGTTAACCCCCTCATCCCAACTCGAGCTCTAACATCAGTTCTACGAACCCTTGAAGTCCGAACGGTGCATCACATACACCAGCAGGGTGCGCCGGGTGCCGTCCGCCCAGTCCTCCTCGATCTCTCCGCGCAGGCGAAACCCCAGCCTCTCAGGGATTGCCCGGCTTCGGAGGTTCTCCGGCTCCACCCGAATGCGCACCACCGGAACCTGCCACTTCTCGAAGGCGTACTGCGTCAGCAGGCGAGTGCCCCGCGTGACCAGCCCTTTCCCTTCCGCCTGCTCGTCGATCCAGTAGCCAATTTCCGCCTCCGGCTCCGCGCTGGCGCTGCGAAACAGCCCGATGGTTCCCACCAGCTGACCGTTCAGCCAGATGCCCGTCTGCAAACTGCGTCCCCACCGAAAACTGCGAAGCGACTCCCGCACGAACTCGCGCGTATCGTCCTCAGTGTGCACGTGATCCACCCAGCTCATCCAGCGGCGCAGGCGTTCGCGATTGCGGATGGTCAGTTCGAACAGCGCAGGCACATCCTGAAGCGTCAGCTGACGCAGCTCCGCCCCCTCACCCAGAGAGAAGCATATCCGTTTACGCGCTATCCACCGGCGCCAGAAGCCCATCATCATACCAGCTTGCTCCCTTCAGTGTTCAGCAGACGAAGCACTTCCGCGTTGAGCATCCAGAACACCAGCGCATTGGCGAACCCGCTGAGCGGACACGCTGGCGTTGGCATCCATGCTTCCGTCAACGCGCCATCCGTATACGGCACGTGCGTGCGAATCACCAGGTCCACCACATCAGCTACGCGCTTCCCGGACGGATGCTGAGGCGGAACGACCCTTTTGTCCACCGGCGAGCCGATATACACTACCTTCGCCCCCCTCGCCCGCGCCTGCTGACAGATGTCCACCGACAGGGCGAACACGCCCAGAATACTGCCGAACACCAGCACATCGCCCTGCTCCACCTTTTGAACATCTTCCAGACGGTAGGCTAACGGCGTGAACAGCCCGGGGTTGCCCTCCCGCTCTGGAGCGGTCTCGTAGGGAGGAAAGTGCCCGATATCCAGATGCCACAGTCGCTTCCCCGCCCGATGCGCCTGCGCACACCAGCGCGCCGCCTTCCGAATAGAAGCCATCTCCTGTCGGGCAATTCGCCGAGCCAGCGCGGTTGACAGTTCCAGATACTGCTCCGCCAGCATCTTCAGTAGCCCTCCCGTGCGGTGTCGCCAAGTGCCTGCTCGTTGAACGAACGGCTGTCGGGCAGTTTGATACTGCGCCAGAGATGGGGCGTCTTGCCATGCAGGTGCATCCGCTCGATAAAAGCCGCCGTCAGCGTCCACAGCATCACGCAGGCAACCACCCCGGAGATGGGACAGGCATCCCGCCCCTCCGACACGGTGAACACGCCTCCGTCGGGCGGTACGGGCAGGTGTGCCGATGCCCAGTGCGTCAGCGTCAGCGTGTCGCCCTCCTCCGCCGAAGGACACAACGCCACCACGTAAACGCCCCGCTGCCGGGCATCACGAGCCAGAATGCTCATGGAAGCGTTTTCCGCCCTGCGCGAACACATTATCAGTATATCAGGAGCCGCGATGCCAGCCTCCCCGAGGTCGGTGGTTGTCAGCGGTTGAATCATCATCAACCCTCCTGCTCTGCCAACCGCCTCGCTGGTCAGCCCGCTGTGGTCGTCCACAATATACAGTTTGCCTCCCTGTAATCCCCGCCGCGCCATCGCTTCTGCCGTTCGCTCGACAGCGGTCAAACACCCGGAGCGCACCGATTGCAGTTCGGCAACAACCCGACGGACATACTCTTCTGCCGAAAGCATGACGTGTACTTCCCCCCTTCCCACTGTGTGTTTCCCCCTGCGAAGCCATGTTCCTGCAGGAAGGAACCGAGCAAAAGAAGAAGCATACGCCGAGCGTGAAAATCCGGCAGGAGCATCCGCCATGATTATCTGGATATGCACCGACATGGAAGGGCTGGCAGGCATCGACAGCTGGGACCAGTGCTACCATCCCGATGACAATGCCCCGGAGTATCTCTACGGGCGCGAACAGCTCACCGCCGAGGTGAACGCCGCGGCTGCAGGCTGTTTTGACGCCGGAGCTACCGAGGTGCGCGTCATCGACGGGCATGGGCGCAACCGCAATCGTGGCTTCATTCGCAAGAAGCTGGACCTGCGCGTTCGGCAGGTGTGGTTCAGCAGTTTCAACCCCATTCGCTTTGAAGGCTTGGACGAAACCGTGCACGCGGTGGCGATGCTCGGTCAGCACGCCATGGCGGGAACGCTGAACGCCTTCATTGACCACACGCAGGTTCCCAAAGAGCTGTGCCGATTCCGCATCAACGGTCAGGAGCACGGCGAGATGAGCCAGCTCGCGCTGTACGCAGGGGCGTATGGAGTACCGCTGGTGTACGTCTCCGGCGATGAGGCGCTGTGCGAAGAGGCACGACGGCTGTTTCCGCACGTGGTATGCACCCCGACAAAACGCGGCACAGGCTGGGCAACCTGCGAGCTCTACCCACCCGACCAGGTGCGCCAGCGCATCCGCTACCACATCGCCTATGCCATCCGCCACGCAAACCGCGAGCACGCCTGGCGCGTCCAGCCGCCCGTTGACGTGTCGGTGGAATGGGCATATAGTGGGCTGGCAGACCGATACGCGGGCTTCGCGGGGGTTCAGCGCGTGGATGCCCGCACCGTCGCATGGAAGATACACGACCCGCGCGACATCTACATGTTCCCCAGCGAATCGTGGCAACCGGGCAGGGTTCGAAAAGAGGTGTGAGCAATATGCTTACGCGCATTGTATTCTGGACAATACTCATCGGAGCATCCCTCTTCCTGTCCAGCGTATCCGCCGACAGAACCGTCGTCGTCAGGGACACACAGGAATTACGCACGGCGCTGCGCTCTGCCCAGCCCGGGGACACCATTCTGCTCGCGCCCGGCGAGTACGAGGGCGGACTGTATGTGGAACGACTGTTCGGGCAACCGGGCAAGCCCATCATCATCACGGCGCAGGATCCGCAAAAGCCTCCCGTCATTCGCGGCGGCAGTAATGGCATCCATATCGCCCGCGCAAGTTATGTTCAACTGCATAACCTCACCTTCGTCGGGGCACGCTATAACGGCATCAATATCGACGACGGCGGTCAATACGACTCCCCCGCCCATCATATCCTGCTGAAGGGCATCACGGTACGCGACGTCGGTCCCGAAGGCAACTGCGATGGCATTAAGCTATCGGGCGTTACCGACTTTCGGGTGGAGGCCTGCACGATAGAGCGATGGGGCGATGGCGGTCAGGGTATTGATATGGTGGGCTGTCACCGGGGCGTGATTGAAGAATGTACCCTGCGCTTCACCGATGATAAGGGCTATGGCGTGCAGGCAAAGGGCGGCTGTAGCCACATCACCGTGCGCCGGTGTCGTTTTGAACATGCGGGGGCGCGTGCCATGCAAATCGGCGGGAGCACTGGCTTGCAGTTTTTCCGCCCACCGTTGAAACCGGGCGGCGAGCACGCCGAGGCGCGAAATATCACGGTAGAAGGATGCACCTTCATCGGTTCGACCGCCGCGGTGAGCTTCGTGGGTGTGGACGGCGCAACGGTGCGCTTCAACACCATCTACATGCCCACCCGATGGGCGATACGAATCCTCCAGGAAACCCGCGATGAGGGCTTCGTGCCCTGCCGAAATGGGCGATTTACGGATAATCTGGTGGTGTTTCGCTCCGACCGCTGGTTTGAGGGAGGCGTAAACATCGGTCCCTACACCGCTCCGCAAACCTTCACCTTCGCCCGAAACTGGTGGTATTGCGAAGACGCCCCCGAGCGCAACAAACCCGCGCTCCCGGTGTCTGAAAGGGATGGAGTGTACGGCGTGAACCCGCGCCTGCGCGACCCGGAAAAGGGCGACCTGTCGGTGCGAGAAGACAGCCCGGCACGCCGTGTGGGAGCACATGCACTGCCGTCGGGGAGAGAAGCTCCTGCGCGTTAGAGGGCGGGGATGCGTTCGAATGCCCCAAGGCAGTTCTTTGGAGTGCTGAAGCCACGCTTCAGCGTCAAGGCAGTTCTTTGTGGAGTGCTGAAGCCACGCTTCAGCGTCCCAAGCCCAGCCTCCGCAGGAGGCTTCGCCAAGGGTAGCCCGCAACTTCCAGTTGCAGGGTTGCATTTTACCTGCCCTTGCGATTAGAAATCGCAGGCAACACAGAATAAAACCTGCTAAAGCAGGTTAGCGGTTGCTGAAGCAAGCTTCAGCACTCCAAAGCTTGAAACATCCACCAGCAGGGCTTTGTCTAAAACGTGGACTGTCTGAATTGTTGACGTCATACAGCGATGTGGTAAAATTAAAGCGTCATTTAGCCGTGTATCAACACAGGAGGAAAACGTCGCGATGCAGGAAGGTAGTTCGTCGGCTACATGGACATCTGGCGTTCTGGCTGGCTCCCGCGCCCAGCGCCTTCTGGAGGAGCTACAGTATGCCATCCAGCGCACAGACGGAACCACCATGATGGGCTGGGCGTTCCAGAGCCTGCGCATCTTCGGACTGGCTTTCAAGAGGCGCGTGGTTAACCTGTTCAACTTTTCCAAAAAGCTTGTTGGACTGTTGATTCGCGAGGCAAAAGAGGGCTACCACGCATCGGAGCAGGGTCAACTGGCGGACCATGCCCAGAAAAAACTGCAACAGCTCTCCACCACCTTGCAGAGCAAGGGTAAGGATGTCGCTGAGAACGTGGGCGCGATTGCTAAGCGTATCATCGCCAACCCCAAGGAGGCAGCGCCGGAACTGGCGGCAGCGGTGCTGGGCTTCCTCGCAGGGTCAGGAGGACTGGACGCCAATGGCGGTATTCCCGACAGGGACATCGCGGTCGGCGGCATCGGCAGCCACCGTTCGGTATTCACCCACTCCCTGCTGACGGGAGCGATGCTGGAGACAGCGGTCTTCTCGTTTGCTTTGCTGGTCAATGCCGTCCACCAGAACCTGCCGGAAGAGCATGACCCGTTCTGGGACAGAATGGTCGCGGAGATGAACCGCATGTCGGTCGCCTTCGCGGCGGGCGCCTGTGCGGGGCTGGCTTATCACCTGCTGGCGGATTCCACGTGGCAGGCGGGCAAGCCCTATCCGGACCTGCCCTTCTCCATGCCGATGGAGGGACACTCGCTTCTGATGGGAGGCAGTGCCCTCGCCGAAGGGATGCGAGCGGGCGAACTGGCAAACCAAACCGGCAAGAAACGTTTACCCCAGTCCTCGTAACAGACACAGTGGTCCGTTTCGGGCGACACGGAGGTCGCCCGCTCCGTTTTCGTGGTAATATAAAGGTGTCATGCGCAACGGTGAAACACAACCCAACAACGAGAGGCTGTACGATCTCAGTGCCTTACTGCTTCGCGCCGGTAACGCGGTAAGTGTACTGCTGCTCACCGCGGGCATGGTGCTCACGCTCTGGTACAAAAGCCGGGCTGACATTCATTCTCACTCCCTGCTCAATGCATGGCATCGTCTGCTGCGCGCAGACCCCTCGGGCTTTCTGGAGGTCGGTCTGCAAATGATTATCCTCACCCCTGTTATCGCCTCGCTGGCGATAGGGGTATATGCGCTGGCACACAGGCAACGCTCCCTGTTGATACCATCACTGCTGGTCATCGGAGGCTTGGCGCTGAGTTTATGGATAGGTATCGCGTGGTAACTCTGCCCTCTTACGCCAAGGTCAACCTCACGCTGGACGTGCGCGAACGGCTTCCCAACGGCTATCATCTGGTTCAGACCGTCATGCAGGAGATCAGCCTGGCGGATGAGGTGACGGTGCGCCAGAGCGACGTGGAGGGTATCCGCATAGAGTGCCCGGAAGGCACAGTCCCCGAGGACAGTTCAAACCTTGCCTGGGGCGCGGCGGAACGGTTCTACCAGCGGCTGGGTGTGCCGCCGTGTGTGCATATTACTCTCCGCAAGCGCATTCCTGTTCAGGCGGGGCTGGGCGGCGGAAGCAGTAACGCTGCCACTGTGCTCCGCGCCCTGAATATCCTGCATGGCTATCCCCTCTCCCCCGAGCAGTTGCGGTCGGTGGCGCTTTCTCTGGGTTCCGATGTGCCCTTTTTCCTGCAGGGAGGCACTGCGCTGGTAGAGGGGCTAGGAGAGGTGATTACCCCCTTACCCGTTCCTGCGAGTTATCCGCTGGTGGTGGCGGTTCCGCCCACCGGCGTTTCCACCGCATGGGCTTACGAGCAGATCGACCACGAGCGCGCCCTCTCCGGGCAGGAAGAGCTGCCTCCGCCGCGCACTCCGGCGATGGTCAACGCTCTGCGCACCGGGGCAAACTGGCTACCCCTCCTGTACAACGACTTCGAAGCGGTCGTCCTGCCAGCCAACGAACAGATTCAGCATGCAAAAGCGAATATGATGCTGTCAGGGGCACTGGCGGCGCTGCTGTGCGGGAGCGGTGCAGGAGTGCTGGGCGTCTACGCGGACGAGGGCACAGCACACCGCTCGATGCAGAGGCTCAGGCGTGCTGGAAACCGGGCATGGGTATGCACCTTCTGCTGGCGATAGAGAAAAAGACGGGGGTGCGTGGAACAACGCACCCCCATGCGGGCGGGAGGGTCAGGCTGCTTTGGGTTGGGGCTTGCGGGCTAAGACCTCGAACTTCGGCTTGTAATCGGGACACTTGTAAGACTTGGAATACTCTTTCGGATTCTCCGCCTCGCTGACGAAAATCTGCGCTCCTGTCACCGCACACCGTTCGTAAGTGCGGTCGTAGTTTCCGCAATCGTAGCACCGGCGCAGAACGGTCCAGCACACACTGCACCGCAGACTGCCGATGAGCTCCACCCGCCCACACAGCGGACAGTGGATGTATACCTCGCGGAAGCCGTACTCTTTGTTCTGCAGTGCGGTGCGAACGCGCTGGTTGAACTGCTCCAGCTCGTGCTGTAACTCGCCCGTGGTCGCCAGCAGCTGGTTCATCTGCTGGGTATTAATGAACTCGATCACGCGGTCATCCAGCAAATCGGACACCGCCGAGCAGGCTTTGGTCAGGTTCTTCAGGTGCTGTTCCGCAGTCTGTGGCTTATAGGGTCGTTGTCGCTCGCGATGTGCGCCCAGATGCTTCAGCATCTCTTCCGTCACGTGCAGGGGCACGCGCAGGAACGCCTCTTTCTTGTTCGGATATTCCAGAATGGCGTTGATGATTTTCTCCAGGTCGCCGATGGAAAGTTTCTCATTGCGCACCTTCTCCACCAGGCGCAACTGCGTGCTGACCTCCTTGTTCAGGGGAAGCAGTGCACGCGCGTGCCCTTCGGTGAAGGTTCCGCCGTTACCGTTCGCGGATGGTGGTTTCATCAGCTCCTGCTGAATCACCTGGGGCAGTTCCAGCAGTTCCAGATGGCGTTTGAGCGTGCTCTCGCTCACTCCCAGCGTGCGGGCGACCTGCTCCCAGCTCATCATGGTCAACAGGCGTTGAATTGCCTGCGCCCGCTCGATGGGGTTCAGGTCCTCACGCTGGAAGTTCTCCAGCAGGGCGTCTGCTGCCGCTTCCTCGTCGCTCAGTTCGCGCACGATAGCCGGAATCTCCGTCAACCCAGCCATCTGCGCCGCGCGGTAGCGACGCTCACCCATCACGATTTCATAGCGCCCATCGCCCGCAGGACGCACCACTATCGGCTCCAGCACCCCGCGCTCCTTGATGGACTGCGCGAGCTCCTGCAGGCTCTCCTCGTAGAAGGTCTGGCGTGGTTGATTGCGTCCAGCCACAATCTGTTCCAGCGGTATCATCTGCATCTCAGGCATCTCAGAAGCCCTCCCTGTCTCTCTCCACTGGTAGTTTTCCATATATCCCTCCGTGAAAAACCCGCAAGTTTACGGTTTTCCGCAAATACCCCTCTGCTCCAAGCCACCTCAGACCGATAATAGCATCAGAGAACAGGAAAGGTGTTTCGCATGGAGCACGCAGGTCTCCTCAACACGATACTGGTATGTGGAGTACCCGTTCTGCAATGGCAGGGCGTTCTGAACCCTCCCACCATCGCATCCTGCCAGCGGATTCTGCAGTCGCTGGCGCGCAATGGATACCGCGAGGTGGTAATTGACCTTCAGAAGGTCAGCATCGGTGCTCCACGCGAACTCCAGCGTTTGTTGAGCGTTTTGGAAAAGATACTGCCGGTGCACACGCTGGCGGAGGTAGTCCTGCCTGTCGGAAGCTCAGTGACACGTCAGCCGAAACGGCTGCGACTGGCATCGTCGGTAACCTGTGCCCTGAGTCATATCACACGTTTGCCCGTGGTCAGTCTGCAGGCGGCGCAGATAACTCAGGTGCGATGGATAGAAGATCAGGGATGAGGAGTGAGACGCATGGAGCAAAAGCAGCCAACCGACCTGAAAGTGGTACGCATCATCGACCCCGCGTTGTGCGTGGAGTGTCGTTTCGCATATATTGCCACAGTAGAGCTGATGGATGGGAGCCTGAAAGAGATGCTCTACTGCCGACGATTGGACTGTGATAACTGGGATTACTCGGATTGGAGTGATGAGGAGTGGGAGGAGCTCTGGAGCGCGGAGTAGATGGGATGGTTATCCCATCCGAACACGTCCGACTTTGTAGAACCGACACCCCCTCCGCTTTCTGGGCGGAGATGCACCGCCTTGCGGACGAACAGTGCTTGTTTGCGCTGGCAAGGCTGGAGATTCTGCAGGAGCGACTGTTCCGGGCGATCGAACGGCATTACCATCTAGAAACACATGTTATGGGGGCAGCATCTTGAGCGTCCCCTGTTTGGATTGAGTGTAGCTCTCTATAACCTGGCGAAGCAGCCGATTGTATGCAGTGCGCAGTTCGTTGCCCAGCTGCTGGGCAACAGTCTGCAGATAGCTGTTCAGTGTCGACACAAATGCCTCTAACACTCGTTGTGCGGTCACATGGTACGGTTCACCGAAAAGGGAACCGAATAGCCCACCAAGCACACCTCCGATAATCGCGCCTATCGGTCCCGCAAACAGACCGCCCAGTACCGCACCACCTATTCCACCAATCCCCGCCGCCTCCTGCTGCGAGACGACGTTACCAATTTGAGGGTCAAACAACCCGCGCTGTGGCAGAAGGTCTGACATCCTAACCTGTAGCCGAAAACGATTTTCGCGCCATTTCCACCAGGCGTAGCCAGTCTGGAGCAGATGTGGAACGACAGCAAATCCAGCCAGTAAAAACAGACCCTCCGTCAGCCAAAAGTTCTGCAGGAAAAGAAACGCCACCAGCGAAAGGGCTATTCCTGCCACCCAGTTCAGCGGCGACTTCCATGCCTGTTGTATTGCCAGACTGCGATAGTGTCGGAAAACACTATTGTACAATCCGTTCAGCCAGGCGTCGTGCTCCCGAATCAGCTGGTCTAATCCGCTGTATACCATCTGCACGAAATCGCGCAGGTGACGGCTGACAATGCGACGGGCATCGTTTTCGAACTCCTGACGCAAGCGCTCTATGTTGCCGTAGGACGCTATCTGTTGCGCCACGTCGTTCACAATGGCTTGCCCCATCTGAGCAAAACGAGAGGCGAGTGTGTTCATCAAATGCTCAAAGGCACGCATCACCATATCCAGCCGTTCCTGCAAAAGGGGGTCTATATCAGGAGTTCCCGTATCTCTACCGCCCGAGCGCAGATATTCCAGCAACAGATCGTACGCCCTGTTTGCCTGAATGAACTTTTCCGCAGACGCCTCCGGGCTTCCGGTATCTGGATGATATCGTTTCGCTGCCCGGCGAAAGGCGGACTTTAAATCGTCGAGGGTGAAACCTTCACGTAACCCAAGAATATGCATTGCCTCTGAGTACGTCAACGTTATCCCCCCGAGAATACTTTGGCAGTATTATACCAATATTGTCATAAAAATACAATCAGGTCACGATGTCGAAAGAAGATGTCCCTGCACGTGAAGCCTGAAGACCACATTGTGAGACCGTTGAAGCCCGCTAACCTGCTTCAGCAGGTTTTGCCAAGGGTAGCCTGCGATTTCCAATCGCAAGGACAGAATCACCGCTTCAGCACTCCACGCCTGCGATTTCCGGTCGTAAGGTCGGAGTCAATGGGGGGTGAGCTACCTTATCCCAGCACAGCGAGTTCCCGCACAATCCTCTCAACCTTCTCAAGGGGGTCCGGGTCGGCGGTTACCGAACGCCCGATGACCAGATAATCCGCTCCCGCACGAACGGCTTCCGCCGGTGTGGTCACGCGCTTCTGGTCGTGAACCTCCTCGTCCGCCAGACGAATGCCCGGCGTCACGATTAAGAAGTCCCGGGCGATATGCTCACGTAAAAGAGCCGCCTCCTGTGCCGAGGCAACCACGCCATCCAGATTCGCCTCCCGAGCCAGCGATGCCAGATGCAGAACCTGCTCGCGCAATCCGCGCCGCACGCCCAGCTCTTCCTGCAATTTTCCCTCTGACAGGCTGGTCAGCACCGTCACCGCGATGAGCAGGGGCGGATTGGGCACAGACCGCGCGGATTCCGCCGCTGCTGTCATCATCTCCAGTCCACCCGACGCATGCAGGTTCACCATCCACACGCCCATCCGCGCAATAGCACGCACTGCCCTTGCCACGGTGTTGGGAATGTCGTGCAGTTTGGCGTCGTAAAAGATACGTTCGGCGCCCGCCTCGCGCAGACGCTCAAAGATGCCAAAACCCGCCGCGTGCACCAGCTCCAAACCTACCTTGAACCCGCCTACGTGCCCCGCTAGCAGGCGCACCCACTCCACCGCCTGCCCGGCGTCGGAAGTATCCAGCGCTATCAGAATTCGCTCTCGGGCTTGCATCGCTTTACCGTCCCCACAATCGCTTTGACGTCTGTCTCACCCTGTTCTATCAGGTACTGCTCGATCCCCTCCAGCACCTCAATACTGACGCGCGGATTGATGTAGTTCGCCGTGCCCACAGCCACCGCAGATGCCCCTGCCAGCATGAACTCCACCGCATCGGTCGCATTCATAATTCCGCCCATGCCGATGATGGGAACCGACACCGCCTGCGCTACCTTCCACACCATATAGAGCGCGAGGGGCTTAATCGCCGGTCCCGACAGCCCTCCCGTGATGTTCGCCAGCTTAAACTGCCTCGTGCGGGCGTCTATCGCCGTTCCGACAAAGGTGTTGACAAGGCTCAGGATATCGGCTCCCCCGTCCACCGCCGCGCGTGCGGTGACGCGAATGTCGGTCACATTCGGCGAGAGTTTGACAATCAGCGGCAGGCGAGTGCGCCTTCGCACGCGCGACACCACATCGTATGTCGCCTCCGGGTCCACCCCGAACTCAATACCGCCACGCGCCTGATTGGGGCAAGAGATGTTCAGCTCCAGCGCGTGCACGCCCTCCACTCCATCCAGCCGCTCCGCCAGCTCTTCAAACTCCTCACGCACGTCCGCCGCGATATTCACAATCACCGCGCACCGATACTGGCGCAGGAATGGCAGTTTCTCCCGGATGAACGCCTCCACCCCCACGTTTTGCAAACCGATGGCGTTCAGGCATCCCGAAGCTGTCTCCACCATGCGAGGCATCGGATTGCCCGCCCGAGGGCGCAGAGTGGTTCCCTTCACCATAATCCCGCCCAGGCGGTTCAGGTCCACCAGGTCGGCATACTCGCTACCGTAGCCAAAGGTCCCAGAAGCCACCAGCACGGGGTTCTGCAGGTGCAGTGGACCCAGCTGAACGTCCATTTTCACCCTGCTCATCGCCACAGCACCTCCGCTGCGTCAAAGATGGGACCGTCCACGCACGCCCGCTTGTAGTCATAGCCGTCGCCAGTGCGTATCTTTACCGCGCACCCCAGGCATACTCCCAGCCCGCATGGCATCAGCGTCTCCAGCGATACCTGGCAGGGCACGTGATGTTGCTGTGCGAACGCTGCCACTGCCTCCAGCATCGCCGTCGGACCGCAGGCGTATATCTGGCATCGCTCAGGGGCTAAATCCCCCTGCTCGCGCAGGCTCTCCAGTACATCGGTAACCTTCCCCTTGATGCCCGCGCTGCCGTCTTCGGTCGCGGTGAACAGCCGAACCCCCAGCCCCGCGAAGTGCCCTTGACAGACCAGCAGGTCCTGCCGACGCGCCCCATTAATCACGACAACATTGCTGTGGGCAATCCCGTGGTGCACCATCTCCTCTGCCAGCAGGTACAGCGGCGGCGCCCCTACTCCACCAGCCACCAGCACGTGCACCTTTTCGTGCTGCGGCTCTGCCACCACAAATCGGTTGCCCAGCGGACCGACCACAAAAACCCTGTCGCCTGCTTGCTTGTGCGCCAGCAACTGCGTGAAGGTCCCACGCACCAGATAGACCACAGAGAAGGTATCGCGGTCGGGCTTCCGATGGAACACGCTGAACGGGCGGCTGAACAACGGCTCGTAGCCGCTCTGCACGCGCATCTGCACAAACTGCCCCGGCTGGGCGTACCGAGCGACGGTGGGACAGTGGATTTCTATCTCGAACTGGTCCGTTGCCACCGGCTGATTTGCAACTACCTCACAGTACTCGGCACAGCGCATGAAGCACCCCTCTCGTGATTTCCGCTTGCCATTTCCGCCTGACCCCTCGCAAATCCTGCCTGCGAAACCCATGCAGGGTTTTGCCCGCCTGCGGGGAAATGCACTGTACGGAAATGCCAGCGTATTTTACCACAAATCGGAGGTGCCGAGATGAGCACGCTCACCCCGGAAGAGATACAACGAGTATACACCCTCGCTCGCAAGCTGGTTCACCAGCAGGGTACATGGATCCCCCGTTCCGATATGAGCATGTATTGCGGCGCACGCCTGTACATCGAACTGAAGGAAGATACCGGCAAACTGACCATCCTCGCCTTCGACGAGAGCGGTGAGGCGGCGGAGGAACCGGTTTTTATCGGCTACCCCGATGGCAGGGTGGACGCCTTCCATCCGGGAGACTGGCAGGCGCAGGTGGAACGGCTGGCGAAAGGGGAAACGTAATTCAGGAAGGATTCGAAACACCACCCGCGAATCGCGGTAGAAGAAACACATCCTCGTTTGAGGAAGGGGAGGGATAAATGTCGATGTCGCATTTCGCTTCGATGCTCGTGTCAGCTCTGCTGTTCATGTTCCTGCCGCTGGCTGGCTCATGGGCACAGACACTGCAGGCAGGAGCTGCCCGGGTCAAAATCACCCCTGATAACCTGCCCTATCTGGCGGGTTACGGTGCAAACCGCCGCGCCGAAGAGGTGCACGATGACGTTTACGCCAGCGCAGTGGTCATCCAGTCGGGCGACACTAAACTGGCTATCGTCTCATGCGACCTGATTGGCCTGCTGTACCCGGCGGTACAGGAGATACGAAGCAAGGTCAAATCGGTGCCCGCCGAGAACATCATCATCGCCGCCACCCACACCCACAGCGGTCCCGACTCCATCGGTCTGTGGGGACAGCCGGAGCAGGGCATATCGGGCGTGGATAAGGAATGGTATGCCCAGATGAAGCAGAAGGTCGCCGATGCTATTGAAGAGGCGGCGAAGGGGCTTCAGCCGGCGATACTGCGCGTTGCCAGTGCAGAGGGGGTTACGGGCGTCTCCCGAAACGTGCGCGTGGCGGAGATTCTGGATACCTCCATTGCCGTGCTACAGTTGCGCAGCGCCAGCGACAACAAGACCATCGCCACCATTGTCAACTACGCGGTGCACCCCGAGCTGATGAATATCCGCTCTCTGACCTCCGACATCGTGCATTATATGCGCCAGACCATTGAAGGAGCGGAAGGCGGTATTGCCCTCTTCCTGAACGCTGCTCTGGGAGGCATGGTTACGGTAGACTCGCCCGGCAACGACTGGGGAGAGTGCGAGCGTGTGGGCAATGCGCTGGGGCAGGCAGCGCTATCCGCTCTGAAAAACGCCACCGAGCTCAAGGAGGCTCCTCTTGCCGTCCAGCGTGCAGAGGTTACTATCCCGCTGGAGAACGCAAAGTTCAGGCAGGCGGCGCAGGCTGGACTGTTCCCGGAGCCAGTGTTGCAAGCGGACGAGGTAATCACCGAGGTCATGCACGTCACGCTCGGTCCGGCGGAGATGGTCACCATACCGGGTGAAGCTCTGCCCAACATCGGTTTTCAAATTAAACGCCATATGAAGGGCAATCCCAAACTGGTCATTGGTCTGGCAAACGACGAGCTGGGCTACATCCTGACAGAAGCGGATTACGGGCTGAAGCTGTACGAATACGAAACCAGCATGAGCGTTGGTGAGAAGGCGGGTCGCGTGGTCGCCGACAAGCTGATTGCGATGGCACAGCAGTCGCCTCCCCAAACGGCAACTTCCAGAGTAGCTGCCTTTTTTGAAAGCCTGCCGTCCCGCTTCCGCCCGGAACGAGCGCAGGGCGTGAAGGTGCTTTACCGCCTCAGCATCTCTGGAGAAGGCGGCGGCGTGTGGGAAATTCAGATAGATAACGGCAAACTGAACATCCGTCGGGGTGCGTCCGGTGCGCAGGCTGACCTGACGATCAGCACCAACGCCCAGACCTTCCTCGCGATTGTGGAAGGCAGAATGGCACCGGAACAGGCGTACATGAGCGGGCAACTGCTCGTCGACGGCGACCTGTTCCTCGCCCAGCGCATCGCCGACTTCTTCGGGTTCTAAGTAAAAAGGAGCGGGACTGCGGCGCCCGACGTTCTCCACCGGCTCTTCCGCTGTCCCGCTCACCGCATCGGCTGCGTGGCGCGTAGCCATCTTTATGATAGGACAGTTCGCCCTGCCTGATAGCTGTGTAAAGTACGGTATTTTTGCCCGATGGAGGTAAAGAAATTGCCCAGAGCGGTTGTGACCCATAACGTGGTGAAAATGCACGCCCAGCCGGACGGCGACAGCGAACAGGTTTCTCAGACAGTACTGGGACATACCCCGCTTGTGCTCACTCCGCCTGACCCCGCCCAAAACTGGGCGCAGGTACAGACCGATGACGATTACACCGGATGGGTGCGCACAAGACAGATACGCCTGCTGGAAGAGCAAGAGGAGTATCCTCAGCAGGGAAATGCGTATCGCGTCAACACCCTGTGGGCTTTTGTGCGGGAATCGCCCGACCTCAATGCGCCGCATCTCACCATCGCCCCTATGGGCGCGTGGCTGGAAGGGCACGAATGGCACGGCGACTGGCTGAACGTCCAGCTGCCCGACGGGCGCGCCGGCTGGGTGTGGGTGCAGGATGTCACCTCGCAGTGGGTGATGGTCACCCGCGTCGGCACGCTTCGGGTGGAGGGAGTGATTGTCTCACAGGGGCGAAGCGCCGAGCCTTACGCCGTGCCTCGCGCAGGCTGGCAGAACGCGCTGGTCTACACCGCAAAGCGTTTGCTGGGCGTGCCCTACCTGTGGGGCGGAAGCTCTCCCTTCGGGCTGGACTGTTCGGGGTTTGTGCAGCTCGTGTACCGCATGTGCGGACTCATCATCCCGCGCGATGCCGACCTGCAGGCGGAGTTCTCGCGCACGGCTGAGGTAACTCTCCCCGACGCGCAACCGGGCGACCTCATCTTCTTCGCAGGCGGTGGTGACCCCCATCAGCGCACGATTACCCACGTGGGAATGATTCTGGACCGGGAGCACTTCATCCACTCGTCGGGCGGCGTTGGCGTCAACATCACCCGGCTGGACGACCCGTATTACCGCTCCATCCTGTGGGGCGTTCGGCGCGTGGTGGACACATAAAAGCGGTCTACCTTACCCCCGTCATCCTGTCCAGGCGGCGCGCCCAGGGCACGCTCTCGATCCACTGGCTCAGGGAGATACGTTCCGCCACCACATGCAAAGCAACCAGCAATGCCAGCATCACCGCCTGCCCCCAGAGCGGGAAACCTGCCACCACCGACACCCCCAGCACTCCGCCCAGCAGGTTGGAGCCCACATCGCCCATCATCGCCTCGCCCGCCGCGTCTCGCCGACGAAGCAGCAGCGCCGCCGCCATCAGAAAGCCCAGAAACGCCGCCGTTAGCGCCTGCTCCGTGCGCAACAGGTAAACCACCAGCACCACCGACAGCACCAGAAACACCGACACCGCCCTGCCTGGGCGCATGTCCAGCAGGTTCATCGCGTTCGCCATCAGCGCAATCACCAGAGTACCTATCCACACACCCCAGCCCGACCCCAGCAGGGATGCCACCCCAAACGCCACAGCCACTCCTCCAACCGCCTTCAGGAAACCTGTGGTCACTTTCCCCTGCCGGAGGGCACGCAGATGCCCGCGCAACCCCTTCGCCTCGGCACTGCCCCACAGGTCATCCACCAGCCCCAGCGCACCGAAGCCAAACGCCACGCCCAGAAACGCCAGCGCAAGCGGACGCGCTTCCGCAGAAGCCACCCATGCCAGCTCCGCATACAGCACCGTACAGAACGCCCACCAGATAACCCCGTAACCACAGGGCACAATCCTTCCCCGATAGTTCGGCTTCAGCCATCCCCAGCGGCGGCTCAGCACGGGAAAAGCCCCAATCCCTCCCAGAAGCACCACAAACGGAAGCGCCACGAACAGCACGACGACTATCAACCGTCCGTCCACAGTCTCACACCCCTCCATCCCACACTTGCCATCAACACATGCCAGCCCTGCCTCGCTCGATGCAGAAAACCTCGCCAGCTCCGCCCGGTGTAGCGGTGAGTCATCGACACCTCCACCTCCTGCACTCTCGCCCCAGCACGTACCAGGTCTATGGTCATGCCGACCTCCACGCCGAAACCGCCCGCCAGCGCACTCAGCCCGTGCAACGCCGACCAGCGCACAGCACGCTGTCCGCTCAACGGGGCGCGAAACACCATGCCTGTTTGCCTCCGCAACACCCAGCGGGCGAACCGCGCCACCAGTCCGAACCCGCCATGCCGCCCCGCAGGAGGTAGCACCCCCACTGCCATATCCGCCTCACCACCGACAACCGCTTCCACCAGTTTTACCGCTTCTCTCGCGCTATCACCAGTATCTCCATCCACCAGCAAAACAACATCGTTGCGGCCGGGGCTCTGCGCTGCCACCCAGTTCAGCCCCAGTGCCAGTGCACGCGCCTTGTCCCCTCGCCCGGAGCGTATCAGCACGGTAGCGCCAGCCTCTTGCGCCCTCTTGGCGGTATCGTCCCTGCAGGCGTCCGCTACCACCACCATATCGTCGACGAAATCCCAAAGAGCGCGCACTGTGTCCCGAATCGTCGGGGACTCGTTATGCGCAGGCACAACCGCGAAAACACGCCTCATTGGCTCTCCAGAAGCGCATCGGGAACCACTTTCTCTGCGCTATCCTTCATCCCGTATGCGGCGGGTTCGGCTCCAAACAGGAAAGGCAAAATAACCTGCCCCATGGCGGTATCAATACAGTCCACGCTGGGGATGTCGGTCTCCCGGTATACCGGCACGTGAGAGGTCGCGCAGTCCCGCCGTTCGGCGGCGATAACCTGAATGCCCACCGACTGCCACTGCCGGATCAGCGGGCGGTCTATCTCTGCGGGGCGATGGCTATCCGGTGAGGTACTGCCGCCTACCACCACCACAAAGCGACAGGGTAGCGTGTAATCGCCCGATGTGCGCACCAGCCCCTCGCGCCGCAGTGCCTCCACCGCCTGGTCATAGCCAAACAGCGCCACGCCGTTCGCCAGCGCCTTCACCACCGCCGTGAAGTCATCGGGAAGGTTTGGCTTCAGCGTACGCAGGTCGCGGATGATGGTCTGCTTCTCCTCGTCGCTCAGCTCCAGCCATCGCGCGGTGACAACGGTGACGGAGACAGGCTCCGCCCCCGCATCGCGAAGCGCCTTCAGCGTATCCGCCAGGGCACGTTCGTCGTCGCCGGTCTGTACCACCGCCACGCGGCGCGCCCTCAGTCGCTCCTTCACCAGGCGCGGCGCCAGCGACCGAAACGCCTGGTCCATTCGCTCGAAATCGCGCCGATTGCGGTCACTCTCGGCGGTAATCCGGGCGAGGTCTTCCTGAATACGCCGAACGAGACGCTGTTGAGTCTCCTGAGGAGTGGTCTGCAGGAACAGTCCACCAATCAGCATTCCCACCGACAGCGCGAGAAACACTGCCGACAGGCTCACCAGATGGTAACGAAGGTCAACTCCCATGCCCAATCCCCCTAAAAGTGCAGGCGCAAACGTAACCACATCACCAGCAAACGGATGAGGTCGCGCCCAACAGGCGACAGCAGGAACGCCACCACCACCGGCATCAACGCCGTGACGAAGAGCCAGCTGAACTCGCGCCAGGCGAAGCGCTGGGGATACAGCTGGCTTACCCCTTTAGCGTCCACCAGCCTGTCGCCCACGCGCAGGCGCGTGAGAAAGGTACTGGACATCCCCCGGCGCCCCTTCTCCAGAAACTCCAGCAGGCTGAAGTGCGTGCCCACCGCCACGATAAGTTGTGCTCCCTTTTCGTACGCCAACAGCATGGCGATGTCTTCGCTGGTGCCGGGCGTGCGCCACACCTTATGCGGCAGACCCATCGCCTGCACGCGCTCCAGCCCGGGCGAGATGCGCTCCGCGTTGGTGTACTGGTGCACTACCAGCTCTGCGCCGCAGCGCAGTGCGCTGTCGCTGACACTATCCATATCGCCCACGATGATGTCCGGCTTGAAGCCCATCTCCAGCAGAGCATCCGCGCCGCCGTCCACCCCAATCAGCACGGGATGCATATCGCGGATGTAGACGCGAATGGCATTCAGGTCCTGCTTGAAACGCTCACCACGTACCACCACTACCGCATGGCGTCCCGCTATCGGCGTGCTGATTTCCGGCACCTCCAGCACGTCCAGAAGCGTTTCGCTCTCTTCCTGCAGGTATTCGAGCGTGTTCTGGGCGAAGGCGCGCAGTTCGCTCTTCAGCCGCTCCTGAGCCAGCGCCAGCAGTTTCTGTACGCGCTCCTCATCCAGATGCTCCACGCCGAAACAGAGATCGGACATCCCTGCGAGGCGTAGACAGTTTGCCTCGATCGTAGCCAGCATTCCGTCCTGAATCGCATCCGCCAGACCTGGATTATGGCATTCGTACAGTGGGATACCCGCGCGAAGCAGAATACCCGGTCCTGAGTTCGGATACCGCCCGGTGATAAACGGCGAGAGGTTCACCACCGCCGCTACCTGTCGGGATACCAGCGCCTCCGCCGCGACGCCATCCAGGTCGGGGTGGTCAATCACGGCGATGTCGCCGGGCTGTAATCGCTGGACGAGCCGCTTCGTGCGCCGGTCAAAACGGACGGCACCCTCAACACCGGAGGCAGAGCGATTTATGTGAACTGTAGCGCGTGACACACTACACTATTAACGGAAACAGGGCAAAAAGTCAAGCGGTTGCGACGCCACCCTGTAAGACCTCCCTGATTGCACAAAAATTGTTCGAGCCTCCATCGAAACCTATTGACTCTTTTGGCTGGTGGTGCTATGATAGAGGTAGGTTGAACGTCAAACCTTTATGGTTCTGAAAAAGTTGAACGTTATACGAGATAGGCTAAATGTCCAGGCAGACACCAACTATTAAAGATGTCGCTCTGCGAGCGGGGGTATCGGTCACCACCGTCACGAACGTGCTGCACGGACGTGGTGGACGGTTCTCCGAGGAAACCCGCGAGCGTGTCCTGCAGGCGGTAGAGGAGCTGGGCTACCGACCCAACCAGATTGCGCGCAGCCTCGTCCGACGGCGCAGTAACACACTGGGAGTGGTGGTAGAACACTTCCGCGGCGCCCTGCTGGGTAACCCCTACTACTCCACCCTGCTCGACGGCATCCTCGCGGAGGCGGTGCAGGCAGGTTACCAGATTAAAATCATCGCGCTGGAACGCCCCGACCCCCAGTACGTTCGCCTGAGCACCGAAGACGGCTCCATTGACGGTGCGATTCTGGCAGCTCCACTCCACCAGAGTCCGCTGTTGCAGTGGATGGAACACTGCAATCTGCCACACGTGGTGGCGGGTAGCAGCCCGCGCGACCTGCGCGCTGCGTGCGTGGACGTGGATGACGAAGGTTCCGTTTACTCCGCCGTGAAGTGGTTAATTGAGCTGGGACATCGGCGGATTGCCTTCATTGCGGGACCTGTTAACTACTGGAGTGCGCGGCAGCGGGAGCAGGGATACCTGCGTGCCCTCGCAGAAGCCGGTATCACCCCTACCCCCCACTGGATACGGCGAGGCAACTACAGCACCCTCTCCGGGCGACAGGCAATGGAGATGCTGTTACAGGTGCGTCCGCCGTTTTCGGCTGTGGTGTGTTGTAATGACTGGATGGCACTGGGAGCACTGGAGGCGATGCGACGTGAGGGCGTGCTGGTGCCGGAAGATATTTCCATCGTGGGTTTTGACAATGTGGAGGCGGCTTCCGTCGCCTCTCCACCGCTGACCACCATCCACCAGCCCGTGCGCGAAATCGGGATGACCTCCGCCCGACTGCTCATCCAGCAAATAGAGAGCGGCAAGCCGTCGGACGAACATGTGATATTTCCGGGCGAACTGATCCAGCGTGATAGCGTGATACCCTACTCGCCTGAACCGCCGGACCGGGCAAAACACCTTCAGCGCGTCCGTCCCCGGCGCAGGCGCATCTGAACCACTGGAGGAGGTGTAACAAGCGTGAACCTGAAAAAAGAGGTTTCACCAGCAACAGCCATCGCGGTCATCGCGGTTGTAGTGCTCATCGTCGGCTTCTTTCTCTACAGGGCGTTCGTGGGCGAGCGTCCCAGTATGGCTCCCTCTCAAACGGGGCTGAAGATTAACGAACTGGTCAATCGCACCGGTGGAGATGCTCGCTTGCTGACCCCCGAGGAACGCAAGCTGGTGATAGAGGCTATCCAGAAGCGGATGATACCGCCCGGCATCTTTAGGAACCTGGAAATGACCCAGGCAAACCCAACTCGTTAACATTCAGATCAAAGGAGGTATGTCCCATGTTTCGCAACAGAGCGTTCACGCTCATCGAACTGCTCGTCGTCATCGCGATAATCGCGATACTGGCGGCGATTCTGTTCCCGGTGTTCTCCCGCGCTCGGGAAATGGCACGCAAGACCTCGTGCCTCTCTAACATCAAGCAGCTCTCCCTGGCGATACTGCAGTATGCGCAGGACTACGATGAGACCCTGCCCTATCCGGGATGGTCACCCATCGAGACGCCCAACGGTCTTGCCTGTCACGGCTGGCGATATGCCGTGCAACCCTACATCAAGAACACAGGCATCTACCTGTGCATGAGCTTTGAACAGCCCGGTGAGCCTATCTGGAACTGGTCGTGCTACCACGACACGGAGGGTGTCTACCCGCCGTCGCTGATGAGCCGCCTGGGCGAAACGGGCTACACCATGGAGGCGAACATCGGCATCAGGCGTTCCTACGGCGGCGCGGCGAACTGGGCGCAGAAAAACGAGGTCGGCGTCCGCCTCGGCTGGATTGTCAACCCGCTCCTGCCCAATCCCGTGCAGCTGGCGGCGATTCCGCGCCCGGCAAGCGTCATCCAGCTGCTGGAGTCGCGCGAATACTGGAACGACCACGGTCCCTGGGTGCTGAACGGCGACTGGTTCCGCGCGTGGTTTGACAGCAATAAGGGCGTGGTCACCTCGCACAACGGCGTCAGCAACTGGAGCTTCCACGATGGTCACGTCAAAGCCATCAAACTGTGCGCGACGATGGGCGCGCTGAACTGGACGAACGCGCAGGGACCCACGGACGACTATCTGTGGGACTGGAAGCCCGCTCAGCAGGTAGAGTGGCTGCGCGACTGGCGCGACCGCTGTCAGACTATTCCCGAATACCGCTAATCACTCCGGAGCCTGGGGCGCCCGACGGAGGAGCCTCAGGCTCTACTCCTCTGGCAACCTCTGCGCATTCCCCGCCGAGGTGGAAGGCATCGGCGATACCGGTGCAGGTACGCCCGCATCAGGTGGTCACCTGCCCCAGGCACCACTGCGCCACTCCCTCAACAGCATGAGTCCAGCAATCAGCAAAAGGCTGACCCCAAATCCCGCCATCAGCCGCTGTCCCAGCTGTTGAGCAGGGGTCTCCGCTGTGGGCGCAACCAGTAACCATACTCCACCGACCACTGCGACCAGAAGTCCACCGACAACGGCTACCGCCGGGTAAGGGTTCTCTTCCTGCGTGCGCGCATAGACCGGTGTTCCCATCGCGGTCAGCAGGATAATCAGCCCAATGAGCCAGACAACACCCGAATCGCGAGGCAAAAACAGCAGCAACACATACAACGCCGCAATCGTTTGTAAACTTGCGTGACGTTGAAGCCTCTTCAACCGTGCGCCCCACAGAAGCCACCACAGGTTCGCGCAGGCTACCAGCATCACCGACTCCGCCACCCACCTGCCCTGCACCAGCACGCCAGCGAGCAGAAGCAATACTCTTGAGATGGGTTCCGCAACCTTCGGGGAGACCTTCTGCCAGAAGAAGCGATACGCCAGCCCTACCAGCAACGCCCCTGTCAGAGCCAGGTGCACTTCGGTGATACTGCGCTCGCCAGAGACAATCTGCCCGCTTGCCCATTTCAGGTAGAAGGCAAGCACCGCTATCGCGCCGTAGAGGTCTAGGTCATTCATCAATCGCCCTTTGGGCATTCGGTGACCTCCTCCATGCATTCACCGGTGTTTTCATTCTATAACCTGGTGCATTCCGTGTCAACACGCCCGATTCAGAGGCATCCCGGCAGTCGCCTTTGAACCGCTGAAGCGTGGCTTCAGCACTCCATACGTGCGGAATCGCTGAAGCATGGCTTCAGCACTCCATGTCTATGGAGTCTAACCTGCTTGAGCAGGTTTCGCTTTGTGTTGCCTGCGATTTCCAATCGCAAGGTTGGGATAAATGGGGGAGACGCCCCTGCAACTGGAAGTTGCGGGCTACCCATGACGAAGCCTCCTTGCGGAGGCTGACCTCTTTGGAGTGCTGAAGCTTGCTTCAGCAGACCTCTTTGAAGCTTGCGACCTCTTTGGAGTGCTGAAGCTTGCTTCAGCATCCCCTAACCTGCGCTAGCAGGTTTCGTTCTGCGTAGCCTGCGATTTTCAATCGCAAGGTCAGGATGAAAGCATGCTTTCTATGCAGGGAACCGCATTGGTATGGCGAAAGGCAAAACAGCATGCATTCCCGGAGGATGCCAGGCGATGCGACAGCCAGAACAACCGTCACCGAAACGACCCGTCTCCCGACTCCCCATCGTCGGTGCGGCGTACTTCTACTGGTATGAATGGCAAACGGCAGGCGGCGAATGGGGCAACTGGATTGGCGGCGTGCATAACACGCCGCTGTACGGCTACTACAACAGCCGCACGCTTGCGGATAACTTCCGCTCCATCCTGCTGGCGGCAGACTGGGGTATGACCCACCTCTTCATGGACTACTGGGGACAGGGCTGGCAGGGCGAAAACGGCGAGCCCCGCGAAGCCACTGTGGTGAAAGCGGCGGAAAGGGTGCGTGCGCTGGGCTATAACCTGTTCATGGGGCTGTATCAGGACGGCGAAAACTTCGCCATGCGCGAGTTCTGGCGCAACGTCACCGAGCGAAAAGACCCTCCCTACTGGATGGAGCGCTATGCCCGCTCGCCCGTATGGACATGGCTGGGAGAGAAGCCCTACCAGCTGGTATACTCGCGCAACGGCGCCCCCGAAGTCACTATCGACCACGACGGCTTTCGGCGATGGCTGAGAGAGCGCTACACGCACGTTGACCGCCTGAACGCCCAGTGGGGAACCAGCTTCCGCGACTTCGACGAGATAAATATGGATTTCAACGCCGTCGGTCCGGTACGTGCTCTGAGCATCGCCTATCAATACGAGCGATGGGCGCAGGAGTGGGCAAAGATGGAGCAGGCTATCCGCGAGCGGTTCGGTCTGCCGGGGCTGAGCGCATCCTTTGACATCGGCTACGAGCCTTACATGGGCTTCGGCTTTGAACGGTGGGCGCGCGTGTTCGGTGGGGCGCATTCCTACGCCGGCGTCTTCGGTGTGCCGCACGAGCTGGACGCCCAGCGATACCTGCATACTGCGGTCACCCGGGCATGTGGAGGCGTGTTCCTGGACCACCTGAAACACCGCTACTTCGACTGGAACATCCGGGTGCCGGGCACGGGCTATCCCCCAGAGCCGCTCCACTACGACCGCTTCTGGGCGGGCAATCTGCTGCGCCGGGCAGACGGTGTGTTACATCTTAGCTGGAACGAGTGGTGGGAAGGCTCCAACCTCGAACCGAGCTTCGAAGGGGGCAAACGCTTCTGTGAGGCAAACCTGCTATGGAGCACCATCTGGCAGCTGACCTATCCGCAGAACCCGGAAACCAGCACCGCCCTGCTGGTGAACGACTGGATATTCGAACACGGCGCAGGCGACCCCAACGACCTCTATCATGCCGTGCAGGGAATGCGCGCGGCGGGCATCGTCTTTGACGTCATCCCGCAGAGCGAGGCGACGCTGGAGAGGCTTCAGAGGTATTACATCATCACGGCGCCGACAGGCGGCGTGGGGTTGGGATACAACGCGAAGGGAGAGCGTATCGCCCACCTGCTGGAGGAGTGGCTCAAGCTGGGCGACAGACGCCTGGCGGTTACCGTCTCTCCCGAAACGCTGACCTCCGGCGACACGCCCTCAGCCGGCAAAGCCCAAAATATTGAGCCAGCGTCGCGCTTCAACTACCTCGCAGACATCGGCGCGCCGGGCGACGAGAAGGTGCTTCTCAGCGGGTTCTCCGGGCGCGAAGACTGGGGGCAGCTCCCGCCTGGTGCGCATGGAGCCGGAAGCAAAGCCACTGTCCGCTGGCTCACCGGCATCGGCACAATGAGCACCTTCATTCTGCCAGCCGCCCCCAATACCGACCTCGTTCTGCGCTGGCACGGCAACTCGCTGTGGCAGCAACGCCTGCGCGTGGTGGTGAACGAACAGGAAGTGGGCGAGGTAGAGATAAAGTCCGGCTGGCACCAGTATGAAGTGCCCGTGCCTGCCAGCGTGGTGGGCGGCTCGCGCCTGCTGGAGGTGCAGTTCCGCTTCGAGAAGGCACATGTGCCCCAGCAGATAGACCCCCAGCGTTTCCCCTCCGAAAACCGCGTGTGCAACCTCGCGCTGGACTGGCTCCAGATATGCACTCCCAACGTGCCTCCCGGTCAACCGGGTGAGCTGGACTGGGAGCCGATGGGGCTGTGCGAAAGCACGGGCTTAGGGCGTGCCAAACAGACCTTCCGGGTTCCCCTGCATCGCCGCAGAACTACCTTGAGACGCGGCACTGTGCAGAGCTATTACGAAGATGGCTGGGTTCGCGATGTGCGGTGTGTGGTGCGCTCTGAGCGGGGACAAAACGGTATCCTGATCATTGTCAACGGCATCTTCACCGATGACCCGCGCTGGTGGGAGTGGCTTTATAACCTGCAGTACGACAATCAAAACAGTCCCGTTGCTTCCCTGTACGACCCTGCAGAGACATTGACATGGGTTCTACCCGACCAGCCTGACCTCATGAGCGCACATCTGCTCGCAGGCGATACCACCTTCCTTCTGGTAGAAAACCGCACGGGCACACCCAGACAGCTGAAACTGCATCCTCCCGTGGTGCACGACCCCGGCATCTACCCGTTTGCGGAGTTCATGGCAATCACCTGCGATGGGCGGCGTTTCGTGCCCCTGCAGATAGACCAGATGGTTAAATGGGTTAAGGAGCCGCAGACCGTTCGTTATGTCGCCGTTTACGGGGTGGTGCGCTCACCAGTGCAGATTCAGACGGAGGGCTGGCAGGTCTTTCCGGGCTTTAAGGGCAGTGTGCAGGCTAAAGTGCGAAACATCCATATCGACCCGGTTGAGGTAACGCTGAAAGTGGGGGCAAAAATCGCCAGCGTGCATGGCGAGGCGGTGACCCTGCGCCTGACGCCCGGTCAGGAAAAGACGGTGCAGTTACCGCTGGAAGTGAAGCCCTTTGCCGACTGGGGGATGAAGACCGTGTACGTGGAGGTGCGGTCGCGCTCGCAGGGCAAAGAGCGCATCGCCTACTTCCTGCGCCCGCTGATGGTAGGGCGAAACGCGCAGGTGCACGTACAGACCGCCGCTATCAGTTCTCATTCCCCCTCGCTTGTGGTGGCGAACCTGCCGATAACGCCGCACGGTGAGCAGAGCTGGTGGCATCCCGCGCTGGATGTGCCGGGCGAAACCGCCCGCGACGTGGAGCTGGTGCTGACGGGCTGGGATGCCAACCCCAGACGGCAAATCCAGATGAGAGTCGGCGATATACCGGATGGGGCGCGCCGCGAGATACGCCTGCCCCTGCCCTTCACCTCCGGTCCGGTCACCCGCAGGGCGACGTTAACTGTGCGCTGGCGAGACAGCGCGGGCACGCACCAGCACAGCCGGGAGATAACTGTCACGCTGATGCCCCGCAGTCTCCGCCGCACGCAGGCACACGAAATCGCCCATGTGATACTGCCCTCGCTGGAAAACGCGCGGGGAGTGCCGCACAGTGTGACCCTGCCCCCTGCCCTGCGCAACCGACAGTATCTCCTGCGTCTGCCCACAGGCATGATACTTCCCGCTTACGTCCAGGGGGCACGTCTGCACTTCATCGTTCCACCCGGTCGCGAGCTGTGGCGGCTGGACATCGGCTCGCCGGGCGACGAACAGGTGCTGGTGCGCGGTTACGCTCAGGCGGAAAGCTGGGCAAACGCGACCATTCGGTGGCTGCCCGGTGAGGGGAAAGAGACCGTGTTGCGTCTGCCCGGAGGAATGTCTGATGGCGCACGCCTGCTGATGTACGGTCAGGCGATGTGGGAAAACCGCGTTACGGTGATTATCGACGGCAGACCTGTCGCGCGAAAGGACCTCGTGCCCGGCTGGCAGACTCTTTCTGTGGACATGCCGCGACGAGCGCGCCCATCCAGTGCGCCACGGGAGGTAAGGCTGGTGTTCGAACGGGCGAATGTGCCTGCCGAGCGGGGCACGGGAACCGACCGGCGTGTCTGTAACTTCGCGCTGGACTGGATTGCTCTGGAACCTGTGCCGGCAACCGAAGCGGGCATACTCTCCCTGTTGCCTGCAACCGCGCCGGCGTCCACAAGCCTCAGCGTCAAGGTCGCGCCTGGTTCGGTGCTGGTGGATAACGGCGTGCTGGAACTGCAGTGGAGGCAGGATGCCGGCGGTACCATCACCCGCCTCTATTCGCAGCGCACGGGGCGAGAGGTGTCTGCTTCCACCGGCGGCGTGGGCATTGGTGTGTTTGGACAGTTCGACCCAACCCGCCCCGCCATCAACACCGCGCAGTTTGTGCAAGACCGCTTTCGCTGGCAACGGCAGACACGCGCACAGGTACGGGTAGTCGAACGAAACCCGGTCTGGGTAACGGTGGAGGTCACCCCCGACCCTGCCGCGTTATCGGTGCGGGCAATCCAGCGGTATCGCGTGTTTGCCGGACTGCCTCTGGTGGAGGTAACGGTTCAGGCGGAGCCACTGAGCACTGGTGCAAACGAACTGGTTGCGCTGGAGGCACGCTTCTCCGCCCGATGGTGGAGCAAAACCTTCCCCAACTTCGTCGGTCTGGGCGACAAGCCCCAGGAAGTGGCGGGAGAGGTTGTGCATTACGGATGGCGGATGGGCGACTGGGTGCCGCCCGTGCTCTCGCTGTTTAACCCCAGCAACCTGTCGGAAACGCTTTCCCTGCTGGTGATGCAAAACGAGGGGTGCAACTGGGTGAGGCAGGGTTTCTGGGGCGAACCGCGAGGGAAGGCATCGCCGCGCTCCCACGCTGTTATCGAGCTCATCGCCAGCCCACCCCGACCGGTGCGCCTGCGCTACTGGTTGTACCTGCATGAGGGCTACCATGTGCAGGCACGCCAGATGCGCCAGAGACTGCAAACAGGTAGCGGAGGGTATCTCCTGTAGAGGCTGGCAGGGAGGGAACGATTTTCGAGGTAGAAGCTACCCCGCAACCTTGACACCACTTTTCGCGTCTGATACAATGTAGAACGATACACGTGGAACGATATACATCCTGGATGAAACCGATGCAAAAGCCAGTACGCCTGAAGGACATAGCCCGTGCGCTGAACGTGTCCACGAGCCTCGTGTCTGCAGTGCTCAACGGCAAGAGCGGTCCGTGGGTATCGGAACAAACTCAACAGCGTATCCTCACAGCCGCCCGGGAGATGGGCTATCGCCCGCAAGCGGCGGCACGCATGTTGCGCTCCGGCAAGACGCACACCGTTGCCCTCCTGTACTGGCAGAATGAGTACGTGCGCATCGAGGGATTGGCGCAGGCGCTGGCGGAGGCAGGCTACCGCCTGCACGTGTACGTCGTAAGCCACGAAGAGGAGTTTGAGCAGAGCCTCCACGACATCGTGCAGTCACGCAGTGCCGATGCGGTCGTGCTGTGGGGGAGCGAGCGCCGCATGGAACGATTTGGCGAGTATCTTCAGCGACACGGCGTTCGCTTCGCGGTCAAGGGGCGCCACGAACGATGCCATCCTGAGTGGTATCAGGTGGACTTCGACCACGAGGGCATGATGCGCACAGCAGTTCAGCACCTGTGGGGACTAGGGCATCGGCGCATCGCCTATCTGGGTTATCCGCTGGAAGAGACCTATCGCCTGCATCTCCTGCAGGGCTTTGTGGACGCGGTGCGGTCCCTCAGTGGACAGCCTCCCGCCGACGAGATGGTCTTTTGCAACGTCAACAGCATTGAGGACGCGGAGCGCCAGATGGACATATGGCTGAGACTGCCTCCCAGCCAGCAACCGACAGCTGTCGTCGTCACGGCGGATAACGAAGGCTGGTACGGCGTGGAGCGCGCTCTTGCCCGGCATGGCAGGTTCATCGGAGAACAGCCGGGTGATTTCGGCGTCAGCGGGCAGTGCCAGCCCGGCTTGCGTCTGGCTTTTGGCCATGCCCATGCACACCAGCATATTGACCTGAACACTCTGGGCTCTCTCCTCGCCAAGGAGTTCGTGCTGCCGTTGCTGAGTGACAGCGAGCCTGCCCACCGGATATTCCGCCACCTTCCCGAGATGACCGAGGTGGAAACGCAGGCTTTGCGCGGTCTGGTTCCCATCACAACCCATAATTCGGCTTAACAGAAGGAGGTTCTGTCAATGAAACGCGCATTTACGCTTATCGAACTGCTCGTCGTTATCGCGATAATCGCGATACTGGCGGCGATCCTGTTCCCCGTCTTCTCTCAGGCGCGTGAGAAGGCACGAGCCATCACCTGTTTGAACAACCTCAAGCAAATCGGTCTCGGCGTCGCCATGTACATGCAGGACTACGAAGGCTACTATCCGCCCTCGGCGTATGGCGGCGGCAGCACCGGCGTTCCCCATCAGGCGTGGTACAGTCTGATATGGCCCTACGTGAAGGCAGGCGACCGCTGGCGAGAAACTTTCAACGGACAGCCCGTCGAATACAGCTGGGGCACGCATGGACTCTACGCCTGTCCCTCTTTCCCAGACCGCGACCAGAGCGGAAAATATGGATGCCACTATGACCTGTTCGCGGACTTCTGGGGTTATCCCACCGACCGCGCCGACGCACGCCATCGCGTCAGCCATGAAAGCGTGGTTGACAACCCCGCCGAGAAAATCATCATCGCCGAGAAAGGCGTCAACGATGCCTACTGGGGATGGGTTTTCTTCGGCACATGGGAGTGGGACTGGGTCGAGTGGATTGGACGCCCACCCCAGAGGGATGGCTCCGAAATCGCTCTCCAGCGCGACTGCGACCTGGTTAACGATGGCGACGGCGACGCGACCTGGGCAGGCTGTGGCATGATGCCGCGCTATCGCCACAACGGAACCACCAACGTTATCTTCGCAGACGGTCACGCGAAGGCGATGGCACGCGGACAGATTATGTGGTACAAGAACATCTTCGTGCCAGTCGGTCTGCCCGCCCAGTGGGTTTCTGAAGGCTGGTATCCCTACTAACCGCTGAGAAGGTCCCCCTCTCCTGTCTGCCCCTGGAGAGGGGGATTTATCATCTGATGAGCCTCCTGCTGCCTCCACGTTGACTTCCTCTGTCCGACAGTTTATAATCAAAAGCGTCAGTTCATGAGGCGAAAGGTAGGCAGGTATGGCACGCAAGGGCAGACCATCTGGCGCAGACGGAGAGGGCAAGACTTTCCACATGTGTCTGGCGTTCTTCCCCACGCCCTGATGTGCGGGTGAAGCTGCAGAGGGTTCTCCACATGCAGATTGTCTTGAAAGCTTCCGAGCACATGCGCAGCACCGTGTCGTTCCTCTTACCAGCCTGGCAACTACCAGCGCATTGCCGTGAAAGTGATAGACTTTCGGGGGAACGAAGTGGTGAGGGTGGTTAAGCTTAATGAGTGATAAGAGTATAAGTTCAAGGCTACAGGGGATGGCTCAAATATGCAAGCATTTGATGCGTGGGAATGGCTTAGAGACCAGCAAGAAGGACAATTTCTGGAGCGCAAGAGTTGCTATGACCGCTCAGCAGGACAAAGCCGCCCTCGTTCGGTGAAAGAGGTTTTGCAGGATGTTGCAGAAGCGTTAGTGGCGATGGCAAACGCCGATGGAGGCACTGTTGTTGCTGGATTGGAGATGATGGCGCTGTGACAGGCGTTCCCTTGCGCTACGAATTCCAGCAGGCTCAAAGGCAATTGAACGACTATATCCGTCCCCGCCTGAACTTCCGCGCTCGTGAAATCTCTCTTGAGGAGCAAAGGATTTGGGTTTTTGAGACGGATTGGAGCCCTGATGTACACCAGCTTGTAGACGGACGTTATCTGTTGCGTGTTGGGTCCCAAAATCTGCCCTTTCCTGCCAAAGACATAGAAGCAATGAAAGCCTCCCGGCGGCAAAGGGCGACTGAAATGCAGTTCCTACCCGATGCCACCATAGGCGATGTAGATCTTACTCTGGTCGAGGAGCTGGCGAGACGAGCGAAGCTCACCTTGCCGCATGAGGAAACCCTCCTCCACTACCGACTCGCGGAGAGGATCAACGGTCAACTGCGTTTGACCTTGGCTGCCCTGCTTCTTTTCGGCAGAGAGCCGACGAAATGGCATCCCCGGTGCGGCATCGAATTCATCCGCTGGCGCGGGGTAGAGCGTCGGACAGGGGCGAATCTGAACGTGACGAAGCGCATCCACATAGAAGCTCCCCTCGTGAAACTCATTCAGCAAACCTACGAGCAGATCCAGCCCTACATTCCTGAACGACAGGAGCTGGTGGACCTGTTTTTTGAAGAGCGGCTGGAGTACCCTAACTTCGCCTGGCAGGAAGCTATTATCAACGCCGTCGCTCATCGGGATTATCGCCTGACCGGGATTGGCATCGAAGTCCATCTCTTTGATGACCATATGGAGATATGGAGTCCCGGCGAACTGGTGGAACCCGTCACTTTGGAGCGGTTGCGCAACCAGGAACGAGTCCATGCTTCTCGAAACCCTCGCATTGTACGTGTCCTAACCGAATTCGGCTACATGCGGGAGTTGGGTGAGGGTATTCCAAGGATGTTTGAGGTCATGGAACGACTGGGGCTGCATCCCCCAGAGTTCCGTTTGGAGGGTGGGCGGTTCGTCGTCACTCTGCGCAACACGCCCGTCTATCGCCCTGAAACCATGCGATGGCTTCGGCAATTTGAGGGCACAGGATTGAGTCACAATCAAATCCGGTTGCTGGCTTACGCTCGTGAACACGGCAATCAATTCACCAGCCGAGTCTACCAGAAACTCGTTGGCGTGGACATTTACACCGCCAGTCGAGACATCAAAGACCTTATCCGTAAAGGCATTGTCCGTCTCACCAGACCCAAAGGGCGTTTTTATGAAATCGTCACAGAGCAGGAGAAAGCCATTATCCAACCCCCGCCGGAGTTTACGGCTTTGCAGCCTGTCCTTGAACGAAAGGGCTTTATAAAAAACCACGACATCCAAGAATCGCTCGGCGTGTCACCTGTTCAGGCTCGACTGATTGCTCGCCGCCTGGTTTTGGGCGGATGGCTGGAACCGATGGGCGAAAAGCGAGGCAGGCGCTACGTCATGGGCAGGCGCGTTATCGAACCGTCTTAGCACGTTATCAAAGCGTCTTGGTAAATATGTTTCAAAATGAGAGTGTTTGATAATGAGCGCAAAGGAGGCAGGAGGAGCATCAGAAGGCAGGACGATTCTTGTTGAAGATGGAAAAACGCCGAGCGTGAGCATAAGCTTTTCTCTTGCATTTACCCCCCCGCCCTTCCCGCTTGACACCCACCCCTCAAAAAGCGTATCCTCTATTACTGGCAAACAACATGCATGAACGAGGAGAGATGAGCATACTCCCTTTTGACCTGGTTGCCGTTGACCTGGACGGAACGCTGGCAGACGAACATAACCGCTGTTCACCGGCTGACCTGCGGGCGATGCACGCCGTCGCTAAACGGGGCGGGTACGTGGTGATTGCTTCAGGCAGGATGCACGCGGCGACCGAACGCTTCTGGCATGAGGCGGGTCTGAACGCACCCATCCTCTCTTACAACGGCGCAATGATCAAGCACCCGCGCGACGGCTTCATCTGGTTCCACCTCACCGTGCCTGCCCGCTTCGCCGACGAAATCGTGGACTTCTGCGAAACGAACGGCTATCACCTGAACTACTACCTGAACGACCATCTGTATGTAAAACAGGAGAACCAGTGGTCCCATCTGTATCGCCAGCGCACCGGCTCCATCATTGAGCCGGTGGGCACTCTCACACGTTTCCGCGGACAGTCCCCGACAAAGCTCATCCTGATTGATACCCCCCAAACAACCGACAAACTGCGCGAGATGTTCTGTGAGCGATTCGGGGAGCGGTTGACCATCATCAAAAGCAATGATGAGTATCTGGAGTTCATGCACCCCGGCGCGAACAAGGCACGCACCCTGCAACGGCTGGCGTATCAGCTGGGAGTGCCCCGCGAGCGCGTGCTGGCTATCGGCGACGGCAACAACGACATCCCCATGCTGAGGTGGGCAGGATATGCGGTCGCCATGGGCAACGCCAAACCCGCCGTCAAGGAGCTGGCACACTGGATTGCCCCGCCTATCGAGCAAAACGGTCTGGCGGTCGCTCTCGCCGATATATTCAAACTGCACCATGAGGAGGTTTTCGGCTCTTGATTGCACGCTATCGGAAAAGTCTGTTCCTGCTTTTGGTCCTTCCGTTTATGCTTTCCGCTTGCGGCATGTTCCGCAGTGACAACGGTCCGCCGCCCAACGGCTCTGGCAATCTGGTGTTTACAGTGGCCTGGACGGGCAACCGAGGCGATGCCCAGGCGCCCCACACGGTGCGCCTCAACCTCTACGATTCGCAAAAGCTTCTGCAGGAGGTAACGCTCCGTCGCTCCGACAGCCCATCCTCTGCGTGGACATCGCAGATGGAAGCGGGCATCTATCGCCTGCATGTTGCCGTTTATGCCAGCGAGGATGCCACCGGCATGCCCATCGCCGCCGGCGACATCACCCTGCAGATAGTGCCGGACACCCCTCTGCGCCTGAATATCGTCACCGAGGGCACGCCGGTTTCGCTTGCCATTCTGCCGAACGTGGTCAACCTGACGCCCGGACAGATACTGCCCCTCTCCGTGCTGGGCGTGGACTTCCAGGGCAGGTATCTGCTGTTGCCTGCCACAGCCTCGGTGCAGTGGAGCGTGGACGATGCCAGCGTGCTCAACGTCGGCTCCGACGGCGTGGCGCGTGCGCTGGCTCCGGGCAATGTCACCGTCACCGCACGAGTGGACAGCCTGGGGATGCAGGCAAGCATTCCCGTAGGCGTGCAGACCGTTACCCGAGAATGGACCATTCTGGTATTCATGAACGCGGCGAACAACCTGGAGCCAGATAGCATCGACGACATGAACGAAATGGAACAGCTGGGTTCCACCGCCGACGTGAACATCGTGGTGCAGTGGAAGCGCATTGCGGGCTACGACAGCAGTAACGGCGACTGGCGAACCACACGCCGCTACTACGTGACAAAAGATAATGATACGGCAACAGTTAACTCGAATCTGCTGGTGGATATGGGGTCTGGGGTGGACATGGGCAGTTCCACCACCCTGCGCGAGTTCCTGCAGTGGGGCGTGCGCAGCTTCCCGGCCCGCAAGTACATGTTGGTCATCTGGAACCACGGCGCGGGATGGCGAGCGTACCGCGACCGGCTGAACATTCTGGCGCGCGGCGTCTCTTACGACGACAACACGGGCAACAACATCCGCATCTGGGAGCTGCCCCTGGCGCTCAGCGTGGCAGGCGTAAACAAGTGGAACGTTGTCGCCTTCGATGCCTCGCTGATGCAGATGCTGGAGGTCGCCTACGAAATCCGCAACCTCGCGGATTACATTGTGGGTTCGGAGGAGAGTCCTCCGGCGGCGGGTTACCCCTACCACCGTATTCTCGCGCCGGTCGTTGCCAACCCAGCTATCTCAGCACGCGACCTCGCCGCACAAATCGTGACCCAGACCATCAACTACTTTAACCCTGATAGCACGGATAATATCACGCAATCTGCGCTGGACACCGCCCAGCTGGATAACCTCGCGCAGAAGGTGGACGTGCTGGCGCAGGTCCTGCTTTCGGTTGCACCGGGCAACGGCGTAGCCATCGCAGCCGCCCGCGACAACGCGCAGGCTTATGCCGAGTATACCTACAAAGACCTGTGGGACTACACGGAGCAGTTGCGCGCCCGCCTGCCCGCCTCGCAGGCGTTGACCGATGCCATCAACGGTGTGCAAAGCGCACTCTCCCAGACGGTCATCGCCGAGGCGCACAGCAACCGCCGGGTGAACCGTTCGCATGGACTGTCCATCTACGTGCCGCGCCCCAGTGAGTTCGAAACGCGCTACAACCTGCTCGCTTTCTCAAGAGTGACGCACTGGGACGAGTGGCTGCAGGCACAGCCGAACTGAGGAGGGGAACACATGCGCACCGAAATTATCACGCTGGACGGACATATTATCGATTCGCTAACCCTTTCCAAAGTGCTGGATATTCTGGTGTCCACCGGCGTGGACTACGAAATCCGCCGCTTTGAGATTGGCAAAACGCACGACGAAACCAGCCACGCCGAGATACTGGTGCGTGCGCCCGATGAAGAGAGCCTCCAGCGTGCCCTGCACGAGGTGCAACAGCACGGCGCGGTCATCTCGCAGGAGAACGCCAAACTGCAACCAGCTCCCCAGGACGGCGTGTTCCCCGACGGATTCTATTCCACCACAAACCTCGAGACCTTCGTGCGCATCGAGGACACGTGGATACTCGTTGAGCGTATTGAGATGGACTGCGGTATCCGCGTCTCGCGAACGGACACCGGCTGGCGAGCGGAGTGTGTGCCTCTGCATCGCGCCCGCAAAGGCGACCTGTTTGTGGTGGGCACTGCTGGCGTGCGGGTCACCCCTGCACCGCGCCGTGAGGCGGAGAGCGTTTTCCACTTCATGGGCAGTGAAGTCTCCATCGAAAAGCCCAAGGCGCGCATTGTGCAGGCGGTTGCCCGTGCTATCCGCGATACGAAAGCGAGCGGACGGAAGGTGCTGTTTGTCGGCGGACCGGCTATCGTGCACACCGGCGCGGCGCCCTATCTGGAGCGTATCATCCGTGCGGGATGGATAGATGTGCTGTTCGCCGGCAACGCCCTCGCCACGCACGATATTGAGTATGCGCTTTACGGAACTTCGCTGGGCGTAGCACTGGATACCGGCATCGCCGAAACGCACGGACACGAGCATCACCTGCGTGCCATTAATACCATCCGTGCGCTGGGCGGTATCCGCCAGGCAATGGAGAAAGGCGTACTCAAAGGGGGCATCATGCACGCCTGCGTGGTGGCGAACGTGCATGTGGTGCTGGCAGGCAGTATCCGCGATGACGGTCCCCTGCCCGACGTGATTACCGACGTGATGCAGGCACAGGACGCCATGCGCGAGGCAATTCAGGGCGTTGGGCTGGCGCTGATGGTGGCTACTACCCTGCACTCCATCGCGACGGGCAACCTTCTGCCTGCCTCCGTCACCACCTTCTGCGTGGATGCCGACGCCGACACGGTGATCAAGCTCACCGATCGCGGCTCGCATCAGGCGTTCGGCATTGTGACCGACTGCGCCTTCTTCCTGAAGGAGCTGGCAGAGCAGTTATGCGGAAAGGAGTAGCCACATGCCTCGCGTGCTGATGTGCCCGCCCGACCACTACGCCCTGCGCTACGAGATTAACGCCTGGATGCACCTGGAAAATCAGCCAGACCTTGCGCTGGCAAGGCAACAGTGGCAGAGGCTTTACGAGCATGTCCGACGAATCGCGCAGGTGGAACTGGTCTCCCCTGCCCCCGAATGTCCCGATATGGTCTTCACCGCCAACGCAGGGCTGATAGTGGGCGACAGGGAGGTACTGCTCAGCCGTTTTCGCCACCCCGAACGCCGGGTGGAAGAGCCGCACTTCCGCCGCTGGTTCGAGGAGCATGGCTACACGGTGTATACCATGCCCGAAGACTGCCCCTTCGAAGGCGAGGGCGACATCCTTTACGCGGGGGAGCGGTATCTCGCCGGCTACCGGAAGCGCACCGAAATCTGCGCCCATCGCCTCGCCTCTGAGTATCTCAAGCACGAAGTGCTCTCGCTGGAGCTGGTGGACGACCGCTGGTATCATCTCGACACCGCCCTGTTTGTGCTGGACGAACGAACCGTAGTCTACTATCCCGGCGCGTTTGACCTTTATGCGCGGCGCGTGATTGAAGAACACTTCGACACTCTGCACGTGGTGGAAGAGGAAGCTCTGCGCTTCGCCTGCAACAGCGTGGTGATTGACCACACCGTGTTGATGCCCGCAGGCTGTCCGTTAATCACGGCATTGCTGGAGCGACGCGGCTACCGTGTGATTCCTGTTCCCATGAGTGAGTTCATCAAAAGCGGCGGCGCCTGCAAATGCCTCGTGATGTTTCTGGAGCGTTGAGATGAGCGATTACGTCAAGATAGGAAGCCTGCACAGCGCGGACGATTTTATCCACGTCCTGCGTACCCTGAACCTTTCCATCCCCTGCGATAGGGAGGTGCTTTCAGGAGATTCCGCTCCCCTCGCCCAGCCGATTCAGGTGGATGGACTGACCGTTGGCAATCGCTTCGCCGTGCAGCCGATGGAGGGCTGGGATGGCACGCTTGATGGACGCCCATCTGAACTGACGTTCCGCCGGTGGAAGCGATTCGGCAGCAGTGGAGCCAAAATGATATGGGGAGGCGAAGCGGTTGCTGTTCGGCATGACGGCAGAGCCAACCCCAACCAGCTGCTGTTAAACGAATCGACCCGTGACGACCTCGCCCGCCTGCGCGAGGCACTGGTGGAAGAGCATCGCAAAGCGTGCGGAACGACTGATGGTCTGGTCATCGGTTTGCAGCTGACGCACTCCGGTCGCTACAGCCGCCCCGACGGCAAGCCCGAACCGCGCATCCTCTACCACCACCCCATTCTGGACAGGCGACTCAACCTGCCCGATGACTACCCCGTGCTGACCGACGGCGAGGTTCGGGAGATTATCGAAACATTCATCCGCTCGGCAAAGCTGGCGTGGCAAATTGGCTTTGACTTCGTGGACATCAAACACTGTCACGGCTACCTCGGGCACGAGTTCCTCAGCGCACACACCCGCGAGGGCGATTATGGCGGCAGCTTCGACAACCGCACCCGTTTCCTGCGCGAGGTGGTACAGGGCATCCGCGCCGAAGTACCCGACCTGCGCATCGGCGTGCGACTTTCCGCCTTTGACATGATACCTTTCCGTCCCGACCCGGCAACCTCTCAGCCGGGCAAACCGGGCATCGGTGTGCCGGAACCCTTCGAGCATTTGCTGCCGTATCGCTGGGGCTTTGGCGTGAACCCGAACAATCCGCTGGAGCCAGACCTGACTGAAACCGTCGCCTTTCTGCGACTGCTGGAGGAACTGGGCATCCATCTGGTCAACCTCTCCGCCGGCAGTCCCTACTACAACCCGCACATCCAGCGACCGGCTCTTTACCCACCATCCGATGGCTATCAGCCACCTGAGGACCCGCTGGTTGGAGTTGCCCGCCAGATGCAGGCGGTTCGGACCCTGAAGGCGCAGTTCCCGCATCTGGTCATCGTCGGTACGGCGTACACCTACCTGCAGGAGTTTATCCCCCACGTTGCCCAGGCGGCGGTGCGCGAGGGCTGGACAGACCTCGTAGGGCTGGGGCGCATGATGCTGGCATACCCCGAACTGCCGCGCGACGTGCTGGAGGGGCGCCCCCTGCAGACCAAACGCCTCTGTCGCACCTTCAGCGACTGTACCACCGCCCCGCGCAACGGACTGCCCTCCGGCTGCTACCCGCTCGATGAGTTTTACAAGCGTTCTCCACAGGCACAGCAGCTGAAGGTGCTGAAACGAGCGCGATAGACGGAAGCCAACACCCGTAGATTTGCTGTTGCACTCTTTACCGTCAGTAGGCTTTCTGGTTTTTGGCGTACCTCGCAGGCTTCTCAGGCTCGCTTCCCGCACTCACGTGGAACGAACTCAGTGCAGGCGACAAAGGACAATCAGGGTAAACCCCATTAGCATAGCCGATACAGGGAAGTGAGGTGTAGACAGGATGTCCACGGTCGTGGCAGTGTGTGTGGCTCTCGCCGCGATAGCACTGGTGATACTTATGATACGTGAGGGCGCATACCTCTAACTTGGCTGGCGAAGGACACCAGAGGCATCGGAGAGGAGGGATGCCAAAGCGGTTCACCTGCGCGTACAGGGCGGGTACCCCGCCCTGTTTTTTATTTGAGGTGCAGGGAAGGGAATTGCTTGCCCACTTTAGCTCGTGTATAATCAAAGCAGGATCGGTGCTCTGTGCATTCGAGTCAAGAACGAAACCTTGTGAGTGCCACAAGATGGACAGCATTACCAAGCGCGCAAAAGCGATCATCCTCGAGGAGGTACAACGGGCTGGATGCGTTGCTCGTCACATTCTGCTCTTTGGGAGCCGTGCCAAGGGCACCGCACGCCCCGATAGTGACTGGGATTTCTACGTTATTATCGACAAGGACCTGTCCACTTCAGAGCGATTGAGCCTTTCTGACCTCATCCGCCGACGATTCGTGCAGGCAGGCTTCTGTGGTGATGTCTTTATCCAGAGCGAAGCCGTTGTGCGGGAAAGAAAAGACAACACAGGTTTTCTGACCTACTACGCGCTCAAAGAGGGGATTGAGATATGAATGAGGATGCGGTAAGGCTCTGGATACGAAGGGCAGAAAGCGACCTGAAAACAGGAAAAGACGAGCTTGCCACAACAGATCCAGCGACCGATACAATATGTTTTCACATGCAACAGTGTGCCGAAAAATATCTGAAAGCGTACCTGATCTTTCATGGCGAGGAGTATCCGCGTACCCATGATATCGGCTTCATCGTGAATAAGTGCGCCAGCATTGACCCCGATTTTGATACACTGAACAGGGATGGAGTTGATAGCCTCACCAAGTATGCTGTCGGCGTCCGGTACGATGAAGAGATATTTCCGTCCCTTGAAGAAACAGAGCGTGGATTACAGATGGCCGTGCGGGTTAAGGAGTTTGTCCTGAGCAAGCTCAGAGCAAAGGGGTTCGAGCCTTAAGGAATACTCGCATTCGGGGTGCTATCTCAAACTAAACGCTTTTTCATTAGCCTCGTTATACTGCCAATTGCTCCACCGCCAGCCTGACGAACATTTCTACCCCGAACGGAAGCGCAGCATCGGGAAAGTCAAAACAGGCGGTATGCAGGTCAGCAACATCGCCCAGCCCTAAGAAGAACATCGCGGCGGGAACCGCCTGCGCGAAGTAGGCAAAATCCTCAGCGCCCATCAGAGGCTCCTCCAGCCAGACCAGCTGCTCACGCCCGAAAGCCTCTTCCGCGACCTGCGCGATAAGCTCGGCTACCGATGGCGCGTTGACCGTCACTGGCGTGCCGGAGTGCCACTCAAAGCGGCTCTGTACATGCCACAACCGTGCTGTCGCCTCCGCCATCTCGCGTATCCGCTCAGAAGCTTTGACGCGCATCTCTTCCTTCAAACAGCGCACCGTGCCCGCTAAATGCACCTGCTGAGGTAAGACGTTATAGGCGTTGCCCGCATGGAACTGCGTCACACTCAGAACCATCGGATTGCCGGGCGACGTCTCGCGTCCCACGATGCCGTGTAGTGCCTGCACTAAATGCGCGCCTGCCAGAACCGGGTCATCGCTGAGGTGGGGCAGTGCCGCGTGTCCACCCCTGCCCATCAGCCAGATGTCAAAGGTATCCGCCGACGCCATTATCGCCCCTGCTCGAATGCCCACACTGCCCAGAGGCATACCCGGACGCCCATGCAGAGCGACCATCCACTGCGGACGCATCTCGTCCAGCACGCCCTCTTCCAGCATCGCTTTCGCTCCGGATACGCTCTCTTCGGAGGGCTGAAAGAAGAAGCGTACCGTTCCCCGCAGGCGATGTCGGTACTGCGCCAGCACTGCCGCTGCGCCTAACAGCATGGCGGTATGTCCGTCGTGACCGCAGGCGTGCATCTTGCCTGCATGGCGCGAGCGATACGGCAGGTCGTTCTGCTCTTCAATGGGCAGGGCGTCCATATCCGCGCGAAAAGCCACACAGTCGCCGTTTCCCTGCTCACCGCGCAGTGTACCCACCACGCCGGTCTTCGCCACACCGGTGCGCACATCGATACCGTGTCGCGACAACCACTCCGCAACCTGCTCCGCCGTGTGATGCTCCTCAAAGCCCAGCTCCGGGTGAGCGTGCAGGTCATGACGCAGCGCTATAAGGTCGGGAAGCAGTCGGTCAATTGTCTCACGGATGTCGTCCATGTATCCGCTATCCTCTTTCAACATGTCCTTTCGTCGCGACGAACCGAGAATCCTGCATTTGTTCCAAAGTAGTTAGCCTCTCTCAGGGGCAGGAGTGGAATAACAACCAAAGAATCGGTTTGCCAGAAAACAAATTGTTTGTGCGCACAGGAGGTATCGCCATGTCACGCTGTGCTCATTGTCCCCTGACCCGCAGGCAGTTTCTTCGGGCGACGGGCGCAATTGCCGTATGGACACTGCTTCCCGCTGCGGAACCCGTGTTCGCTGGTGCTCCCCCGGAGAGCCGAACGCCGATTTTCGCCAAGAGCAAGCCGCGGGTGACCCTGCTGTTCAGCCACGTCCCGCCGGAGTATCCCACCTGGCCCTCTGTCGGATACGACTACGAAGGGCGCAAGCGCGAGCTGACCGCCAAATTGCAGGAAGCCTGCCCGAACATTCTTTTCACCGTGCGCACCGCTCATAACACTCAGCAGGCGGAGGCGGTGGTCAAAGAGTCCGAGAACGCCGACGGCTTCGTGTGTTACAACATCGGTATCTGGACGGGCGCTCCCAATGTGCTGGTGCGCAGTGGAAAGCCGGTAGTGATGGTGGATGACCTGTTTGCCGGCTCCGGGGAGACTCTCATCATTGCCGGGGTCGCCAACCGCGAGAAGCTGCCGGTGGTGACGGTCAGTTCCTCCCGCTTCGAGGACGTCGTGGAGGCGGTGCGCCTGTTTGAAGTCATCCGCGCTATGAAAGAGTCCACCATTCTGGACATCGCGGACTACGACATCACCGCCTGGGCGGGCGGCGTCAACAGCCTGTTCGGTACGAAAGTGGTGAAGATGGGTTCGGAGGAACTGGCGTCCTACTATTCCAGGGCGGACGAAGCCGAAGCCGCACGCTGGGCAGACCTGTGGATAAAACAGGCGAAAAAGGTGGTAGAGCCATCCCGCGAGGAGATTATCAAGTCGGGCAAGATGTATCTGGCGCTGGCGCAGGCTGCCGCCGACAAACGCGCCGATGCGGTCACCATGGACTGCCTGGGCATGTTCTATAGCGGGCGTGTCACCGCGTATCCGTGCCTGTCGCACTTCCAGATGAACAACGACGGCGGCACTGGCGTGTGCGAAGCAGACCTGAACTCCACCTGCACGCAGCTGATGATGCGCTACCTGACCGGGCGACCGGGCTACGTCTCCGACCCCGTGATTGATACTTCCCGCGGCTGGATTATCTATGCGCACTGCGTTGCCAGCAATCGCGTCTTCGGTCCGCAAGGAAAGGCAAACCCCTACATCATCCGCTCACACGCCGAAGACGCGAAAGGAGCGTCGGTGCAGTCGCTGATGCCCATCGGCGAGACCGTCACCACGCTGGAGATTGACGTGATGGGCAAAAGGATGGTCATCCACACCGGCAAAACCGTCGCCAACGTGGATGACCCCAAAGCCTGCCGCACCAAACTGGCGGCGAAGACAGATGCTCAGAACATCCTGAACGAGTGGGATATGGGCTGGCACCGAGTGACCGTATACGGCGACTGGCGCAGGCAGGCGATCAACCTCGCGCGGCTGTACGGACTGACGGTCAACGAGGAGGACAAACCCGGATAGGATAATCGGAACAATCTGGGGGGCGAGACTCCCGCCGAGCCGTTTGAGGTAGCAGCCCCCCTGTGGTCCCCCCGCAAGCAGGGGGACGTGCCCGCCCGCCTGCGGAGAGATCAGGATGGGCTATCCCCGTTCTCAGTGGGCAACCACAGAGGGTTGCCCCTACGGACAGAACACCGGGCGCATCCCCTCTCCCCGCGTCGGGGAGAGGATGGGAGAGGGGTTTCCTCCCCGTCGGTTCTACTCTCTATAACGCCACTGCCACCTTTCGCCCGGGCTCAATACCGTCCTGCCTTCGGGCGTGAGCACCGGAACCGTCCCATCGCCCAGCACGCTGAGCGAGACGCTATCGCCTGATACGCACACCTGAACAGGCTGTCCATGCCATACCACGCGAAACTCCACCCGTTTCCAGTGTGCCGGGATGACCGGTGGCTTGAGGAAACGGATACCCTCCCTGGTTAACTCTAGCTGGCAGAAGCCGTTGACCACCGCCTGCCACGCCCCGCCTAACGACGCCGCGTGAATGCCCAGATTCCAGTGCGGACCATAGGAGGCGAGGTCGATATGTGCCGTGTACAGGAAGTATTTGTATGCCCATTCCACCATGCCCACGTCTGCCGCCACCAGCGAGTACGCCATCGGGCTGAGCGAGGAGTCGTGGGCGGTGCGAGGCTCATAGTAGCGCCAGTTCGCCAGCTTGGTCTCGGTGTCGTAGCGGTCGCGCAGGAGGTACAGGAGCATCACCACATCCGCCTGCTTGATGTTTTGCGTCTCCTGATACGGTCCCAGAGGACCTCCCGGATGCAGGTCGGGATGCGCCAGGCGTTTGCGCGTCTCATCCACCGGCTCATCACGCAGGTTGAAGTAGCCGTCGAACTGGGGTATCAGGTGCGTCTGCGGGTCGGGCGCAGGCACATACAGCTTCTCCGCCACGTCTCGCCACCTCACCAGTTCCTCGTCTGCCAATCCGGTTGCTGACTTCAACGACGCGCACTCCTGTGGATACTTCTCCCTCAGCAGGTCCAGCACTTCCAGCGCCTTCTGGATGCTGAACCGCGCGAGCGCGTTGGTGTAGGCGTTGTTGTTCACGCGCTCGTGATACTCGTCGGGACCAAGCACAGAGCGCAGGACGTAACGCCCTCCCTCCTGTTCCCACTGCACTCGCGAGACGAAGAACCGCGCCACCTCTACTGCAATCTCTGCGCCGCCCTCCAGCCAGAACCGTTGGTCGCCCGTCGCCTGATAGTACTGCCATGCGGCGTACACGATGTCGGCGGAGATGTGTATCTGCTCATCGGCAAAGTAACTGCGTATCGGCTCGCCCGTTATCGGGTTCGTGAAGACGTACAGGTCGCACTGTTCGTCGCCGGTTTCCTGGCTCTGCCAGGCGTAGTACGCCCCCTGAAAGCCCAGCTGCTGCGCTTTCCGCTTCGCCCCCGCCAGTGTATGATAGCGATAGCGAAGGATATTGCGTGCCACCTGCGGCTGAGTGTAAGTGAACAGCGGAAGCACGAATATCTCGCAATCCCAGAAGATGGAGCCGTAGTAGTCCTGCCCCTGCAAACCGCGGGCGGGAATACTGATGCGGTCATCGTGATAAGGTGCGGCGGCGAGCAGGTGGAAGATGGCAAACCGAATGCCCATCTGCGCCTCGTCATCGCCCTCGATGCACACATCCGATGCCTCCCACCGCCTGCGCCAGCAATCCACGTGCTCCGCCTTGAGAGCCTCATAGCCCATCGCGCAGACCGCATCCAGCTCTGCCCGGCACAGGCTATACAGGTCGCCCTCGCTGAAACGGCTCTCGTACAGGGCGCACCACTTGGTTACCTCTATCGCCTGCCCCGCCTGCAGGTCGGCGGTGAAGATGGTCTGCACACAGCGGTCGGTAGGGTCATCGCGCTCTACCTGCACCGGTGCAGAGGCGTGCACCTCATGCCTCGCCATGACGCCAATACGATAGCCCGGCTCGAACGTCTCCGCCTCCAGATAGTCTTCTTCACCGTCCTGCCTGCGGGTGAAACGCTTGAAGTGATACGCCCAGCGGTTGTTGACCGCGCCGTCGATGCTGGAACGCAGCTCAATATGCACAGGCTGTTCCACACTCAGGCGGTAACGGATGACCCCCACGTGCAGGTGGCTTGCGCTCAGGAAACGTTCGCTTTCTACCTGCACTACCTTGCCCGAAGGACTCTTCCAGCGGACATGCCGGCGCATCACGCCCTCGCGCATATCCAGCTCGCGGCTGTAATCCAGCAGCTCGCCCATATTGGCGGGGTCAAAAGGCTCGCGGTCTACCCAGAGCTGGATAAGTGTCCAGTCGGGCATGTTGGGAAACTCCCGTTCGGTCAGTTTGCCCTGCGGGGTATCGTAGATGCCGTTAATGTAACAGCCCTTAACGCCCGGGATGGTTGGAGGCAGCTCTTCCCCTGCCCCACGCAGTCCCATGTAACCGTTCGCCAGCGCAAAGACAGTGGCTTTTGCGCTCTCCTCTTCGGGTTTGTATGTTCGCTCGCGAATAATGTAGCCGTCGATAAAGTCATAGTCCTCCATAGCGTTTCACAGCTCCTCGATGTTCACCTCGTCCAGAGTGGTAACTATCCAGTCCGCGCCTGCTTCACGAAGCAGGTCGGAATCGTTCCTTCGTGCCACGCCGATACAGCGCATTCCGCCTCGCTTCGCCGCCAGCACCCCGGCAGGAGCATCCTCCACCACCACACAGTGCTCGGGCGAAACGCCCAGCAGGTCGGCAGAGGTGAGGAATATCTCGGGATGGGGCTTGCCCTGGGCAAAGTCACGTCCGCACACGTTGGCATCAAAGAGGTCTATCAGGCGGGTTTGCGGGGTCACAAAGGGGTAACGCAGGGAATGACTCTGGCAGAAGGGGTACAACTGCACCCGCTCCAGCATCCGGTTCGCGTTTTTGGATGACGACGCCGCGGCGAGTCGTATCCCTCGTGCTTTCAACGCAAGCACAAACCGCAAGCCGTCCTCAAAAGCGTTGAACTCTCCTCGCTCTATCAGCTCCACAATCATCTTCTGTTTGAGGTCGCACAGCTGACGCGCTCGCTCACCATCGGGGTCGGGAATGTTGAAATAGCGCAGGAGTGCCGACGCTCCTTCCTGTCGAGGCTTGCCCGAAACCACCTGCTGATACACCTCGGTGGTGTAATGCTCCGGTGCATAGCGGGTAGCGGGTGCAATGTCCGCCCACTGCGTGCGCATCAGCCGGTGCAGAGTTTGTCCCCAGGCATGCTCGTGCGGCGAGTCCACCAGCACGCCGTCGATGTCAAAGATAACGGCCTCTGTCATCCGCTACGCACCCCGTACTTCTCGGCGGCGTCAAAGTATGCCTTTACGCCCTCGGGCGGCAGGTCCCAGGTCAGATGGTTGCCCACGCAGAAGAAGTAGCCCGGCATGTCCCGCCCTACTTCCGCCATCTCACGCACCATCGCCTCGATGGCTTCCCGGTCGTTGCTCATGATGACGCGGTTATCCCCGCCGCCCAGCAGAACCTTGTCGGGATGCTTCCGGGCAAAGGCACGCCAGTCGGTGTAGGTTTCGCAGAAGATTCCATCCGCCCCGCACGCCAGTATATCATCCGCCACGAGGTCCACGTTCCCGTCCGAAACGAAGAAAATCTTCTTGCCCGTCGCTTTCAGGTAGCCCCAGAACTCCTCGTAGTAGGGATAGATGTTTTCGCGCAGCCACTTCGGCGAAAAGACAGGTCCCTGCCGGTGGCAGATATCGTCATGGCTGGAGAAGACCTGCACGTCAGTTTTCGCCCACGCCCGAAACACCTTGCGCGAGATTTCGGCAAAGTCTCTCAGCAGACGCTTCGCCTCATCAGGATAACACACTGCCACCTCCAGCCACAGCTCCCAGCCGAAGGTCAGCAGGGGCCACATGAACATGGTGTTGTAGAAATGTCCAATCTCCAGGCACAGGTCGCCGTTGGCGGCGCGGTCGCGGTCTACCTGCTGTTGAAACCGTTGTGCCAGTTCCTCTTCAGAAGGCGAAAGGTCCATGCCAATCGGGTCCATCTCACGGTAATCCCAGTGCTCCAGCGGCTGGTAGCGCAGGACGTCTTCCACGCTCTGGAAGCGATGCCCCCAATCCCAGTGCCAAGTATGGTCCCAGCCCCAGCGCACGGTTTTGCGCCCCTCCGCGTCTTCGTACACCACTCCGTTGGGTGGGCGCGGCACAGGAGTATCCTCCGCCGGCAGAGTATACAGGTCTATCGCGTATCGCTCCACCAGCGCTTTCTGTGCCAGCCGCGGATGCTGCCAGGGGTCTATGCCGGTGATGTACTCAATCGCATCTGGGCACGAAATGATTTCCCAGTGCGGGATACGGTCGGTCATCTCGCCGTGGAAAGCCTTCAACGCACGTTCGCGGTTCATGGTCTGCACACCCTTCTACAGGAATATCGTCTGACCTACAATTCCCCTACCTGACGCAGCAATTCCTCGTATTCCGCTCCCATATAGAAACCAGACGCCTTCAATTCATCAAGGAGTGGTTTCAGCGCAGGTAGTATCCCACGCTCTCTCAGTCGTTTAAGAGGTCCAAGCGTTCCAATCACTACCAACCCCTCCTGCAGAGCACACTTGCGAGCCGCCAAGTCATCAAGAATCAACAGGTCAGCTCTTTGCTCTTTCGCAAGAACAATTGCTTCACTTTCCCCCTTACCTAAAGATTGTTGCAAACCCACCACTTTTTCGCGGTCTTTTACGGACCGAACCTCTATCCAGTTGCTATCCCTTATTTCTGCTGAACCGGGCTTGCCAGCCCCCCTGACCACCAACTCTTCGTAGACTGACTCTGGAACAACTATTTGCCGAAAAGCTATTTTCAGCAGGTCCAACCGCCGAATACGTGCAAGAGCAATCAGTGTGGTAGAATCGACAACTATCACTCTGGCTGACCGATACTTTTTTCGTACTCCTGAAGCGTCTGCAGGTCCTGCTGGATGTCGTCCCTGCTGTAGTGGAACCAGGGTATGGCATACCGGGCGAGCAGTTCAGGTAAATCCCAGAGGTTAACACCTAACAACTCCGCGGCTTTGGAACGCGAAAGACGCCCGCGACGCACCAGATTCAGCACGAGGGCTTCCTTCAGCTCCGAGCGTAATGCTTCCGGCGAGCCGATGAGAGCAAGCAGCTCATCGGGCACATCTACCTGCACAGTTGGCATCTTCCTTTACCTCCAGCATTATTATACACCTGCCTTCTCTCCCTTGCTCTTCGGGCGCAGTGAAGGGAACAGTGCCAGCAGCACAATCCACAGGCTTGCGGCCGCAGGAATCGCCAGCAACACGCCCCAGATGCCGAATAGTTTCGCGCCCACAAGCATTGCGAAGATGCTGGCGATGGGGTGAAGCCCTACCGAGCTGCCCACGATTCGCGGAGTCAGCAGATGGTCAAACAGATTGTTCACCACTATCGTCGTGCCCACCACCAGCAGGACGTACTTCCACGAGAGCGCAGGCACAGTGAATGTCCACAATACTTGGGTTTCGCCCCCAAAAAACGCCACCAGTCCCGACGTGAGCGCAATCAAAAGCGCCCCTATATAGGGGACCGTGTACAGCAAACCAGCCAGCGTGCCCAGTACCAGACTGTAGCGCAGTCCCAGCAGTGTGTAAACCAACCCCATGGTAATTCCATACAGTATGGCAACCACCGCCAGTCCCCTGAGATAACCTGTCCACACAATGCCCAGCGCACGCAAAAGTGCCGTCACCGAAGGGTAAGACCCCTCGGGGACCATACCCAGCAACCTCTGGCGGATACGTGGCAGGTCTACCATCGCGAAGAAGGTAACAATGGGAATAATCACCAGCCACAGCAGCTTGCCCAGCAGAGAAGTCACATAGTTTAGCAGATTGCTCATCCACGCGGTGACCTGTGCGTTTACCTGCTCAGAATAGCGGTTCAGCAGCTCCTGTGGGTCTTCCGGCAGGTTCAGTCGCTGGAGCAGGTCATGATGGCGTTTCAGGAACGGCTGGAACTCCTGCTGGAACCAGTTGTTTGCGCTACGAATATAACCGGGCAAATCCTTGATCAGTCCCTGCATCTGCGCCACGATAAGAGGAACCACATAAAGCAACAGCGCAGTAACCAGCAGGATAAAGGCGATAAACACCAGCACTGTGGACATCAAGCGGGAGTAACCGCGCCTTTCCAGCGCACGCAGTTGCCCATCGAGCAAGCCGGCAATCGCGAAGGCGATCACAAAGGGTAACAGCACGTCAGATACGTAGTAGAGCGCAGAGCCTGCCAGCACCAGCACTCCCAGCCCCACCCAGGGACGCACCCTCGGGGGAAGCAGAGAGGGCAGGTCTGCCTGTGTTTGCGCGACCAGAGCAGTAACATCGCCCGCCCGTTGGGCGGGCGGGCGGGATGTCTCAGCGGTTTCGCTACGCTTGCGCTTGCTCCGGGGCATGTTCGCCCGCCTCAGCAGACTCAACACCAGCGGTCTTCTGGCGAATCGTGGACGCTACCGTCTCCAGAGCAGGCTTCAGACGCTGGGTGAGCTCGGACACACTCTCCTTCAGCCTCTCAACCGCCTTCGCCAGGTCTTCGCGTGTCTCCTGACCCGACTTGGGCGCAAGGAGCAACGCCACCGCTGCTCCCACAATCGCGCCGATGCCGATACCCGCAAGAACGCTCAGCAACACACTGCGATCCTCATTGTTCGACATGGTTCCCTCCTCCTCTCTGTGCTTCTGATGCCTCCCCAGCAGGGGGTTCATCCATGTTTTTTGACCCTTCAGGTGCCTGCGGCGTTTCGGTCGGCTGTTCGCCTTTCAACACCGCATAGCCCCGCTTCAACGCCTCAATCCACACCGAAGGACGGGCTGCGGGCGACGACGCCACCGACCGCACCACTTTCACCACCTTTTGCGGATGAGTCACCGTATCCACCACAGACAGCACCCGTTCCACGCGCTCTATCTTCTCCACCAGGCTCTGCGATACCTTTATCAGATGCCTGACGGTGACCAGTGCCTCGCGCAAGGACGGAATAACGTCATTGCTTAAAGTCGTTCCAGCCTCTTTGACCGCCGGCATCAGCGCCGTGCGTGTCTCGTTCAGGATGGTGTCGGTCGTTTCTAAAACCTGATGCAGCTCGTTTATCGCTGGAGGTAGTCCCTGAAGCGCGGGCACTGCCTGTGAACGTATCTCCACCAGCGTGCGTTCGGCTTCGGTGACGGTGCGACGCAGGCGAATCACCACAGGTATCAACAACGCCAGCACCACAATCGCCAGCAATATCAACACCACAACCCCAACCTGTATCAACCCTTCCACCCTGTAACCTCCAGCCTGCGAGAGATGGTTCCACCGCCAACCACCACGTCACCGCGATAAAACACCGCCGCCTGCCCCGGCGTAATCGCCCGCTGAGGCTGTGCAAACTCCACCTCCACGCATGTCGCCGACTCGGTCGGCAAGATGGTCGCAGGCGCTTCAGGCATATTATAGCGAATCCGCGCCTCCACCGCAAGCGGTTTCGCTAACCTGTCAACGGCAATCCAGTTGACATCCTCCACCAGAAACCGCCGACAGTACAGGTGCTCCTCCGTGCCGACAATCACCACGTTGTTCTCCACGTCGATATCCACCACGTACAGCGGCTCCTTATGCCCCGAGATGCCCAGCCCCCGCCTCTGTCCGATAGTGAAGAAGGCAATGCCCGGATGCCTGCCGAGCACGTTGCCATGCACGTCGCGTATCTCGCCCGGGCGCACCGAATCGGGCACGCGGTTGAGCAAAAACTGTCGGTATCCGCCCGCCTCTGCCACGAAACAGATTTCCTGGCTGTCGGGCTTATCGGCAACGGGCAGACCCAGCTGCTTTGCCAGCGTGCGCGTTTCGGTCTTGCTTGGCAGGTCGCCCAGCGGGAACAGCGTGCGCGATAACTGCGCCTGCGTCATCGGGAACAGCACGTACGACTGGTCCTTCTCCCTGCTAACCGCCTTCAGCAACAGCCACCGCCCCGACTTCTCGTCGTACTGGATACGCGCGTAGTGCCCGGTGGCGATGAACTGCGCACCCACCTCATCCGCCTTCTGCAAAAAGGCGTCGAACTTCACGTAGCGGTTGCACTGCACGCAGGGGTTGGGCGTGCGCCCGCGCCGATACTCGGTGATGAAGTCGGCAATCACTGTCTGCGCGAACTTCTCGCGGAAGTTGAGCACATAGTGCGGGATGCCCAGGATCCGCGCCACCCGACGCGCATCCACCACCGCGCCCAGCGAACAACAGCCCGCATGTCGCGGGTCGGTCTGGCTCTCCTGCCAGATTTGCAGGGTGATGCCGACCACCCGATAGCCCTGCTGAACCAGCAGAGCCGCCGCCACCGAACTATCCACGCCGCCGCTCATCGCCACGGCAACCAGAGGCTTCTCACTCATCGTTCTATCCTGCCCCATCATCTTTTGCCATTCCATTATACCCGTGATGCCAAGAACTCCGTGAGGAACATGAACTTTGGAGTGCTGAAGCTTGCTTCAGCAAACTCCTAACCTGCTTCAGCAGGTTTTGTTCTGTGTTGCCTGCGATTTCCAATCGCAAGGGCAGAGTAACA
>FMJZ01000012.1_pt1 | contig 51099 bp, 28 predicted proteins | sample 1987881 | NCBI WGS metagenome assembly FMJZ01 (sample SAMEA4378227, study PRJEB15110) | soil metagenome | biome: soil; feature: Field; material: Soil | place: India | collected 2015-03-11 | depth 0 m
TAATGTAGGGGCGACCCGGCGGCAATGTAGGGGCGACCCGCCGGGTCGCCCCTACATTATGCAACAGCGCTAGAGCGGCCGAGGGCGACACGGTCGGTGGCCAGCGCTTCGTCGAGGAGTTCCTCCGGGGGAAGGTAAAGCCACACGGCGCCATCGCGCACTTCCACGGGAAAGGTTGCCAAAGTCAGGGGCTCGCCCGACAAACACCTCCCCGTGGTCAGGGCAAAAAGTTTCTTGTGCAAGGGGCAGGCAATCGTGGGCACGCCATCGTGGTCGCCAAGCAGCCCGCGGGCTAGAACCAAGGCACGTTTGTGGGGGCAAACGTTTTGCGTAGCGTACCACTCATCTCTACTCGCAAAGCGATATACGGCAATTTGCGTGCGCCCGTACAGCACCACGCCTGCTCCGTCGGCCGGAAAATCCTCGACGCGACCGACCCTTACCCACCGGCGGCTACCGTTACGGAGTGCGTGGGCCAGGGTCTCCCCGTTCGACAGGTGCATCTCTTCCGGAGGCGGAAGCGAGGCGTCGGCGGGCCAGTCCACAGGCCTTCGTTGTCCCCGCTCTTGAATCAGGCCGATGCCAGGCTGGACCGTCTGCGTATTGACGAACTGGCGAAACCAACGGCGCCGCTCCGGATTGCGTACCACTTCGGTCCACTCGCAGCGATAACTCTCGACCAAGCGTTGCATCTGGGCTTCGAGGTCAGCGGCAATCCCGAGCCGGTCGTGAACGACGACGTCACGCACTTGCTCGATGCCTCGCTCGAGTTTCTCGAGCCACACGCTGGTGCGCGTCAGCGGATCCGCGGTTTGGATGTAGTACATGAGAAAGCGATCGATGTACCGGATCGCCGTTTCCTCATCCAAATCCGTGGCTAGAAGGTCCGCATGGCGGGGCTTGGCCCCACCGTTCCCGCACACGTAGAGGTTCCAGCCTTTTTCCGTGGCGATCAGGCCAAAATCTTTGCTTTGGGCTTCGGCACACTCGCGAATGCAGCCCGATACTGCTGCCTTGATTTTGTGAGGAGCGCGAATGCCGCGGTAACGCATTTCCACCCGAATGGCGAACCCCACCGAATCGCGCACTCCGAACCGGCACCAGGTGGAGCCGACGCAGCTCTTTACCGTTCGCATTGCCTTGCCGTAGGCATGACCAGACTCGAACCCCGCGTTCACGAGTTCTTCCCAGATGTCGGGCAGTTGGTGGAGTTCGGCGCCGAAAAGGTCGATGCGCTGCCCACCGGTAATCTTGGTGTACAAGCCATACTTTTGAGCCACCTGGCCAATCACAATCAGTTTCTCCGGCGTAATCTCCCCTCCAGGCACGCGCGGAACGACCGAATACAGCCCGCCCCGTTGAAGGTTGGCCAGGAAGCGGTCGTTGGTGTCTTGGATCGTAGCGTGATCGAGGATGTGCTCGTTCCACAAGCTAGCGAGAATGGAGGCCACCGCCGGCTTGCACACTTCGCAGCCACTGCCGCGGCCGTGACTGCGCAAGAGCTCTTCGAACCGACGGTACCCTTTGACCTTCACAATGTGGAGGAGTTCTTGCCGCGAGTAGGGGAAGTGTTCACACAATTGTTTGCGTGTCGTTTGCCCAGCGGCGGCAAGCTCGGCGTCGAGAATCTGCTGCAGCATGGGGGTGCAGCCCCCACAGCCAGTACCAGCGCGGGTGTGGCGTTTAAGCTCGCTCAGCTCCCTCAACTGATGTTCGCGAATCGCAGCGGTGATGCGGCCTTTGGTCACGCTGTGGCACGAACACACTGTAGCGGCCTCGCCGAGGGAAGAGGCGATGCTTGCTGGTGCACTTGGGGATGGCGCAGCCGCGAGGCCGCGCACCAATACCCCAGGTGAAGCAGGCAACTCCACGTCGGAGCGGGTGAGGGCAACTAAAGTGTTGTAGTCGCTCGTATCTCCCACCAGGATGCCGCCGAGCAGGCGTTTGCCTTGCCGATCGAAGAGGAGCTTGCGGTAAATGCCGGCGAACGGGTCTTCGTAAACGACACTGCGCGCAGTGCCGCCCTCGAGATCGATCTCGCCAAAGCTAGCGACGTCGACTCCGAGCAGCTTGAGTTTGGTCGCCAAAGGGCCGCCGGCGAACTCGCGCGCCTCGCCGCAAAGATTTGCGGCCACGACCTCGGCCATTTCGTAGCCGGGAGCCACCAAGCCGTAGATTTTCCCTCCGTGGAGAGCCACCTCCCCGATGGCATACACGCGCGGATCGGAGGTTCGCAGGGAGTTGTCCACTATCACGCCGCCTTGGGGCCCAACGGCAAGGCCGGCCGCCCGCGCTAACTCGTCGCGGGGGCGAATGCCACAGGAAAACAAGACCATCTCTGCGGCGATCTCGCTGCCGTCGCGAAACCGAACGCCCGCCACCTCGCTCGAGCCGATAATTGCCTGCGTGCTCTTGCCGAGATGCACGTGCACTCCCAAGGCTTCGATCTTCTCCTGGAGGAGGCGAGCGCCTGCTTCGTCGAGCTGGCGCGGCATCAGCCGCGGCGCGGCTTCGACCACGTGGGTTTCGAGGCCGAGGTCGTACACGGCTTTGGCCGCCTCCAAGCCGAGCAGGCCGCCTCCGATGACCACGGCGCGGCGACAGCGCTCGCCGTAAGCGAGGATGCGCTCGAGGTCGTCGATTGTGCGATAAAGAAAAACGCCGGTGAGTTCCGTTCCCGCAACCGGTGGCACGAAAGGAAACGAACCGGTGGCAAGAACCAACACATCCCAGGGAACCGTTCGCCCCTTGTCCGTTTCCACCCGCTGGCGGACTCGGTCGATCCGGGTCACCCGCTCGCCCAGGCAGAGATCCATGCCCCACTGCTGGTAGAGTTCCGGTGTCGCTAAGCCCAGTCGGCTCGCATCACGATGGGCAAAGAATTGGGTGAGTCCTACCCGATCGTAAGCGGCTCGTGGCTCTTCGCCGAACACGACAACGCGCCAAGTGCGACCGCGGTCCCGTTCCCACAGGGCCTCGCAGAAGCGATGCCCGACCATACCATGGCCCACCACCACCAAGGCCCGCGGCGAACTCATTCTTCCTCCCAACTTGGCGCGGGGCGAACACGAACCGCGCAAGCCTTGTACGAGGGCTGCCGGGAGTATGGGTCGAAAGCGGCGTGGGTCAGGCGGTTGGTCTCCACGTAGTGCATGGGCATGAAGACCTGACCTGGGCGGACCGTCGGGGTCACGGAGGCGCGTACCCGGGCTTTGCCGCGACGCGATTCCACAAAGACTTCGCAGCCCGAGGTGATTCCGTAACGCTGTGCGTCGTCGGGATGGATTTCCACGTAGGCATCGGCTGGATAGAGACGGCGCAAGACCGGGGCCTTGCTCGTGCGGGTTTGGGTGTGCCACTGTGCCGCAGTGCCGCGACCGGTGAGAAGAAGAAGAGGGTAAGCTTCGTCCGCAGATTCGGGCATCTCTCGGGCGGCCTCGAACACGAAGCGTGCTTTGCCGTCCGGATGGAAAAACTTCCCGTCGGAAAACAGCCGGCGATGTGGCTCGGGTTCGCTTCCGGCTTTGTCGGCGGGCCACGGCCACTGAATCCCACCGGCACGCTCGATGTCCTCATAGTCGCGAACGCCACTGAAATCGCACGGCTGCCCGCGCGACAGCTCGCGCAACCGTGTGAATGCATCTTGCGGGTTGCGCCAGCTTCGGAACATTGGGCCCGCACCCCAGGCTTCGGCAATGTGCTGAAAGATGGAGAAGTCGGGAAGCGCTTCTCCGGGCGGACGGCGCACGGGACGAATCACGCCGAGGCGACGTTCCGAGTTGATGAAGCTGCCCCATTTTTCGCCCCAAGCGGCGGCTGGTAGCAGCAAGTCGGCTCGCTGGGCGGTTTCGGTGGAGTGATACATGTCTTGCACGACGAGGAACTCCAGCCGATCGAACAGCCCCTCGAGGTCGGAGCGGTTGATCCAGGAGTGCAGCGGATTCGTTCCCACGACCCAAAGTGCACGGATGTGCCCTGCAGCAATGGCCTCGACGATTTCAGCATAGGACAGGCCAGGAGTGTCTGGAATGCGCTGCGGATCGATTCCCAGAATCTCGGCAACCTCCAGCCGATGGGCGGGGTTACGGAAGTCCCGCCCCCCGAGCAAGCAAGTGGTGTTGGCGAACAGCCGCGATCCCATGGCGTTGCATTGGCCGGTGATGGAGTTCGGCCCCGTTCCCGGTCGACCGATGTTTCCCGTGAGCAGGGCCAAGGCGATGATGGCTTGGGCTGCACGCGTGCCTTCGTAACTTTGGTTAATTCCCATGGTCCACCAGAACGACACACGGCGGCTGGTGCCAATCAAACGAGCGAGCTCGAGTAAGGTTTGCAGCTCGACGCCCGTGGCCGCGGTAACGACCTCTGGCGAATACTCAGCCACGTGTGCGGCAAAGGCTTCGAAGCCGCTCGTGTGTGCGGCGATGAAAGCACGGTCGTACCATCCCTGCCGCAGCAGCAAATGGGCAAGGCCGTAAAACAACACCAGGTCTGACTTGGGGCGCAAGGCCACGTGGAGCGTGGCCGCTAAGGCTGTCTCCGTGGTGCGGGGATCGATGACCACGAGCGCACGCAGGTGCTGATTGCGGAGTACACGCCGCCACAAGATGGGGTGGGCTATGGCGAGATTAGCCCCGATGAGGACGATCACTTCGCTCTCCTCGAGGTCGGCGTAGGTGTAAGGCGGAGCATCGAAGCCGAAGCACTCTTTGTACGCCACCACCGCGCTGGCCATACACTGGCGGGTGTTGCCATCGCCGTGCCGCAAACCCATCCCGAATTTGGCGAGCGACCCGAAAAACGCGAGCTCTTCTGTGGGTAATTGGCCGCTGCCGAGAAAAGCTACCGCATCCGGTCCGTGCTCCATGATGATGCGGCGCATCCGGCCGACGAAAATCTCGATTGCCTCGCCCCACGATACGCGCCGGCGATGGCCGCGGCGGTCCTGCACCAAAGGCACCGTGGCCCGATCTGCAGAGTCGAGCACGGCCAGTGCTTGCCAACCTTTCGGACACGCAGTTCCGTGGTTCACGGGGTAGTGCGGTGCGGGAGACAAGTTTACTGCATGCCCATTCCGGATGTGCGCGAGCAGCGCACAGCCCGTGGAGCAGTAGCCACAGACAAGGGGCGCGATTGTGTCCGGACTCAATCGCGCCGGTACTTGTCCGATACCGTGCCCGGCGTCGACGCGCCTTAGTTCCGCGGCAAGGCTGCGGCGGGAGAAGGGTCTGAAGAACGACGCTATTCCGCTCATCACCCCACCTCCTCGGCGCCGGCTGGTACCGCGGCGCGGAAAAACACCCCTCTTTCGATCAACTCGCCTGCGATCAAGAGGATCGCGGCAGCCACGGCCGCGTGTGGCGCGGGTTGCGAACCGGAGCCCAGCAGAGCCAGCAGAAACAGTGGGAAGACCACCCCTCCCAGCCACCCCAGGAAGAAGCGCAAGGCAGTCCACGGGTAGAGTACGTCGGCAATGAGGCGGGCGCTGCGGCCGAGGGCCGAGGTGGGGCCTCGTTTGGCAAACCAAAACACGCGCATTTCCACGGCGAGCTTCGCCAAAGTGGCCGCGAAGACGGTCAACGCCAAGGCCTGCACCATGGGGCTCAGGTTTGCCCTCTGATCCAAGGGAGCGAGGCTCAAGTACGCTAGGGTCGTCGCCGCGCCCAACAAAACCGCGGTGAGGGAAAATCGCAGTCCGGCTCCACGCCAAAGCGGCCGCACGGTGCGGCGATACAACATCGCTGAGGCGAAGAGGCCAAATCCTCCGGTGCCAACGGCTGCCCATCGAACCATGGTTGCGATGCGGGGGTCGACCGGATGGACCACCCCCATGTCTATTGCTGCGGTGGCCGCGGCGCAGGCGGCGAACATACCGAAGGCTATCACTTCGCGGCTCAGCCAAGAATGCCCCAAACCCAGCACAGCTCGCCATGCGAGCAGTGGGCGACCGAGGTGCAGCAAGCTGGCGCCGAGAGCGAGGCCGGCTGCAGTGGCGGAAAGCGCCGCATGTCCCACTTCCCACACGCCCGGCACAGCGCCAGCCCACTGCACCAACTGACCAAGAAACAACGTCCCCACCGAGAGCTGCGTGAGTACCAGCATCCAGGCAAGCGGCCAGTGCGCTTCTTCCGGACGCAGCACGTCCGTGTCGGCGAGGCGCACCCCTGCTGGCCACCCGCGTTTGCGGTAAAGAGAAGCTGGCAGCGTCGTTCGAGGATGGGGCATTTGCGGCAGGAATGCCCCGTTGGCAGAGCGTCGTTGGATGTCGGTGGTGGTGACCAGGGTGATCCGAATGGCTCCATTGGGACACCCTTGCACACAGGCGGGAGCTTCCCCCACGCTCAGCCGATCGGCGCACATATCGCACTTGCGCACGATCCCTAGCCGCGGCACGTACTGCGGCGCCCCGTAAGGGCAGGTGAAAGTGCAATACCGGCAACCGATGCACCGATCGTCGAGATGGCGCACGATGCCAGTGCGGGGATCTTTTTCATAAGCGTTTGCCGGACAACCAGTGAGACAACCGGGGTTGGCGCAGTGGTGACAGCTCGTGGTTACGTGCTGCAAAATGGGCTTGCCGTTGTCTGCCCCGATCAGTAGCGCAACGTGCCGCCAGGCTTCGTCTGGGTCGAGTCCGTTCAGCGAGTGGCAGGCAGTAACGCAGGCCTTGCAGCCCGTGCAAGCGTCGAGATCCACTTCGAATGCGTACTGCTCGCCCCGTTCCGGTGCCCGTAACGGTAGTGGGTGGCGATAGATGCCGCTGGCCGGCAAGTGGCCTTGGTCGTGAACTGCGGCGAAGTCTTCCACAGCACTCGGCAATGTGGCTGAAGCTCCACTGAGTCCACCGGCTTGCAGCATGGCTGCACAGCAGGGCAACGACTGTGCCAGAGCGTAAATCGCCGAGTTAGGGGATGCTGCGCGCTGGAGCGCGGGGGCGCTGCTGTTTCAGCAGCAGAGAGAACGGCCACGCTGCACGCACGCCAGCAGGCGCGATCGAGCGGAGCACTCAAAATTCGGTGAAACCGGCCGCGCACGAGTTGGCTCGCGACTTGCGGGTTCGAAGGCTCATGGCGATGCGGACAACAATAGGCGGCGGAAAGGCGCAACGCATCGAGTTGCTGCGGGTGGACACCCCACCGATGCGTGCATTTCATGTAACGTGGGTGGCATTTTGCGTGGCGTTTTTTGCGTGGTTTGCGGTTGCCCCGCTGACCCCGGTGATCCGCGAAGAGCTCGACTTAACTCCGGCTGATTTGAGCAACGCCATGATGGCGAGTGTGGCCGCGACTGTGTTTGCGCGCGTGGTCGTGGGGTTTTTGTGCGACCGCATGGGCCCTCGCCGTGTCTACACCTGGTTGCTCTTGGTCAGTTTCGTGCCGGTTATCTCCGTTGCGTTTGTCCAAGACGCAGCGTCGTTTATCGCGGCTCGCCTTGCCATTGGCATCGTGGGCGCAGCCTTTGTGGTGACGCAGTATCACATGAGTTTAATGTTCGCCCCGCGGGTGCTGGGTGCGGCGAACGCGATCACGGCCGGTTGGGGAAATTTGGGAGGAGGTTTGGCGCAGGTCGTGATGCCGTCGCTTTTCAGTGCGGCGGTTGCGTTGGGTCTTTCCGAGAATGCGGCGTGGCGGGCATCGTTGCTTCTCCCCGGTATTCTGTTGCTGTTGGCTGCCCTGGCGTATTGGCGCTACACGTGGGACACGCCGACTGGCAACTGGCAACACCCGCCAACGCCCGCGAGCAACCCCGTTACGGAAGACAAGTGGGGTAAACTTCGGATTGCTGTGGCCGACGTTCGGACGTGGGTCCTCGCCATTGCTTACGGAATTTGCTTCGGCGTGGAACTGACCATGCACAACGCGGCCCCGCTTTACCTCGTGGACCGCTTTGGGCTTTCGCTGAAACAGGCCGGGTTGCTTGCTGGCATGGTGGGCTTGGCCAACATCTTTGCTCGAGCCGTGGGTGGAATGGCCTCGGACCTGGCTGCGCGTGTGCTCGGCCTCCACGGGCGCGTGTACGTGCTGTTTGCGGTTTTACTCGTTGAAGGCGTTGCCTTGGCAATCTTTGGCTATGCTTCGACGCTGCCCGTGGCTGTCGTGGCGTTGGTTGTGTTTGCGCTGTTCGTCAACTTTTCCACCGGGGCCACATTTGGCCTTGTTCCGTTTTTGCACCCGCAGGCAGTGGGAGCCGTCTCTGGCATTGTCGCCGCCGGGGGAAACGTGGGTGCCGTGTTGGCGGCACTACTGTTTCGCGGTGAAGGATCGTTGGCGAGTGGGTTGTTCCAGCTCGGTACCCTGGTAGCACTGTTGTGCCCGTTAGTCCTCTTGGTGCGCTTTTCTGCAGTCGAGCAGCGCGCTCACCTTTCCGAAGTCCGGGGCCGCTGGCTCGCATCCGTTCCGAACCCCAAGGAGGCAGAAGGAGCGGTTCCTGCCCAGTAGTTTGCACCCGATGCTGCTTAGACTTCGAGCAACTGCCCCCTCTTGTGGCACCGGCAACCAAGTGTGTTTCGCGAGCGGCTGGCTCGACCGATTGGCACCTCCTTTGCCCGAGGAGGCAGCCGTGCCAGAGAATCCGCGGGAGTACTTTGTACGGCTGTTGGGGAAAGTCGTGAACTCCACCGGAGCCGAGCAAGCATCGGCGTGGGTGGTAACGGGACAGAGCCGTTCCTGTTTGGGTACTGTCGGCAAGGCAATGGGAGCGACGGAGGAGGCGACGGGACGCGACGGTGCGGCGCAGCCGGCGGAGGGGAAAAAGCATTCGCCCAGTGGTTGCGGGCGTTCGGATGTGTCCAGCATCGCAGTGTCGGTTCCCTTGCAAGGTGGCGCGCTGTTAAAGCTGGTGGTGGATCGGGTGCCAGCGGAAAACAGCGTACAAGCCCGCGAGAAACTCGAGGAGACCGCGCGCGAAGCTTCAGAGGCAGCTTACTGGGCTCACGCGACGCTGAAGGCGCTGGAGGAAAAGCGGACCCTGTTAGGCTTAGTTGCCGCCAGTCGCGAGTTCACCTCCAGTCTCGAGTTGTCGGAAGTGTTAGACCGTGTGGCCAGCCAAGTGCGTCGCACGCTGGAAGCCAAACTGGTTTCGATCCTTCTCGAGCAGCAAGGGATGTTGCAACTGGCCGCAGCCGACGGGGCCCCGCAAGCGTATTTGACCCGCGGGCCACTGCCGGTTGCCGGCACCGTTGCCGGCAAGGTGCTGCAAAGTGGGCTCCCAGTAGTGATCGAGGATGTGCGTCGAGAGCCAGGGTTCCTTTCGGCCAACCTGGCTGCGCGCGAAGGGTTGTGTACGCTCGTTTGCTTGCCGCTTCGTGGACGCCGTCGTAACCTTGGCGTGCTGAACGTTTACACCGGCGAGCCCCGCCGCTTCGAGCCACAGCAGGTCGAGGCGTTGGGCATGTTGGGTCAGCTCTCCGCCGCCGCCATCGAAAACGCTGCGCTGTACCGAGAGGCGTTGGAGGCCGGGGAACATTTACGGGAATCGGAAAAGCTGGCTGCTCTGGGGCGGTTGTCCGCTGGCTTCGCGCACGAAATCAAAAATCCGTTGAACACCATTGCGGTCTTGCTTTACGCCATGCGCCAGCAAGCAGCAGAAGATCCGCAAACGCTTGCAGACCTCCAGGTCATCGAGTCGGAAATCCGCCGGCTGACCTTGCTGGTGGACCAGTTTCTCGATTTCGCGCGGCCGAAGCCCCCGAAGTTTTGCCGCCAGGACGTGAGCGAGATCGTCGAAGAAACTCTCTTGCTGGTTCGGGCGCAGGCTGCGCGCGAGGGCATTCGCTTGGTGTGGCGTGTGCGAGAGCGCGCGGCCCTCGTGTGGGCCGACGGGGCCCAGCTCAAACAAGTGTTTCTCAATCTCGCGCTGAATGCCATGCAGGCGATGCCCGGAGGCGGCACCCTGACCGTTGCGGTGCAACGGCGCAATGGCGGAGTGATCGTGGAGTTTACCGATACCGGGCCGGGGATGAGCCCAGAAATCCGCCGCCGTATTTTCGAGCCGTTTTTTACCACGCGCCGCGGCGGTCATGGGCTTGGGCTAGCGATTTCCTTACGCATCGTAGAAAACCATAGTGGCCGGTTGTGGCTCGATTCTCAGCCTGGCCGCGGTACTACCGCTACCGTTTGGCTACCCGCATGAAACCGCGCATTTTGATCGTCGACGACGAGCCGAACGTTCACTACTCCTTTCAGCGTGCCTTGGCAGGGGAGTTTGAAGTGCGCTCGGCCTTTGGTGGCGAGGAAGCGCTCGCCATTGTGGAGCGCGAAGCGATCGATGCTGCCCTGCTCGACGTGCGTTTGCTCGATGGGGACGGACTCGACGTTCTGGCGCGCCTAGGAGCGTTGCGCCCTGGTCTGCCGGTGCTGATGATGTCGGCCTACGCGACCACCGACATCGTGATTCGTTCCACCGCGCTCGCGGCCCGTGATTTTTTGCTCAAACCCGTCGATGTGCCGACCTTACGCCGGTTGCTGCACGAGGTGGTACCCCAGGAGCGCCGAAGCGAGCCGCCTTCCGAAGTCGTCGATGGCGTGGGTAAGCTAATCGGCCGTAGTCCGGTTATGCTCGAGCTTTACAAGCAAATCGGACGCGCTGCGGGAACTGACGCGACTGTCCTCATCACCGGAGAGAGCGGAACGGGCAAGGAACTCGTCGCTCGCACGATTCACGAGCACAGTGCGCGCTCTAGTGGTCCGTTTGTCGCTCTCAACTGTGCCGCCATCCCGAGCGAACTGTTGGAAGCGGAGCTCTTCGGGCATGAAAAGGGCGCGTTTACGGGTGCCACTGTGGAACGACCAGGGAAGTTCGCGCTCGCCCATGGTGGTACGCTGTTGCTCGACGAGATCGGGGAAATGGCGCTGCCCCTGCAAGCCAAGCTGCTGCGCGTTCTGCAAAGCCGCGAAGTGACTCCCCTCGGAGGTAGCTCGCCACGCACGTTCGACGTGCGAGTCATAGCCGTAACCAACGCGGATTTGGAACAACGGGTGCGCGCTGGGGCGTTTCGCGCCGATCTCTACTACCGCTTGCACGTGTTCCGGATCGAGGTACCGCCGTTGCGCAGCCGCGGAACGGATGTCCTGCTTTTGGCGCACGTATTTTTGCAGCGCGAGAGCGAGCGCTTGGGCCGCAATTTGACGGGATTTACCGCTGCCGCGGAAGAAAAGCTGCTCCGGCATTTGTGGCCAGGGAATGTGCGGGAACTCGAGAACGCCGTGGCCCGGGCGTGTCTTCATGCGCCGGGAAGTGTCGTGGGAGAAAACGACTTACAGCTTGGCCTGCAGGGCGACAACGCGGGTGGGGTGCCGTCGCACGGCCGCAGCGGCTCGCCCGAGGAAGCGCTGCTCGACGTTCTCCGAGGAATTGCCGCTCGGGCCCCTAAGGGGCTTTACGAGCTGGTCGAGGCTTCCATTGTGCGTGTGGCGCTGGAACACACAGGTGGCAATCAAGTACGGGCGGCGCGGCTATTGGGCATCTCCCGCAACGTACTCCGCCACCGTATGCAGAAGTACCGGCTAGACCGCTCTTCGCCGCAAAACGGGTCCCGAAACGCGAGCAGATCCCGAGAAGCGAACGAATTCTCCAACGAGCGGTAGCGTCTCCCACGCCAGTGGGAGGGCACTGGTTTGGCGACGCGGACGCTGCCCGGGCGCTGGTTGTTGGCAGTGAAGAATGGGCGGCGGTCGGAGCCGTGGCTACGCGTTCCGCCCGTTGCCGGACGGCTCAGCGGGTTTCTACGTCGCCTTTGCGCAAGCGCTGGGCGATAACGATTTGTTGCACTTCGCTGGAGCCATCGTAGACGCGCGCCACGCGCACATCGCGCCAAATGCGTTCGATCATGTACTCGCCGCGCACGTAACCGTTTCCCCCGAAAATCTGCATCGCATCGTCCACCGTCTGCCAGGCATTTTCCGCGGCAACGAGCTTTGCCGTGGACGATTCGCGAATGGCTGCACTGCCCTGATCCAGAAGCCAGGCGCTGCGGTAGACTAACAGCCGCGCCGCCTCTGTACGTGCACTCATTTGGGCAAGGCGAAAGGCAATGCTTTGGTGCTCGATGAGGGGCTTGCCGAAGGTGTGCCGTTGTTGTGCGTATGCGAGGGCAAGCTCCAGAGCCTTTTGCGCTGCGCCCACGCAGCGCGCTGCCAGGGTGGTCCGCCCTTCGGCGAGCGTACGTTTGGCGTATTCGAAGCCTTGTCCTTCTTCGCCCACGAGGGCCGACGCAGGAATACGGCAGTCGTCGAGAATCACCTCGGAGATCTGTGATCCTTGGTGTCCCAACGTGTCGAACACCGAGCCGATGGACAGCCCCGGGGAGTCGCGATCGACAATGAAGGCCGAGATGCCCCGCTCGGTGCGGGCGAAGAGAAAGAACTGGTGGGCCAGTGGGGCGTTGGTGATAAAGATTTTTCGTCCCCGCAGAACCCAGTGGTCGCCTTGGCGCTCGGCTCGGGTTTTCAGTGCACCGGCGTCGGAGCCCGCTTCCGGCTCCGTGAGCGCGAAGGAGCCTAGCCACTCACCAGTGGCCATTTTCGGCAAGTAGCGCTGTTTTTGCTCGGGTGAGCCGAAGCGCACGATCCCCACGCAGCCGATGCCTGTGTGGACGCTGATAAAACTGGCAAGACCCCACGGCCCGCGCCCAAGTTGCTCGTGGACCAGTGCCTTCTGGAGCACGGAGAGGCCGAGCCCACCGTACTCGGCTGGAACACTCATGCCAAAAAGACCGAGCCGCTTCGCCCCGGCAATGACTTCGTCAGGGAGCCGATCCTCCCGGTCAATTTGCTGCCAGTGCGGATTGACTTCTTCCTCGACGAAGTTGCGCACTGAATCGGCGAGCAGTCGGTCCTCCGCCGCAATGCTGAAGTCCACTGTACCCTCCCGCAAAAAAGCTTCTGTTTCCCGGGGATTGGAACACGGTTGTCCTTGCGCATGCAACCGGGGAGCTCGTTGTCTTAAAGGACTTAAAGGAACGGATGCGTCGCGAGCGGCCCCAGCACGAGGCCTGTGAAGTGCGGCGGCTTGTGCTGGCCCGGGCCCTAAAATGAAGCGGGCGAGAACCGGCGCCGTGATCAAGCGTGCAATGGTTTTCACAGCGCCTTCGCGGCGTTTTGCCCAAGCGGAACACCAGTGACGCCCCATGGAATTCTCCCGGAACAGGTAGAGCATGCCGGCGCAGAACTCCGTGCCTTCTCGCTGGCCGCGGCACCGAGGCAACACTGATGCCGCGGGCGTTCCTACGGCTGCGGCCGCCGGTCTCTTCGAGTGCGGATGCGTTAGCGTGCCGGCCGCGGGTAGAGGCTGGTAGCAGCAGCGTTCCCGCGTGAGCATGCACCTTCCCACTCACCACTGCTGCCTGGTCTCCCTGTCGGAGGCCCCCTGTTGTGCGCCCTTGCATTGTGCCTCTCAGCGATCGCGCCTCGTGCTCAGCCTTGGCGGCGTTTTGCCGAACGCCGTGGTTTCCGCGGCCGGAGAGGCAAGTGGAGCCCAAACTCCCCTGGTTCACGGTTCTACCGAAGAAGAAAAGCTGTGTGATAAGGGCTGCTTCGCGGCGAAAGCTCGCGATGGGTCAAGAAGGAGGAAAAGGAATGGCTAGTGCTCCGGTGCTGTACGAGGAACGGGATACGTTGGGAATCATTACGCTGAATCGTCCCGAGAAGTTGAACACGCTGAACGAGGCGGTCATCCAAGGGATCGTCGACGCCGTCGAGCGGGCGACACTCTCAGAGGATGTCCGGTGCGTGATCCTGCGCGGCGCGGGCCGGATGTTTTGCGCCGGTTACGATTTGACCGCCGGCGGCGAGGAAGGTGCAGGCTTCCGCCCACGCTTCGGGGCGCCGCGGCCACAGCCGCGCCCGGGAGCCTGGGACCCCGTGCGTGATCTTGCCTTCATGGGGCACAACGTTCGCCGCTTCATGGCGCTCTGGGAGTGCCCAAAGCCGGTCATTGCTGAGATTCACGGCTATTGCGTGGGCGGCGCGACCGACTTGGTGCTGTGTGCCGACCTCATCTTCATGGCCGACGACGCAGTGATCGGTTACCCGCCATCGCGGATCTTCGGCACGCCCACCACGGTGCTTTGGGTGTATCGGATCGGTCTCGAACGCGCGAAACAATTTCTGCTTTCCGGCGACCAAATCGATGCCACCACCGCCGAGCGCATCGGGCTGTGCGCCAAAGTGTTTCCTGCTGCGCGCTTGTCCGAGGAAACCGAGGCCTACGCCCGCCGCTTCCAGCACATTCCCGCCAACCAGCTCGCGCTCAATAAGCTCCTCATCAACCAGGTGATTGAACTCATGGGTTTACGCACCGGCCAATTGCTGGGTACTCTGTTCGATGGGATCACCCGCCACACGGAAGAGGCGCTGCGCTGGGTGGAAAGCTTCGGCGAAGTGGGCTTCCGTGAAGCCATCCGCCGCCGCGACGCTCCGTTTGGCGATTACGGCGAGGCAAAGAAGCGATCCACTGGGGAGCAGTGACCCTCGGCCGTTCACTGGGAGGTTGTGCCGGTCGTCTCGTCGGCGGTGAGCCGAATGAGCAGTGTTTGGCCACTTTCCACCCGCGCCTTGCTCGGGCGGAAGAATCCGAGCCATGCGAGCCAGTACTTGCGCTCGTAAATCTTGCCCAGGGCTTCGGCCTTCTCGCCATCATTCACGATCTCTGCTCTCAGCCGTACGAACGGGCCTTTTTTCCCCTCCACCGATAGGAACACGGGGCTCCCGCGCCGAATCCGTTTGCCTTTGTGGCTCTCGGGGCTGGTGGTAAACCAAATCGCTCCTTCCATGATCCCGAACCAAACGGGAGCGGCTCGGCTGCGCGAGCCATCCTGGCGCTGTGTGGCCACGTAAACGTGTTTGGCCTCCATCAGCTTTTCCGCGATTTCGAGCGGCAGCCCTTGCGGCAGCAACTGCGCACTGCCGGCTGGAATGAGGACAAAAAGCGCACACAACGCGCACAGGATTTGTCGTCGGTCGTGCATGGATACCTCCGTCCAGGAATGGAAATTCTCCCGCTCGCACGGCCCTGCCGCCGGAAACCCTCGGTAGAAGTTGGCCTCGCCATGCGATGCAAGGGCCTCGGGCCGGCAGGATCCGAGCTGACCTTGCCGGCGGCTACCATTTCACCCCAGTAGCAACCCGCACCTTGCCTCGCTCGCGCGGTTTGCGGCGAAGGAGCACGTAGAGTGCACCAGTTCCGCCGTCGCACGGACGCGCGCTGCAGAACGCGAGCACCACTCGCGACCAGCGCCCCCGGGCGAGCCACTCCGTAACCCGCCTCTTGAGCACGGGCACTTGGTCTTTCGAATTTTTGCCGCGGCCGTGCACGATTAGCACGCACCGCTTGCCCGTGCGCACCGCTGTGGCCAGAAACTCGTCCACTCTCGCCTTTGCTTGCTCCACGTTGAGGCCATGCAAGTCCACGTAATCCTGGTACGCAAACTCGCCCCGCCGCAGCCGCTGGAGCAAACGCAAATCCAGACCACCGACGACACCCTCGACGTACTCGTCGGAGAGCGTAATGTCGAAGGCTGCGGTGCCCGCGACCAGGTCGGCCAGTTCAGCCAGCACCTCCGCATCTTCGGTGGTCAATGGCCTTGGCACGAGTGTTGGGCCGCGGCGTGCGACAAGGTTCGGGCCCTCGGGCCAGAGCCGCTGCACACCTTGCATTTCGCGCCAAAACAGCTCGATCTCGTTCTCCGAAGGCTCGGTACAGCAGGACATTCCTTGCCCCACCGCTACTCCTGGTTGCGAGCTTCGGCGTTGGGGACTTTCGGACACCGCAATGGAAGCGGCCAAATCTTTCAGCACGGTGAAAGGCCGATACGCACAGGGAGCTGTGCCGCGGGGCAATGTTGCCGACTTTGTCTCCTTGCGACTCATGCCGCCCTCCCGCACCCATGATGGCGTCGTTCGACGCCGTTGCTCGGTGGCTAACTTTGCCGAGAAATAGGGGCGAGTGCAAGGGAATGGGGCATGCTTTTCGGCCTTCTGTTCAGCGTGGCTCTCGCGGTAAACCCAGAACCCGTTGCGCGAGAATATTGCGCTGGATTTCCGAAGTGCCGGCAAAAATTGTGGCCGCGCGATAGTACAAATACGACCGTGCCCAGCGCCCGTGGGCAAACCCGCGTGGGTCACCAAGCAAGATGCTTCGGGGGCCAAGCAAGTGCAGGGCGGTTTCGTGCATGCGCTGACTCATCTCGCTCCAAAACAGTTTGACTACCGACGCTTCGGCTCCCAGCTTTTCTCCCCGCTGCAGCCGAGTGAGCACCCGCCAATTCAACAGTTTGAAGAGCTCCACTTCGATCCACGCTTGCGCCATTTCCTGCCGCAGCAACGGATGGGCCGAGAGCGGTGGACCGCCGTCACGCTCGCCGCGCGCGGTGCGGAGCATTTCGTGCAGCAAAATGCGGTGAATGACCAGTTGCCGTGGCGATGTGCCACGCTCGTGAGACAGTGTGGTCTGTGCGATGTGCCAACCCTGGCCTTCCTCGCCCACCAGTTGCTCGCGGGGTACCCAAACCCGATCGAAGTGCACCTGATTGAATTCCTCGCTGCCAGTCAGTTGCCGCAAGGGCCGCACTTCGATGCCGGAACTTTGCATGTCCACGATCAGAAAAGTGATGCCGTCCGTCTTCCGCTTGCCAGCAGCGGTGCGGGCGAGCATCACGCCCCAACGAGCAAACTGCGCGTAACTGGTCCACACCTTTTCTCCTGTGACCCAGTATCCCCCTTCCGCCGGCTCTGCCCGGCAGCGCAACGAGGCGAGATCTGACCCAGCGCCCGGTTCGGAAAACAACTGACACCAAATTTCTTCTGCGGTGAGGATGGGCAACAAATACCGCCGTTTTTGCTCCTCGGTGCCATGGGCAATCAGTGTCGGTCCGACGAGGTTGACGCCAATGCGCCCGACCAACTCGGGCGAGCGTGCGCGGGCCAGTTCTTCCTGCAGGATGTAGTGTTCAGCCAGCGATGCCCCGCGGCCTCCGTACTCCCGCGGCCAGTGTACGCCCACCCAACCCCCCTCCCACAAAGTGTGCTGCCACTGCCGCAACAGGCGGACTTCCTCGGCTAACGGAAGTTCCGGCGGTAGTTCGGGAGGCGGGTGTTGTTCCAGCCAGCGGCGCAGTTCCTGGCGGAACTGTTCTTGAGACGCACTGAAGCGCAAGTCCATATCGCAACTTCGGTCAAATTGCCCGCGCCTTACGTAGCCGCTCAACGCTGGGCTCGTCGAGCCCAAGCCAGTTGCGCAAGATGGATTCGGTGTCGGCACCGCAGCGCGAGGCCGCTCGGTAGCGCGGTGGGGCGTCTTCGAACTGAATCGGGCAGCCAACTTGCCTAAGCGTGCCCCAGTGAGGATGTGGCACATCGACCAACATCTTCCTCGCCGCAAGTTGGTCGTCGCCCAGGGCTGCTTCGAGGTCGTTCACTGGGGCACAGGGCACCCTCCCCCGCAAGAGCGCCACCCACTCCGCCGTAGAGCGCAGGCGAAACTCCTGTTCCAGCAGCGGCAGCAACTCCTGCCGGTGCGCGAAGCGATCGGCGAACGTGGCAAAGCGCGGATCGCTAGTCCACTGCGGGCGGCCGAGGCAGCGGCAGAGTTCCTGCCAGAACTTCTCCTTCATGCACATGACCACGATGTAGCCGTCGCTCGTGGGAAATGTTTGCGACGGCACCAGGCTTTGGTGGGCTCCGCGAGGAAAGCGTTGCGGCTTGTGCCCGAGTTGGAACCACCACGTAACCATATAATTCAGCATCGAGACTGCGGTGTCGAGCAAGCTAACGTCGACGTCGCCGCCCACACCGGTCGCACGAGCGCGAAGAAGGCCGGCGAGCAACCCCACGGCCGACATCAAGCCGCCGGCGAAGTCGGCAACGGACACTCCACAGCGTTGCGGTGGGCTGTCGGGCTCGCCGGTGAGACTCATAAAACCCGCCAGAGCTTGAACGAGAAAGTCGTACCCCGGTTCGCTGGCCCGCGGGCCGTTTTTCCCGAAGCCGGACAGCGAGCAGCAAACCAGCCGCGGATTTTCCCTGCCCAGCGAGGCGTAGTCGAGGCCAAGCTTGGCTGGCAGATCTCCGCGCAAGTTGCAGTACACGGCGTCGCACACACGCACTAGCCGCCGCAAAAGCTCGCGCCCCTCAGGCACGCGCAAGTTGAGAGAGAACGAGCGAGCGTTGCGGTTGAGCGCTTGAAAATACAAGCTGTCGCCCTCGATGGTTCCCGGTGGGACTCGGCGCGCTTCGTCGCCTCCGAGGATTGGGTCTTCTACCTTCACCACATCGGCCCCGAGATCGCCCAGAAGCATCATGGCGTATGGGCCTGCGCCGAGCTGGGTAAATGCCAGAATGCGCACACCCTCGAGCGGCAGCTTCGCCATGTTCGCTTGTCTACTCGAGAGCCGCCCTCAGGTACAAGTACAGCGCCGAGAGCCACGACATGCTGCCCCTACGGAATCCATGCTTACGAGGCCATCAGGTTCGTGCGGCCGTTTTGGCTTCCCAAGGGCCGCGGGAGGACCCTCGCCGAACGGAACCGTGGAAAGGCGCAAGCCCCGCGCGGTCCGGGGATCGGCGCGGCGGTTCTCCGGAGTTTCACGGGGGCGTTTGACTGCATGGAGGAAACAGGGTAGGCAACAAACGTTTGTTCGTTTAGGAGTGGCGCATGCCGCAAAACGTGCCGGAGTTCCACTTCAGCGAAAGCGCACTCAAGGTGCGCCAGTTTCTTTACGAATTCTGGTGTGCCCACGGGCGGGGACCAAACCTGCGAGCGGTCCGTGAAGCCACGGGGCTCACCCGCGAAGAGATCATCGACGCGTACAAGGAACTCGAGCTTGGCATCATGTGCGTGGTTGATCTCACCACCCAAAACGTGAATTTGCTCAAAGTGCCACCCTTTTCGAGCTATCCCACGGCTGCCGAGGTGCATGTGGGCGGGCGCTTTTTGGCTTACGCGGGCTGTGCCATGGAGTCGCTTGCTGTATCCATGATGCCGCCGCTGCAAGACCAAGAGGTGCGCATCGAAGGATACTGTGCGTGCTGCCTCGGGGCCGTGCGGGTCGTAAGCCAAAATGGCCGCATCCTTGCGCACGAGCCGGACACGCTTGGCATTCACGTCAGCTTGAGCCCGCGCGAGTGGAACAACACGAACATTGTGCACATGTGCGATGCGATGAACTTCGTGTGCGGCCGCGAGCACGCGGAGCGTTACGAACGCAAGATTTGCCGGCGCGGGGTGCTGTTTTCCCTGGATCAGGCATTGCGCTTCGTTACGCCCACTGGGCGGTCGCGGATGTGGCAGTACGACCGGCCTCCGGATTATTTGCGGCCCCAGCGTGTGCTCGACTTCATTCGTTCCCTGGGGGTCGATGTGACTGGCTGGGGCGAATAGCTCCGTCGAGAGGAGAGGTGGAGCCAGAACATGGGCGAGATATGGTACGAGCCCTTGAGCGCTACGGACCGCTCGTTCCTGCTCTTCGAACGGCGCGCCACCCACATGCACTTGGGAGGTGTGACGATTTTCGAGGCCGGCACGCTGGGCCGGCCGGGCGGCGGCGTCGATATCGATCGCATTCGGGCATACATCGCCTCGCGACTGCCCCTGATCCCCCGCTACCGGCAGCGGCTCGCCTATGTGCCATGGGAAGGTAGCCCCGTGTGGGTCGACGACGAACGATTCAACCTCGACTATCACGTTCGTCACACCGCAGTGCCACGCCCTGGCGACGAGCGGCAACTCAAACAATTGGCCGGGCGGCTGATGTCGATCCCCTTGGACCGGCGCCGCCCTCTTTGGGAAGCGTGGGTTGTGGAAGGCCTGCAGGACGATCGTTTTGCGATTGTGCTGAAAACCCACCATGCGGTGGTTGACGGTGTGTCCGGAGTGGACTTGATGGCTACGCTGCTTCAGCCAGCACCGGTGGAAACATTCGAGCCCGCCGCGCCGTGGCGTCCGCGGCCCGCTCCCTCGGGTGCTCAGTTACTGCGCGATCGGTTGCTAGAGCGCTTCTCTCTTCCATCCGAGTTGGTCCGAGGAGCGCTGGGAGCTCTCACCGATCCCAAGGCGACGTTCCGAAAGGCAACGAGAGCGCTGGATCGCAGTTGGTCGTTCTTGCGCTCTGGGTTGCATTTTCCGAGTTCGACGCCCCTGAATCAGCCGATCGGACCATTCCGCCGTTTCGACTGGCAAGCGTTGCCCTTGGCAGGAGCGAAGGAGATCAAGAACCGCTGGGGTGGTACGGTCAACGACGTCGTGTTGGCCACGGTGGCAGGGGCCGTGCGCCGGTATTTGCTGCGAAAAATGGTGAGCGTTGACGGGGTCGATTTTCGCGCAGTGGTGCCCGTGAGTTTGCGGCGACCGGAAGACCGCAGTACCACGGGCAACCGCGTGTCAGCATGGCTACTTTCGCTTCCCGTTCACGAGCCGGATCCCCTGCAACGCTATCGGGCCTTGGTCGCCGAGACCGAGCGCCGGAAACGCACCCATGAAGAGCGGGCGCTCGAGGTGTTCACCCGCGTTGCCGAGGTGATGAACCCTTTGCTGACCCTTGGTGTACGAGTGGCGATGAGCCTAGCGCCGTTTAACTTGATCGTGACGAATGTGCCGGGCCCACAGTTCCCACTCTTTCTGCTCGGGGCCCGGCTGCTGAGTGGATACCCCACGGTTCCACTGTTCGACTACCAAGGACTCGGCGTGGCCATTTTCAGTTACGACGGGCAGTTGTTGTTCGGTCTCAATGCGGATTTCGACGTCGTGCCGGACCTTCACGAGTTCGCAGCCGATTTGGTGGCCGCCTTCGCCGAGTTGCGGCAAATGCACCAGTCGCTTGCGGATCCTGCGCCCCGGCGCGAGCCGCGCCAGGCGCAACTTCGGCACCGAGGAAGTGGTGGAAGGCAAAGGAGGTAAGCCAATGGAGTTTGGGTTGTTCGTTCAAGCTCACGTTCCGCGGCACGAGGTGGAGGCCAATCCTGAGGGGGCCGAGCATGAACGATTGATGCGAGAGCTCGACTTAGCCGTTCACTGCGACCGCCACGGGTTCAAGTACGTGTGGTCCGTGGAACACCACTTTTTGGAAGAATACTCGCACATCAGTGCCTCGGAAGTGTTTTTGCCGTACGTTGCGGCGCGGACCGAACGGATTCATGTGGGCTCGGCCATCTTCAACATTACCCCGCCGGTAAACCACCCAGCTCGGATTGCCGAGCGCGTGGCCATGCTCGACCACCTGAGCGAGGGTCGCTTCGAGTTTGGCACAGGACGGGGGTCGTCGAGTACGGAGTTCAAAGGCTTTGGCATCCCCGATAACGAGACTACCCGCGAAATGTTCGACGAGGCGTTCCCGGAGATTTTGCGGATGTGGAAGGAGACTCGCTACAGCTTTTCCGGAAAATACTTTTCGATGCCCGAGCGCAACGTGCTGCCCAAACCCTACAGCAAACCACATCCGCCGCTGTGGATGGCCTGTGGCAACCCGGCCACGTTCGAGAAAGCAGCCCGCTTAGGCGTTGGCGCGTTGTGCTTTAGCCTCGGTTCGCCGAAGGACTTCGAGCCGCTGATCCGGGTGTACAAAAAAACCATTCGTGACGCCGAACCGATTGGCGATTACGTGAATGACAACGTAGCGTGCGTTACGCAGTTGGTGTGCGCCGAGGATGGTCAGGAGGCGCGACGCATCGCGTGCAACATGGGGAATATGTACCACGTGAGTTTAGTGTTCCGTTACCTCGACACCTTTCCTCGTCCGGCCAACATTCCCCCATGGCCGCAAGTGATCCCCGAACCGACGTTGGAACAGCTCGAGGAGCGAATCCGCACGGGGCAACGCATTGTCGGTGATCCTGAAGAATGTGCGCGTGCCGTGCAAAAATACGTGGACATCGGTTGCGACCAAATCATCTTCGGCATCTTGGCTTCGACCCAGCCGCAGTGGGTCGCCAAGCGCTCCGTGGAATTGTTTGGCCGCTACGTGATTCCGCGGTTCGATACCGACCCCGTGCACAGCACCACGCGTTATCGGTTGGCGGCTCTAGGCCAAGCGAGTTTGTCCGCTTCGAAGACCGCGGCGCGTAGCTGAGGAGAATCGCGTGAGCGAGAAGTCAACGGCGGCAGTGCAAATTTGCCCGCCAGGGCGGCTCTGCTTCGGCATGCAGCTTCCGGTGGTGGCGCAAAGCCGGATGTTCGCTCAGCCTTGGGAGGCCTCTGCCGGCACGGAGGAAATTCGCCGAATTGCCGAGGCATGCGATCGTGCCGGATTTTTCTACTTGGCGGTGTGCGACCACATCGCCGTTCCGCGTGCGCAAGCCGCCGCGATGTCCACCGTGTGGTACGACATTGTTGCCACCTTGGGCTTTTTGGCCGCCTGTACCGAGCGGATTCGTTTGCTGACTTACGTGTTCATTCCCGCTTACCGCCATCCGCTCGCCGCGGCAAAGGCTCTGTGCACACTCGACGCGTTGTCGAACGGGCGGTTGATCATCGGTGTGGGCGCGGGGCACTTGCAGGGAGAGTTCGAGGCACTGGGGGTGGACTTCCACAAGCGCGGTGCACTGCTGGACGAGGCGGTGGTTGCCTTGCAAGCCGCGTTGATGGAGGAGTTCCCGCGCCACCACGGTCAGTTTTGGAGCTTTGCCGAACTCGGCATCCGGCCCCGGCCAGTGCAGCAGCCACGTCCGCCCATTTGGATTGGTGGATCCACTACCGCAGCGTTGCGGCGAGCAGCACGATTGGGCGATGGCTGGCTGCCGCAAGGCGTGCCACCGATGGGCATGGAAGCTGCCTTAGAGTACCTACGCTGGCAGCGGCAACGTTACCGTAACGGTGAGCCCCTCGAAGCCGGAATGAACTCACCTTGGCTTTACATTGGCCGCCCACCCGAAGAGTTCGCGCACAACTGTGAAAGCGGCTCTGCCGAGTATGTTGCCGATGTGCTGCGACAGCTCGGGGCGTTGGGGGTTCAGCATGTGGGAGTGCGGTTCCGCAGTCGCTCGTGCGCCGAACTATTGGAGCAAATCGAACGCTTCGGGCGCGAGGTGCTACCCCTTCTTCCATCTTGAGGGGTTAGGACCGGTCCGCGTCTAGCGATTTCCCACACGAGGCTCGGGGATGCGCCTTGCGCCTTCCTTGTCGGATAGGAAGACTACGCCACGACGGCGGACTCAGCGACCTTCGCATTTTTCATTTGTCCCTATGGGGCTTTTCTCCGTCGCTGGCGAGACGGGCTTGAAGAACTCGGCGGTGCGCTTCGATGCGCTGCCGTTCCGTTGGGTCTAAAGGCTGGCAACGCTCCAGGGCCACGAGTGCTTCTGCCCAGCGCTGCATGCCTTCGAGCGCCTGAGCACGGATGCACCCGCGGCGGGAGATCTCCTCGGCGCTGGCCATGACCTGCAGCCCTTCGCTGAGATCCAAAATCTCCAGAGCCTGAGAGAAGTTCTGGGCAGCCAAGTGAAGTTCGGCAAACTGAAGCTCCAAATCGATGTCACGCGCGCGGGCCTGCGATTCGAGCACCAAGGGCCGAAGCATGGCCAGAAACCGGCTGTTCACCGGTTGCGGGCCAAGCTGCAACATGGCGAAAAGCCCGCGCAGCCGTGCGGTTTGGTCGGCGCCCTTCTCTGCGGCCGCAGCGGCGAACTGCTGGATCACGAAAAGATCGCGTGGGTGGGCCCGCAGGAATTCCGCTCCGATGCGATGCAGTTGCGGGTCTAGAGGGTCCTGCACGAGCCAAGAGACGAGCAAGCTCAGGTTGCTCCGTTGGGGCAGCATCTGGTAGCGTTGTTGGTACTGCCCCCAGTCGCGCAGCGCCGCCACGGGAACGTGGAGGGGCGGAAGCAACTTGTTCTGGTCGTCGCGAAACTGGGCTTCGTGAATCAGCCGCGCTTGCGAGCCAGTGTAAAAGGCTTCCGCCGCCAAAAAGTCGAGGAGCGGCCGGCGGTCGGTGTGCACTGCTCCGGGGCCAGCGAGCGCGCGCAGTTCCTCGCGTTGGGTGATCTCGAGAGTGAACAACGACTCCCACCGCGTGAGACCAACCGAGGCAAGGTCCGTGGCGGCGTGGTCGAACGCATCGCGGGCAGCATCCCGATCGAGAGTGTGCGGTCGCATCGAGGCCACGAGCAAAAAATCGGCGTGGTTGCTTTGGAACAGCCGCACGTCCGGAAACTGCTCTACTGCTGTACGCAGAACCAAGCGGACGACATCGTCGCTTGTCTCGTACGTGTGAAACCACTGTACCAGAATCCCCCGAGGGGAAAGCTTCTCGCGAGCCTGGGTGAAAAACTCGCGCGTGAAAAGATTACTCACGCCTGCCACCCAGGGGTTGGAAGGTTCGCTCACGATCAGGTCGTAGCGGTGCGGGGCGCGAAACAGAAACGTGCGCGCGTCTTCGAGGTGAAGGCGAACGCGCTGGTCGCCTTTCGTATCGTGCACCCAGGGCAAAAAGAACTCCGCCGCCTCTACGACCTCCGGAGAAATCTCCACCACGTCTATGGCCTTTACCGGATGTCGGGCCACGGCGCCGAGGGTCATTCCGCTTCCGTAGCCGATGACGAGCACGCGTTCCGGCTGGCCAAGGATCACTGGCCCGAGATGACCCAAGAGCAACTGCGTTTCGCGATCGCCGAAGGCCGAAGCATCCGACTTCCCGTTGACCCGCAAGACCACGTCGTCGTCGCTGCGTTCGACGCTCACCGTGCCGGTGGCTCCGTCGCGGTAGTACAGGAGCTCTTGAGTAAACTCCGCCTTGTACTCGCTGAACGATACGTCAGGGGCAATCCCCTCGTGGCGGCGAAACTCTCCGGCAACCAGTAAGCTTAAGTCCCAGCGTGGCGCTACCAGCACATAGACGGTAAACAGCGCCAGCGCCGGCAACACCAGGGCGAGACGGTCCTGTAGACTGCGGCCACGATCGGCGAGCGCCAGCGTGCTGACCACGGCCACCGTGGCGCCTGCTGCGAGCAAAAAGGTGCCGCGTAAAGAGAACCACGGTAGCAAGACGAGACCGGCTGCGACTGTGCCCGCGATGGTACCCAGGGTGTTGGCTGCAAGCACGGCCCCCACGGGCCGGCCACGTCCGGGCATAACTTGGGCTGCGGCGTGGGCAAGGGCGGGAAAAGTCAGGCCGCTGGCGAAGGTCAGTGGAAACATCACGGCAACCCAAAACCCCAAATTGGCAAGCTGATACTCAGGGAACCCCCAGCCTGCCTGGCGAGCGACCCACAAGAGACGACCGGAAAGATACGGCAGTCGCTCGTAAAACGGCAGGCACGCGAGCAGCACCGCCACACTGGCGAGCGAAGCAAGCAAATAAAATCTCAGGGGCTGCCGTCGTGCCGGCGCCCAAAGGGTGTACGCGAGCCCACCAGCAGCAATGCCAAGGATAAAGGCGGTCAGCATGATGGAAAACGCGTACGTGGAGGAGCCGAGCACTAAGCTGCAAAGACGGATCCACACCACCTCGTACGCCATGGCCACGGCGCCAGAGGCTGCAGCCGCAAGGGGGATCAGCCAACGGTAACCACGAATCGAGCTCGCTTCCCCGTGTGCGTCCACACCTGTGGGCAAGGGCGCTGAAGCTTGATGGTGCTCGGGCGGCATTGGCCTGTCGAGAAGGATCGCCACCAGTCCCACAAGCAGGTTCACCCCAGCAGCAGCGAGGAACGGCGTGTCGAGTCCCCAACGCGGCACCAAAACAAAACCTGCTGCTGCAGCACCGCCGGCAGCCCCGAAGCTGTTCACCGCGTAGAGCCAGGCTACCCCGCGCCCAAAACCTTCCCGGCTAAGTCCGAGGGCGCGTGCAAGCACGGGCAATGTGCCCCCCATGCACACGGTAGGTAGCGCCATAGAGCCAATACAGAGAGCAGCTTGAACCAGCTTTGCTGCCGGATGAGGTGGCGGCACCGAGGCCAGCAGCGACCAGTAGGCTTCGCTCCACAGCGTAAACCCGAGGGCGAAACCACCAGTCCCCAGCCCTATGGCAATTTCCAACAAGCCATAAAGTCGAAGCGGCCGCGAAGTGCGATCGGCTGCTGCGCCCCACCACGCGCTTCCCAAAGCAAGCCCGGCCATGAACACAGCCAGCACCCCTACTTGTGCCTGTGCTGTGCTGCCCAGGAGTAGCGCGAGGTAACGGGACCAAATGACTTCGTAGACGAGCCCGGTAAATCCGGAAATGAGGAATAGAACGGTGACAATAGCAAGCCGCATCGTTCTCGACCGATCACCATACAAGCAGCGGCGCGCGTTATGCCAGAGGCCAAGGCAGCCGGTGCCAAATATGCGGTATCAAATACCCCTAGGGCGACGCGTGCGTCGCCCTACCGACTACCGACGCGTGCGTTGCCCCTACCGACGTTGGGAGTCGAGCCCGAGCGAGCGCAGCAGGCGGTTGAAGTTACTCTTGGTCAGGCCGAGCATGCGAGCCGCCGAGGAGGCATTGCCATGGCATGCAGACAGCGCCGCTTGGACATGCGCGATCTTGTACGCGCGCACGGCTTGCGACAACGACTGTTTGAGATTGAGGCGAAAGCTATAGCCAGGGGCGAAGGACGGAAACGCCGGCGGCAGAGTGGCAGCGGCACGGGCGCGTAGCGCCGAGTCCACCATCTCCACCGTTACCTGGCCCTCTCCACACAGGCCAACCAGGGAGAAGACCAGGCTCCGTAGTTCGCGCACATTGCCTGGCCAGGAGTAGCTCATCAGCAGCCTCAGCGCCTCCTCGGGCCAAGGTGGGGTGGGACTAGCACTGGCTTGCTTGCGGAAGTGCTCCACCAGCAGCGGAATGTCTTCGAGCCGCTCGCGAAGAGGCGGCAGCACAATGACAATGCCGCGTAAGCGGTGGTACAAGTCCTCGCGGAACCGTTGCTGGCGCACCAGCTCCTCGAGCGAGCGGTTGGTGGCCGCCACCACCCGCAAGTCCACGTGCCGCGTTTCGGTGCTGCCCAGGGGCGTAAGCTCCCCATACTCCATGACCCGCAGCAGCTTGGCCTGCAAAGCAAGCGGCAACTCCGCCACTTCGTCGAGAAACACCACGCCCCCAGAAAGCCTCTCCAACCAGCCCACGTGCGCTTGCAGCGCTCCGGTGTAAGCCCCCCGTTCGTGGCCGAACAACTCGTTTTCCGCCAAGTCCAAGGGAATGGCTGCACAGTTGATGGCCTGGAAGGGCCGGTGCTTGCGCGCACTCCAGGCATGCAAGGCGCGGGCAAAGAGTTCTTTGCCCGTGCCTGTCTCCCCCAGAAGAAGCACGGGTAAGTCCAACGTAGCCGCTCGGCGCAAGAGATCGAGCGATTGCCGGAGCGCCCGACTCTGGCCGACAATGCCTTGCAGGGCTGGATCCTCACCCCAGCTAGCCCCCTGCCCGAGTGCCTGAGCCGGCAGGGAAACGGAGAAGGAGACGGGCGGTTGCTCGCACCCGCTTCCTTGCTTCTCTTCTGCACCGGAGGAAGGAATCGGTGGGGTCAGCCCGCCACTGCGAAGCTCCAGATTGTGCCAGAGGGCCGCTAACGTGAGAGCCGTTGCGGCTAGAGGAAGCGGCTCCTCCAGACGCAGGGCAGCATCGGCTGCGACTTCCACCACCACGTAGCCTTCGCACTCGCCCAGGCGCACCACCGGGCAAGAAAGAAACACCGGCCGCAGTGGCTCTGCCTCCGCCCCCGAGTGCAGCGGCAGCATGGTGCCGTCTGCGGCCCCCTGCAGGGAAAGAGCGCGTTCGGGCGGTGGAGGCTCGAGCCACACCAGCGAGGCTCCTTCAGCATTGGCCGCAGCAGTCAAGCCCGACAGCAACTGTGCGCGGGTGGCATAAGTGGGGAAAACATACGAGCCCCGGCTAGCATCTAGCCGGAAGAGTTTGGCCCCGAGCGGGCGGCGGTAAATGGCTGCCGAGCGCACAGGGGGCCATGCGTGGGTCAGCTCGAGCACGAGTGCCGAGAGCTCTTGCGGGGTGCTTGCCGTTTGGAGGCGCTGCTTGAGGTTTCTGCCCTCCGCCGACCCGAGCTCCCTTGCGCCCCCCGCAGTAACCCCTTGCCAGCCAGCCGTCCTCCGCCGCTCCAGCAAAAGACCGTATCCGACAACCACCGCCCCACCAACACTGGCCGCGGCCAGCTCCAAGCTAACCCAGCGCGCACTCAAGAGCGGGGGGCTGATCAGGGTGATCCACAGGCTGGCCCCCACCCACACACCAAGCACCCCGAGAGTGACGGCAGCGGCGACCCGACGCACCTCGCTGCGCACGTGAAGAAAGCCGTGACGGGTGACAAAGAACGCCAAGACACAAAGAAACAGCACATTGCCGAGCGAACCGGCGGGCACCACGGGTAGACCAAACACCACGAGGTAGTTCGAGACAGCGGCGGCACTGAACACCACCGCGCTGAGCAGCCACACCCGTGCCCCCAACTTTTGCCCCGCCGGCGCAGCCCTCGATCCCAAAGAACTCCAACACCAAAACGCCGCCACGCCCAGGCAACTCAGGGTGAGTAACCCGTGCAAGGTAAACAAAAGCCACGCACTCCTGCCGCCACGCATCACACCCCAGCCATGGTCGGTGGGTCCTCCCAAAGGCAGTAGCCCCGTGCTTTGCGCACCAAACCCCAGGGCCCCAAGCCCATAGGCCAGCACCAAAAGCCAACGCGACACTCGGCAATCCTGCCGATGGGTCCACCGGCAAGCCACGTGCAAGGCCGTGGGCGGAATCCAAAACAGCGCCAGCGTGGCCGCCTGAAGCAGCGCTTCAAAGCTTGCCAGAATTTCCGGAACACTTTGCAAGGCCACCCCGAGGCTCCACGGAAAGATGGCCAGGAGCAGCAGGAGGGTGACCAGGGCGGCCGCGCGATCCTGGGCCCCGGTCAGTAATGCGGCCATGGTCACGAGATTGCCTGCGGCTGCGGCCAAGCCAAGCTGCACCAACGCGATGCGTACACCGTAGATGGCTGCCCCTTCCATGACCTTGCCCTCCTCGAGAGCCGGGCTCGCACTGCTGCCCATCCCGAGCGCCAAGGTTCAAACGGTCGTTGCTGCTCTTCTCCTCCCTGTGCCCGGATCCGTGCGCCCTTCTCCCTCCGTGCTGGCTTGTCCCCCGGCCAACCCGCACCACCGAAACCCCGAAACCTTATCCCGTAAGCCAACGCCCGAAGTCAAGCGCAAGCCCACCCCTTGCACGCGTAGTTGCGCGGGTGGTGCGGACAAAGAAATGCTCACAGACAGGAGGCCGGGAACCACGAGCCCATGTGCAAAATCGAAGCTAGGTGCCCGCGGCCCTCGCGAGTGGCGCCCACACCGGTACCGGCCAGCTCAAGCTCCCATCGATGAACCGTGGGTTCAGCAGCTATCGCATCCCGATGGTGGCTGGGTACCGCAGTGCCGTAAGTACTTACTTGCACGCCCACGACATGACGGCCCCCGATTACGAAGGACGACGTCGGGGTGCTTGGCCAGTGTGTTTGCGTTCGGTAGGAGTGTGCCCTGACCGAGCCTGACGGGGCGATCGACAACATGATGAGGGATTCATTCCAGGTAGACGAGCCAGTGCGCCTCTGCGATCGCCTGAGGCGGGTTCGGTTCGACCGTAATGAGCTGGCGGGAAGCTTTGGAGACATTGGAACCGACCTGCCGCTAATTGTCGGGATCCTCCTTGCCACCGGCATGGATGCGGCCAGCGTGTTTATCGTCTTTGGTCTTCTTCAGATCGTCACGGGGGTTGTGTACGGGCTACCGATGCCGGTACAGCCACTAAAGGCGATGGCCATTCTCGTGATCACGCAGGAGATTGCCGGTGAGGTTCTTTTAGGAGCGGGCCTTGCCATAGGATTGACCATGCTTGTCCTGACGCTCTCGGGTGGGTTGGAACTTCTCGTCAAATGGATCCCCCTTTGCGTGGTGCGTGGCGTGCAGTTTGGACTCGGCCTTTCGCTCGCCTTGTTGGCGCTCAAAACTTATGTTCCTTCGCGGGGTGTTTCGGGTTACCTGGTGGCGTTGGCGGGGCTGTCGATCATGCTTTTCCTGTGGGGCAACCGCCGCGTTCCGCCGGGGTTACTGGTCATTGGGCTTGGATTGATTTACGCCTTGGCGACAGGTCTTGACGCGAGCCATATTGCCGATGGGTTCGGCCTTGCGTTGCCGACGTTTCACCGCCCCGAATGGAGCCACATCTGGTCTGGCTTTGTGGTTCTGGCGCTGCCTCAGATTCCGCTGTCGCTCTCGAACTCGCTGATTGCTACGGAGCGCACGATCCGAGACTTTTTCCCGGCCCGCGCCATCGGGGTGCGCAAGATTGGTCTTACGTACTCGATCATGAATCTCGTGGCGCCGTTGTTTGGCGGCATCCCCGTTTGCCACGGATGCGGCGGCATCGCCGGGCATTATGCCTTCGGGGCGCGTACGGGCGGTTCGGTCGTTGTCTACGGGACGTTCTATCTTTTGATCGGGCTGTTCTTGAGCAAGCCTCTTGGCGAGGTGCTGAAAATTTTTCCTCACCCCATTCTAGGGGTGGTTTTGCTGTTCGAGGCGCTAAGCTTGCTTGCCCTCGTTCGGGATCAGGCGCAGGCGCCGCGTAATCTCATGATTGCTTTGCTCGTTGGGGTCGTGGCTCTGACCGTTCCTCACGGCTTTGTCGTCGGGCTCATCCTGGGCACGGTCGTTTTCTACGCGTTTCCACGTTTTGGTTGGGCGGCAGAGTGAGCTCCGCAATTCCCTCGTGGGTGTAGGGGGCCTGGGCTGCTCTTTCACGAGTGCGTCTTTCGACGCCTTGGCAACAACGCTCCGGGGTTGGCGCAGTAATGGCTTAAGGTGCGCGCCTTTCCGAATCCCACGCAGATTCCCAAGGCAAACACCCCCAAGGAGGGATCAATGAGAGAACCAGACGGATCAGACCGATCCGACCGATCCGACGGATCGGGCAAATCCGAACAATCCCACCAGTCGCGCCAACCGAGAAAGCGTCTTCGCCCGAGCGGCGGCTACCGCACGAGTGCCAGCTTTCAGACGGCCACGCTGATCTACGATGCCACGTACTGGTTTTGCGAGAAGTTCCTCGACCCGCGCTCCCGCCTAGTAGATCAGATGGTGCAGGCAGCCCGCTCTGGTCGCCAAAACATCGCCGAAGCAAGCCGTTCAGCGGCGGCTTCGTCGCAGACAGAACTGCGGTTGCTGAACGTGGCTCGGGCCAGCCTGGAGGAGCTTCTGCTGGATTTCGAGGACTTCTTACGCCACCGCCATCTGCCGCAGTGGTCGCGCGATTCACGCGAGGCACGTGCGGTGCGGGAGGTGCCATTGCGTTTCCGGGAAAATCGGGCGGATCAGTCCGATCAGTCGGATCTGACGGATCTCACTGACCAACAGCGTTGGGCCCTGTACGCTCCTTGGTTGGAGCACGAAAATCCGGCGGTTCGCGCCAATGCCATCATTTGCCTGATTCACCAGGCCAACTACTTGCTCGATCAGCAGATCGTTGCGGCGGAAAAACAATTTATCGAGGCAGGCGGCTACAGCGAGCAACTTGCCGCGGCCCGTCTGGCGTTTCGGCAGCGGAGGGAGCGATTGGATGAAGCCGATCCGTCCGATCCCACACCTTGCATCCCTCACTGCCCGCGCTGCGGTAAAGCAATGGTCTTGCGCACAGCCAAAAGCGGCCCCACTGTTGGCCGACAGTTCTGGGGATGCTCTGACTATCCACGATGCAAAGGACACGTGCAACTTTGATCGGCCATTTGGGCCCGGTGCGGTTTTGTTCAGTGGACCGGGCGTAGGCACTCAACTTAGGCGTTGACCTGTTGTGCCGAGGGGCGTATGCGCGGCATTCGAGGGTTCCACGGATGCACGGCGAAGCTCAGGCGACACCGCCGTTTGTGCCCTCGGCGCGCGAGGGGCAGCGGGAGACGGAAGCAAGGCAAGCGACCGCCCCGCCCCTAGAGGCTGGCCGTGGGCCGGCAAAACCGCTGATCGCGCGTGTTTACGAGCGCCTGACGCGGATTGTCCGCTCGCTTGGGCGGCAAGAACGACGCGCCTGGAATTTTTCGGGCCCGCCCGACCATGAGCCGGTGACGGTGCCGGTGGTTGGCATTCAGTACGAGCCGCGAAACGAGTTGGTGCGGTCGATCGGCTTACGCGAACGGGTTTGGCTGTGGCGGGAACCGTGGAATTCGTACGATGCGAACGCCATTGCCGTCACGAATGAACGTGGCGTCAAGCTCGGGCATGTCAGCCGCTACTTGGCTGCGGTGATGGCCCCTTACATGGACGACGGCCACAATCCCATGGCCGCGGTCGTCACCGAGCTTGCGAGCGACGTGCAGGGTGCATTGCTCGGATTGAAGGTCGGTTTTTACCTGCCCGGCACCGTTGTCGATGGCATGCGTGCGAGCACCCGGCACCTCGAGTATTGTTTCGAAGTTGGGCAGGCTGGAACACGTTACCTTTCTTTGGAATGCGACGAGGTTACCTTGCACGAAGTCATCGATAAGCTCGCCGCAGCCGGCTATCCCTGCCGGCGATACGCCTTGAGTTCCCGCCCGGCGATCGATGGTCGGCAGTATCGGTGGTACGCGGTGCTCGAGGGAGAACCTGCCGAGGCAGAGATTCAAGGTTTTTTTTCCTGCCACTTCGGCCTCGTGCCTCCGGAACAGCAGGCGGAACAAAAGGTGAAAGAATGGATGGAGACGTTCGAGGGGGAGAACCTCACGCTTCGCGACGAAAATCAGCGGCTTCGTCGCATGCTGGAAAGTCTTCGTGCGGAGTTGGAGCGTGCTCGGGAAAATGCCGAGGAGGTAAAGGCAGAAAGTCGCCGCAAAGAGTGCGAACTGCGGCGGGCCCAGCGCGAAGAGCTTCCCAAATTCTTGCAACTCTTTGCTCCACACCTCGTGTTCGTGCGCGACTCCATCGATGTGCTCACGGTGGAGCTGCCGAGCTACGAACCTGTACTCGAAAAACTACGCTTGCTGGCATGGGCTCCGGAGCAGCTTCGTTCCAAGCGGGTACAAAGCGCTCCAGACTGGAACGAGGTCCGTTTCTCCACCGGCCGCGCTGACGACGGCAGGCTCTATTTCAAGCGCACGAAGGAGCGCTGTTTTGTTCTCGTCTCGTTCAAGACCGAGCAACCGCGCGACCTTGAGTACTTAAAGAAACACAAGGCCTGATCCGATCTGCCGGCAGGGCCACCCGCGAATGTCCATGCAAAAGCGGAGCGCCCAGCCCCGCGGAGCTTGCTTCCGGGCAGGGCTCGATGTTTCCAATGCGCTTTAGACACCGGCAGTAACGAAAGGCTCTCCGCATGTGGGCCCCAACGGGTTCGAGTGGACAGTGTGAAGAAAAAAAAAAAAACCGGTAAGGCGCGAGTGAGCTGTGCAACTGCGTTTTTGGGCGTGTTCACTGGGTACGAGACGTTTGAAAGCTGTCGCAACAGGTGTCGCTTACCAACACGAACAGTGCGCCTGGATCTGCTTGAGGTGGGGCAAAGCTGCAGGGATTCGCAAGGCACGGAATTCGACGCAGACGGCTTGTCGCATTTGGTGTGCTCAGCATTGAACGAGCGGGAACAAAGAGATGGCGCGATTGGAGGAACTGCAAGCAGGCCTGCGGGTCAGGGGCATAGTCCCTGGCGAAACGGTCGAAGTCATTGCGGTCGATGTGCTTGCCCCTGACGTGACGTCGGTGACCTACCGCCAACCTGACGGGCGGACGGGGGAGGTTACTTTATATCGGAGCGATGAGCATTCGCTAGAAATTGTTCCTGCCAGTGGGTCTTGGACATTCACCGGTGTTGGCGACCGCTTTCGTCTAGCAGCGGAAGCTTTGCGAATTCACCTGGCGCATTTGTTCGATCGGTCTTTGGCCCTCCATAGCTCACGCCTCGAGCCGCTCCCGCATCAAATCGTCGCTGTGTACGAGCATATGCTGCCGCGGCAGCCTTTGCGGTTCGTCCTCGCCGATGATCCAGGCTCCGGCAAAACCATCATGGCGGGTCTTTTGATCAAGGAGATGCTGCTGCGTGGCGATGCCGAGCGGTGTTTGATCGTTTGCCCTGGCATTCTGGTGGAGCAATGGCAAACCGAGATGCACCATCGTTTCGATCTCTCATTCGAAATTGCCACCAAGGAGAAGTTGGCTTCCGCGCCAACGGGCAACTGGTTTTGCGAGCATCGGTTGGTAATCGCGCGGATGGACCAGTGTGCGCGCGATTCGAAAGTGCGCAGTTTGTTGCAAGCTCCGGAGTGCCGTTGGGATTTGGTGGTCGTCGACGAAGCGCACAAAATGGCCGCGAGTTACACCGGCAACGAAGTAAAATACACGCGCCGTTACGAGCTAGGCCGTCTCCTATCGGCACAGACGCAGAACTTCCTTTTGCTGACGGCGACCCCTCACAACGGGAAGCCAGCCGATTTCCAACTGTTCCTTCAGCTCCTTGACGAGGAACGTTTCGGCCATAACCCGCTCTACCGTTTTCACGACGTAGACGTGTCGGATGTCCTGCGGCGAGTTTTGAAGGAGGATCTGGTCAGGTTCGACGGAACGCCTCTGTTCCCCGAGCGTCGAGCTTACACCCGCAGTTATGCACTCTCTCCGGCTGAGGCAGAGCTATACCGACAAGTAACGGAGTACGTGCGAGGCGAGTTTAACCGGGCCGACGAGTTGGAGGATCATCGCCGAGCGGGTACCGTGAGCTTTGCGTTAATGACCTTACAGCGACGCTTGGCTTCGTCGCCAGAAGCGATTTACCGTTCGCTCGAGCGGCGCCGCCAAAGGCTCGAGGAGCAAGCCGAGGAGTTCAAACGTGCTCGCGAAAAGGGAGAGCGAGTGGATCTTGGCCGCTTCGTTCGGACCCTCGATGCGGAAGACATCGACGAACTCGACGAATTCGCCGAAGAAGACGCGGAGAACGAACTGGTGGACCAAGCCACTGCTGCCAGAAATCTGGCCGAGTTGGAAGCCGAAATTGCCACCTTGCGTTGCCTGGAAGGAAAGGCGCGGGAGCTTTGGCAAAAAGGGGAGGATCGGAAGTGGTTGGAGCTTCGCCAGGTCTTGGAGGCACTGATCGATTCCACGGTGCGGGTGCAGGAGGGTCGCGAGGACGCCGGCTTTTTCGCTGACATCGCCCGTGAAGGCGGCCAGTCGCTGCCCCCGAAACTGATTATCTTCACAGAGTTCCGCGACACTCTGGAGTACTTAGTGCGGCGCATCGAAGAACGGTGGCCTGGTCGTGTCGCCTTCATCCACGGCGGGCTCAGCCGCGAGAAACGGTTGGCCACGCAGGAACGCTTTGCCACCCACCCTGAGCTGCAGATCCTGGTTGCGACGGATGCCGCAGGGGAAGGGATCAATCTCCAGTGTGCCCACTTGGTGGTGAATCATGACCTTCCGTGGAACCCCAATCGCATCGAGCAGCGTTTTGGTCGAGTGCACAGAATCGGCCAGACGAAGCCTTGCTCGCTTTGGAACCTGGTCGCAGAGGAAACCCGCGAGGGCGAAGTTTACCTGGTATTACTGAGTAAGCTGGAGGAGATCCGGCGTAGCTTGGGAGGTAGGGTGTTCGATGTCTTGGGGAAGTTGCAGTTCGATGGTCGGCCTCTTGCGCAAGTACTCCTCCAGGCAGTCCGCCAGGCAGACGAAACGGAGGCCCGCACGCAGTGGAAGCGAGTGGTGCACGATGCGCTGGATCTCGACCGGATTCGGGGACTCATCGAAGACAAAGCCCTCGCCCACGAAGTCGCGGGCGAGGAAATGGCGCGTCGTGTCAGCGCGAACACGCAACGGGCCCGCGCACTGCGGTTGCATCCGTATGCGATCGAAAGCTTCTTCCTGCAAGCGTTCCAAAGTCTCGGCGGGAAGGTCGAACGTGTGGACGAGGGCATTTATTCGCTGCCGAGCGTTCCCTTGGAAGTCCGCCAACGCGCGGATAGCCTTGGGGAACAAGTCCGCCGAAGTTACCCAAGAGTATCCTTTCGTCAGAAGACTTCAGAACTACCCAACCGTAAGTCGCCTGAGTTGATCCATCCGGGCCACCCACTTTTACGCGGCGTGGTTAACCTGACTTTGGAACGCGAGCGGCACATCCTGAAACAAGGGTGCGTCCTCGTGGATGAACGGGACGAAGGTGTGGAGCCCCGGCTTGTATTTGGCTTCCGGCACAGCGTCGTTGACGGAACGGTAGCGCCGTCGGGTGCACCGCGGGCGATTTCCCAACGGTTTATCTACGTCGAGGTGGACCGATCGGGATCCGTACGCAACGCGGGGTGGGCTCCACACCTCAGTTGTCGGGCATTGAGGTCGGACGAGCCAGCGGCGTCCGAGGTGCTCAGGGAGCCCGAATGCGTTGAACTGCTCCTCCGTGCTGCGGAAAGAAGCGGACCGACTGGCGCTAGCGTCGAGGTTGGCCCCTCGCTTGTGGGGCTCGAGCGCTTGGCTTTGCAGTACGCCGCAGTTCACGTTGGCCGCCAGCACCGCGAAGAAGTAGCTGCAGCACGATTGGAGCAGCTCAGGAAAGTCCGCAGAGAGGTGGAAGCCTGCCTTAGGAGCAACATCGCGTACTTGGAGCAACGGGCGCGAGAACTCCGTGCACTGGAATCTAGCGGGAAGGCCACCGCAGCTCTGAACGCCCAGCAAGCCCAGAGGAAAGCCGAGGAGCTGAAGAGTCGGCTGAGGTCCCGACTGGAGGAATTGGACAAGCAAGCTCACATCTCCTCGGGGCGGCCAGTGATCGAATGTGGCTTTCTCGTCGTTCCCCTAGGGCTTCTGAGACAGATTGCAGCCCGTATCGGCAGGCCGCTTCAGCGAGCGGCTGGGGAATTCGACGGGCTGGGAAGAGAAAAGGGCGACGCGGATGCTATGGCGTCTCGCCGCCAGCTCGCCGTGCAACTGGTCCTGGAAGACCAGCGGCGACGAGGACGGGAACCTCTGGACCGTAGTGCCGAGCGCCTGGGCTACGAGATCGAAGGCAGAGACCCTGAGCGTGGCTCCTTGGACTTCATTAAAGTGTTTCCTGTCTCCGAGCGCTTAGACCGAATCTTGCTCAGCCGTGAAGAGGTGCTGGTCGCCTGCAATGACCCCGAGCACTTTGTGTTGGCGTTGGTCGATTTCGTGGACGGTACCAGGGGGCAACTTCGCTACGTGCGGCCTCGCTTGAGACAGGCTCCGCCATTCGACGAGGCTTGCCTAGCGCTCGAGGTTCCCCACCTATTGAAACATCTGGAGGAGGAAAGGTGACGGCGCGAAAGCCACCATTGTTTTTCGAGAAGATTTACAACGAAGCAAAAGCCCTTTGGGATGAGCTGGAGGCCAAGCCGCAGATTTCCCGCCCGTGGTGGCAACTGTTTCGACAAATTCAGAGCCCGCGCCACGTGGTGTCGGAACTTCTGCAGAACGCTGACGATGCCGGGGCGGAAAGCGTTTTCGTGCAGCTCGATGGAGACCAGTTTGTTTTCGAACACGACGGGCGCGATTTCACGGAGGACGAACTTCGTTCGCTGTGTAATTTCGGGCTGTCCAGTAAGAGCAATCTCTTCACCATCGGTTTCCGAGGGGTCGGCTTCAAGTCGATCTTCAGTCTTGGGGACGAGGTGGTTTTGCTGACCCCAACACTGGCTGTGCGGTTTTGCGAGAGGCGTTTTACCCAACCGGAATGGATCGAATCAGCAGGAGAGAGCGCACGCACCCGCATTGTGGTGCGTCTCACGAAGGGGCAGGCGAGGACGGAACTCGAGAAGAATCTCCAGGAGTGGAGCGACAACCCCGTGTCGTTGATCTTTTTTCGGCGTATTCGGAGATTGTCGGTGAACGGGCGCGGGTCGCGGTTAGAACGGCTCGGTGCAGGACCTGTCCCGAACTCCGAGCGGCTCCGGCTCGAAGCGGGCATTGCACGCGAGCTGCTTTTGATTAGCTCCGAGAGTCTCCCGTTCCCTGCAGAGGCGCAGGAAGAAATTCGCCAAGAGCGCTTCGAGGCAACCTTCGAAGTCCCTCCCTGCACGGTTCAACTCGTTTTGGGACTGCCGGATCCCCAGCAGGCGTTCGTGGTGTTGCCCAGTGGCGTGAAACTGGACCTACCATTTTCCTGCAACGCACCTTTCGTCCAGGATCCAGCGAGGTCCAAGATCAAGTCGCCTTCGTTGTCCGCGACGAATCGATGGCTTCTCGAGCGTGTAGGCCACCTCGCTGGCGAGGCGATGTTAAACTGGCTTGGAAATCGGTCGCTGTCGTCGAAGGAGCGGGCACGCGCCTACGACTTGCTGCCACAAAAACCTGAAGTGCGCGACTCGCTGGAGTCGGACGTGGCGCAAGCGATTTGCCAAGGAATGGAATCCGCCCTCGCGGATGCGCCGTTGCTGTTGGCATCGGATGGCGAGCTGGTGGGCAGTGACCACTGTCTTGTGCCTCCAGCGGTGGCGTACGAGGTGTGGTCCCCACCGGAAATCTTGACCGTGTTCCAGGAACGAAACCCTCCAGGGCATGTGCTCGCTTCTGAAGTGACGCTGAAGCAGCGACGGGCCTTGCGGTCTTGGGGAATGATTTCGAGCGTCGAAGACGAGGAGTTGCTGCGGCAACTCGAGGTGGGGCAGAAAATCCCGAGACCCGCGGATTATCAGCGGTTGCAGCGGTTGTGGTACTGGGTACGCCTCCAAGTCGAGAGGAGTTTTGATTGGGGGCGGAAACGATCAGTCCTCCAGCTTGTGCCAGTTACGGATTCTCCAGTGCTATGGCGGGCGCAGGACGTCGTGCGCCTGCCGGAGCGGGCCACACACATTAGCGAGGGCGCGTGGCAGTTTTTGTGTGACCTGGTTCAAGTGGTGGATCCGGCATGGATCGAACATCTTGACACTCGCGTTCAACGTGAGCCGCAGAGGGACGACGTTGCAGGGCCCCGGCGCCTCCTCACGGACTTGGGTCTGGGCGCGGCGACGAGTTTGGAGAAGATCGCACAACACGCTTGCACGCGGTTGTTCGCGAGAGGCAGTGTGTCGCTCGAGGAGCACGTCCGCATCGCACACCTCCTAGCGGCCCTCGATGTGGAAGCACCCAAGGTGCTGCGGGCCGTCACTCGCGATGGTGTCTCCCGCCCTTGGGAAGAGTTGATTGGTAGCGATGCCCCGTGGGTAGAGGAATTGCTGCCTGAGGAGTGGCAAGCGGCGAGGGTATTGCACGACGAGTATTTTCAACGCTCGGACGCGTGCCCGACGGACAAGTGGCGGGCCTGGCTCGAGTCGCAGAGAGCGCGGATTCTGTTGTGCCCGCCGCTGGTTCCGACGGGGCTACTTTATCGGTCAAAACTGGAGGTTTGCACGGAACTGGAGCGGCGCAGGGGCACCACGGATTTCCATGCTCCGTATGTGACGCCACATTTCGAATGGCGCGATTTCGATTTTCCGGCGGAGCTGATAGAACGATGGTCGCGCGTGCCGCCGGCAAACCTTCCAGCGGTCTGGGCGTCTGTTGTGAAAACAGTCCGCACAGCGCCGCGTTGGTACTGGAGGGAACGCCTGTGCGCAACCGTCACGCAGGTGGCGCGTAAGCACACGTACGCGATTGCCACCGGTCCAATTCCCGCTGCTTGGGTGTTCCGTTTGCGCTCGTTGCCTTGCCTTCCGGACACCGAAGGGCACATTCGCCCGCCCAGCGAGCTGTACCTCCGCAATCGTGAGACCGAGTCGTTGCTGGGAGTCGAGCCGTTCGTGGAAGCAGACTTTGACAATGAAGCCACGAAACCCTTGCTCGAGTTGCTCGGAGTACGCACTCGCCCGGCTGGCATTGAGAAGCCGCTCGACCGTCTGCGTGCTCTGGCCCAAGCTCCCGATGCCAGGCGGGTTGTGAGTGAGGTCAAAAAGCAGTGTCGGATCCTCGATCAGGCCTTGCGGCGTGCCGATCCAAGAACGGTGGAGATCGCCTGCCAGGCGTTCGACGAAGGCCGGTTGATCTTGACGGAAAATTACGAGTGGGTACGCCGCAGTGAGGTTTATTTGCGTACATCTGAGGTTTACCCGGATGCGCCGTTAATTCACCCGGTGATTGCGGACCTGAAACTTTGGCGCACGGTAGGAGTTGCCGAGGAGCCGAGCCCGCAAGCAGTTTTACAGTGGTTGTCGCGCCTAACCAGCGGGCAGCGACTTGAATCCCGCGAGCTTGATGCCGTGCGTAGAGCATTGGGTCGATTTCCGCGCGAAATCTGGCAAGCCACAGGGCACTGGCTTTCTGCAGATAACACCTGGGTTCCCGTGGACCGTTTGCGATACCGCATTACGATGCAAACGTTGGTCCGCTATCAAGAGCTGTTCGCCAGCGTCAAGGAAAGAACTGCCAATCTGACGATGCTCCAGACAAGCGTTTACGTGGCGGAGCCTTTTGCCGTACTGCGTGATTTGAACGCGGTGTTAGAGGAGCGACCCTCCGAAATACCGAAGCACTGGCAAATTCTGCGAGGGAACCTCAAAAGACAGCAGCCCGCTTGGCTACGAGAATTGGGAAGGCAACTGGGGCGGGTCATAATGCCCGAGGAAGCGTTGCAACAACGCTGCCGAGAACTAGCAGCCCGGATGGCGGGCTCGGTGATATACCGCTTGAGCCCGCACGAGCCGTTATCGGTAGTGCCTTGCATTGACGGTGAACCGGCGGGTCCCGCAGTGAGGCGCGACGTCCTTTGGTACGACCAGACGCTCTTCGTTCGGGATGGAAAAGCTGCAAAGTACGCAAAGGCCATGGTGGCAGAATTGGCTAAGCCCTTCGATGACACCGGAGTCAAAGAAGCGATTACCACATGTTTCGACCGTTCTCCGGAGTTTATCGCCGACTACTTTGAGGCCAATTTCCAGTTAGAGGCCCGAGCGGAGCTCAGTCCCCTTCCGGTAATCCAGAGTGAGGGGCAAGGAAATGTAGGGGGCGATGGGGCAACCGGAGCCACGGTGATGGGCAGTACACCCGATGCCGAAGACGGAGAGGATGCCGATTGGCGCGAAAACGAAACGCCCCTACGTGCCATGGCGTGGAGACGACGTTCTCCCGGCATTTCAGAGGATGAGCGCCTGTTTCGAGCTTTTGCAAGAATGCTGGGTTACTGCTGGGACGAAAGCAAAAGGGTCTTCTTTCACGAGGACGGGAGTTTCATTATTGCAGCAGAGAAACCTTTCCATTGGTGCCGGTGCAATGCTGCGGGTGAACCGGAATATCGCTACTGGGTGAGCCCGAAGGTTTGGGGTGAAGAAGACCTCGTGATTCCGGCGGAATTGTGGGAGATTCTAAAAGACGACCCCAACGGCTGCGGGCTTGTTGTTCGAATTGCGCCGAATCGACCGGGTGAGATGTCTGCCACGACACTCAAGAGCGCGATCGAACAGGAGCGAATCCGGATTTACCCGGAAGCGTTCCGGTTGCGGCTCGTTGAACGGGCCGAGCGCTCCGAGTGAGCGGCCCCAGAAGGTCACTGGGCCCTTTCCCAAGATACTGATTGGCGCAGTTGGCGCAAACATCCCAATGGGCCGTAGGCGCAGTTAGACTTGACAGCACATCGCCGCCGGGCGGTGCGGCGATGACGGGGCGCGTTTCCGTGGTAGGCTTGGTTGGCGACGCCGAGCACGGTTGCGGCACGGGGCGATTGGGCTAAGGGGTTTTACCATGCAACGGGAAGACCGGGTGGCGGCATTGCGCGCCAGTTTGGAGAAGCGAATTCTCGTGCTCGACGGTGCGATGGGCACCGCGATCCAGGGGTTTGGCTTGTCCGCGGAAGATTTCGGAGGCGCGGCACTCGAAGGCTGCAACGAAAATCTCGTGCGCACCCGGCCCGACGTGATCGAGGCGATCCATCGGGGCTACCTCGAAGCAGGCGCGGATATCATCGAGACAAATACCTTCGGCGGTACGCGGCTGGTTTTGGGCGAGTACGGCCTGGAGGATGCGGTCTACGACATCAACTTCCAAGCCGCACAGCTTGCTCGCCGGGCCGCCGATGCGTTTAGCACTGCCGAGTGGCCGCGATTTGTCGCTGGCGCGATGGGTCCGGGCACGAAGATGATCTCGCTGACCGGAGGCGTCACCTTCGACCAAGTGCGCGCCTTGTTTGCTGAGCAAGCCCGAGCGCTGGTCGAAGGCGGGGTCGACCTTCTTTACCTGGAAACCCAGCAAGACACGCTCAACGTCAAGGCCGCGCTCTTGGGGATCGACGATGCCTTTGCGGCACTCGGTTGCCGCGTGCCGGTGGTGCTGTCGGTGTCCATCGAAACCATGGGCACGATGCTGGCCGGCCAGTCGATCGAAGCCCTGTATGCTTCGGTTGCTCACCGCGATCTGTTTGCGATTGGAATGAACTGCGCCACGGGCCCGGATTTCATGACCGACCATTTGCGTGCCCTGGCGGAAATTTCTCGCTTCCCGATATCGGTTTACCCCAATGCTGGTTTGCCTGACGAACATGGCCACTATCACGAGTCGCCCGAAGACCTCGCGCGCAAAGTAGAGCGCTTTTGCGCGGCCGGGTGGGTGAACATCATCGGTGGTTGCTGCGGCACCACCGCTGCACATATCCGGTTGCTGGCCGAAGTCGCCCGCCGACACGCTCCTCGTCGTGCACAAGTGCCGCGGCGGTGCGTGGTTTCGGGTATCGAGGCGCTGGTGATCGACGAAGACACGCGGCCGATCTTGGTCGGCGAGCGTACGAACGTGCTTGGCAGTCGCCAATTCAAGAAGCTCGTGGCCGAGGGCGCTTGGGAAATGGCGGCCGAAGTAGCGCGCAACCAAGTGCGCAAGGGTGCCCACGTGGTTGACGTGTGTTTGCAAGACCCCGACCGCGACGAGGTTCAGGACGTCCGCCGGTTTTTGGAAGTTTTGGTCAAGGCGATCAAAGTTCCCATCATGATCGATTCCACCGACCCTGTGGTGGTGGAAGAAGCCCTCAAACGCACACCGGGTAAGTCGATCATCAACTCGGTCAACCTCGAAGATGGCGAAGCGCGGATTGCCCGCGTGGTTCCTCTAGCTCGAGCGTATGGGGCCGCGCTGGTGGTTGGCTGTATCGACGAAGACAAAGTTCAGGCGCAAGCCATCACCAAAGAACGCAAGTTGGCCATTGCCTTGCGCGCTTACGACATCCTCACCCGCAAATACGGAGTACCCCCGGAGGACATCTTTTTCGATGCCCTCGTGTTCCCCGTGGGTACGGGCGACCCGAACTACATCGGCTCCGGAGCAGAAACGATCGAAGGCATCCGGGCCATCAAGCAAGCGCTGCCCCAATGCAAAACGATCTTGGGTATTTCCAACGTATCATTTGGCCTTCCGCCAGCCGGGCGCGAAGTGCTGAACTCGGTTTTCCTCTATCACGCCGTGCAAGCCGGGTTGGACCTCGCCATCGTGAATACGGAGAAGCTCGAACGCTACCCTGCAATCCCGGAAGAAGAGCGGCGCTTGGCCGAGGACTTGATTTGGTGGCGAGGAGCGGACCCGGTGGCTGCTTTCACGGCATATTTCCGTGCCAAGACGCCCCAGGAAAAAACCGCAGCGCCGCGCGATTTGCCGCTCGACGAGCGGCTGGCCCGCTACGTCGTGGAAGGTTCGCGCGATGGCTTGTTTGCGGACCTCGACGAGGCGCTCCGTACACGCACCCCGTTGGAGATCATCAATGGCCCGCTGATGGCGGGAATGGACGAAGTGGGCCGCCTGTTTGCCGAAAACAAGCTCATCGTCGCGGAGGTGTTGCAGTCGGCCGAAGTCATGAAGGCCGCCGTGGCCTACCTCGAGCCCCACATGGAGAAAACGGAGAACTCCCTACGGGGAACGATCGTGCTGGCCACGGTCAAAGGCGATGTGCACGACATTGGTAAGAACCTGGTCGACATCATCCTGAGCAACAACGGCTTTCGCATCGTGAACTTGGGGATCAACGTGCCCCCTCAGGAACTCGTTCGTGCCTACCGCGAGCACCGGCCCGATGCCATCGGTCTGTCCGGCCTCCTGGTTCGTTCGGCGCAAATGATGGTCACCACCGGACAGGAACTCAAAGAAGCGGGGATTTCTTGCCCGATCCTGGTGGGCGGCGCGGCACTGTCCAACCAGTTCACGCGCACGCGGATTGCCCCGGCTTACGAGGGGCTCGTGGCATACGCGCGCGATGCGATGACGGGGCTCGACCTGGCGAAACAAATTGTCGATCCCGTGAAACGGGCGGAACTCGAGCAACGCCTGCGCGAGGAAACCGCACGCTTGCTCGGGCAAACAAGCACTCGCCCGGCCACAAGCACAGAATCTTCCGCGCCGACGCGCTCGAACATCCGCCCGGTCGACGAAGTACCACTCCCGCCCGATCTCAAGTTGCACGTGATCGACGGCTACGACCTCGACACGATCTTCGCGTACATCAACCCAAAGATGCTGTACAACCGCCATCTGGGTTACCAAGGCGACTTCGAAGCCGCCCTGGCAAGCGGCGAGCGCACGGCTCGGGAACTTGCCGAACGCGTGGCGGAAGTGCAATCGTTCATGGTGCGCCATCCGGAGCTTCGCGCCCGGGCCGTGTACCGCTTCTTTCGCGCTGCGAGTGAAGGCAACCGGTTGCACATCCTGGCTAGCGACGGCAAGCAGGTGCTCGCCACGTTTCGCTTCGGCCGGCAATCCGATCCGCCCTACTTGTGCCTAGCGGACTACGTGTGGCCCATCGACTCCAATCATGCCGATTACATCTGCCTGTTTGCGACCACGATCGGACCCGACGTTCGCCCGATTGCCGAAGAATGGAAGGCGCGTGGCGATTATCTGCGCTGCCACATCTTGCAGGTGCTTGCACTGGAAGGAGCAGAAGCTTTCGCGGAACTCCTGCACAAAAAGATTCGCGAGATGTGGGGTTTCCCCGATCCGCCGGGAACGACCAAGAAGGACCTCTTTCAAGCAAAGTACCGCGGGCGCCGGTACTCCTTTGGCTACCCCGCTTGTCCGCGGCTGGAAGATCAGGAGATCTTGTTCCAGTTGCTGCAGATTACGGAGCACATCGGTGTCCGCCTCACGCAAGGGTACATGATGGACCCGGAGGGATCGGTGAGTGCCTTGGTGTTTCACCACCCCGAGGCACAGTACTTCCGCTTGTCGCAAAGCGACATAGAGCGCCTGGAGCGGGAACTTGCTGCCGAAGCTGAGGGCGACCAAGCGAAAACTTACACCGCGGGTGCATCGAGCGCCGCCGGCTAACAGCTCGCAAGCACTGTTGTACACAGGATAGCGCCCCTCGCCAGCCACGGGGTTCAGTGGCTACAGGCACGTTCTGCGCGTTGTCAGTCGCGCGGAGGCGGGTCTGCAGCCAAACGGATCGAACTTCTCGGCAGCATTGCGGTCCCTAAAAGCCCGAAGGGCGAAGATGGCTAGCTTGGCCGAAACGCTGGAGCACTGGGCGTGCTGGGTGGGCAAAGAGGTGCGTGCGTTGTCACAGTGGCCCGCTGTTCACTGACCAGCAGTTTCACGTGTTGGCGGTTCCCCAAATTGGCCCCGGTAAAGGTGCAGAAGCACCGGCCGACTTCGGGCGCGGACGCGAAACGTCGCGGCCTGAAGATCGCTATGCCTTCCGCACACCGCCCCTGCGCAACGTAACCCTAACTGGGCCGTGGATGCATGACGGCGCTTATACCGTGCTCGAGTTGGCCGTTTGTCACCACCTCGACGCGGTGCAGGCGTGGCACCGTTACGATGTGGCGCAGGTGGATCCACGGCTCCGGGCAACGTTGCGGAACGACGCGCAGGAAGAGCGAGAGATGTTCGCGAACTTGGATCCGCTTTTGCGCGTCCCGCTCCGGTTGAGCGATCAAGAGATCGGCGACCTGTTGACTTTCCTCGAAGCGCTGACCGACCCGGCGGCGTTCCGCCTGGAAGATTTCATGCCATCCCGTGTGCCGAGCGGCCTACCAGTGGACGAACCAAGCGAGGGCGTTCTTCGATCTGCGCTTGGGTACGCGGAGTGAGCGCCCAACTTACAGGGGCCGATCGTAAACCGTGCTCGGTGAGGGGAGAAGCATCTTCGCCATGATCGGGTTTTGCCCAGGAGTTGCACGGGAGCTCAATGGATCCACGCCCGAGCCCACCACGTACGCCACGCAGCGCGAACCGAATGGAAAAGCACACGAGCTAGTAAAGCTCGGCTGAGCCCCCGGGCCTCGTCTGCAAACCCTACGGTTTCTACGGCGCCGACGACGGCGCGTTGCGGGGGCGTCCACGCGCCGGGACGATGGCCGGGGGCGATGGCCCGTACCCGGAATTCGTACTCGACCCCATTTTCGAGGTCCGATACGCTGCAGCGCGTCGCTTCCAGGGTTTGTTGCACCCATTCGCTCGAGCCCACACGTCGCCACGCCACTTCGTAAAGGGCAACTGCTCCTGAAGCGGGAGGGTCCCAGACTAAATGAGCCGCACCGTCGGTGGGATTCACCAAAAATGCACGTGGGGCCGTGGGCGCCGGTTCGTCACTTTCCGAAGGGCGGCCAGCGCGACGTTCGATCCACGCTCGCATGTCGCGCGCGAGTACCACCTCGGCACCTGCGGGCGAGTGGAGGTACACGACCGCAGGCGGATAGAAGAAGGCATCAGCGGCATGTTGCAGTTGGGGCGGGGGCTCGTCACCCAGGTACGGAGCCAGTAAGAGCCGGAAGCGCTGCCGCTGTCCGTTAAAACTCGGCCCGTTGGGCCGGAACTGCGCCCCCTTTTGCTCGGCAATTTCTTGCGCGAGCCCAGAGCCGCCGAGATGCGTGTAGCTCATCTGCCGTCCATGGTAGGAGCCGAACGGATTGATCCGTAGTCGCTGTTTGCCGTTTTCGTCGAGGAGGCGCATTGGGGCGAACGCCGGGGAGGCCCACACCTCGGCACTTTGAGCCAACAGGATACCCTTGGTGCGATCACTGACCGCTACCCAACCGGCCGTGACCTGGTGATTGAACGAATCGAGCGAGGCATTGGCTGGGTTGATTGCCGCGTAGTTCAAGTCGTAAGAGGAAGTGACGCCCAGCCAATTGTGTTTCCACACACGCAGCGGCGCATCGCGGCTTGCCGAAAGCGACGGCTGGATCTCGAACGGGGCCACTTCGATCCAGCGGAGGTCGATGTAGCGGCGCAACTTTTGTTGCAGTGTGTGCAGTACGTCGCGCTTCGGGGTGTAGGGGTAGTGCACGTCGACATCGGCAATGGCCCACGCGATTTCGGGGAACACTGTCCAAGTGATCGCGATAGCCGCCCGTGCGTTCCCCTCGTCGGTGGGAAAGGAAATCGTACCGCGAAAATGGCGTCGCTCTGCCTTCAGGTCACCCACGCCCGCTGCGCTGGGTTGCGCTTCCCAGGTAGCTCGAAAGATGCGAGGGCGGTCCGCCTCGCGGTAGGTGACAAAGGGGGAAAGGAACTCTTCGTGGGCGAACTCCTCACCTGCGAATTTTAGAGACACAAGCTTTCCTTGGCCGTTCCACAGCAAAGAAAACGACTTTTCCGCTGGCGTAGCTCCTGCCGCGGTTGGTAGCTCTGCGGTACGGTCGGTCGGCTCGCCGGTGAGACGAACGCACACGTGCTCCCGTTGTTGCGCTGCAAGAGAAATTCGGAACCAGAGTTCGCCCTGAACGCCGTTCCCTTTTGCCGTGGCGACTTCTTTTAGGTCGAAGACAGCAGCGGGAAGCCGCTGCCCCTCGCTGGTAGTGACCTCGACCGAGCGAGGTCGTTCGTGCCACCACACCGGTACGATGATCATTGCCTCGGCTGCGGCTCCTTGGGCGCGAGCATCGACAACGAGCAAGGCATAGTCGCACGTCGGGGCCGGCGCATGGCGTAGTTTTGCGGCTTGTGCCGCAATCCGTTCCGCTTCCTCCGCTGGAGCGAGGGCGCGGCCCACGATGGACTCGGCAACGGCCTGGCGTTCTTCGTTCACCAGCGGGGTGCTCATGCCGAAGTGCGTTGTCGAAAGCGCACGCACGCGCTCGAAGAATGCGCTATCCCGCCCTTGGAATAACAGGGCCCGCACGCGTGCGCGTTCTCCTGGGTCGATGTCGCTTGCAAGAGCGAGGGCACGGCGTTCCGCCAAGCGCGATTGTTCCAGTTTGGTCCAAAGCTGCTGGCTGGGAAATTTTTCTGCCCAGGAGTACTGCCCGTCCCCCGCTCCGTCGGCCATATCCTGACGAATGACCACGCTGCCCAGCGGGGGATGAGTGCGCAGGTACTCGCTCAGTGTAGTGAACTTCGCCCAGTCGTAGCGGTTGACCGCATGGATGTACTCTTCGAGGCCACCGGTGTTGGGCAGCCACTGCAGCCAGCGTGGTCGTTGCATGGGTAGCCACGTTTCCGCATCAGCGTCGAAATTGATGTGGAGCAGCAGGTCGCCTGCTTCGGGCTTGGCTAGTTGCCAGCGACGCAAATCGAGGAGCCACTGCTCGAAGCTACCGAAGTTCACAATATCCCCAAGGCTTACTGCCGGCAGAAGAACGATGCGTGGGCCGTTTGGTTCCGTTTGCAGCCACAGGGGATTGAAGCGTTGCTCCGTGGGCAGCGCAGGAGTGAAATTGGAGAAGGCCGTAAACGGGTAGTTGGAGTAGGCGAGCACGATGGCCTCGATTCCTTCGCTTTGAAGGAGCGGGATTGTGCCGGTCGTCAACATGTATTCCTGCGGCCGCAGAATTGGGGCATACCGCGGGAACACATCGGCCACCCCAGAGCCCCATGGATTGCGCACGGCCCACTTAAGAGTGGCGCGCATTTCCTCTGCGGTCATGGCGCTGAACATACCGTTGTTGTACGGCGCCAGAATCACTTCATCCAAGCCAGCTTCGACCCGACGGCGAATGTTCTCGATGATGTCCGGGGCATACCGGGGCAGGATCGACTCGAGCGTGAACAAGTTGTCGAATTCCCAGTAACCGCGGGCCTCGAGACCCTGGGCGTTAGCGCGATCGAGGATGGCTAAAATGCCGCGCACTACCCGGATGTCGGTGCCAAAACCAGCTTCGTCCGGCGTGTCGCCCCGCCAAGAGTGATAAAAGTTCGCGTGAAAACCTAGAGCGACGTAGACCTTGGCACTGGTTCCTTCCGCAGTAGCCTTTCCAGCAGCCAGCAAGAGCAACAACGGCAAGATACGAAAGCCGATGAATCTTCCCGTGAGGCTCCAAGCTGGCACTGGGCAGAGGCTGGGTTGGATTCAAGCCCGAGTCAAGTCGGCCCCCCAACCCTCGACGAGGCGGGGGCGAGGCCACGGTAGCCGGTCGTGCGCACCTTGCGGCAAGGTGCATTCGTGAGTTTGGCGGAAACCGCTCAACGCCGCGGGCGCCGCCGAAATCGCACGATGCTCGGGCTGTTCTTCCGCAAAGGTTCCTTTCGTGACTCCGTGTCTTCGCTGTTTTCCCCGGCCGATGTTTCGGGTAGTGGGATCAAGACGCTCCACCGCTTCTGATCTTTCAGCCACTTTCCCCGCGCAAACAACCGCATCCACAACCTCCTGGAATCAAAGTGCGAGGTGGTGCGGGGCAACTCGCGTGCCAGGTGTGTTGGAACAAAATTGCCAGGTGGCAGTGGGGAAAGCCGTACGTTTTCGTGCAGAGGGTGAACCGAACTTTGTACAGCGCCACGAGGAAACGGGTTGCGGGTAGTGGGCGGTCAGAGGCGAACGCTTGCAAGGCGACAGCGGGCGCAGTGCCGTGCGCCCATACGGCGTTTTGGGGCAGCGCCGTTCGTTGGCGACGTGCGTTCCTGGGGCAACCGTGGGCGTACTGCGGCGCGTTCCTACGGCGCTTTGGGGAGAGGCGCATGGGGCGGAAAGATCGTCTGCCATCCGGGGGGCATAACCACAGCACTGCAAGTTCTGCGCGTACCAGAATACGCAGCTCCTGGACCTGGGCTAGGACTTTTGGCATCAGGAGTCAGGATCCTTGGAGGCGTAACTCGAGGTTTTGCCGTCGCAGGGTGACGCATGGAATTTTGCCGAGAAACGAAAGTGCACTATCCGGCAGCGCTGTTGCTCGAAACCATGATCGAGCGGATGGAAGAAATCGTGCCGTTTCTGCCGAATATTGCCTCGATCGAAACGCTAACGAAGAAGAAGCACCGCGACGGCACGTGGGAAATCGTACGGCGGTGGGAAGCGACGGCAGAACAGGTGCCCAGCGTTGCACGTCGTTTTCTTTCCGCCGAGTTGCTGCAGTGGCTGGATTACGCCTTGTGGGTACCGGCGGAGTACAAGGTGGAATGGCGGCAAGAACCGGTGTACCGCGCGGCTCGGGGACTATACCAGTGCCACGGGACGAATTTTTTTCTCCCCGATTCCAAGGACCCAAACAACACGAGCCGCGTGCGCGTGAGCGGCTTTTTGGAAGTGCACCCGGAAAGGCTTCCGGGTGTGCCTGCGTTCCTTGCGCGTCGCATTGCCCCACAGGTGGAGAAGTTCATCATTCGTCTGATCGAGCCGAACCTTGCGGAACTGGCACAAGGCCTCGAAACATATCTGGATCGAACCCCGGCCAATCGGTCCAAGGCTCGTCGTCGGCCGAGTTGAACCGCTCGCCCGCTCGTTCAAGTCCCTTGCGACCTGTTTCGCTGCCAGCGTTCCAGCGCCGCAAGGAACAAGATCACGCAGCCATGGACCACGTAAACCACGACAGCCGAAACTCCTGCGGTGCGTTGCATGGTGTTCGATCCGGCATCGAGGGCGCCAAAGAACAGCGCGGCGAGCACGACGCCGATTGGCGAGAGGCGCCCGAGGAGTCCGACCGCGATGGCAGTGTACCCCCACCCCGGAGAAAACCGCTCGTACAAGCGGCGAGTGATGGCACTGAGCTCGATTCCTCCGGCCAAGCCCGCAAAGGCGCCGCTGAGCACGAAGGCCCAAAAAAGCCGGCGCTCTACCGGAATGCCTGCAAGGCGCGCCGCTACTGCATTGAGGCCGGCGGCGCGAAGTTCGAAGCCGTGCCGCGTCCGAAACAAGCCAAACTGGGCCACCAGAGCGGCTAACAATGCGAGTGCGACGCCAAGATGCAGCCGATACGGGGCCAGTCGCGGAAGAACGAACTCGGGTGGGAGTGCGTCGGTTTGCGGGTATCGGCCGCCTTGCTCCATGAGCGGCCCTTGCACCAGGTAGCTCACCAGCGCGGCGGCAATGAAGTTGAGCATGATCGTGGCAATCACTTCGTTGACGCCGCGGCGCAGCTTCAAAGCCGCAGCAATCGCAGCCCA
>FMJZ01005073.1_pt1 | contig 51050 bp, 53 predicted proteins | sample 1987881 | NCBI WGS metagenome assembly FMJZ01 (sample SAMEA4378227, study PRJEB15110) | soil metagenome | biome: soil; feature: Field; material: Soil | place: India | collected 2015-03-11 | depth 0 m
CCCCCGAGGAGAAAATCTCCTCGGGAGGAGTGGCTTGTCGTTCGCGGGGCAAGGGCAAACAACCTCAAGAATATTACGGTGAGAATACCCCTGGGGCTTCTTGTGGGTATTACCGGGGTTTCAGGATCAGGAAAGAGTACTCTTCTCTACGACATCCTCTATCGAGCTCTTTCCCGCATTCTCCACGGTTCCAGAGAGAGTGCCGGTGATCACGACGCCATAGAAGGTATAGAGTACGTTGACAAGGTGATTGTTATCGACCAATCTTCCATTGGTAGGACTCCACGTTCAAACCCTGCTACCTACACCGGGGTGTTCACTGATATTCGCAGTCTCTTTGCCCAGCTTCCTGAATCCAAAGCCCGGGGTTATAAACCGGCGCGCTTTAGCTTTAATCTCAAAGGCGGAAGGTGTGAAGCCTGCCAGGGCAATGGAGTAATAAAGATTGAGATGCACTTTCTCCCTGATGTTTTTGTGACCTGTGAGCAGTGCCAAGGGAAACGATACGGAAGAGAAACACTCGACATTAAGTACAAAGGGAAGAATATCGCCGATGTTTTGGACTTGAGTGTTGAGGAAGCTCTGGGCTTTTTTGAAAACATTCCTGCTATTCGGAGGAAGCTCGAGATGCTTGAGCGAGTGGGTCTTGGGTACATCAAGCTCGGCCAGCCGGCAACCACCCTCTCGGGGGGTGAGGCACAGAGAGTAAAACTGGCCAGAGAGCTGGGGAAGGTGGCCACAGGAAGGACCTTGTATCTCCTCGATGAGCCGACAACAGGATTGCACTTTGCAGATGTAGAGAAACTCCTCTCAGTCCTTCTGGAACTGAGAGATCGGGGGAATACAGTACTCATCATTGAACACAACCTCGACGTCGTCAAATCCTGCGATTATCTTATCGACCTGGGGCCGGAGGGAGGGGAGAAGGGAGGCTACATCGTAGCTCAAGGCACTCCCGAGGAGGTAGCTCAGGTTCCGCATTCATACACCGGCCAGTTTCTGAGGGAGGTGCTCGAAGCTGAGCGGAGAAAAGAACTATGCTCCGTTTGAAGTGAAAAGAGAAGACGTTGATCTTTTACCTCAAGAGTGTGGCGTGTATGTCTTCAAGGACGGAGAAGGGAAAGTCCTCTACGTGGGGAAAGCGGTGAACATTCTCAAGCGGGTGAAGTCCCATTTCCAAAAAGTTTCTTCCCCTCTGAAGGGGGGGATGCTTGAAGTCACGGCTACCGTACAGTATTTCCTTACCGAGGATGAACATGAAGCGTTACTCCTTGAAGAAGATCTCATCAAGAGCTTTAAGCCTCCTTATAATCTCCGTCTACGAGACGACAAGAGTTACCCTTACATCCTTTTTGAGCAGGAAGGAGAATTCCCTGCTGTCCGCATAGCCCGGCGGAAGACCGGGGGCGAGGGAATCTATTTTGGTCCCTTTACTGACTCCAAAAAGACGCGAGAAGGCTTGAAACTCCTTCGTTCTCTTTTTCTTCTGCGGGGTTGCAGGATTCCGGAACGTTCTTTCCCGCTCGGGAGACCCTGTATCGATTTCGAGTTGAAGCTCTGTGGTGCCCCCTGTATCGGTTGGATTACTCCCGGGGAATATCGGGAAAACGTGCGAAAGGCCATGGACTTTCTGAACGGAAAGTACGAAGAAGTCATGCAGTGGATAGAGGCAGAGATGTGGAAAGCTTCCGATGCTTGGGATTTTGAGCGGGCCATCTTGTATCGAGAGAAACTCGAGGCGGTGAGGAAAGTCGCTGCCCGGTATCGGTTGGTGCTTTCTTACCCCGAGGATGTCGACTTCGTGGAAGTGGCTCATAATGACATTCTTGCCGTCTTTGTGGTGATTCGAGTTCGCCGGGGAAGATTGGTAGGGAGTGAGAGCTTTATAGCTTCTTTGGATGAAGGGAGGACAAGAGAAGCCCTTCTGGGAGAGTTTTTGGAACAGGTATACCTTCGCTCCTTCAATTTTCCGTCACGGGTGTGTGTGACCGGTGAAAACGAAGAGCGGCTCCAGGAACTGAAAGCTCTTTTCCCTTTTAGGCTTTCTTCTCCCTCTACCCTTGAGGAGGAAGACATCATGCTTTTTGCTCAAGAGAATGCCCAAAAGGGTCTTGAGGCAGAGATCCTTAAACAGAAAAAGAGGGAGCGAGCTTCTCTTGAGATGCTCAAAGGGTTACAGGAACTTCTTGGACTTTCTTCTTTCCCTCGTCTTGTGGAGGGGGTGGATGTTTCCACTTTCCAAGGCCAAGAAGCCGTGGGAGTTGTGGTCTCTTTTCTTGATGGTCTTCCCCATCCCAAGAGGTATCGGAAGTTTCTCGTAAAAAGCGAAGGACATCCTGACGACTGCACCATGATGCAGGAAGTGGTTCGGCGTTATTTTGGAAGCCTTCAATCGAAAGGGATTCCCTTGCCCGATGTTCTCCTTCTTGACGGGGGAAGGGGGCAACTCAACGCGGTTCTTGAACTCTTCCAGGAACTGGGCCTCTCCTGCCCTGTGCTTGCTCTGGCCAAAGAGTTTGAGGAGATCTACGTTCCTCACCGGGCAACCCCGCTGTCCTTTCCGTCCCACTCTGAGACTCTCCAGTTTTTGCAACGGGTGAGAAACGAGGCTCACCGTTTTGCTGTTTCCTTCCACCGTTTCCGGAGGAACAAGAAAACCTTCGGGTCTATCCTGGAAGAAGTGGCAGGGATCGGACCCCAGAGAAAACGGAGGATCCTCACCGCCTTCGAAGACCTCATCAGTATTTGTGACGAAGACCCTGAAGAGATAGGGAAAAAGCTTGGGATTCCAAAAGAAATCATTATACGGCTTCAGGAAAAGCTCCGGGAGGTACAGAACCTTGGATTTTCGAATCGTCCTTCATGACGAGCTGGCAACGTACCTTCCCCTTGAGGCGAGGAGAAGGGAGGCGGAATGCATCGGTCTTCTCCGTAGCGGAGCCATAAGGCGAAGGAATGGGAGTCTTTTCCTCTTTTTGTCCCACTCCTCCCTGGGGTTTCTGAAAAAGTGTCTCCTCCTCACAAAGGAATTTTTCCCCTACCTTTCATACCGACTCTTCCTCTCGGAAGAGAAGGGCATTCGGGTCGGTCTTTTCTACAACCTGGAAATCGGCGTTTGTGAGGAAACCATTAAAAACCTGGGTTTCTATGACCTTCACCCTCTTTTTGGCCGCCTTTCTGAGGAGGTGGCCTCTGACTTCATCCGGGGGATTTTTGAGTTACGGGGATACGTGGCCGACCCCTGGAAAAGCTATCAGCTTGAAATGCACTTTCCCTCTGAGGAGTGGGCTACCTTCGTGCGATCGTATCTTGAGGGTTTGGATATGCCCTTTCGCTGCCGTCCGGTGAAGAGCGAGTGGCATCTTTACACCAAGAACGTCACCACCATGAGCCTCTTTTTAGGATACATAGGAATGGCCAAAAGCTGTCTGGAACTGGAAAAGATTCGCCTGGAAAAGGAAACGATGGGCCATCTCACCCGGTGGGTGAATTATGCCACCTCAAACCTTGAGCGAACCATAGCTTCTTCACTGCGTCAGAGGGCAAAAATTCGCTGGATTCCTCCTGATGTCCTTCCACCGAAGCTTAGAGAAATCGCCCTTTTGCGTCTCCGCCACCCTTATGCTTCTTTACGGGAGCTGGGAATGTATTGTTCACCTCCCGTCTCCAAGGGAGAAGTTTACCGTCGTCTCAAAGCTCTGGAGGAAGAGGCAGAGCGTTTCCTTCAGAAAGAGCCTGAGAGCGAAAAAGGGTTTACAGAAGAGTGAAAATCTTTTAAAATATTTTTTGGAAGTTTCGTGTTTCTCTATCAATTCAGTCATAAAGGGGGAACATAAATGGCGAGTGTAACCTTGAAGAATGTGGTAAAGCGTTTTGGAGACGTCATAGCTGTGAATAATGTGACCCTTGATATCATGGATCAGGAATTCGTTGTACTCGTCGGACCCTCAGGATGTGGGAAGACCACAACACTTCGTATGATTGCCGGGCTTGAGGAGGTTGACGAAGGGGAGATTTACATCGATGATGCATTGGTAAATGACGTTCCTCCCAAAGATCGAGACATAGCCATGGTATTCCAAAACTACGCCCTTTATCCCCACATGGACGTTTACAACAACATGGCCTTTGGTCTGAAACTCCGTAAATTCCCTAAGGATGAAATCGACCGTCGAGTAAAAGAAGCAGCAGAGATTCTGGGTATTCAGGAACTCCTGCATCGTAAGCCGAAGCAGCTTTCTGGTGGGCAGAGACAGCGCGTGGCAGTGGGTCGGGCCATCGTTCGTCACCCTAAGGTCTTTCTCTTTGACGAGCCTCTCTCAAACCTCGATGCTAAACTCCGTGTTCAGATGAGGGCGGAGCTGGCAAAACTCCATGACCGCCTTAAGACCACGATGATTTATGTCACTCACGACCAGGTGGAAGCCATGACCTTGGGTGACCGCATCGTCGTCATGCGGGATGGCATCGTTCAGCAGGTCGGAACTCCCCTTGAGCTCTACAATAAACCCGCCAACAAATTCGTCGCTGGTTTCATCGGCACACCCTCCATGAATTTTCTCGACGTCACGCTCAAGAAAGAAAACGACCGGCTTGTGCTCGATGGAGGGTCCTTTAAGATCAAAGTTCCGGAAGAGTATAAGGCAGCCCTTGAGCCCTATGCGAACAAGGATGTTACTTTCGGTATCCGTCCCCAGGATGTTTACGACCTTGCGGTATCGAAAGAAATGCTTCGGGATGACGGCAACGTCATCGATGCAGTGGTGGACGTCATTGAGCCCCTCGGCTCAGAGCAAATCATTTACCTCACCTCCGGTCCCCACACCATTGTGGCCGTGCTTGATATGCAGACTCATACCGAAGTTGGGAACGATATGAAGCTTGTAGTTGACACGAACAAGATGCACGTTTTTGATATCAACACGGAAAGAGCCATTGTGTGAGGAAATCCTTGCAAGCAAGAAAAAGGGGCACCACCGTGGTGCCCTTTTTTCTTGCAAACTTCCATAAAGTAGGATATGATAAACTGCCTTGCTAATAATTTGCGAGTAAAGGAGGTTACAAGGGATGAAAGTTGCCATCAACGGATTTGGGAGGATCGGACGACTGGTGTTCCGAAGAATACTCGAGGTGGGAGACGTAGAAGAAGTCGTCGCGGTCAACGACCTGACCAGTGCCAAGGTTCTTGCGCATCTCCTCAAGTACGATTCTGTTCACGGGACTCTGCCTAACAAGATCGAGGCTACGGATGACACCTTGGTAGTTGACGGAAAAGCAATAAGGGTCTTTGCTCAGAAAGACCCTGCCCAGCTTCCCTGGAAGGATTTGGGGGTAGAGCTCGTCATCGAATCTACGGGTAGATTCACTGACCGGCAAGGTGCATCACTCCATTTTCAGGCGGGAGCAAGGAAGGTCCTCATCACCGCACCGGCCAAGAATCCCGATGTGACCATTGTCATGGGAGTCAACGAAGCGATGTATGACAAAAACAACCACCACATTGTATCGAATGCCTCCTGCACCACAAACTGCTTGGCACCTTTGGTAAAGGTTCTTCATGAAAACTTCAAGATTCAGAGAGGTTTCATGACCACCGTTCACGCCTACACTAATGACCAAGTTATCCTTGATTTCCCCCACAAGGACTTGCGGAGAGCCCGAGCCGCAGCCATGTCCATGATTCCCACTACTACCGGTGCAGCTGCGGCCATGGGAGAAGTCATTCCCGAACTCAAGGGCAAACTTGACGGTATGGCCATCCGTGTTCCCACCCCCGATGTTTCCATCGTGGACTTCGTAGCCGTAGTAGAAAAGGAAACAACAAAAGAAGAGGTCAACGAGGCCCTGAAGAAGGCTTCCGAAGGAGCGCTTAAGGGTATTCTTGCCTACTGTGAGGAGCCGCTCGTTTCCATGGATTTCCTCCACAGCTCGTACTCTTCTATTATAGATGCTCTCTCCACAAAGGTTATCGGCAACATGGTGAAGGTTCTCTCCTGGTACGATAATGAGTGGGGATACTCTTGTCGAGTTGTGGACCTGGCAAAGTACATGATGCAGTAGGGCAGAGGTTAATATGAATCGTACTCTCATCGCAGCAGGAAATTGGAAGATGCACAAAACAGTGGAAGAAGCCTCGGCCTATGCCGAGGCTTTCCTTTCAAAATTGCGGGAGTACAGTGGCGTAGAAATCATTATTTGCCCTCCCTTTACGGCCCTCTGGGCTCTGGAAGAGCGTTTTTCCTTCTCTTCGGTAAAGCTTGGGGCTCAGAACGTCCACTGGGAAGCTCAGGGAGCCTTCACCGGAGAGATTTCTGCTCGTATGCTGAAAGAGGCAGGCTGCCAGTACGTTATCGTGGGTCATTCAGAAAGAAGGCATCTCTTTCGGGAGACCTCAGAAGAAGTTGGCCTTAAGGTCAAAACCCTCTGTGAGTGGGGACTTTCCCCGATACTTTGTGTAGGAGAGACGCTCAAGGAACGAGAAGAGGGGGGAACCGAAGAGGTGGTGAGGGAACAGCTCTTAAAAGGTATAGCCCACGTTTTGGGGGATTGGGTACCTTCCGTTGTTATTGCCTATGAACCGGTTTGGGCCATCGGAACGGGGAAGGCTTCAACCCCTCAAGATGCGGAAGAAGTAATTTGCCTTATCCGGAAGGAGCTCGCCCATCGGTTTGGCCCTGAAAAAGCAGAAAAGGTTCGTATTCTCTATGGAGGAAGCGTCACTCCGGAGAACACCTTTGATTTTGTGGTACAGAAGAACATCGACGGAACGCTCGTGGGTGGAGCAAGCCTTGATCCCCAAAAGTTTTTGAAGATTGTGGGAGAGACGGAAAGAGCTTTCCTCACCAAAAACAAGGGAGTATGATTCTATGGAAGGATGGATGATCGTTCAGATTGTGGTGTCTGTTGTGCTCATTCTTGTTGTTGTCCTCCAGCCTCGGAAATCCGGTATGGGAGGAGGAATCTTCGGGGGCATGACCAGGGCGGATCGAAGTACAAAGTTTAAAAGTCTTCCCCTCCTGAGCAAGCTCACGGTGGTTTTTGGTGTTGCTCTCATGGTACTTTCACTTCTTTTCTCTCTGATTTTTGCCCGGTAGAGAAGGGGGAGAAGAGACGTGTCGGAGAAACCCTGGGTTTCCTCCCTCCAAGAGGTTGAGGAGTTGAAGATTGGAAAAGAGCGACCTTTTTACTCCGCTACCCATGAGGAGATTCACAAAGGATATACCACCGACGTATACTTCGTTACTGCTCAGGAAGTTCTCCATCACCTTAAGCTCGAAGATACGGTAGTTACTGCCGAGATCTTTCCTCGCCGGCCTGGGGTGTTCTGTGGTGTTTCCGAGGCACTTAATCTTCTTTCCAGAAGTAATGTAGAAGTTTGGGGCCTCGAGGAAGGGGAGGAATTCAAAGCAAAGGAGGTGGTCATGCGTATAAGGGGGCCGTACTCAGAATTTGGGGTTTTTGAAACACCGCTTCTTGGAATTCTCGCCCATAGTTCCGGTTGGGCCACGGCAGCACGGGAATGCAAGAAAGCAGCGGGAGAAAAACCTGTGATTTGCTTTGGGGCTCGCCATGTACATCCTGCGGTAGCGCCGGTTCTGGAGCGCTCGGCCCTCGTGGGTGGAGTTGATGGAGCGGCGTGCATTTTGGGAGCGAAGCTTTTTGGAAAGGAACCGGGAGGGACGATTCCTCATGCTGCAATTCTCATTGTAGGAGACACCGTGATCACTGCGAAGGCCTTTGAGGAAGCCATACCCCCACATATTCCTCGAGTCATTCTTGTTGATACTTTTAAAGACGAAGCTGAGGAATCTCTTCGGGTAGCCAGGGTTCTGGGAGAGAGGCTTTCCGGTGTTCGGCTCGATACTCCTGATGAGCGGGGAGGAGTTACCCCTGCCTTGGTGGAGGAGGTCCGGGAAAGGCTGTATCAGGCCGGCTTCTCTCATGTGAAGATTGTGGTGTCGGGGGGTTTAAACCCGGAAAGGATAGCTCTCCTACGGGACAAGGCAGATATTTTTGGGGTGGGAAGTTACATAAGCAGTCATCCTCCCATTGACATGACCATGGACCTCAAAGAAGTAGCGGGGCAGAATGTGGCCAAAAGGGGGAGAATACCGGGTATTATTCCCAATCCACGCTTGAAGCGTCTCAAATGAAGGAGGCGTTCTTGGTGAAGCGATTTTTTGGGTTTTTGATCTGTCTTTTGGTGTCAGTGGGTTTTTGTTCGATAGGCTTTGCGGAGGTGAAGAATCCGGATACGTACATTTGCCTTAACATTGGTGAACCCGACACCTTGGATCCTCACTACGCCTATGACACGGCCAGTGGTGAAGTCATCAACTTTGTCTATGATAACCTCATTGCTTACGACGGAGAGAGTGTATCAGAGTTTGTTCCCCGCTTGGCAATCAAAGTCCCTACTTCTGACAATGGGCTCATCAAAGATGAGGGTAAAACCTATGTTTTCCCCATCCGTAAGGGCATCAAATTTCACAACGGGAATGACCTCACCCCAGAAGACGTGGAGTATAGCTTCGAACGAGGGATTATTAATGACCCCTATGCTGGACCGATGTGGATGGTCATCGAGGCACTCTTTGGTTACGAGACCCTTGAGGACTTCGTTGCTGACAAGGTAGGTGTACAGTGGGGTGATATGGTCGACGAGGAAGGAAACTTAAAGAGTGAGGAATACCGTCAGAAGCTCATCGATTTCTACAATGCCTACATTGACCCGGCCATTGAGGTAGAAGGAGACAACGTAGTCTTCCATCTTACCCGACCCTTTGCTCCATTTTTGAGTATCCTTGCCCAGAATGCGGGCTGGAGTGCCATCCTGGACAAAGAGACCTGTGTTTCTTTGGGGCTTTGGAATGGAGAGGCCGATGGATGGTGGGCCTACCACAATTGGAAGAAAGAGAAGAGTCCGCTCTATGAAAAGGCCATTGGTACTGGTCCCTTCAAGCTTCTTGAGTGGGATAGGACCCAGCAGAAAGTCACCCTGGTGCGAAATGAGGACTACTGGGGAGAGAAACCGAAGCTCGCCAAGGTCATTATCTGGGGAGTGGACGAGTGGGGTACCCGCAGGTCCATGCTTGAAGTAGGGGATGCAGACCAGATTTACACTCCTTTGCAGTACCTTGAACAGGTGAAGGGAATGCCCAACGTGGTGATACAGTTCAAATCTCCTCTTGTTGTGACTTCCCTTCACTTCAACTGGACGATAGCAAAAGAAAGCAAGTACCTGGGAAGTGGCCAACTTGATGGTGAGGGCATTCCACCCGACTTCTTCACCGATGTTCATGTACGGAAGGCCTTTGCATACGCCTTTGATTATGACACCTTTATTCAAAAGGTCCTCCAGGGGCATGCGCGACGCATTCCCTCCGCCCTTCCTTCACAACTGCTTGGGTTCAACGAAAATCTCTCTATGTATCCCTTTGACCTTGAGAAAGCCAAAGAGGAATTCCAGAAAGCTTGGAACGGAGAGGCATGGGAAAAGGGATTCAAGCTCACACTCCTCTACAATACTGGCAACGAAGCTCGTCAAACGGCCTGTGAGATGCTCAAGGAGAACATTGAGTCCTTGAACCCCAAGTTCAAAATCGAAGTACAGGGGGTGCAGTGGCCGACATATCTTGACGCTTACAGGCAGGGGCAGCTTCCGGCTTTCATAATCGGGTGGCTCGCTGACTACCCTGACCCACACAACTTCATTTTCACCTACTACCACAGCAACGGTGTCTACGGTTCGCCCCAGGGAGAGAATTTCCGGGCCTTTGCCCGAGAACATCTCGACACTCTCATTGAACAGGCTATCGAGGAGACTGACCCATCGGCACGGCAAAAGATCTACGAGGACATTCAAAAGATTGCCTATGAATATGCTCTGGGCATGCCTCTTTACCAACCGGAAGACCTCTTTGTCATGAGAAATTGGGTGAAGGGCTGGGCTTATAACCCCATGCGTCCTGGTCTGGCGAATTACGATGAGATCTGGAAAGAGGAATAGAAGAAGAAAAAAGACCCGGGGGAGAGTTCTCCCCCGGGTCTACAGGTGAAGAAAGGATGCTCTTTTACATACTTCGACGACTTCTTTTCCTTCCGATAACACTTTTCGGCATTTCGGTCATTCTCTTTCTCATGATTGGTCTTCTCGGTCCATATCAACGTCTGGCCACTTTCATCAACAGTCCAGAGCGTCTCAAGGGGGCAGATGTGGACAAGCTTGTGCATCTTTACGGGCTTGACGACCCCCTCATTATTCAGTACGGCCGGTGGCTCAGAAACATTTTCCAGGGGAATTTGGGATGGTCCTACGTGGGGAAAGAACCGGTAATGTCAGCCATTCTCAAGCGCTTTCCCTACACTCTTGAGCTCACCCTTTTTGCCGCTATTCCCATAATCTTTCTGGGAATAAATCTCGGAGTCCTTGCCGCTCTTCGTCACAATCGTCCCCTCGATCACGGCCTCCGAATCTTTGCCGTGGTGGGATGGTCTTTTCCCGACTTTGTTTTCGGTCTCTTTGTCCTCATGCTCTTTTACGGTACTCTGGGGTGGTTTCCTCCGGGGAACTTGAGCATATGGGCAGAGGAGGTGGTGAAATCCTCAGCCTTTCGAAATTTCACGGGCATGCTGACTCTGGATGCTCTTCTGAATGGAAGGCTTGATGTTTTTCTCGACTCCCTACGCCATCTTGCCGGTCCTGTTCTTACTCTGACGTATGTGGATTTTGCCTTTCTTTTGCGTATTACCCGCTCTTCCATGCTTGAGGTTTTGCAAAAGGAGTACGTTCGCACTGCACGGGCAAAAGGCCTTGATGAGCACGTCGTCATCAACAAACACGCCAAAAGGAATGCCCTCATTCCCGTGGCCACAGTAAGCGGTCAGACGATTATTGGGCTTTTGGCAGGAACGGTCATTGTGGAAACTATTTTCAACCGTACAGGCCTTGGAAGTTTCATCGCCCTTGCGGCGCAACAGCTTGATTATGCTTCCATCATGGGTGGAACACTCTTTTTCGGACTCATCCTCATCATAGGAAATCTCTGCGTTGATCTTTCCTATGCATTCATCGATCCACGGGTGAGACTTGAGTGATGCAGAGAGAAACGAAAAGGGCACTCAAAAAGCTTCTCTCCAATGCCTCCGGGCTTTTAGGGATTGTGCTCCTCGGCATTTTTATCCTGGTGGCACTTCTTGCCCCACTCCTTGCTCCCCCCAGGCCTGGCCGTGATCCCTATCTCATGCCTATAGTCACCTGGAGTGCAGATCCTCTTCCTCCTTCAAAGGAACACCCTTTTGGAGTCGCGGGAAAACGTGACATTTTTTATGGAGTGGTTTGGGGAACAAGGACGGCATTTCGCATCGGTATCATCATAACTGTGGTCTCGACTGCCATCGGGCTTTGCGTGGGGTCCCTGGCAGGGTACTTTGGTAAACTTCTCGATGAGGTTCTCATGCGGGTAACGGACATCTTCATGGCCATTCCCTTCCTTGTAGCAGCCATGGTTCTCACCACGATTCTTGGAACTGGTCTTGATAAAGTCATAATTGCTTCTATTGTCTTCAGCTGGATGTATCCGGCTCGGCTCATTCGGGGCAACATTCTCCAGGTCAAAGAAGAGCAGTTTGTCCTGGCGGCAAAATCTCTGGGGGTGAGTAACTTCATTGTCATTCTTCGACATATTCTTCCCAATGCCATTTTCCCGGTCCTCATTCAGGCTTCTATGCGTATGGGATCGCTTGTCATTACTGCTGCAGCTTTGAGCTTTTTAGGGTTGGGAGCTCCACAGGGGTACGCCGACTGGGGGGCTCTTCTCAATTATGCTCGCAACTGGATGCTTGGTGGATACGGAGCAACGTTTAAATACTGGTATATGATTACTTTTCCGGGATCGGCCATGGTTCTTTTTGTGTTGGCGTGGAATCTCCTTGGTGATGCACTGCGGGACGCTTTCGATCCCCGCCTGAGATGGCGATGAAAGACACCACTCTTCTTGAAGTTCGAGATTTAAAAGTCTATTTTCGGGGAGAGGGAGGGTTGGAACTCAAGGCGGTTGATGGTGTGAGTTTCACCGTTCCCAGAGGGAAGACTGTGGCTTTGGTGGGAGAATCGGGTTGTGGGAAAAGTGTGACCTCTTTAGCAATTTTGCGCCTTGTAGAGGTCAACGGGAGGATTGCAGGGGGGGAGGTGCTCCTTGAGGGAAAGAATCTCCTCTCGCTATCGGAAAAGGAAATGCAAAAAATTCGGGGAAAGGACATCGCCATGATTTTCCAAGAGCCCTCTGCAGCCTTGAACCCCGTGTACACCGTCGGCGAGCAGATCATAGAGGCTATTCTCCTGCACCAGGAGGTTTCTAAGGATGAGGCAAGAACCATTGCCCGGGAGATGCTGCGACTTGTAGGTATTCCCGAGCCGGAAAAGAGATTGAGCGAGTACCCCCACGAACTCTCAGGCGGCATGAAGCAGAGGGCCATGATCGCCATGGCTTTAGCCTGTCGCCCCAAACTTCTCATAGCCGATGAGCCTACTACATCCCTTGACGTGACCATTCAAGCCCAGATTCTTGCCCTCCTTCAGGAACTCAAGAGCCAAATCGGCATGTCCATTCTCCTCATCACTCACGACCTTGGCATTGTTGCCGATATGGCAGACATTGTTGTCGTAATGTACGCCGGTAAGGTAGTAGAGAAGGGAAAGAAGCAGGATATATTCAAACGATACCTACACCCCTATACCCTTGGGCTTTTGCGCTCTATCCCCCGCCTTGACATTGAGGAAGGGGAACTGGCAACCATCCCTGGGTTTGTCCCCGATCCCCTCAATTTCCCCCAGGGGTGTCGCTTCAGAGGACGTTGCTTTTTGGAGGACGAAACCTGTCTCACCGAGCCGCCTGGGGTCACGGTGGGAGATGAACACGTTGTGTACTGCCATCATTTTGACGCCGTGCACTCAAAGGCGTTGAGCAAGGTGCGCCGTGAAGGGTGATGGGGTAATTTTGAAGGTTGAGAACCTGAAAAAGTATTTCCCCCTCCGTGCCGGGGTCTTCAAAAGGGTCATCGGTTGGGTCCGGGCAGTGGATGGGGTGAGTTTTGAGGTGCTTTCAGGGGAAACCCTGGGAATAGTCGGTGAGTCCGGGTGTGGTAAGAGCACTCTGGGCATGACGATTTTGAGACTTCTTGAGCCCACGGGGGGTAGAATCATCTTTGATGGTAAGGACGTTTCTGCTCTTCCGCCGGGGAATCTCCGAAAACTGCGCAAGGATATGCAGATGATTTTTCAAGACCCTTTTAGTTCCTTGAATCCGCGCATGAGCATTCAAGCACTCATTGAAGAGGGTATGCGCATTCATCACATTGTGCCTCCTTCGGAAATGAGCAGAGAGGTTGCCCGACTCCTGGAACAGGTTGGCCTCTCCCGGGAATACGCTCGCCGTTTCCCCCATGAGTTCTCGGGAGGACAGAGGCAGAGGATCAACATTGCCCGGGCCATCGCCCTTCGCCCTCGTCTCATCATTGCCGACGAAGCTCTCTCTTCCCTGGACGTTTCCGTAAGGTCCCAGATTCTCAATCTCTTGCAGGAACTCAAAAGGGAATACTCCCTGACATACCTTTTTATATCCCACGATCTTGCCGTGGTCCGACAGATTTGCCACCGCATCCTCGTGATGTATTTGGGAAAAGCGGTAGAGCTGGCACCCAAGAAACTCTTTTTCGACCGCCCTCTTCATCCTTACTCTGTCGCCTTGATTTCAGCAATTCCTGTACCCGACCCGGACTACCGCAGAAAACGCATAATCCTCAAGGGAGATGTTCCAAGCCCCATCCACCCTCCTTCGGGATGTCGGTTTCACACCCGCTGTCCGGTGGCCCAAGAGGTATGTGGGGAGGTTGAGCCGCCCTTTGTAGAGATTGAGGAAGGCCATTTCGTGGCCTGCCACTTTCCTGGAAGTCTCACTCTTCTTGAGTGAGTTGACGAACCTATAGGAATATGATATTTTTTTCTACCGTCTATAACGGGTTAGTGGGGAGGCGATTCGTATCGAATTAAGGTATCGTGTGAATCATCAAATAGGGGCGCGAGAGGTTCGTCTCATTTCCCCGGAGGGAAATCAAGTTGGTATTGTGCCTCTCAAAAAAGCTTTACAAATGGCTGAAGAGGCAGGACTGGACCTTGTAGAGGTGGGGCCAAACGCTAATCCTCCAGTGTGCAAAATTATGGATTACGGAAAGTTCCGATACGAGAAGGAGAAGAAGGCGAAGCTTTCCCGAAAGAGGCAGAAATCCTCGGAGCTTAAAGAGTTGAATATGCGCCCCAAAATTGATGAGCACGACTATCAGGTGAAACTGAGGAGTGCTCTTCGATTTCTCCAGGATGGCAATAGAGTCAAGGTAATCGTGAGGTTTCGAGGGAGAGAAGGAGCTTTTCGTGATCGAGGTCGAGAACTGCTTCAGAGGGTTATAGAAGATGTGAAGGAAGTGGGACGGGTAGAGCAAGATATAAGGGATGAGGGCTCTACTCTCACCATCACCTTGGCGCCGAGAAAGTAGGGAGGATGAGAAGGCTATGCCGAAGATGAAAACCCATAGAGGAGCAGCAAAGCGTTTCAGAATCACGGCTCATGGGAAAATCAAGCGGTCTCAGGCGGGAAAAAGTCATCTCCTTGCCCACAAAGAACGGAAGAGAAAACGGAGACTCCGTAAGACCGTTATCGTAACCCCCGTAGAGGCTAAAAGAGTTAAGAGTTTACTTCCTTATGATTGAAGGATGGTGAAAGAGAGTGGCAAGAGTCAAGACCAGTGTTGCTTCGCGGAAGAGAAAGAAAAAGATTATGAAAGCGGCTGAAGGATATCGAGGTGCCCGCTCGAGAGCTTACCGCAGAGCAAAGGAGCAGGTTACTCGATCTCTGGCTTATGAGTACAGGGATAGGAGGAATCGTAAGAGAGACTTCCGTCGCTTGTGGATTTTGCGTATCAATGCCGCGGTACGAAACGAGGGCCTCACATACAGTCGTTTTATGGATGCCCTGAAAAAAGCGGGAATTCTCCTCAATCGGAAGAGCTTGGCTCAGCTATCCGTCGAGGACCCCGAGGCCTTCCAGAAGCTTGTCGAAATTGCCAAGGCTAAGCAGTGATTTTATGCCTTTTTACACCCTCTGAAGTTACAAGGGGTGTGACGGGATGATTGATGAAATAGAAAGGTATTTTTACGATTTCGAAAGGGAGCTTGCTACGGTCTGTACTCGGGATGATCTCAACCGGATAAAGGGAAAGTATATAGGCAAAAAGAGCGGCCTGCATCTTTTTCTGGAGCGTTTGAAGACCCTCCCTCTGGAGGAACGAAGGATTTTTGGCCGGCGGATCAACGAAGTCAAAGCTGCCATAGAACACCTCCTGAGGGAAAAAGAAGAAGTACTCTCAGAAGGAAAACACGGAGAAGAGATCGATATAAGCCTTCCTGGAAGAAAGCATCCCCTGGGTTCCTTCCATCCCATACGCTTTGTGATGGACGAAATAATCGCCATCTTTCGTTCCCTTGGTTTTCGGGTCGAAGAGGGTCCCGAAATTGAAACCGAATTTTATAATTTCGAAGCTCTGAACATCCCCCCCGACCACCCCGCCCGAGATGCTCAGGACTCCTTTTACCTTGGGAGGGGATATCTTTTGCGAACCCATACTTCCCCTGCCCAAATACGGGTTATGGAAAAGCTCAAGCCTCCCTTTAAGGTGATCGTTCCGGGAAAGTGTTACCGAAGGGATGCCTTCGATGCCACCCACAGTCCCATGTTCCACCAGGTTGAGGGTCTTGTGGTAGCCCCAGGAATAACTATGGGAGACCTCAAAGGAACCATAGAGGTTTTTGTCCGTCGTCTCTTTGGGGAGGATAGGAAGGTACGGTTTCGCCCAAGCTATTTCCCTTTTACCGAGCCGAGTGCCGAGGTGGATATCTCCTGCGGGGTGTGTCAAGGTGAAGGGTGTCCCTCCTGCGGGCGTAAGGGGTGGCTCGAAATTATGGGGGCAGGTCTTGTCCACCCCCAGGTATTCTGCAATGCTGGCTATGACCCTGAAAAGGTGCAGGGTTTTGCCTTCGGTATGGGCGTTGAGAGAATCACCATGTTGCGATTCGGTATACCGGACATACGCCTTTTCTTTGAGAACGACGTCTACTTCCTTGAACGGTTCAAGAGTCTGAGGTAGAGTCATGCGCGTCTCTTATACGATTCTCAGAAGGTTTCTTCCCGAGCTTTCCCTCTCTCCGGAGGAGGTCATCGAGATTCTCCGGAATCAGGGATTTGTGGTTGAAGAGAGTTTCTCGGCACGAGACCTCTTTCTCTTGCCGCTTTGGGTTGGAACGCTTGAAGAGGCTCGAAAGGAAGGGGCCTTTGTTCTTTGCGCGGTCAAGGTACGGGAGCGACTTTTCCGGGTGGCTGTCACATCCTGGGGGGTTCCCGAAGTAGGAAGTAAAGTTCTCCTCAGCATTCAAAACGGAGTTCCGTTATTTTTCCCGGTGCAAGGAGAAAGGGGAAAGGAAGTTTACCATGATTTCCTCATCGCCCTTCCCCCTTCCTTCGAGGAAGGAGATGAAGTGTACGAAGCCCTGGTGGGTGATGACGTTGTCATGGATGTGGAAATAACTGCCAATCGCGGGGATTGCCTCTCTGTTCTCGGGCTGGCACGGGAGCTGTCGGCCCACTGTAGCATTCCTCTTGCCGTACCTGAGGTAGGATACGCCGAAAAAAACGGTGATCACCGTTTTCGCCTTGAGAATGAGGCCTTACACCTTTGTCCTTACTACACCGGAAAGTACATATCTTCGGTTACCGTAAAACCTTCCTCTTTCTGGATTATGAAAGAACTCCTTCTCATGGGAATGCGCCCCATCAACAATGTGGTGGATGTCACAAACCTGGTTATGCTTGAGTTGGGGCAACCCCTCCATGCTTTCGATGCTTCCTGTATCAAGGATCGAACCGTTCTTGTCCGAGAAGCTCGGGAGGGGGAGAGAATCATCACCCTCGACAGGGAAGAACGAATTTTGCGCCCTGGTATGCTTCTCATCGCCGATGTTTCCTCTCCGATTGCCGTGGCCGGTGTCATGGGAGGAGCAGAGACCGAAGTCACACCAAGAACGAGAGAGGTTTTTCTTGAGGCAGCCGTTTTCGACCGCGTCTCTATCCGAAGAACTGCAAAAGCTTTGGGAGTAAGGACTGAAGCTTCGTCCCGCTTTGAGCGGGGTGTGGACCCCTTAAGAGTGCTCTTCTCCGCTTCCAGAGCCCTGACCCTCCTTGAGAAAGAGGGACAGGCGGAAGTAGTAGGAGATTGGCTTGTGAGTGGCCGGCCACCCGTGAGGGAACGGGAAGTGACCCTTTATCCTTCCTTCATATCGCAGCGGCTTTCCTGTGACATTCCTCAAGAGGTCAGTGTTCGCATCCTCAAGGACCTTGGTTTTGAGGTGCGGGAAGAAGAAGAGGTACTTCGGGTTCGCGTCCCGAGTTGGCGCCATGATGTGGGGAGTGCTATCGACATTGTAGAAGAGGTCGGTCGAGTCTATGGGTACGATAAGATTATTGCTTCTCTCCCTTCCTTTGTCTTTGACCCCGGCAATGTTCTGGAGAGTGAGAAGCTTGAGCGAAGAATCCGGGAGCATCTCGTGCACCGTGGCCTTCACGAAGCTGTGACGCTCTCCTTTGCAGAAGGAGAGATGCTCGAAGCACTGGGTATTGGTGTGGAAGGGTGTGTTCCTATCGAGAACCCTCTCTCCAAGGAGCAGGCTGTTCTGCGTCCCTCCCTTTGTGTCTCTCTCCTTGAAGTAGCCCACACTAACATTCGAAAGGAGAGGAGAGGCTTCGGTTTCTTTGAGATTGGACGGGTTTTCCTTTGGGGAGGGAACGGTGCTCCTTTTTTTGAAGGGAGAAGAGTAGGCATTGTGCTTTTAGGCTCTTTTGAGCCAACGCTTTGGCAGGAAAACCGGGTGGATTTCTTCACCCTCAAGGGGATTCTTGAGGGAATCGGGGAACTCTGTGGTCTTGAATTCCGCATCGTGCGGGGAGACACTCCTTCCTTCCTCGAGGAGGGTGCCTCCTTCCTGGTGTATTCTCCTTCTCTAAGGACACGACCGCTTGGATGGGGAGGAAAGGTAGCCCAGAAAGTGCTGCAGAAACTCGATATCGGTGAAGAACTGTACTGTCTTGAGATTGACCTTGATCTTCTTGCCGAGGAAGTTCGGGTACCGCTTGGCTTCGAATTATCATTAACCTCTTTCCCTAGTGTGACAAGGGACATCTCTGTGGTGGTAGACCTTTCGACTTCCTGGGACGAGGTGGCTTCCCTGGTCCTTGAAGAGGTTAAGCAGAGAAGTATGTCTCTTGAGCGTTTCTGCCTCTTCGACGTATTTTCAGGAAGTCCTCTTCCTCCTTCAAAGAAAGGTTTTGCTTTTCGGTTAGTTTTTCGCGACCCTGCCCGCACGCTTGACGAGAAAGAAGTTGAAGAGTGGGTGCAGGCAATAAAGGGCAGGCTGAAAGAAACAGGGAGAGTGATGTTACGAGAAGAATTGGTTCTCCCCCATGATTAATTGGTATACGCTCCTTTGTTTTGTCATTCTTGTCTTCAATGCCGTGCGGAGCTCTCTCCGAGGATTCAGTAAAGAATTCCTCGTATTTGTTGGACTGGTCTGCGGTTTTATCCTGGGGTTGCGATACTATCCTCAAGTAGAGGAGTTTCTTTGTTCCCGCTTTGGCTGGGAAAGCCCCTGGCTTGGTATCATAGGATTTCTTGTGCTTTTCCTCCCAATTGTGATGTTCTTCTCCTGGATCGGCCTGCGCTTTCGTCGAATTTTTGAGCGTCTTGACATCCTCTGGGTTGATGCTCTCTTGGGGTTTTTTATGGGCTTAGTGAAGGGAATGCTTTGGATCATTGTGGTGACCGTCTTTGTGGCCAATGTTTCTTACCTTGGATTTCTCGAAGAAACAATTGCCCGCTCTTCCTTCTATAGAAACTGCACGCTTCCGGCCATCATGTATGTTGAACGGCTTGCCACCCAGGTTCCCCAGGCTTCCTTCTTAAAGCCCTGGCTTGAAAAAGGAGTTTCTCTGGGCCGTGAAAGTGTCATGGAAAACACTCTCGAATTTTGAGTACCATAGAATCCTTGAAGAGCTGGCTTCTCTCTGTCTTTGTCCGGCTACGCAAGAGAGGGCCCGGAATCTTCTTCCTCTGTCCCCGGACATCCTTCCTTCTCACCTCGAGGAAGTAAAAGAAACCCAGGATTTGATCAAATTCGATGGGGATATTCCTCTTGGGGCGTTTCCGGACCTTCGCCCTGTGTTTCAAGTACTCCATGTGGTGGGAACCTGTCTCTCACTTGAAGAGGCGATAAAAATCCACCGGTTACTTCTCCTTCTTCAGGAGATGCATCACTTTTTGCGAGAGCGAAAAGTCGAACAAAAGTATCCCCTGATATCTTCCCGGTATTTCCAGAGAATCCGGGATTTTGGACCGCTTTTGAGACGTGCTGAAGAAATTTTCTCCCGAGACGGACAGATCCTCGATACCGCCAGTGAAAAACTTTGGCAGATTCGGAGAAGCAAGGAGGGATTGCAAGGGAAAATTGAGGAAACTCTTCATCGTATGCTTCAAGATCCTCGCTTCATAAGGTATCTTCAAGAGCCCCTCTTTACCGTGAGGAAGGGAAGATACGTGGTTCCGGTGAAGGTTCAATTTCGAGAAACGGTGAAGGGTTTTGTAGTAGATTACTCCGCAAGTGGTTCGACGGTCTTCATCGAACCGTGGTCCATTGCCCAACTCTGGAATGAGCTTGAAATCCTGGAGAGTCTTGAAAAGGAGGAAATTGAGAGGATTCTTGCTTCCTTCACCGAATTCGTGCGACCCCATACCCAGGAGCTCCTTGAGACCTTCGAATGTCTCGTGGAAGTCGATCTTTTGCGGGCGAAGGTCAAATTGGGAGAGAAGTGGAGAGGAGAAGTCCCACAGGTTGGAGGAGAAAAACTCTCCATTTATGAAGGAAGACATCCTCTCTTGGGGGGAAGGGCAGTTCCCTTTGACCTTGAAGTCCCTCGGGATAAAAATACCGTCATCGTCAGCGGTCCCAATGGAGGAGGGAAGACGGTTCTCATCAAGACGATTGCCCTCCTTGTAGTGATAACGTTCTGTGGTATACCGGTGCCTCTCAAAAAGAGTTCCTCTATTCCTCTTTACGATTACCTTTTCGTGGACATCGGGGACCATCAGGATATAGAGAGCAATCTCAGTACTTTTACCTCTCGCATGATTTCCCTTTCGGAAGCTCTGAAAGAAACGACACAAGAGAGCCTCTTCCTCATCGACGAGCTGGGAGCAGGAACAGACCCCCAGGAGGGGGCAGCCTTAGGTATGGCTGTCTTGGAATACCTGAAGGAGAGAGGGACTACCTGTATCGCCACCACCCATCTCTCGGCCCTAAGAAATTATGCTCTGCAGAGAGAGGGCACAATGGCTGCTTCCCTGTCCTTTGATGCCGAAACCTTTCAGCCCACGTATCACCTTGTTGTGGGAGAAGTAGGGGCGAGTTTTGGAATCAAAATAGCAGAGAAGGTGGGCATTCCTCAGGAAGTAGTCCGTGCAGCTTTCGGTTTTCTGAGGAGCGAAGAGGTGGAGTTGAACGAGCTTTTGCTCTCTCTCTCCCGGGAGAGAGAGAGGTTCGAGAGACTCGTTCTCCAGTTTGAGGAAAAACTCGCCGGGGTGGAAAGGGAAAGGAAGGAACTTGAAGCTCTTAGGAAGTCTCTGGAGGAAGAGAGGCGGTATGTTCTCAAGACCTTCCGAAAAGAGATGGAAGCTTACCTCAAAGAGAAGAAAGAAGAAATCGCCCGTCTCGTAGGAGAACTCCGGAAGGTCCGAGAGCTCGACGAGGAAAAGTATCGAGCTCTCCAAGCCGTCATAGCAAGGGAGGAGCAAGGCATAAGGTCTCTCGGAGAGGAGCCCAAAAAGGAGGTAGAGAGTTTTAGGGTAGGAGATGCGGTTTTTGTTGAACCCTTGGGGAGTGGTATAGTTCTTGAGGTTGATGCGAAACGAAAAGAAGTTCTCGTCGAGGTGGGTGAACGGAGAGTACGGGTAGCTCCCGAGAGGCTAAGAAAGGAGAAGAGAGAGGTTCTTTCCCCTCCTCTTTCAACACCCGTTGTGACGTACGCTCCGGAAAAGCGGACGACGAACGAAATTTCCATTCGTGCTCTGAGGGCGGAGGAAGCCCTCGAAGTTCTTGAGAAATACCTTGATCGAGTAATTCTTGCCGGATTCACCACTGTGTACGTCATTCACGGAAAAGGGGAGGGAAAACTCCGCAAAGTCACCCACGAGTTTCTACGTAACCATCCCTATGTTCAGGACTTTCGGCTCGGCCGTCCCGAAGAAGGAGGAGTAGGGGTTACGGTGGTAACCCTGAGGTCTTGAATTAGGGACAGGACGTACAGACGTTTTGGGGTATCGTTCCTCTTTTGAAAGGTAGGAAGATGGTTTTGCAGGATGAAGAAGGCAAGAGCCCGGTTTTGGCGCATACCTCAGCTTCCACTATCCCTTCTGGTCGAACAAAATCGTGAGGCGGAATCCCTTCGTGGGCTGCCTTCATGATTTTGGCAAAGAGAGGAGCGGCAATAATACCTCCAGTTTTTTGGGGCCCTAAGGGTTTTCGATCATCATTCCCTAGGAAAATCCCGCACACAAGGTCGGGGGTAAAACCCACAAACCATGCATCGATGAAGTCTTCAGTCGTGCCCGTTTTTCCACCGACTGGTCTCCCGATGGCCGCTCTCCTCCCTGTTCCTCGCTCGATGACCCCCTGAAGGAGGCGGGCCATGATGTAGGCCGTTTCCTGGGAGAGTGCTCTTCGGACTGCAGGCTTTCTCTCGTAGAGTACTTGACCTTCGGTGTCTTCCACCCTGAGGATAGCCATAGGCTCCGGTACAAGTCCTTCATTGGCAAAAGCACAATAGGCGTTGACAAGTTCCATGAGGGTAAGTTCGGAAGTACCTAAGGCGAGGGAAAGGTCCCGTCTCAAGCTGCTTTTTACTCCCATCCTCTTGGCGTACTGGGTGACTTTATCGATGCCTACTTCCTGAAGGAGCTTGATGCCGATAATGTTGACCGATTTTTCTAAAGCCTCTCGCAAGGTAAGAGGCCCCCTAAAGAATTTTTCATAGTTCTGAGGTTTCCAGCTGTTTGGAAATTCAAGGGGTTCATCCACAAGGACAGTGCTTGGGGTGAAACCACTGTCCATGGCGGCGGCATAAATGAAGGGTTTGAAGGTCGAGCCAGGTTGACGGTAGGCCTGGGTGGCCCGGTTAAACTTGCTTTCGACGTAATCCCTTCCTCCGACCATGACTTTTATGTAACCGTTTTTGGGGTCCATACAGAGGATGGCGCCCTGATAATCACTTTCTTTGAGAATTTCGTTGGCTGTTTTCTGGAGATCGGAATCAAGGGTGGTGTACACCTTGAGTCCTCCGCTGAAGATCTGTCTGTCCTCAAAGGTTCCCCGGAGTTCTCTGATGATGTAGTCGAGAAAGTACGGGCAGATAGATGGACTTCTTTCCATACCGGAGAGGACTATGGGAATAGAGAAGGCTTCTTCAAGGTCTTTCTCAGTGATGAATCCGCAATCTAACATACGTCGCAAAACTCTCCGCTTTTGCTTTTGAGCAGCGTTGAGGTCCACATAGGGAGAAAAATAGGAGGGGGAGCGGGCAACACCTACAAGCATTGCCATTTCGGCAAGGTTGAGTTCCCCAAGGTCCTTTCCGAAATAAAGTTTTGATGCCGCCTTCACTCCGTATACTCCATGTCCAAGGTAGATCTGGTTGAGGTAGGCCTCAAGGATTTCTTTTTTGGTGTACCTGTGTTCTATGATAAAGGCTAGGAGTATTTCCTTAAGCTTTCTCTCAAAACTTCTGCGGTTGTCGAGGAAACGACTACGTGAGAGCTGCTGGGTGATGGTGCTCCCTCCCTCAACCACTCTCAAGCTGAGGAGGTTTTGCCAAAGGGCACGTAAGATGCCAAAGGGGTCGACCCCAGGGTGTCTGTAGAAATTCTGGTCCTCGCTGGCTATAAAGGCTTGGATGAGGAGAGGGGGTATCTCTTCAAGCTGGGCGTATTCCCGCCTTTCCGTGAAGAATTCCCCGATGAGCTTTCCGTTGATGTCGTAAATTCTCGTGGTGAGGGAAGGGGCAAAGTCTTCGATTTGAGGAGAAACGCTCTTCAGGTCCTTTGCAAGGGAAAAGAGTATACCCCCAAAGAGAATCCCCCCAAAGGTGATACCCAAAAGAAAAGCCACAAAGAAAGATAGTTTCTTTTCCTTCTCCTTTTTTCTCTTCATCGTAAACCTTGCTGGTATAATATTTGACATGATATGGTACCACAAAAATGCTAAAAACAAAATGGTTCGCGTGGTTCGAGCAGCGCTCATCGCCGCTTTGTATGCCCTGCTTGTTACTCTTCCCCCCCTTTCCTCTTTTGCCTATGGGCCCATTCAGGTGCGGGTGGCAGAGGCCTTAGCCGTATTACCTTATCTCTTTCCCGAGGCAGTGTGGGGTCTGACCATTGGATGTTTTGTGGCCAACGTCCTTGGGGGGTTTGGGGTTTTCGATTTTTCCTTAGGTACACTCTGTACTTTTTTCGCTGCGTACTGGACTTCAAGAATCTCCCGTCCCTTCTTGGCCCCTCTTCCACCGGTACTTGTGAACGGTTTTGGCGTGGCAGCATATCTTGCATATCTCCTTCACCTTCCCTATCATTCTGTGGCACTGTATATTCTCTGTGGGGAAGCTATAGCCTGCTATGGGCTGGGATATCCACTGCTTGTGGCCTTGGGACGACGAGGATTTCGAAAGGAGTGAAGGAAAGAGATGACCCTTGAAGGGCAGGTGGAACGAGACTTAGCTGTTATCAGTCGTGGAACGGAAAACGTCATCGAGGTCGAAGACCTGCGTAAGAAGCTCTTGCGCTTTTATAAGACAGGACAGAAACTCACTGTCAAAGAGGGCTTTGACCCCAGTGCTCCGGATATCCATCTTGGCCATACCGTGACGCTACGAAAGCTGCGGCAGTTTCAGGACCTGGGGCATGAGGTAGTCTTTCTCATCGGTGATTTTACGGGAAGAATCGGCGATCCTACGGGTAAAAAGGAGACCCGCCGACAGCTCACCGAAGAAGAAGTGCGAACCAACGCCGCTACCTATGCCAAGCAGGTGTTTAAGATTCTCGACCCCGAGAGAACGAGAATAGAATTCAACAGTTCCTGGTTAAGTCGCCTAACTCTTGAGGAAGTCATAGAGATTGCTGCCCGTTTTACGGTAGCCAGGATACTCGAGCGAGAGGACTTTGCCAGACGCCTTCAGGAAGGTAAGCCGATAGGTCTTCACGAATTTCTCTACCCTCTGCTTCAAGGATACGATTCTCTGGCCCTTCGGGCTGATGTCGAGCTTGGAGGGAGTGATCAGCTCTTCAACCTTCTTGTGGGACGGGACCTCCAACGAGAATTTGGCCAGGAACCCCAAGTGATTATCACCATGCCGCTCCTTGAGGGAACCGATGGGGCGGAGAAGATGAGTAAGAGTTTGAACAACTATATCGGCATCGATGAGCCCCCCTTCGCCATGTTCGGAAAAGTTATGTCCATTCCTGATTCCCTCATTGAGAAGTACTTTGTGCTTCTCACCAGTGTTTCTCTCGAGGAGATTCGGAGAAAGAAGGAGGCTTTTGAGAGGGGTGAGTTGCACCCCAAGCTCTGGAAGGAAGAGCTGGCCTTTGAACTCGTAAAAATGTATCATGGAGAAGAAAAGGCCAGAGGAGCCCTGGAGGACTTTGAACGGGCCTTCTCGCAGGGGCTCTCTCCCGAGAGTGCCCAGGAGCTCTGTATCGCCAGGAAAGAGCTTACGGAAGGAAAGCTTTGGATCATGAAGCTCCTTGAAAGGACAGGGGTCTTCCAGTCGAAGAGCGAGGCCCGTCGATGCATTGAGCAGGGAGGGGTGTACCTCAACGGGGAACGCGTGTCAGGAGTAGATGCTGACGTCTTCCTGCAGGATGGTGATGTACTGCGGGTCGGGAAGAAGAGCTTCTTCCGCATCAGGATCGTGGAGCAGAGGTAGAGAAGGTTGTCGGTATGTTCGTGTGGCTGGTTGAGAAGGGTAACCAGCACCAAACCGAGGGAGGGTTAGTCAAGAGAACCTAAACAATTTCGCGCATGCCTTGGGTCAAGAGGATGGAAAGTTTTCCGACATTGTGCCTTGGTCACACGGTGTATCCATTGAGGGTGATTCTTGCAGGTGGGTAGAGGGATTGCCGGGGGTTGCGTGTAGAAATATTTCCTATTTCTCCCCTATTGATTCCCTTCCACACTTAGCACAAAGCCTTTGAAGAAGACTTAAAAAGTGGCAACATGGAATTTATCCCATCTTTGCCCCTTTGGGTAGATTCAGGCGTTACTTTAATTTTTCAAGGAGGGATCAGCATGTTTCAATACTCAAAAGTCTTGCGGCTCTTTGTCTCTCTTACGGTTTTCTCTTTCCTTCTCATCAGTTATGGAAATGCTCAAGACGCCTCAAGTGAGTATATAGGTCTCCTCAATCGCTTAAAAAGTGGTGATGTCGGCATTGATTTCACCGAATTACGCATGCTATCAACCAAACTCCCATCTTATAATCCTTACGAAACAATGATAGAGCTCCAAGATAAGGAAAACGAGATGTGGAAGGCCTATCAAGAAGGAAAATACGAGGAAGCTATACGAATAGGAAATTCAATCCTGGAGATCAACTACTTGCGGAGTATAACTCATTTTATTTTTTCAAGGATATATGAAAAACAGGGCGATACCCAAGGGCAAAAATTCCATGAGACTGTCTTTGTCAATTTGCTCCGCTCGGTCATTGAGTCCGGAGACGGCAAAAGCCCTGAAACGGCCATGATTGTCATTGATATTGAAGAGGAATACAACGTCCTGAGTGTTTTGGGGTTTGAGGGAGAATCTCAGACCTTGGTTGAGAACGATGGGAAGAGATTTGACCTGATCAGAGCAAAAAACCCGGAAACTGGAGAAACTCGAGATTTCTACTTTAATATCGACCTTTTCTACGACAAATCTCTTGAGGAAGGCTAAAAAGACCAGTCTCAAAATCTCCCTGACCCTCTCTTTATTGCAACACTTTTCGTTCTGCTCTCTTGGGGGATGCCTGGCATTCCCTCTTCCTGGAGATGCAATCGTCTCCAAGGAGGGGGAAAGAGAGGTAGTATCTCAACAGTTGTACCTGTAGAACAGCGATGTACTCCATCAGTGCATTTCCTTACCAGGAGGATACCCTCTTTTTTGAGGCGCGTGCTTTCACAACATCAATTCTTGGGATACTGCACTGCCAGTATTGTGAACGAGACCCTGTTTTTTTACAAAAAATTTCTTCACTTTCTGGGCTTGTCTTGCAAATATCCAAGCTGAGCTTAGAGTACCCTGAGTGCAAAGATTAGCAGAGGTAAAAATCTGGGCCAAAGTAGGTCCAATAAGGGGCACAGTAGCAAGCAGAGGTGGGAGTGTCGAATCTCCCCTTACCCGGAAGAGGTCTTATGCTCTTCATCAAAGCCTTCACTGGCACAAAGCTTGCCTCCTTTGGCGGCATCCCTTGAGGCTCAAATCCCAGGATTACATCAAAGAACAAATAGATCAACTGTCGTTCCCTCCAGAGTCACGTCTTTCCTTGAGAGTAGGAATGCGCCGGGAAAAGGGGTTGACTGTGTCCCTGCACCTGTCAATTTTGACTTCCCCTTGTCGTAGTGCAACTCAGTTTACCTGGAGGTCTTTTTATAGACGAGTCCTTCCGAGCTTGACAGTTCTGGAAGCTTTCTATATCCTTATTGGGAAAAAGTGAACGGTTTTCGAACAATGGAGGCGGCGGTGATGGAGAAAAAGAAGGAAGATGGGAAGATTCGGTTAACTCGTGAGGGGTATCAAAAGCTCGAGGAAGAGCTGAGGTACCTCAAGACCGTCAAGCGAAAAGAAATTGCCGACCGAATCAATCATGCCCTCTCTTTTGGCGACCTCAGCGAAAACGCGGAGTACGAGGCGGCAAAAAATGAGCAGGCCTTTATCGAGGGGCGTATCCTTACTCTTGAAGAAAAACTTCGTCGAGCAGAGATTGTGGGTGACGAGGAGTATGCGGAAGACACCGAACGTGTCCGGCTGGGAGCAAGGGTGGTTCTTGAGAACATCAACCAGGGGAAAGTCGTGGAATACCGCATTGTAGATTCCGTAGAGGCCGATCCCTCAGCGTGTAAGATCTCTTTCGAGTCACCCTTAGCCCAGGCGCTTATCGGGCGTACCAAGGGAGAAATGGTGGAGGTTAAGGTCCCGGCAGGAATCGTGCGTTACCGCATCGTTGACGTGTGCAAGAGGGAGGAATAGAGAGACGCATGGAGGGAGAAATCGCCGAAATAGAAACGAATGAAAAGTTCAGAAAGCTCAAGGAACTTCAGGATCTCGGTGTGGAACCATATAACAGTCGCTTTATGAAGACCCATTCGGTGGCCGAAATTCGTACCCAAGAAGAAGTGCTTTCCTCAAGTAGAGCTCGGGTACGAACGGCAGGGAGAATAATGGCCATCCGAAGACATGGGAAGGCTCTCTTTGCGGACCTTCAGGATCAAACGGGAAAGATTCAGATATACGCTAAAAAGGATATCCTTGGTGAGAATCGGTTCCCCATTTTAAGGATCGTAGACGTTGGGGATCTCTTGGGAGTAGAAGGAGAAGTCTTCCGGACCCATGCCGGAGAGTTAACCGTTTTAGTGGAGGATTTTGCGTTCTTAGGAAAGTGTCTTCGCCCTCTTCCAGAGAAATGGCATGGCTTAAAAGACGTGGAGGTACGCTACCGGAAGCGATACCTTGACCTCATCATGAATCCCGAAGTACGAGATATCTTTATTCTTCGTTCCCGTCTTATCCGGGAGATTCGAGCTTTCCTCGATGAGCGAGGTTTCATGGAAGTGGAAACTCCGATGATGCAGGTTATTCCCGGTGGAGCCCTGGCCCGTCCCTTTAAAACTTTTCACAATGCCCTGGGAATGGAACTTTATCTTCGCATCGCTCCTGAGCTTTTCTTGAAGCGTCTCGTCGTGGGTGGATTTGAGAAAGTTTACGAGATTAACCGGAATTTCCGGAACGAGGGAATTTCCATACGCCACAATCCCGAGTTTACCATGCTCGAACTCTACGAGGCCTATGGAAACTACGAGAGCATGATGCACCTTTGCGAGGAACTCCTCTCTTCAGTGGTTTTTCGTCTCTTTGGTACATATACCGTCACATACCAGTCCATGACCATTGATTTTACTCCTCCTTGGAGTCGCCTCTCTCTTAAAGACACCATCCGGGAGAAAACAGGCATTGACATTCTTGAAGACTCGCTTGAAGCCATACGGAAGAAGATGGGGGAGGCCGGGATGGATCTGGGGAAGGACTGGGATCGGGGAAAATTCGTGAACGAGCTCCTTGAGCGTTTTGTACAACCGGACCTTATCCATCCCACCTTTGTACTCGACTATCCGGTCGAGATTTCACCTTTGGCCAAGGCCAAAAAGGATGACCCTCGGCTGGCAGAGCGCTTTGAGCTTTTCGTTGGCAAGGAAGAAATAGGCAATGCCTACAGTGAGCTCAACGATCCTTTCGAACAGCAGCGACGTTTCGAAGCACAGGCACGAAAGAGAGCCACGGGGGATCTTGAGGCCCACTCTATCGATGAAGACTACATTGAAGCACTCGAGTACGGAATGCCTCCAACTGGGGGGCTGGGCATCGGCATCGATCGCTTGGTTATGCTCCTTACTAACTCTCCTTCTATCCGGGAAGTCATTCTCTTCCCCCTTCTTCGTCCGACGGTGGATTGACAAAGAGAATATGATGGATATAATGATAAATGTCAGTGATAGTCAAAGAAGGGGCGAAAGGAGGGAGAGAGATGTACTCCCTCTGTGACACCATAGAGCGGTACATCATGCGGCTCATCGAGAGCTCCCCTGATCAAGTAGTCATCATTCAGCGGGGGAAACTGGCCAATGAATTCGATTGCGCACCTTCTCAAATCAACTATGTTCTTGCTACCCGTTTCAGCGTCTTCCGGGGATTTATCGTAGAGAGTCGAAGAGGAGGCAGTGGGTATGTCCGGATCAAGAGGATTCCTATCGACCGGATTGAACCCATTGTGGCCTACCTGGAGGAATACGAGCGGCAGCTCAGAGAGAGCGATGTAGAGGCCCTCGTCAGCTGGCTGGAACGGGAAAACTTTATCACTCATCGAGAAGGACTTCTCATGAAAGCAGCCATGATCAAAGCCCTGGAAAAGATTGACGATCTCAGCATCCCTCTTGGAATAGAACGAAACCAGCTTCGCTCCAGGATTCTGAAAGAAATGCTTTTGCAGATTTTGAGTTGGGGGCAGTAAATGAGGTGCGATTTTTGCGGCCATCGCGAGGCTGTTATCGTGGTATACCTGGCCCAAGGAGAGGCCGAAGCCCAAAATAAGCTTTTCCTTTGCCGCAGATGCGCGACCCATGTTTCAGTAGTCCGTCTCTTCGAACAAGAACTCAAGAGAGGCCATATTCGGAGTGAACGTAGTTTAAGCTACCGCAAGGCGAAACGTTGCCCGTTCTGTCTTCTTCCTTTGAGTTCTTTTCTGGAAAACGGGCAGTTGGGATGTCCTTACTGCTACAGTGCCTTTTCTCGAGAAATCGAGAAATGGGCAAAGAACGGGCAGGCAGGTTGTGTCCATCGTGGTAGTGCTCCGTGGCGTTTTCTTCAGAAAAAGAAGATTCAAGAGAGTCTCTCTCGGGCTCTGCAGGACTTTGAGCGATGTGTGGCCGAAGAGAATTATGAAAAGGCGGGACGCTTGAAGAAGCTCATCGAGAGGTTGCAATCCCTCTTATGAAGGTGTGTATGCCTTGGAGAAAGAGCTTTCCCTTTTTAGGGATAGTGAGAGAAAAGGCGAGGGTTGTCCTCGCCCGGAACTTGGAAGGCATCCCCTTTCCCTCTTCCCCCTTTTTCCGTCCCCTTTGGGGTGAGGAAGTACAGAGGAGAGTCTCCGAGGTTCTTCTGAAGAAGGGCAAGGGCTGGAAGTTTACTCTTCAAGAGGAAAGAAATGGGGCATTTCTCTTCGTTCGAGAGAGGAGAGGGCAAAGACTGGGAATTCTTGTGAACGGTGAGGACCATCTACGTCTTTTTGCCGAGCGGATGTCTCTGCTTCGGTGGTCGGACTTTGAAACATTGCGACGGCTTGATCGGTGGCTTGAAAGGTCTCTTGACTATGCCTTCGACTCACAGTGGGGTTATCTTACTGCCTCCTTTTATTGGGCAGGAACAGGGCTTAGGGTGTATCTTTGGCTTCATCTTCCGGCTCTATCCATCGTCTATGGGGAAGATCATGTACTTCAGTGGTTTCGGGAGCGTCGGGAGTTTGTAGTCTCGGGCTATGGAGGCAGCAGAGAGCCGATTGCCCATGTGTTTGAGGTTACCAACCGGTACACTCTGGGAATTACCGAAAGAGAAATCTTCGAATCTATGCTCTGGATTGAGAGAAAGGTTACCAAATGGGAAAAGAGCATCAGAGATGTTCTCCGGACTTCGTCTCTTCATCGTCGGACTCTCCTTGAAAAATTGCAAGAAACCGGTAAAGATTTGGAAAAAGAAGGCGATAGAAAAGGTAAGAGGGTACTCGACTTCCTCTCCCTCTTGCGTTTCGGGCAGGAAGAGGGAATATTTGATGAGAGGCGGGGTTGTAATCCAGTGAATATTGGGGGATGGGTGCAGGAAAGCTTGAAAGCGAGTCCTCTGCGAGGGGTGTGTGAGGATATACTGGAGTTTTTAGGAGTATCTTTAGGGAGGATACGAGACGATGTTTGAACGGTATACCGAGCGGGCACGCAAGGTCATCATCCTGGCCCAGGACGAGGCAGTTCGCTTAAAGCACAACCACATCGGCACAGAACACCTCCTCCTCGGTCTTTTGCGGGAAAGGGAAGGACTGGCAGCGAAGATTCTCGACAGCTTTGACGTCACCTTAGAGCTTGTACGAAGTGAACTCGAAAATATAGTGGACAAAACAGAGTATCAGGGCTCGCGGGAAGTAGCCTTTACCCCTCGGGCAAAGAGAGTACTGGAACTCGCCCTCGATGAGACAAGACGCATGGGCCACAATTACGTGGGCACTGAACACATCCTCCTTGGAATCCTCAGGGAAGGAGAGGGAGTGGGTGCACAGATTCTCCGCCGCCTTGGACTCGACCTTGAGGCGGTGCGAAGCAGGCTCTATGAACTCCTCAACGAGGGTTCATCTCAGGAGAGTTTTCCCGACGCTCCTCCTTCACATCGGGAAAGCCGAACCCCTGTGCTCGATGAATTCAGCAGGGATCTCACGCAGCTTGCCATGGAGAAAAAACTCGACCCGGTGATCGGGAGGGAGAAAGAAATCGAGCGGGTCGTCCAGATTCTCAGTCGTCGCACAAAGAACAACCCGGTGCTCATCGGAGAACCGGGGGTTGGAAAAACGGCCATTGTCGAAGGTCTGGCTCAAAAAATCGTGAAGGGAGAAGTACCGGAAGTTCTCAAGGGCAAGAGAGTAGTGAGCCTTGACCTTGCAGCGGTTGTTGCCGGAACAAAGTACCGTGGAGAGTTTGAGAAGCGTCTCAAAAAAATTATTTCCGAAATCGTCCAGACTAAGGAGGTCATCCTTTTCATCGACGAGGTGCACACCCTTGTGGGGGCAGGAGCGGCAGAAGGTGCCATCGATGCAGCCAACATCTTGAAACCCGCCCTTGCTCGAGGAGAGCTTCAGGCCATAGGTGCCACGACTATCACCGAGTATCGAAAGTACATAGAGAAAGACTCAGCCTTGGAGCGTCGTTTCCAGCCGATATATGTTGATGAGCCCTCGGTGGAAGTCACCATTGCAATTCTCAGGGGTATTAGGGAACGCTACGAAGAACACCACAAAGTACGTATCACCGATGAAGCTTTGGAAGCAGCGGCAAAGCTTTCCCAGCGGTATATCTCCGACCGGTACCTCCCGGACAAGGCCATCGACGTCATGGATGAGGCGGCAAGCCGGGTGCGGTTACGGGCTACCGTTCTTCCTCCAGAGCTCAGGGAAATAGAGTCCCGGATCGAGGAAGTCCGCCGTCAAAAGGAGAAAGCGGTGCGGAACCAGGATTTTGAAGAAGCAGCGCGGTATCGGGACGAAGAAGAACGCCTGAAGCGAAAGTACCGAGAGAGCCGAGAGGCCTGGCTTCAGGAAGTGGATGCCTGTAGACCTCTGGTTACCGAGGAAGACATTGCAGCGGTGGTCTCAAGCTGGACTGGGATTCCAGTTTCCCGTCTTGCCATGGAGGAACGTGAGAAGCTCGTACGTATGGAGGAGGAGATTCACAAGCGCATCGTAGGACAGGAAGAAGCGGTAAAGGCAGTGTGCCGGGCCATTCGCCGATCGCGGGCTGGTCTCAAAGACCCTCGTCGTCCCATCGGTTCCTTTATATTCCTTGGTCCTTCGGGAGTCGGTAAAACCGAGTTGGCCAAGGCTTTGGCAGAGTTTCTCTTTGGCAAAGAAGACGCTCTTATTACCCTTGATATGTCGGAGTACATGGAGAAATTCACTGTTTCCCGGCTCATCGGTTCTCCTCCGGGATATGTAGGTTATGAAGAGGGAGGACAGCTCACCGAGAAAGTCCGTCGGCGACCCTATTCTGTGGTGCTCTTTGATGAGATTGAGAAAGCCAATCCCGAGATCTTCAATATCCTCCTCCAGATAATGGAGGAAGGACGTCTCACCGATGCTCAGGGGCGAATCATAGACTTCAAGAACACTATCGTCATCATGACCTCAAATCTTGGGGCCCGAATGATCGCTTCTCAGAGTGGCATCGGATTTGGGGAAAAGAAAGAAGAAGGTTTGTCGTACCAAGAGATCAAGCAACGAGTCATGGAAGAGGTCAAAAGGGTATTCACCCCAGAGTTCTTGAACCGGGTGGATGAAATTATCGTCTTCCGTCCTCTAAAACAGAAGGAAATTGAACAGATTGTCGAGCTCCTCATGAGGGAGACAAAGACCCGTCTCAAAGATCGCAGTATGGAAATCGAGCTCACCCCTGAAGCCCGTTCTTTTATTGCCAAGGAGGGGTATGACCCGAACTTTGGAGCCCGTCCACTTCGCCGGGCCATTCAGAGACTCGTTGAAGACCCTCTCTCTGACCTTATACTCCAGGGGGTCTTCAAAGAAGGGGATCGGATCGTTGTGACTCTTGAGGATGGAAAGATATCCTTCACGAAGTTTGCTCCTTTCGAGCTCTCCCTGCAAACGTAAAGCATGAGGTACGTGTGTCGAGAGTGTGGGTATTCCACCCCTAACTGGATGGGGCGCTGTCCCCAGTGTGGGGGGTGGAATACTTTTTTTGAGGAAAAGGAGAGGCCGAGGGTTTCTTCTCCTGTCGAGAGAGTAGTGAAACCTGTTGCTCTGTCTGACCTTTCAGAGAAAGACCTTGGGGAACAGGGCCGCCTTTTCACCGGCATCGGAGAGGTAGACCGGGTTCTCGGTGGGGGAGTGGTAGAGGGTTCCTTAATTCTTCTCTCTGGTGACCCCGGCATTGGGAAATCTACGCTGCTCTTGGAGATTGCCGAAAACATTGCCCTTCGGGAAGACAAGGTTCTCTATGTTTCAAGCGAAGAGTCCCTCCCTCAGGTGTACCTCCGTATACGGCGCCTGGGAGTCCGGAAAACCCCTCACCTTTTTCTCCTTTCTACCTCAGCCTTTGAGGATGTGGATTCGGTCGTTGCCTCCCTGTCCCCACGGCTTGTCATCATCGATTCCATTCAGAATTTGGGAAGAACACAGAGTGACCTCCTTCCGGGAAGCATTGCCCTTCTTAGGGACTTGAGCATTCGTTTCATGGAGATGGCCAAGAGAAAAAACATTGCTCTGATCCTTGTGGGACACGTCACCAAGGAGGGAGTTGTAGCCGGGCCGAAGACCTTAGAGCACCTTGTCGACGTTGTCCTCTACCTTGAGGGAGACCCCAATCGTCCTCTGCGTGTGCTTCGTAGCATGAAGAATCGGTTCGGGTCCACGCAAGAAGTCGGGCTTCTTGAACTCCAGGAGGAAGGTTTTGTCGAGGTTTCCGATCCTTCCCGATACTTTCTTGAGGAGGGGAACGAACTCCGGGTGGGGGTGGCTCGGACGGTTCTTGCAGAAGGCAAAAGGGCGATGGTGGTAGAGATCCAATCCCTTGTGCATCTGAGTTACTTTGACTTCCCCCGCCGGGTAAGCCTTGGGGTAGACCTCAACCGACTGCACCTTCTTCTTGCCGTTATCGAGAAAACCACGAGGGTTCGCTTCTCTCATCAGGATGTTTACGTGAGCATCGCTGGGGGAATACGCGCTGTCGAAACGGCCCTTGATCTTGCCCTTTGTGTGAGCCTTGTTTCTTCCCGCCTTGGCAAGGAGGTACGCAAGGACACAGTGTTCTGTGGCGAAGTAGGCTTGGGGGGAGAAATTCGTTCTGTGCCCCTTCTTGAGCATCGTTTGCAAGAATCCCTGCGGGTGGGGATAAAACGGGCCGTACTCGCAGCGGGACAGAAGGTCTCCCCTCGAAGAGAAGGGATAGAATACGTTTTCTATCCCAACATTTTCGAGCTTTTCCGACGCGAGGGTTTCCTTTCCTGAATTTTGATATAATGGAAGAAAGGCGTTTATAGGAGGTCGTTGTGTTTTCTATGGAGAAATTCTGGACACAGCAGGCCGGAGGTGGTGGGTATGGAGAAAAGGTTTTGGATTGTCTTTTTTTCTCTCTTTGCTTTTGTCTTTATTGTTTCTTCTCTTTGCTCTCCTTGGCCTTCATCTTGGTGGAATCTTCTCTTTGCTTTAGGAATATCCGGAGGGGTGACTTTTTTGAGCATGCGCTTTTGGAAAACCTTGAGAAGGGTCTTTTTGGGAGCAAGCGGCCTTCTTTCTCGTACTTCGGCCATCGATATCCTCGTAGGTCTTTTTGGTCTCATCGTGGGACTTGTTATCGGGGTGCTTCTCACCTATCCTATTTCGTTCTTGCCCTTTAAAAATGCAGCTCTCCCACTTCTCGTGACTATTATATGTGGTGCACTAGGTCTTGCGGTCTTTCTACTCCGCAAGGACGACATCGTCTCTCTTTTCACCGGCCTTCCTCGGGTGCGTTTCCTGAGAGGACAAGGAGCAGTAGGAAAGATCCTCGACACCAGCGCCATCGTTGACGGGAGAATCGCCGATATTTGCAAGACCGGTTTCATCGAGGGAGACCTTCTCATCCCCCGTTTCGTGCTCCGAGAACTGCAGCAGGTAGCTGACTCTCAGGACCCCTTAAGGCGTAATCGGGGTCGACGTGGTCTGGACATACTGAATAGAATGAGAAAGGAGAAGAAGGTCAACATTCGCATCATCGATCGGGACTTTCCAGAGATCCGGGATGTCGATGCCAAGCTTATCAAGTTGGCCAAGGTCATGGGGGCACGGGTCATAACGAACGACTTTAATTTGAACAAGATTGCCGAGCTTGAGGGAGTTGAGGTTCTGAATATCAATGAGCTCTCTAATGCTCTCAAGCCCTACGTTCTCCCCGGTGAAGAGCTCAAAGTACAGATCATCCGGGAGGGCAAGGAAGCAGAGCAAGGAGTGGGGTATCTCGATGACGGGACCATGGTGGTGGTCGAGGAGGGCAAGAAGTACATCAACTCCACGGTAGACACCGTGGTGACAAGTGTGCTGCAGACCCCTGCCGGGAGGATGATCTTTGCCCGTCTGAAGACGAAAGGGTGAAAGGTTTGGGGCATTCCTTTTTTGCCTTAGTGGTCGCAGCTGGCGTAGGAGAACGGATGAATACCTCCTTGCCCAAGCAGTACCTTCCTCTTTTGGGGAAACCCGTTCTTGCCCATACCCTTGATGCTTTTGAGCGTTTTCCAGACATTGAGGGAATCGTGGTCGCTATTCACCCTTCTCATATGGAACTCTTTGAGAGAGAGATTTTGAGAAAGCATGAGTACCGGAAATTCAAGAGATATGTCTTTGGAGGAGCTACCCGACAAGCCTCAGTGTATGAGGGATTGAAGACTTTGAGGAATCGCCCTCAAGACTTTGTGCTCATTCACGATGGGGTTCGCCCTCTGGTGAGTGAAGAGATATTGAAAAGGTGTACAGAGGCTGTGGCTCGTTATGAAGCGGTTTGTTGTGCCATTCCTTCTGTCGACACCCTGAAACTCTCTTTGGACGGGAAGACCATCGAAGAGACCTTGGATCGCCGAAAGGTCTGGAGGGCACAAACCCCCCAGGCTTTTCGCATAGAACTCATCTCCAGAGCCTTTGAACAGGCTTTAGAGGATGGTTTTCAGGGGACAGATGATGCCTCCCTTGTGGAGCACCTGGGAGTGCAGGTACATCTTATTTTGGGGTCGGAAGAGAACCTCAAAATCACCACTCCTCAGGATTTTCTCTTGGCGGAGGAAATGTTGCGGTGGCGAATACGGTGGTCCCGTATCGGGTAGGTCTTGGGTATGATGTCCATCCCCTCGTAGAGGGACAGGCTTTGATTCTCGGGGGAGTTGCTGTTCCCTGTAAGCGAGGGCTTTTGGGACACTCTGACGGAGATGTGGTATGTCACGCACTCATGGACAGCATCCTCGGGGCCTGTGGCCTGGGGGATATTGGCTCCCTTTTTCCCCCTGAGGACCAGCGTTACCGTGGGGCAGCAAGTATTGGACTTCTTCAAGAAGTGGTGGGAAAAGTTCGAAAAGAGGGATGGGAAATCGTCAACGTGGATACCATGCTCATCATAGAAGAGCCGAAAATTGCTCCCTTTGTGGGTCTCATGAAAAAGAGGTTGTCGCAGGCGATGGAAGTGGACGAAGAAAGAATAGGGATTAAGGTGACCACAAACGAAGGCCTGGGGAGCATCGGAAGGAGGGAAGGTGCTTGCTGTTTTGCCGTCAGTCTTCTCAGGCGAAAAGAGGAGTAGGATTTCTCCTCTGTGCTGCAGGAGTGTTTTTGGTCCTTCAGAGTGCTCAGGCACAACCACAGCTTTCGCTTGTGGAAGCAGAGGGTACATTCTCCATAATGGTTGATGGACGAGTACTTCTCCGTGTGCGCCACCGGGGCAGTCATGCTTCCTGCGAAGAGAGAGCAAAGACTATCCTCAAGCGTTTACAAACCGTGTTTTCCTCTTCCTTTAAGAGTCCTCCCACCTTCTACCTGGCGAGGGAGAGGGGTGGAAAAGTTTCAGCTCTCTGTGGAGATAAAAAGCTCTTCACCGTCTCCCGGGAAGATGCCACTTCAAATTCTTCAAATACTTTAGACCTCGCCCTTCTCTGGTTGAACGAAATACAGCTGATTTTCTTTGGGATTCGCTCGGGTACCTACAGGGTGGAAAAGGAACTGCAGGGGCTTGCCTCTTGGTGCAGTTCCAGGTTTGAAGGGCAAAAAACTTCTGCCGGCGAGACATACAATTCCTATGCTTTTACCGCTGCTCACCGTACCCTACCTTTCGGGAGTATTCTCCTTGTTACCAACTTGAGAAATGGGAAACAGGTTGTCGTGAAGGTGAATGATCGCGGCCCCCGCAAAAAGGGTCGGATAGTGGATCTCTCTCGCGCAGCGGCAAAAGTACTGGGGATAGAGGAGAGGGGAGTGGAGGAGGTCAAAATCGAGGTCATACGGTGGAGAGGAAAGTGAGAACTCGTTTTGCTCCAAGTCCAACGGGCTTCTTGCATATTGGAGGGGCAAGAACTGCCCTCTTCAGCTGGGCCTTTGCCCGAAAAGAAGGGGGAACTTTCATTCTCCGTATCGAGGACACCGATCCCTCCCGGTCCCGCCCCGAGTTCGAAGAGGCAATATATGAGGACCTATCCTGGCTCGGCGTAGACTGGGATGAAGGCCCGGATAAAGGTGGTCCCTTCAGCCCGTATCGCCAGTCGGAGAGAAAGACACTCTATCTCCGGTTTTTTGAAATCCTCAGGGAGCGCGGCTATGTTTACCCCTGCTTTTGCACCTCGGAGGAACTCGAGGAGGAGAGAAAAAGAGCGATTTCTCTGGGTCGCCCGCCTCGTTATTCCCGCCGTTGCCTCAAGCTTTCTCCCAAGGAGCGAGAAGCTCTCGAGGGGGAAGGTCGTAAACCTTCCTGGCGTTTCTTCATCCCCTTGGAGAGAGTGATCGTTGTTTCTGACCTTATCAGAGGGGAGGTCAGCTTTCCCTGCGATGCTCTCACCGACTTCATTATCCTGAGGGCCGATGGTATCCCTACCTACAATTTTGCCTGTGTGGTGGACGATGCTCTTATGGATATCACCCATGTTCTCCGGGGAGAGGAGCATCTCTCTAACACTCCGTACCAGGTTCTCCTCTACGAGGCCTTGGGTTTCCATCCTCCCTCCTTTGCCCATGTCCCCGTCATCCTTTCCAAGGAGCGAGAGAAACTCAGTAAAAGACGGGGGGATGCGAGTATTCGTGCTCTTAGAGAAGAAGGGTTTCTTCGGGATGCCATCTTCAACTATCTTTTTACCTTGGGACATTCTTTTCCGGAAGGAGAGGAAGTTCTTCCTCGAGAGGAAATTTTGGCCCGTTTCAACCTTGAAAGGATAGGAAAAAGTGGAGCGGTCTTTGACCCTTCAAGATTGTCCTGGATGAACAGCGTGCATCTGCGGAAACTTCCTCCCGAGGAGTTACAAAAAGCTTTGGAGTCTTTCGTCGGTTCATCCTGGGAGCAGTGGAGGAGGGCTATAGGGGAAGAACATCTCTTACGGCTCCTTTTGCTCTTTCAGGAAGAGGCCACCACCCTGAAAGACATTGTCTTCGGGATCTCTCAATGCCTGGAGGAAGAGGGAAGTCTCCCTGGGGAAGGAGATGGTGCGACTCTCTCCCGCATTTATTCCTTACTTCAAGCAATTCCTGAGGACCTGTGGAAAGAGGAGAAACTCAAAGAGGTCTTGCGCCGTCTCCAGAAGGAGAGTAACATACCTCCCCGGATTTTCTATCGTACCATCCGCCTTGTTATTCTCGGGAAGGAAGAAGGCCAAGAGGTGTATCGTTTGCTTGGCGCTCTGGGGAGAGAAAAGGTACTCAGGAAGATTGAAAAAACCCTCAAGAGAGCGAGGAATGGAGATGGAAATTCGTCTTTTCAATACCCTCACCCTTGAGAAAGACGTTTTTTCCCCTTATGAGGACAAAAAGGTTCGCTTTTACGTCTGTGGTCCAACGGTGTACGACTTCATCCATATCGGAAATGCCCGGGTGTTTGTGCTCTTTGACGCCCTTCGCCGGTTTTTAGAAGAAGTAGGGTATGAAGTGATCTTTGTGCAGAATTTCACCGATGTCGACGACAAAATCATCAAGAAAGCCCAGGAGGTTGGGAGAAGTCCTCAAGAGGTTGCCGAAAAGTACATTGAAGAGTACTGGCACGATGCCAGAAGCCTGGGTGTATGGCAGGCCACCTTTCATCCTCGGGCTACGGAACATATTTCCGAAATCATCGATCTCATCAAGAAGCTCGAAAAAAAGGGGTTCACCTATACTCTTGAGAGGGACGTTCTCTTTGACGTTTCCCGTTTTCCGGAGTACGGAAAACTTTCCCGGAAAAATCTTGAAGAGCTTCAGGAAGGAGCAAGGGTAGAAGTTCGGTATCGCAAGCGTAATCCTGCTGATTTCGTTCTCTGGAAAGGGGCAAAGCCCGGAGAACCTTTTTGGGAAAGTCCATGGGGCAAGGGAAGGCCGGGATGGCACATCGAGTGTTCGGCCATGGCCATGAAGTATCTGGGGGAGACCATCGACATTCATGCTGGGGGAATCGACCTCGTTTTTCCCCACCACGAGAACGAAATCGCTCAGAGCGAAGCCGCCACGGGGAAGCCTTTCGTGCGATACTTTCTCCACAACGGCTATGTGAACATCAATGCCGAAAAGATGTCAAAATCTCTGGGAAACGTCATTACCGTGCGGGAGTTGACGAAAGAATACGATCCCAAGACTCTGCGCCTTGCCCTTTTTTCCTCTCACTACCGGAGCCCTATCAACATTGATGCAACGCTTCTTCGTTCTTCCTCCCAATTCCTGGAAAGGATCAAGAATTTCCTGAGGAATTTGACCTTCATAAAGCAGAAATTGAAGGAAGACCCAAAGCGCCAAAAGGGGGGTGACGATGAAGCACTGTCTGAGGTGTTTCGCCTTCGGTCCCTTTTCCTCTCCGCTTTGTCCGACGATTTCAACACACCTCAGGCTCTGGGTGTCTTTGGAGAGTTCATGCGCTTTGCCAACCAGTACCTCCTCCCTGCCCGGGGAGGATGGAGCAAAGAAGTACTTTCGGCCATGGAGTCCTTCCTGGGATTGGTGGAGAATGTCCTTGGAGTTGTTCCCTGGCAGGAAGTGACTGCAGAGGATGTGAGGGTGTGGACTTTGGTGGAGGAACGGGAAAAGGCTCGCCGAAGGAAAGATTGGGTGAGGGCTGATGCCCTCAGGGAGGAAATAAAATCCCTAGGGTACATCGTTGAAGATACCCCTCTGGGGGCCCGCTTCTACCGGCAGGAGGGAAGAGAAGAGTGATGGGATACCTCTACGGTCGACACCCGGTTTGGGAGGCTCTCAAAGCTCGCAAACGGGTCTTTGAGCGTCTCCTGATGGGGAGAGGGGCGCAAGGAGAACTCATCCAAAAAATTGAATCCCTTGCCCAATCCCTCGGTATCCCCATAGAGCGGGTGAGGAGGGAAACCCTTGAAAGTCTTGTGGGCCAAGAAGCCGTTCACCAGGGCGTCGTGCTTGTTTTCAGGGAAGAGGAGAAGTCCTCTTGGAAGGACCTTTTGCAGAGGACGAAACAGAAAAAGGGTGCTCTCGTTCTTTTTGTGGACCGGGTGGAGGATCCTCGGAATCTCGGAGCCATCATTCGAACGGCGGCTTTTTTTGGAATCGACGGGGTAGTGGTGAGTAAAGCTCGCTCGGCCCCCGTTGATGCCAGGGCGGTGAAGGCCTCCTGTGGGGGTCTGGAAAGTGTGACTGTCATCCAGGTGAACAATTTTACTGAGGTTGTGAGAGCCTTCAGAGAGGAAGGCTTTGTCATTGTGGGGATGGAGGAAGAGGGGGAGAAATCCCTCTGGGAGATTGACCCTGGTCCGTTTCCCTTAGGCATTGTGTTGGGTGGAGAAAATGAAGGTATTCGGAAAATCGTCCGTTCCCTCTGTGATTACCTCGTATGCATTCCCGGTGGTGGTACGATCAATTCACTGAATGTGTCGGTTGCGGCAGGCATCGCTCTCTACGAGATGGTGCGGAGACAAAAGGGTTCCGATTAAGGGAGGGTGAAGACAAGTGGCAAAGGAGAATGTTTTTCAGCAAGGTGAGGTTGTGGAAGGAAAGGTGGTGGATTTTGCCCTCCCGGAGTGCCATGGCGTTGTCAAGAAGGATGGGTTTGTGGTTTTCGTGCCTCAGGTTCTTGAGGGAGAGACATGCCGGGTAGAAATAGAGAAGGTGAAACGGAACTTCGCCCTGGGTAGACTGGTGGAAGTCCTGGAGAGCTCTCCCTTTCGTTCTGTACCTCCCTGCCCTCATTTTTTTGAGGATTGTGGAGGATGCCAGCTCCAGTTCATGCAGTATGAGGAACAGATACGCTTAAAGAAAAAACACGCCCTTTCGGTCCTTGAGCGAATTGGAGGGGTTCCTCTGGGGAATGTGGTTTTTGAAGACTTCCTTCCCTCGCCCTGGATTTTTGAGTACCGCAACAAAATGGAGTTTACCTTTGGACAGAAAGATAAAGAATTGCTCCTCGGTCTTCGTCCGGTCAATCGCTACTGGGATGTGGTGAATCTCAGGGAGTGTTCTCTTTTGAGAAAAGACTTGACCGAAAAGCTCTTTGCCTTTTTCCGGGACTATGGAAAGCGTCATGGCATTCCTGGGTATGACCCCATCCGGAAAGAGGGCATTCTGCGAAACCTCCTCGTGCGCTATGCTCCCACAACCCAAAAGCTTTTAATCGGCCTTTCCACAAGGAGTTTTGACCTTCCGGAAAGAGACGCACTGGTGGGGACGCTCAGGGGAATACTTCCCGAACTCTGTGGTGTGGTGCACATCATCAACGATTCCCCGGCAAGTGCCCTTGTTTTCGAGGAAGAGCGCGTTCTCTGGGGGGAGCCTCACTTTTTTGAGAGGGTGGGAAATATCCTCTACCGGATTTCTCTGTCAAGCTTCTTCCAGGTGAATACCTTCCTCTGTGAGGCACTGTATCGGAAGACAAAGGAATACGTTCTTTCTGGTCCCGCCGATATCGTCCTCGATCTTTACTGTGGTGGAGGAGGTATTGGGCTCTTTTTAGCTGATGCGGTGGGTAAGGTGGTGGGAGTGGAGGAGAACCCGAGAGCTGTAGCAGATGCCGAGGAGAATGCCCGTCTGAATGGTATCAAAAATTTCACCTGTGTCCCTGGAAGGGTGGAGAAGCTTCTCTCTTCTTCCCGTTTTCAGGTGGATGTCGTGGTCGTGGACCCTCCCCGGGCGGGTCTTGATAAAAAGGTTGTACAGCGGGTAGCTTCCCTCTCTCCTAAGCGAGTAGTCTATGTTTCCTGTAATATCGGTACCTTTGCTCGAGACGTGGCTCTTTTTCGGGAAAGAGGATACGAGCTTGTCCAAATGGCCTTCTTTGACCTCTTCCCCCAGACTCCGTATTTGGAAACCGTGGCCCTCTTCGTAAGCCGAAGATAGAGAAAAATCTTTGCCGGGTATTGCAAAAAAACCTGCATCCCAGTAAAGTATTGCCAAATAAGGTAGGTGAGTCTGATGGGGGTCACAGAGCGCATTAAGAAAGTGGCGAATCTGAAGGCCTGCGTCGCGGACCGGGTGTGGCGACTCCGCGGTGAGGGTGGTTTCGAGATTCTGGCCCTGGCCAAGAGACTCGAAAAACAGGGAAAGGACGTTATTCACCTTGAAATCGGAGAGCCGGATTTTGACACTCCTGAGAACGTCAAAGAGCGTGCCATTCAGGCCATCCGTGAGGGGCACACCTACTACGTTCCATCGGCAGGAATAGACGAGTTACGGGAAGCAGTCTGTGTCTACATGAAGAGAACCAGAGGGATCGACGTTTCTCCGGAAGAAGTCATCATCACTCCTGGAGCCAAGCCCGTCGTCTTTTTGAGCTTCCTTCTCCTTCTTGAGGAAGGAGACGAAGTCATCTATCCCGATCCCGGGTATCCTACCTATCGTTCCGTCGTAGACTTTGTGGGTGCTAAGGCTATACCTCTTCACCTCAGAGAAGAGAACGAGTTCCGGGTAGACATTGATGAGCTCCGTCGGCTCGTGACTCCCCGGACTAAAATGATCGTACTGAACTCTCCACAGAATCCTACAGGATCCGTGCTACCCTATGAAGACATGGCAGAAATTGCCCGCCTGGCGGAGGAGGAGGACCTTCTCATCTTTACCGATGAGGTTTACTGTGAAATCATATACGATGAGCCTCATGTGAGTATCCTTCAGTTCCCTGGAATGAAGGAACGTACCGTGCTCCTTGACGCTTTCTCCAAAACCTTTGCCATGACTGGATGGCGTTTAGGCTATGCAGTACTCCCCAAGGACCTTGCCCCTCTCTTGGCTCTTCTTGTGACGAATTCCAATTCCTGTACCTGTACTTTCACCCAGATGGCTGGAGTGGAGGCGCTTTTGAACGCCCATGATGCCGTCCAGAAGATGGTGGCTGAGTTTCGCTGTCGAAGGGACTTCCTTGTGGAACGCATGAAATCCATAGATGGTTTGAGTTTCGTCAGACCGAAGGGAGCCTTTTACATCTTTCCGAACATCTCCTCTTTTGGTCTCTCGTCTCAGGAGATGATGCAGTATCTTCTTGAAGAAGCGGGAGTTGCCACGGTCCCTGGCACAGCCTTTGGAGACTATGGAGAGGGATACATTCGGATCTCCTTTGCCAATTCCTTGGAAAACCTGGCCAAGGCCATGGACCAGATGGAGGACGCCTTGAAGAAGCTCAATCGGGGAGGAAAGAAAGCATGAAGATTATTCTCAGCCAGTTCAAGAGGAAGGGAAATTCTTTGAGCCGTGCTGAAGAACAGAACTTGCTTCAGAAAATCATAGACCTTCTCTGCCTTGAGGGGTTGGAGTTCGAGCTTAAGGTTGAGGAGACCGAATCTCAAGACTGACTGAGCTGAGCAATAAGAATCCCGAGGAGAATCAGGCCGCAACCCAAGATACTTTGGGGGGTTAGTCTTTCCTGCCAGAGGAAGTAGGAGAAAAGGGCTGCGAATACTGGCTCGGAAATAAATATTATGCCTACGTGGACAGAAGAGGTATAACGCTGGGCGATTTTCTGCACCGTAAAGGACAGAGCGGTGGCAAAGAATCCGAGGAAAAATAAGCTCCCCCATATCCTCGGCTCTCGAGGAATCTCAAGGGCAAACGGAAGACTGAAGAAGAGACTCAGAGCGGTTACTGTTCCCATCTCAACCGTGACGAGCGAGAGGGCGGCATTCTGGTGAGCGAATTTCTCCACAAGAACAATCTGCAGGGCGTAGGCCGTGGCCCCAAGAACGGTGAGCGTATCTCCCCAGAGAAATACACCCCCTCCTTTCCCTCCGTTGAGGCTCAGGAGCGCAAGACCTCCCAGAGCCGTAGCAATACTCAGGGGAAGCAAGCGGTCGATTTTTGTCTGCAGAATGAGAAAAGCAAAGAAGGGGATTATGATTGTGCTGAGTCCGGTGAGGAAGGCAGACCGAGCCGGGGTCACATACACAAGACCCAGAGTTTGAAAGAGGTAGCCTCCAAAGAGGGCACAGCCGAGAATAACCCCCTCTCTGAAGGTCTTTTTCTCCCATCCCTTAAAACGAGAAAAACTCCAGAGAACCAGAAAGGCGATGAGGAACCTCCAAAAGAGGATGGAGAGGGGATGGACCTCGTTGAGGAGGTTTTTCATAGTAACGAAGGTTGCTCCCCATATGGTGTTGACTCCAAGAAGTGCGAGATCAGCGAAAAAGGCTTTTTTCCTCAGCACGTTCCGATTGTACCACACAAGAATCTCTTTTGAACGAGCAGGGAGGTCGTTTCCGTGGGGGAAGATTGGATAATCTTTCGGCAGAAAAGAGATTACACCCTTTTTCGCTTTTTCCTCGATGAGCGTGTCCCTGCCCTCCTTCTTAGGCCTCGTCACATCCCACCGCCCTATCCGGCTCTTTTCTTTCTCCACCATTACCGGGGAAGCAAAGAGAGTATCGTTTTCTCCGCTTCGGAAATAGCGAGACGTGGTTTTTTAGCACTGGCCATTGACATGGAATACCATGGAGAACGCAAAAGAGAAGGGAGAGATATTCTCTCTCCAGATCTTGAAGACGATCGAAGGGCAACCCAAAGAACCGTTGAGGACTGTCTTGTGGCTCTTGATTTTCTGGAACACTTCGGGGAAGTTCAAGAAGAGAGGATGTTCTTGCTTGGAGTGAGCCTGGGGGCACTCCTGGGTTGTGCGGTCTGTGCCCTTTACGGGAGATTTCGAAGTGCCGCCTTTGTGGTGGGAGGAGGGAATATAGAGACACTCTTTCGAGAGAGCATGCTTGATTCAATAGTGGAGATACGCTTTGATCTTGCTAAGAAAGGCCTTCCCATTCCGGAAGCAGTGAGAATCTTCCAGGATCTCGACCCTTTGAACCTTGCGAAGGACCTTAAGAGTATTCCTCTTTACTTTTTCAACGCCACCCAGGACAGTATTGTTCCCCTTGAATGCACTCTTGACCTTTATGAATGCATTCGGTCTCAAAAGAGCATTCTCTGGTTCCACGCCGAGCACGACCTCTTCTACCTCCCTCAGTACCAAGTGCCGAGACTTGTCCTTGAGAGCTTCAGTCATGAATAGAAATTGAAAAACCTGTTCCCACAAGCCCTGACCAGGGCCCTGCAATGCCAGAGTTGGCGTTGCCAGAGAATCTCAAGCACTTGACCCCCTTCTGTTACTTCCCTACAATCGATTTGTACCGAGGGAGGAGGAAAAACTTTGAGGGGAAGCTCGGTCATCCTTTTAGGGGCTTTTGTGTCCCTCATCCTTTTCGCCTTTGGGTGTGGTGAAGAGACGGGGGCTCCTGTTTTCTCACCAACCTCAGCTCCAGGAGAGGTTCCTGCCCCGGAAGGCAATACCTACACCGGGATTGGCATCGATCCCAATAGGGACTCTTACTTCACCACCGGAGGCGAATACTCCAGTGGTGACAACAACCCCATCGCCAGAGGCAACCCCTCCACAGTCGCCCGTACCGCCACCCCCACCCACGCCACCTCTCTGGTCAAAGCATGGTAGCCTTCCTCGAAAGAGGGCAGAGAAAGAGGGAAGGTTACCATGTTGTTTTGGAGACACGTCTCTTCGCCCTTTCTCAGGATAGGTTTTTCGAGGGCGTATCACAATCAATGAGACTGAGCTCAGCTCAATGAACCCGAACCTTAGCTTGTGCGTCTCTTGTTCCTACGCTCCAATCACTCCCTCGGTGTTATGCATCCCCAGTTCTTGATAGGTTCTCAGTCTTCAGCGCTCACCAGGTAGCCCCGGCCAGATGCTGCCCTACTGCCTTCTGGTGGTCTTTTCGTTTCCTCAGTCGGAGATGGAATTATACCGTGTAGCAGAAGGATTGTTTCTCAGCCAGCATAGGAGGTCAGGTTCTTGAGAAGAGGAAATTTTCCTATATCCCCTACTTAAAGAGTAATAACTATGGCCAGGATAAATCCCACCTCGGGTAGAGAATTACAAACTCCACCTTAATCGGGGGAAGAAGCTCCCCGAAGAGGAATGGGATAAGGTGGTAAGTGTGAATGCGAAGAGCCAGTTCTTGGGGATGAAATACGTTCTGCCTACCATGAAGAAGGCTGGGAAGGATTCAATGGTCAACATTTCCTCCGTAGCTGGTACAGTAGCTTTTGATTCTGCCTTGGCGGCCTACAGTGTTTCAAAGGGGCTTCGAGGCTACTGACAAAGGTAGCTGCTATGGAGCTTGCAAAGTACAACATTAGGGTTAACTCTATTTGTCCGGGAGTAGTAAAAACCCGATGACTGAGAATTTCTTGAAAGACGAGAAGAACCTCAAGAGTGTGTTGGAATCTACCGCCTTAGGCAGGCCAGCCGAACCAGAGGAAATAGCTCTTGGAGCTTTATTCTTGGCTTCGGATGAGTCATCCTTTGTGACGGGAATAGACCTGGTCATTGATGGAGGTATACGGCAATCTGAATAAAAGGGATGTGAAGGAGGTGAGCATATGCTCCCGCATTGTGACACGATGGATGGCCCTGTGGTCTTGGCTGCAAAGAAGTCCTTAGAAACAGGAAACGTCAACCTGATACTTCCCTGGGTGCCGAAAAGAGTTGAAGGCGAATTAAGGAAAGCCTTTGAGAAAACCCTCCAGGTAAGGAAATTGAGCGATGAAGCACAAGAACTTGCAGACTACTGGTTCTTCGAGACTGCCGTTCGTTTACACAGGGAGGGAGAGGGAGCACCATATACTGGGCTAAAGCCTGCTGGTCTCGATTGGGGACCCGTAGTTCCCAAGGCGCATGAGGCCATAGAAAAAGGAGATACAGGGAAAGTTGTTGCATTCCTCTTACATACCGTCAGAGAGGTCCTGCAGGAAAAGTTTCGACGCGCTATGGAAAAGAAGAGTTACGATGAAAGCGGCGTGGATGCCGCAAGAGAATATATACAGGCAATGCTCGATTTCATTCTCTTTTCTCACCACCTGTATGTTTTTGTGACGGATAAGGGAAATCATGGCAGAGGCGAAGCCGAACACCAACATTAGCTCTTCTTTGGGGATTCGTTTCAGTTTAGGTGGTGGGTTTGAAAGTAAAGAGTGTTATTGCACGGATACGGGGTTGAGCGATGGGCTGGCAGAATACCGTCGAAGTTTTACAGGATACCTATTGGGTTTGGGTTAAGGACTGGGATCGAAGGAGCTTTGACGCCCTAATCACGCTTCCCAAGGGGACAACCTATAATGCCTATCTCGTGGTTGGTACGGAAAAAGGCTTTGGTAGACACTGTGAACCCAGGGTTTGAAGAGGAGCTCGAGGAAAAATTCAGAGGGTTGTCGATCCTTCGGAGATCGATTACATCGTGATGAGCCATGCCGAGCCGGATCATGCGGGTGCCATACCGTACTTGATGAAAATAAACAGTAGAGCAAGGCTTGTGACTTCAGACAAAGGGGCAGGAATGGCTCAGACGTTCTACAGGGTATCAGAAAATCGGATAGTCGTGGTGAAGGATAGGGAAAGTGTAAGCCTGGATGATAAAACGCTGCAGTTTATTGCTACCCCCATGCTCCACTGGCCTGAGACTATGTTCACGTATGTTCCTGGACGGAGGGTGCTCTTTTCGTGCGACTTCTTCGGTACTCATGTGGCTTGGGGACTATATGATAATGATAACGAGGTAGAGGATGTGGTTGTCCATGCAAAGCGGTACTTCGGCGAAATAATGATGCTCTTCAGGACTGTGGGGCAAAGGACTATTGAGAAAGTGGATGGTTTGGCCATTGATGTGATTGCTCCAAGCCACGGACTGATATACAGGAACCCAGAACGTATTTTGGAAGCAAAGCATACCGCGGGTGGGTGGAAGGAAGGACGAAAAAGAAGACCATTGTCATTGGTGCCCCCGCAGTGCTTGGGGGCATACATCCACAGGCAGCATACGTCGCCTATCTCGTAAAGACCCTGAAACCGCCACTGAAATTTGCCTTGGCAGTGAATTCTTACGGCTGGAGTGGTGGTGCGATACGGACATTTACAGGAAATCTTAGCCCAAAGTCACGTCGAGTTCGTTGGAGCGCTGGAAATAGCCGGCTCACCCGGTGAGAAGAATATTGCTGAAGTCGTCAGACTAAGTGAAATCTTAGCCCGTAGAATTTTAGGGGGATAGCGATGGAAGAGGGGAGGAAGAGAATCTTGCGTGAAATCCCTGCTCAACTCTGTTCCGGTGCCTCACCCCAAGAGGTTAAGAAGAGGTTCCAGCGCTGGCTTGTGGGCATCGCTCCCGAGGAAATCGCAAGGGTAGAACAGGAACTCATTGAGGGAGGGAATCCCGAGGGAGGAAATCCAGTGCCTCTGCGATGTCCACCCTATGGTTTTTAAGGAGCAGCTTGAGAGACAAGAACGGCCTTCGGAGCCACCCATCCCGATTCGGATCCTCGTGGAGGAACATGAAATGCTTCTGCAGATTTCTACAAAACTCCTCCAGATTACTGATCTCCTGAGAGGTGCGGGGGACTTCGATTCGGCGGACAATACTGTGGCAGAGCTTTGACAAATGGTTGGAGAACTTCTGGATGCAGAGAAACACCATGTACGTGAGGAAAACGTCCTCTTTCCACTTTTGGAAAAGCACGGAGTGATTGAGCTCCCAGCGATAGTGTGGATGGAACACGATAAGATCAGAGAAAAGAAGGGAGAACTCTGGGAAATTGTGAAGAAGCGGACCACTTTGGGCTTCCAAAACTTTAAGGAACAATTCGCCAAGGTTGCACGATCGCTCAACGATTTCCTCTCAAGCCACATATTCAAGGAGAACAACATTCTTTTCCCCACCGCCCTACGAGTAGTAGCCGAGAAGGAGTGGTTGGAGGCCAGGGAGGATTTCGACGAGATCGGGTACTGTCGCTTCACCCCACTGCATTTTGCCGCAGGGACTGTGGCGGTGGAGAAAAGAGCAATTACGCCCCCCTCTGGAGGGGATTTGGAGTTTGAGATTGGAACCCTCTCCAAAGAAGAAGTCGAGGCCATAATAGACACCCTCCCGATAGATGTATATAATCTTTGTGGATTCCAATGATACCGTTAAGTACTTCAACAAGGCCGGAAAGCAGATCTTCGTAAGGACCAAGGCAGTTATCGGGAGAAAGGTACAGCAGTGCCATCCCCAAAAGAGTGTCCACATAGTGAATAGAATCCTTGAGGCATTCAAGAAAGGGAGGAAAGGATGTGGCAGGGTTATGGATTAACCTTGAGGACAAGCTTATCTACGTAAGGTACTATGCGGTGAGGAGGAAGAATAAGAAGTACCTTGGAACGTTAGAGGTGACACAGGATACAATGGAGGTACAGAAGATTCAAGGGGAAAAATGACTCTTTGACTGGAAGGACTAAAAAGTAGTCTCAATGGCTTGAGGTGTATACCATGGCAAGACGGGATATACGGCGGATAGTGCGGGAATATTACGGGAAGATCGCCAGAGGCCAAGGGTGTTGCTGTGGTTGTAGCTGCAGTCCGCAAAGCCCTCAGGAAGTGGCAAGGAGTATCGGCTACTCTGATGAGGAGGTGCATCCTCTCCCAGACGCCAACCTGGGGCTTGGTTGTGGCAACCCGACTGCGCTGGGAGAAATCAAAGAAGGGGAGACCGTTTTGGACTTAGGTTCTGGTGTGGGGTTAGATTGCTTTCTGGCAGCCCAAAAGGTCGGGAAAAGTGGTGAGGTCATCGGCGTTGACATTACCGAGGAAATGGTGCATAAGGCTCGGGAAAACGCAAAAAAGTATGGTTACACCAATGTGGAATTTCGTCTTGGGGATATAGAACAGCTGCCCCTTGAGGACGACTCTTGTGATGTTGTTCTCAGTAACTGTGTTATCAATCTCGTACCGGATAAGGTGAAGGCGTTCCAAGAAATCCATCGAGTGCTCAAAAAAGGTGGAAGGATGTACATCTCCGACATTGTTCTACTCCAAGAACTCAAAGAGACCGAAAGAAATGATGAGCGACTCATCGCCAGTTGTGTGGGTGGTGCGTTACTCAAGGACGAGTACCTAAAGATCATCGAGGACCTCGGCTTTACAATCACCTTTGTGGAGGAAGATCGGGAAATAGGTGAAAGACAGTACGGGGGATTGCCGGTAGTGGGTTTGCAGATCGCAGCAGTCAAGAAATGACTATTCCCTGTGGGAAAGACGTGAAAAGCGAGTAACCACTGTAGCTTGTTGAGTGCCTTCTGGACTTCCCTGAAAAAGTGGAGGCACTGTCAGGCTAATC
>FMJZ01009911.1_pt1 | contig 50937 bp, 50 predicted proteins | sample 1987881 | NCBI WGS metagenome assembly FMJZ01 (sample SAMEA4378227, study PRJEB15110) | soil metagenome | biome: soil; feature: Field; material: Soil | place: India | collected 2015-03-11 | depth 0 m
GGTTATTGATAATCTGAAGCCGTTCTGGAGTTGCTTTCGGTAAAGTTCAGGATATCGGGGAACTACAGTAAATTTCTTTCAAAGGATAGTCTATGAATTTCAAACCATTGGCTCTTTATTTTGTGATTGGTGAAATTATTGTAGCTACTGTGACCTACTTCGATAGCCGCAGAAAAGGATTGCTTGCTACCTCTGCAGCTTTCTTCCCTATCGTCACTGTGGTGACGTTAGTGGGTATATACCTGACTGGGGGAGCCAGTGCCACAGTTCCCTATTTCCGCGGGATGTTATTGCTGTTTCCAGCATGGGCACTGTATGTCTTGGCTATGATGTTTATGTTACCCAGGTGGGTGGCTTGTACCATCAATACTTGCAATACTTGCCGGTGTCTTTCTATACATAACCGCAGCTCGGCTGACCATTAGGCAGGTCGGATAGCGTAATTGTCGAAAGGAGACAAAAGATGGAGTGGAAAAATTATGCTGAAGAGATTAAAGCTGTTCTTGGGTTGTCGGGCAGTCCGGTGGCTATCACTTATTCAATGGAACCCCCTGCAGTAGCGGCTGCTGGGAGATACCGAGTGTGTGAGGCTTTTTTGAAGGCGCGGGACGGGGAAACCATCGACCTGACGGTAAAAAGTTCCTCTTGTAGGGGAGGCTCTTGGCATCTCGGCTTGGCGGAGAGACCGAAAGACGAGGGCGATAAGGCATTAAAGGAGTTTCTGGTGAAAGGGGAAAAGCTATTTTGTTCAGTAGCGGTTTTCCATCGGGCACAGTATTTGTGCTCTGCGCCGCCGCTGGGACTTGCTGAGCATGTGGTCCTTTCTCCGATGAGAAAAGCCGAGTTTGAGCCAGACGTCGTGCTTTTTATCTGTAGTCCTTTGCAAGCATGCCGACTGGTCACCTTGGATACATATGCTACGGGCATACCGCCGAAGCTGGAAATGTGTGGTTCGACCTGCCACCAGGCTGTGGCTTACCCGGTAGTCACCGGTGAACTCAATGTAAGTCTTATGGACTATACCAGTCGACGGCTGCAAGGGTACAAGGCTGAAGACCTTCTGGTGTCAATCCCTTATCACCGTTTCCTTGGTATGATGCGGAACCTCGACCGGTGCACTGCGGGGCGTGCCAAGTTTGAGGTGCCGGAGTCGTTACGCAGGCTCAGCGGAGGCGGGCAATTCCGGGAAATTTAGCGCCTTGCGCCAGCGATTTTGTTATCGAGCTTGCAATAATAGCCAACTACGGATTTTTTCACACTAGGTTTCGCTGGCGGTATTGGAGTGCTTCAGCAAGATGGATAGTCCTTATGGTCTCTGCGGCTTCTAGGTCGGCAATGGTACGGGCTAGTTTAAGTACGCGGTGAAAGGCGCGGGCGGTAAGATGGAATTGCTTCATAGCTGCCCTCAGAAGGCCTTGTGCTTCCTTTTCCAGGTGACAGAATTCCTTGACCTCAACGGGTGTCATCTCAGCATTACAACTCAACCTTGTGGCTTGGAACCTCTCTAGCTGGATTTTTCTGGCGGCTTCTACCCTGCTGCGTACATGTTCTGATGTGTCACAAATGGTGTCATCTGTGAGTTTCTCGTACTCAAGGCGAGGTACCTCAATGAAGATGTCTATGCGGTCAAGGAGAGGCCCGCTAATCCGCTTTTGATAGCGCGAGATCTCTGCTGGAGAGCACCTACACTCTTTGATAGGATCACCGTAGTAGCCACAGGGGCAGGGATTCATGGCGGCTACCAACATGAAATTGGCAGGAAAGGTGATGCTTCCCTGGGCACGGCTTATGGTAACAACTTTGTCCTCGAGTGGTTGACGTAGTGATTCCAAGGCGGTATGGCTGAATTCTGGAAACTCATCTAGAAATAGCACTCCTCGGTGACTCAGGCTTATTTCTCCAGGACGAGGCCAGTGTCCACCTCCCACAAGGCCGGCGTGTGAGATCGTATAGTGTGGTGCACGGAAAGGGCGATGGGTTATCAATGGGGTGTGGGGGAAAAGGAGTCCGCTCACACTGTATATCTTGGTCACCTCCAGCGCTTCTGAGAATGTCATAGTGGGCATAATCGACGGCAGCGAGCGTGCCAGCATGGTCTTTCCGCTTCCTGGAGGTCCAGACATCAGCACGTTGTGCCCACCAGCAGCGGCTATCTCTAGAGCACGCTTGGCGTGTTCCTGGCCTTTTATGTGGCTTAAGTCGACCGAAGCATGTACCTTATCTGTGTTTTGCCAAGACTTATCCGATTTGTACTCTAGAATCGTTGTCTCGCCGCGGAAATGACTGACTAGCTGTGCCAGTGAAACGACTGGAAGAATTTTTATACCGTCTATCAGCGAAGCCTCTCTGGCGTCATCAGCGGGCACGAAAACTTGGGGCAGTCTGCTGTCGCGTGCTAGGGAGACCATCGGTAGAATGCCTTGGGTATGTCGCAGGGCACCGTCAAGGGAAAGTTCGCCAAGGAACATAGTCTGCGAGATATCAGCGTTGATTTGCCCGGAGCTAAGCAAAATGCCGATGGCGATGGGCAGGTCATATGCAGGTCCGGCTTTTTTGAGGTCGGCGGGAGCTAGGTTTATGGTGATCCTCCGTGCAGGGAAATTGCATCCGGAATTGCGGATGGCAGCGCGAACCCTTTCTCTTGCCTCCTGTACGGCGGTATCTGGCAGCCCGACTATTACGGTTGCTGGTAGCCCGCTAGCTATGTCGACTTCGACTTCAACTATCTGGGCATCCAGACCCACTATTGCTGCAGTCTTTACTCGGGCTAACAACCCTTTCCGGCTCCTTTTTCAGAAGCAGTCTTGGCTTATTGCTCGTTGCCCTGTTTATGTGTTATGGCGCTCTTATAGAGTTTGTTTAGCGCCTGTATACGCGGTCCAGTGCCTCCTTCAAGCCAGGGACAGTATGGTACCGTTTCACCTCGCCGGGTTTGACCCACCTCATTTCTGTATGTTCCCAGTCGATTTTGATCTTGTCTGGGTCCTTGACGTGGAACAGAAACGGATGCACGACCCATTTTCTATTCAGGTTCCTGTCGATGACCTCTATTGGTTCTCCTTTACGGACGAGTTTCACGTCGTTCTTGTAGAGCTCCGTCTCCTCTCTTATCTCGGCGTAGGCTTGGTCGACGTCGTTCGTTTCGATGTAACCACTGACTCCAGCCCAACTTCGGCGGTACGTGCTCACTCTGGCGCTTCGTCTGAGCAACAGGATTTTGCCTTCATGCTCAAGAAAGCAGGTAACAACATGTTTCTCCTCGAGGGGACCCATGGTCGCCTTTTCCAGACAGGTTTCTAGGTATTCCTTTAGCAGTCCCAAGGCAGTTTCAGTGGCTTTCTGTTTGTTCGTCTCTCTATCGCCGTGGAAACGGTGTTCCCTGACCCACTCGGCGTCGGCGGCTGAAAGTCCTATGTAAAAGAGCCCCACAGGTTTTCCCTCCGTGGCGCCTGTAGGTCCGGCAATGCCTGTGTCCGATATACAAATGTCTACTTTTAGAAGTTTTCTGCCACCTTTTGCCATCTCCCGGGCAGCCTCGGAACTTACGGCACCCCTTTTTGCCAGTGTCTGTTTTCTCACACCAACGACTCTAGCCTTTATTTCGTTGCTGTAAGCGACTATGGAGCCTTTGTAATAATCGGAACTACCCGGTACATTGGTTATTTTGTCACCGATCCTCCCGCCGCTGGCTGATTCGACTGTGCCTATAGTCAGCAATTTGCCGGTTTTGTCATGGTATTCCCGGATGCGTCTGGCAATCTCATTCGGTAGCTCAGTCATAGCCTCGTCTTTCTGCGAGATTTTAGCAAAATATAGCCAAAAGGGCTAGGTAAGGAACTGGTATAATTATGGTCGTGCAGGACTCGGACGATTCCATAATTTTCTTGGGCACTGCTGGTGCCCGGTTTGTGGTAATTAGGCAGCTGCTGGCATCGGGGGGTGCTTGGCTGAAGTTTGGCGATGTGGAACTGCTTCTAGATCCAGGACCTGGCTGTCTGGTACACAGCGCGAAGAAGAAACTGGATGCCACACATTTAAAGGGAATTATCCTGTCGCACAAACACATCGACCACTCCGGTGATGTTAATATTATGCTTGAGGCAATGACCGAGGGTGGGTTCGAGCGTCGAGGAGTGCTGTTTGCCCCCGCTGATGCTTTTGATAATGGTGCTGTTGTCTTCCCCTATGCGCTTGATTACCCTGAGAAGGTTGAGGTTCTCAGAGAAGGCGGTCAGTATACAGTCGGGGATGTTTTTTTCCAAACACCGGTCAGACACAGACACCCTGTGGAGACCTATGGGTTTATCTTTCGTACTCCCAGACATACTGTGGCATGGATAACTGATACTAAATATTTTGACGGCTTAGCCGATTACTATCGTGGAGAGCTGCTGGTGATAAATGTGGTTATGCTCGAGCCCAGGGACGGCGTTGACCACCTCGCTATTTCTGAAGCTAGAAGGATTATACAGGAAGCAAAACCCAGGGTTGCTATACTGACCCACTTTGGCATGTCTATCTGGAGGTCAAAACCTTGGGAGATTGCCCAGAAGCTGGCTCAGGATACTGGGATCAAAGTTATTGCCGCTCGTGATGGCATGAGGTTTGGCCTATCAGAGCTTTGATGTGGGAGAGGATGCCCATAGAGTAAAAGCTTTTAGCGTGGTCGCGGCGAACCCTTTCTGATTCGTGGTAATATCAGCATGATGCAGAAGACCAGAGCTAAAAGCAGCAGTGCAAAAACTATTGCTACGAGCAACATTTCGACCGCAAACAGGGGCATTCTCAATACAGAGGAAAAGCGGGAAGGCTTTCCTCTTTGTATGGCAGCATGTCTTTCGCTAACCCATTTCAGGGAATGGGTCAGGAAGCGTCCACGAGGGGTGAGTTTTCCGATTGTCTCCCTTTGGTTCTTCACGATATGATTATATTTGCGATAGCTGGTAAATTCTAACGGGGTGGATATGCCAGCATATTTTATCGGCACCAGCGGCTGGCACTATGAACACTGGCGGGGTTATTTCTATCCCGCTGATCTTGCCAAGGCGAGGTGGCTGGAGTTCTACGCAAATTACTTCAATACCGTGGAGCTTAACAACAGCTTTTACCGGTTGCCATCTGAGCAGGCTTTCACCGGCTGGTACAGGTCGTCGCCTCCGGAGTTTGTGCTTGCGGTGAAGGTGAGCCGTTTTATTACTCATATTAAGAGACTGCGAGAAGCCGAAGAACCGCTGCAAAATTTCCTGGCTAGAGCCGGTTTTCTAAAGGAGAAGCTGGGGCCTCTTCTGTACCAGCTACCGCCCGGTATGAGATGGAATGAGCGGAACGAGCATGTTCTGAAGGCTTTTCTACAGACTTTGCCCCAGGGTTATCGGCATGTATTTGAGTTCCGGGATGAGTCGTGGCTCAGTGGCGAGGTTTTCAGTCTTCTGGAGCGGTATAATGCTGCGCTGTGTGTGTTTGATATGCCTGGATTCACCTGCCCAGTGAGGGCTACAGCGGACTTTGCTTATTTTCGCTTTCATGGCAGCATAGGGTTGTACTGGAGTTGCTACAGTGATGAAGAGCTCCAGACTTGGGCGACGAAGATTCGCGAGATAGGCAGGGACTTGAAAGCTGTGTATATCTATTTTAACAACGATGCCGAAGCCTATGCGGTGCGCAATGCACATACCCTGGCGCAGTTTCTGAATTCGTGAGGTGGTCTTTTGACAGTCTGGTAGTACTGCAAAAGGGTTTTGCGCATACGACGAGACGAAGGTGGTTGATTTCAGAGCACTAAAATGCTAGACTTCATAGGTCAAGTTTAGAGGCTGATGCCAGTGGATAGCAAAAAGTTTCATGACAGGAGTGAATGCTGAGCTATGCGGGTGAAACTAAGAACTGACCAACTCAACCTTTTAGCTAAGCAGTTGCGCTTTGAAGTGGTACTGCAGCAGCCCCGCGATGTAAGGGGTATGCTGGAAGTACTGGGCAAAGAGATGCCATGGGATGACTCCGGCTTGGGTAAGTTTGATAACTCTCCGAGAAAGCCGGCAAGGTTGACCTTTTCAGTGGAGGTGACTAGGGACGGTTTCATCTGTGATATACATCCGGCCTTAGCACAGTATATCCACACCCTTCTTTCCGCAGAAGGGTCCAAAGAGCAGACTGCTCAATAGCATTTTCTTTAGATCTGGCTCTCTCCGCGATTCGGTTTACTTTCTTCTGTTGGGTGCTGCTTGCTATAATGTTTATCGCGGGCCGTTAGCTCAGTCGGTAGAGCACCTGACTTTTAATCAGGGTGTCGCAGGTTCGATTCCTGCACGGCCTACCAATTAGTTAATATTATTACCTTTCTTTAGCTTCGATTTCCGCCAAGAAGGCCGACTTTCCCAATTTTTACTCGTAAGAAGGGTAATGTTATTGCATTAAATGGCGCGACACAGAACAAAGTCACCCATTTTGCTGTCGGCTATGCTTTTAGCGATATGTTTACAGCACATTCTTTTTCTGATATATTACAATTAGCTAAGGCGATGAAGCTCGCCTGGGGATAATCCCCGAAAAGCCCGTTGGTGGGATGATAGCCTCTACTGGCATGACTAGTAGAGGTTTTTTGTTGGCCAGCTATATTTTGTGAACATATGGTAACGTAATTTATGCAGCAGAAACATTTGGTGAAAGAGAGTGAGGCTTCTTATAGGCTGGACGATTCCTTTCGCCAGAGAATAGTCGCCTACATAGAAAAGTGTCAACTGGAAGACGGGGGGTATTTCTTTGCGCGTATCCAACCTTCCAGCGGTACGGATACTTACTTCGCTGTAAAGAGCCTTGCCCTCTTGGGTGTGAAACCCCACAACCCTGAGGCTGTGGTTAACTTTTTCCTAAGGCAAATAAAACAAGGTACTCTTAACGGTATCACAGGCATCTTCAATGCAGTCGAGGTCGTGAAAGAACTTGGGGAAATAACCGATGACATCAGGGAATACGCTCAGGATCACATAGCAGTACACCGGAACAAGGCAGGAGGCTTTGGTGCCACGGAAAATATTTACGTTGAAGTACCTTCGGAGTTGGAGGAGACTTACCGTGCTGTAAGTATACTGAAGTCAATCGGCGCTAAATTTGATGAGCAGGCGATTGCTAGCTTCGTTTCCAGCTTTTTGAACCACAATGGAGGGTATGGTGAGAGCGGGCATTCAACTCTGGCGTCAACGTTCTATGCCACAGAAATCCATAAGTTGCTGGCAACAGATATTAAGAATTTGGAAGGTACTAGGGCTTACCTTAAACGGAGAGAATATCATTGGCTGGTGCACTTCATTGAGGACCTGTTCTGGCTGGTCGGGGGTCTTACCAACCTGGGTGAGAAGCCCAATTCCCCGGGCAGGATTACTGAGTTTGTCCTAGAATGTCAGAGGCAAAATGGTGGTTTTGCCAGAGCTGGCATTATGGGCATCCCTACCCTGGAATATACCTTTTACGCAGTTTCTATCTTAAGGTGGATTGGAATTTTGTAAGGAGACCTCTATGAGCGATAAAAAACAGGAGATGGCAGGAAAGACTACGTGCATAACAGGAGCCTGTCAGGAAGACAATGCTCAGGAACTTCTTGTTGTTCTTCGACATACTCAGAAGCTACTTGGTGAGTTAGGCGAGGAGTTTGCGCCCGAGCAAAACCGCATCCATGGGTTAGAAAGCCGGCTTACGTCGGCTCGCTTTAATCTGGCGGTGCTTGGCCAGTTTAAACGAGGTAAGAGCACTCCGCTAAACGCCCTTCTGGGAGAAGACTTGCTCCCGGCAGCGGTGATCCCGCCTACCTCAAGTCCCCATATTTCTGTCATTTGGTTCCAAACGCATTATTAAGGTCATTTTTCTGGATGGTCATATCGAAGAATGTGATTCAGAAAATGTGCAGGAATTAAACGCATTTCTAACCAAATACGTAACCGAAGAAGGCAACCCTAAGAATTATCTGGGCGTGTCGCGTGTTGAAGTTGCCCATCCTTCTCAATTGCTGCAAAACGGGGTCGTGCTTATTGATACTCCGGGCATCGGCTCCACCTCCCAACACAATACCGGGGTTACACTCAACTTCTTACCCCAATGTGACGGGGCTTTGTTTGTAGTCTCGGCAGACCCGCCCATAATTCAGGCAGAAATAGAATTCCTGGAAGCAATTCGTGACAGAGCAGCCCGGGTCTTTTTCATCATGAACAAGGCAGACTATCTCAATGAGGGCGAACGCCGAGCAGCCATTGAATTTTTCCAAACAGTTCTTAGAGAGCAGTTACAATTTCATGGCCATGAGACAATTTTTACAATCTCGGCACGCCAAGGCTTAGAGGCGAGGCTGAAGGGAATAACCGCTTGTGGGCAAGTAGCGGGATGTCTGATATAGAGAACTATCTGGTCAAGTTTCTAGCTGAGGGAAGATACAAGTCCTTAAACAGGCTATATATGGATATCTTGGCAGACGCCCTGTTGCATCTGCACCTGAAAAGGCGTTCGCTCACACTTCCCATGGAAGATTTGGAGCGCTGCCTGGTGGTATTCAATCAAAAATTGGAGGAGGTCGAGCACCAGCACCAATTGGCTCAAGATGTACTTAAGGGTGACAAGGAACGCTCGATAGAAACGCTGGATCAAGAGTGCACAAAGATAATTCGAGAGGCCAAATCCAGATTATCTCCAATCATTGAAGACAATCTGGCAATCGCGTGTGGTATTCAGATCTATGGATGAGACGGCACGAAACCAATTAGCTGAGGCAATTCCAGGCTTGTTTGAAGGAAGCCTAGCTAGAGCTAGGCAGTTGCTTGATAATTACACTAAGGAAATGCTCAGTAACCATCAGGAAAAGGCTAAGGCTCTGGCTGACATTATACGGAGGACGGCAGCAGATCTCTTCGATATACCTTTTGCACTTAGTGTAAGCTCAGAAACACTGGAGATACGCCATGAGCCATACTGGGTGACCGAGAACTGGAGTGTTGCCATGAGTCCTATCCCAAGAGGTATATTTGAGTGGCTGCTTCCTCCCCGCGTGGCTCTGCGCCGAATCAAGAAGTGGCTGCAGCAGGACATAGAAGCCATAGTGTTGCGTAACGTCAGCAACCTGCAGTGGGAAACAAAACAAAACATCAAAGATACCTTTTATCGATTTTCTCTTGGTCTCGACAAAGAACTAAAAGAGCTGGCCAGTGCTACCCGCGGTGCCATTGAAGAAGCTCAAACTCGGCGGATACAGAAAGCTGATAGCATAAATGAGGAACTCGAGAAGCTCAATGCATTTGAGGTCAAGCTTCAAGAAATTCAAAAGGTGCTTGATCGGCAATGATATTCACTTTTTTGGTAATAATGGGATTTGCGTTCGGCTTAGTTGCCTCGCTGATGGCTTTCTTGATTACTTATGGCGAATACTCTCGCCACTTTATGGCTAAAAAGAAAGTTTTGAAAATTTCAATTGAGACTGCTTCCATCATATTTGCAGTCTTTCTTGCAATCGCCTTTGTTGCTGGCTTTATTCTATCGAGGAGTTGACCTAATGAGCACAACCCCACAAAATCGGGCGTTATGTTCGATAACAGATAAGGAGTTGTTGCAGAGCCAGGATAGGGTCTTTTTTCTCGAATAAGAGTCCGGTATTCTTCCAATGTGATCTGCTGTTTGTTCCTAGTGTTGGTCTCTCCTATAGATCCTGGCTCGAGTGCCGGCGTAACTGGACTGGTATATCCTTTTATTTGCCTCATCATGCCGTTCGGCTATTTATTCTGTGTGCTTATATGATACAATCTAACCAGACGTGTTGAGGAATCGTCCAGATTTGGAGTTGTCTATTTTGGGTGGTGGCTGAAAGTACGGCATAAATCTAGGCAAAAAGTACGATGTATTTGCGCTGTGAGTTTGAGGATACTAAATTTAAAGGTGTGTTGTGTATACGGGCTGCGAGTGCGGCGTGGGTTTAAGTTGACTATTGTCTACCGAAAATCGACAAGGGGGTGACTGTGCAGAAGACGGATACCGTTAATACAATGGTCAAGCCAGAGGAGGCTATCAACCCTGAGACACGGCAGCAGATACTCAGAGTCATCGAGGAGAATTCCGGTAAGGCTGGTGCTATTATACGGGTGCTGCAGCAGGTGCAGGGTATTGTGGGATATTTGCCACCAGCAATGCTGCGGGTCATTGCCAGTCAGATGAAAATCCCACTTAGTGAGGTTTACGGTATAGTCAGCTTTTATCATTTCTTCTCCCTCGTTCCCAAGGGCAAATATGTCATTCAAGTCTGTCTCGGTACAAGCTGTTATGTTAAGGGAGCTGAGAGGATTCTTAAATCCTTAAGAAAAGATTTCGGCTTGGAGCTGCAAGGGATCACTGCCGACGGCAAGTTCTCGCTGAGTACTGTAAGGTGCCTTGGTGCATGCGGATTGGCTCCTGTGATAACGGTCGGTCAGGATATTCACCGGAAGGTGAAGCCAAGTCAACTTAAAGAAATATTGAGTTCATACGAATAATCGAAGGGGAAGCCAAATGATCAAAGTGGCATCGATTAGTGACCTGAAAACTATAAAAAGTATGGTTTTACCCACTTTTGAAGTGCGCATGGATAGGGATTCATCTAAGATTCTCAGTGCGCCTGAAATTCAGGTTAGGCTTTGCCGCGCCAGCGGGTGCTCAGCATCAGGGGCTGGGCGTGTAGCGCAGGCATTTGAAGCTGCAATAAAAGAGAATGGGATCGAGGGGAGGGTAAAACTCGTAACCACTGGTTGTCACGGGCTATGTGAGATGGGGCCGATAGTCATAATTAACCCTGGTGACATATTGTATACCAAGGTGGAACCTGAGGATGTGGTAGAGATTGTAAAAGAGCATTTCCTCAAAGGGCAGGTGGTGGAGCGGCTTGTATACCATGACCCTGTTACTGGCAAAACTATTCCTGCTTATCCCGATATCAAGTTTTATGCGGCTCAAGAGAGACGAGTGCTTCACAATAACGGTTTTATCGATCCTTGGTCTATCGAAGAATATATTGCTAGAGATGGCTACTTTGCGCTAGCAAAGGTTTTGACTCAAATGAGTCCTGAAGATGTTATAGAGGAGATTAGACGAGCTGGTTTGAGAGGACGTGGTGGTGCTGGTTTCCCCACGGCGACAAAGTGGAGATTTGTCCGTAACGCGCCCGGAGATGAGAAGTTCGTGGTGTGCAATGGCGATGAGGGCGATCCAGGTGCCTATATGAATCGCTCGGTTCTGGAAGGCAACCCTCACTCAGTCGTTGAGGGTATGGTGATTGGTGCTTATGCTATAGGCAACGTGCGCCAGGGCTATGCCTATGTAAGGGCGGAGTATCCTCTAGCGATTGAAACACTGAGTCATGCCATAGAGCAAGCTCGTCAGTATGGTCTTTTAGGTAAGAACATCCTCGGCACTGGCTTCGAGTTTGACATAGACATTTTCCCTGGAGCCGGTGCTTTTGTCTGTGGTGAGGAGACTGCACTGTTAATATCTATTGAAGGAAAGCGTGGCAATCCGAGACAGCGCCCGCCATTTCCGGCTAACAAAGGGCTATTTGGTAAGCCTACTACTATCAATAATGTAGAGACATGGTCAAATGTGCCGTCAATCATATTGAACGGAGCAGACTGGTTTACCAGTGTGGGCACAGAACGCAGCAAAGGAACCAAGACTTTCAGCCTGGTAGGTAAGATCAACAACACGGGACTGGTCGAAGTGCCTCTGGGAACCAGTTTAGCGAAGATCGTTTTCGATATTGGTGGTGGTGTGCCCGAGGGCAGAAGATTTAAAGCGGTGCAAATAGGTGGTCCCTCTGGGGGTGTGATCCCCACACAGCACATTAACACACCTGTTGACTACGAGGCGGTAACTTCGTTGGGTGCAATAATGGGATCTGGTGGCTTGGTGGTGATGGACGAGGACAGCTGCATGGTCGACGTTGCTAAGTTTTTCCTCCAGTTTACCAGGGACGAATCATGTGGCAAGTGTACCCCGTGTCGTGCCGGCGTCCCCAAAATGCTGGAGCTATTGACCAAGATAACCAACGGTGAGGGCACGACAGACGACTTAGCAATTATTCAAGAGCTTGCAGAGATGATAAGTTCAGCCTCTCTGTGTGGCCTAGGTCAGACAGCTCCTAATCCCGTGCTCACCACAATACGACATTTCCGTGAGGAATATGAAGCCCACATTATGGACAAGAGGTGTCCAGCAGCAGTCTGTCAGGCGCTGTTTCCATCGCCCTGTCAGCACACCTGCCCGGTGGGTATTAATATACCAAAGTATATTGCTCATATAGCTGCCGGGGAGTACCTGGAGGCGGTGGAGACCATTAGAGAACGGAACCCGTTTCCAGCAATATGCGGGAGGATATGCCACCATCCCTGTGAGTACAAGTGCCGGCGCAAGGACATAGACTCATCCATGGCAATCAGGGCACTTAAGCGGTTTGCAGCCGACTGGTATTTTGACAATCTGGATAAGGTTTCACCGCCCCAGCCCTTCTCCAGAACGAAGCCGCAGAAAGTGGCTATAGTTGGAGCTGGTCCGACAGGTCTCAGCTGTGCCTATTTTCTAGCGCAGATGGGATACGGGGTAACGGTCTTTGAGGCGCTGCCCGTGGGTGGTGGTATGCTAGCGGTGGCTATACCCGAGTTCCGTTTGCCGCGCAAGGTCATCGAGCAAGAGATCGACTACATAGCCAAACGGGGAGTGGAAATAAGGTATAGCACGCCGATAAACGAGAACTTCAGAGTCAGACACCTTTTGCAGAGCGGTTATGAAGCTGTGTTTATCGCTGCCGGGGCACAAAAAAGTCAGCGAATGGGAATCCCGGGTGAAATCGAGGGGTTGAGCGGCCTATATTACGGTCTGACATTCCTCCGCGATGTCAAGATTGGGCGGCAAACGAAGATTGAGAGGAGGGTAGCGGTTATCGGTGGTGGAAATGTCGCTATAGACTCAGCGCGTGCCGCTCTCAGACTGGGAGCAGAGGAGGTTAATATCTACTACCGTCGCACACGAGAAGAGATGCCGGTGTCTGAGGTGGAGTATGAAGGGGCAATTGCTGAGGGGGTTAAGGTCAATTTCCTTGTGAACCCGGTAAGGATACTGAGTGAAAACTGGAAGGTGACCGGTCTACAGTGTGTCCGTATGCAGCTTGGCGATGTCGATGCCAGCGGGCGCCGCAGGCCGGTTCCCATCCCGGGTTCTGAATTCGTGGTTGAGGCGGACGCTGTTATTGCTGCTGTGGGACAGGCGCCAGACCTTTCCTTCTTACCGCCAGACAGTCGGCTGGAGCGGACAGAATGGGACAGGCTTCGTGTTGACCCTAATACTCTGGCTACCAATATTTCCGGCATTTTTGCTGGCGGTGACTTTGTCAGGGGTCCGGATATGGTGATTTATGCCATCGCCGATGGCAGGAGGGCTGCCATAGCAATAGATAAGTATTTCAGAGGGGATACATCAAGAGTAGAACTACATGAACTTAAACCCAAAGCCCAGCTTGCTGAAGAGCTGCCCATCGATGTAGCGAAGGAGATATGGAAAGAGCAGCCCCGTTCTGAGGCACCAACGCTTCCTGTGGAAAAGAGGCGACGGAGCTTTGAGGAAATCGAGCTCCCGCTTACTGAGGAAGAAGCCCGACGGGAAGCCGGAAGGTGTCTGAGATGTGATCTTGAGGTAGGAGAATAACAATGGCTGAGATAACTCTTACTATCAATGGTAAACAAGTTAGAGGAGGCGAGGGACTCACCATCCTTGAGATCTGCAGAGCGAATGGTATCGATTTGCCGACACTTTGCCATTATGATGGCTTAACCGATGTTGCTGCTTGCAGGCTCTGTTTGGTGGAGATAGAAGGGGAGAGGCGCCCTATGCCAGCGTGTACCTATCCAGCACGCGATGGTCTGGTAGTGCAGACCCACTCCGAAAGGCTGGAAAAATACCGCCGTCTAATCCTCGAGTTGATGTTCACTGAGAAGAACCATCTCTGTGCACAATGTGTGGCAAGCGGGGAGTGTGAACTGCAGGCTCTAGCTTATCACTACCAGATGGACAGCTTGCGCTATCCGTTATCTTGGCCCTCGCTGCCAGTAGACTCGGTAAATAAGTATATCGTTGTTGACCACAATCGTTGTATTCTTTGTGGACGTTGCATAAGGGCATGCGACGAATTTGCCGGTATACACACTCTGGATTTCGGTTACCGTGGCTGGAGAGACAAGGTGGTCGCTGATCTAGGACAGCCGCTAGGGGAGTCTTCGTGTATATCTTGTGGGGCTTGTTTCCAGGTCTGCCCCACAGGAGCTATCTTTTCCAAAGCGAGTGCCTATAAAGGCAGAGTCTCAGAATGTGAACAGGTGATGAGCGTTTGCCCGATATGCGGTATTGGATGTGAGGTCAGGGCATACATTAAGGACAATCGGGTGGTGAAAGTCGATAGTCCCGACCTGACAAAACCACGTGGTCTTCTCTGTGATAGGGGGCGTTTCACCCCAGCGAAGGCAGTTGCTAAGCGTGTTCTCACTCCTTTGCAGCGGAGAAATGGCAAGTTGGAGCCCTGCTCCTTGACCGAAGCGCTAGATCTGGTATCCGCAAGGCTGAGGGAGACGAAGGCACGCCACGGCCCTAGCAGCATAGCCGGTATTGTCTCAAGTCAGCTCAGCAACGAGTCCGCTAAAGCTTTTAAGGATTTTCTTACACTAACAGTGGGCAGCAAGCAAGTGGATAGCTTGGACGGTGATTATTTCAGACTTGTCAGGCAAGTATTACAATCTTCCCAGGCCAAAAAGCGTTTGAAGGATGTGGAGATTTCTTCCCTTGAAGAGGTTCTGGACGCCGATTGTATCTTTGTGGTTGGTGCTCATCCCCTAAAAACCCATCCGGTCGCCGGCTCGTATATGGTTCGTGCCATCAGACGGAGAAGGGCAAACCTAATTGTGTTCGATCCGGCGGAGAATGGTTTTCCTTATCAAGCAACGTTATGGTTACGGCCTGATAAGGGTAAGGAAGCTCTTGCTTTGAAGGCTCTGATAAAAGTGATTTTGGACGAGGGGCTGGCTGCTGATTCCCCTTCGATCAAAGATCTTGTGACATCCCTCAAGGACATTAAGCCAACGGATGTATGCAAACGCACCGGGCTGGATCATGATGATCTTAAGGCTGCAGCTTCCATGCTGGGCAGGGCGAGGAAATGCGTTGTGGTCTACGGGCAGGGTATTCTACAATACAAGGATCCAGAGCTGGTGGCGCTGCTTTTTGACTTAGTGACAGTGTGTCAAGATAAGCAGCGCAGTGCCAGAACTCTGTGGTTGAAGCCCGGTGGAAACAGCGCTGGACTCTGGGATCTGGGTATTGCTGATGAAGGCGAGTTTAGTATTTCAAAGCTGTCTAAGAACGGTTCGATAAAAGCTCTGTATCTGTTGCTGGGTGATTCCCAGGCGGAGGTGGCGGGGTTGAGTTCCCGTCCGGATGGGGTAGAGTTCTTTGTGGTTCAAACCAGTTTTGTGTCGGAAATCGCTTCTCAAGCTGACGTGGTATTGCCTTCACCGCTCTGGATGGAGGTTAGCGCAACCTATGTTACTCTGGATGGTGTTAATAAGCGTGTTGCACGGCTTGTGAGGCCGCCTGAGGAGATCCGCGCTGATTGGGAACTTATCACCGAGATTGAGAGGCGTTTCAAAAAATAATGCAGGATTAGGGAGTTATATCCATGGCGAAAGTAAAGGTAGCTACAGTCTGGCTGGAAGCTTGTTCTGGATGTCACATGTCATTTTTAGATATCGATGAGGCAATAGTGGAGCTGGTCAAGGCGGTGGAATTCACCCGGAGCCCTATTACGGATGTCAAGGAGTTTTCACCGGTTGATGTGGGCATAGTGGAGGGCTCTGTGGGTAATACCGAGGAAGAAGAAGTTTTGAAGGAGCTGCGGGCTAATTGCAAGATTTTGATGGCATGGGGCGATTGCGCTTGTTTTGGCGGTGTCTGTGGCATGCGTAGTACATTTGACAAAGATGACGTGTTGAGGCGTGCCTATATCGAGGCTGAAAGTAACTATGAGGGGAAGATACCGCGTCCCCCAGGCGTGCCGGCATTGCTGGATCAGGTGAAGCCCGTGAACCATGTGGTAAAAGTAGATTGTTATGTACCGGGGTGTCCGCCAGATGCCAAGGTGATCCTCTATGCTCTAAAGGAGCTGCTGGAGGGCAGGATACCCGTTTTACCCAGCGATATGATGCGTTTCGATTAAAAGGGGTGAGACATGACTACCAAAGTTGCAGGAAGAGCCAGCGGAGTTGCTACTGCTGGTAAAACCATCGAGATAAATCCGGTAACCAGGCTGGAGGGTCACGGGAAAGTGACCATTCATCTCGATGACGCCGGCAATGTTACCGACGCCCGGTTCCATGTAACTCAATTCCGTGGTTTTGAGAAGTTCTGTGAAGGCAGGGTATTCTGGGAGATGCCTGTCATCACTCCTAGGATCTGTGGTATCTGTCCGGTGAGCCACCATTTGGCTTCTGCCAAAGCCTGTGATGCCATTCTCGGCGTGGAACTGACCCGTCCAGCGAAGCTGCTTCGTGAGCTGATGCACATGGGGCAGTATATTCAATCACATGCCCTCCATTTCTTCCACCTTGCCAGCCCGGATCTACTTTTGGGGCTAGACTCTGATCCGGCAAAACGGAATGTTGTGGGGTTGATCGAGGCAAACCCCGAGCTTGCGGTTAAAGGTGTAAGGCTTCGTGGCTTCGGGCAGGCAATCATCCAGGCGATCGGCGGGAAGAAGGTTCACCCCAATGGTGCAGTGCCCGGCGGAATGAATACGGCATTTTCACCCACTGAACGTGACCGCTTTCTTAGACAGGTTGACCAGGCGATAGCTGATGCCGAAACAGCTATAGCTGTAATCAAAGAATACTATGACAGAAACAGGGACTTAGCCTGCACTTGCGCCAGTTTCCCCACTGGCTATCTTGGCCTGGTAGATAAAGACAACAACCTAGAGCTTTATGATGGTAGATTGAGGCTGTTGGATGCGGAGGGAAAGGTTCTTGAAGAGCAGTTTGACCCCGCCTGTTACCTCGAGATAGTTGCCGAATATATAGAAGACTGGTCGTATCTTAAGTTCCCCTTCTATAAGAAGCATGGCTATCCTAAAGGCGTCTACAGAACAGGTCCATTGGCACGTTTGAACGTCTGCGAAGCGATCTCTACATATCGCGCTCAATCTGAGTTTAGAAACTTCAAGCAGTTGGGTAAGAACGGCATCGTTGAGGGATCCCTGTATTATCACTATGCGCGGCTTATTGAACTGCTTTATGCTTTGGAAAGGGCCCAGCAGCTACTTGAGGACAAGGATATTTGCGCTACAGACTTGATCGTAGGCTCAGACAAATATAATGAGCAGGGTGTGGGGGTTATCGAAGCGCCACGTGGCACTCTTTTCCATCACTACTGGGTGGACGATACTGGCAAAATTCTAAAGGTCAACCTTATTGTAGCTACGGGGAACAATAACTGGGCGATGAACAAGGCAGTATATGAAGTGGCTAAAGAGTTCATAAAGAATGGCAAGGTCACTGAAGGTATCCTTAACCGAATCGAGGTGGCTATCCGTTGTTATGACCCGTGTCTTTCTTGTTCGACCCATGCCCTGGGGCAGATGCCTTTTGTGGTGCAGCTTGTTTCCGTAGATGGTGCGGTTTTGAGTGAATTGACAAGATGACCGAGACTTCGTAGGTTGTTCTGGCTTCAGTTTGTCTGCGCCTGAGCAGGAGCGAGGATACTGCCGTTACGGCTCAAAACTCTTCTTATCTGCAGTTCTACGTTATTGTTCACAACGCTGTATCTTGCATAGTCAGGGTTTGATTGTGTAATATATTTTGGCCTTGCCTGTTTTCTGGCGGTTGAAATATCTGAAAATTAAAGGAGGCTGACTATGTGGCAAACGGTTACGACTGGTGGGGCTCATGTCGAGGAGGCAGTGAAGCAACTGTTACCCCCCTGTCAGATACGGTGTCCCATTAACGAAGATATCCAGCGGACGAATGTGCTTATCTCTTTGCTGCCCCGTGATATCGATAGGGCGAAGGAAGGCATCGTCCAAATAGGTGATTATCTTTACGAAAAGAACCCTTTCTTTAACATCTGCGGCTATATCTGCGGGCTTTGTGAGCTGGAGTGTAACTACAAGACCAAAGGCGGGTCTATCAGGCGGAGACTACTCAAGAGGTTTCTCTCTGATTACTATACTGACTATCTGAATCAGAAAGAGGAGCTGAACGTAGTCAAGGATAAGGAGAATATTGCCATCATAGGCGGTGGCCCCAGCGGGCTGATGTGTGCTTACTATCTGGCAAAGAAGGGATACAGGCCGACGATCTTTGAAGCGTCGAACAGACTCGGTGGGGCGCTATGGCTTATACCGGACTACCGTTTACCCGATGATGTCCTGAGAACCACGCTCGACAACTTAGTGAGGATTGCTGGCATAGATATTAAGTTTAATGCTGAAGTGGGCAAGGGCAAGCTCACATTTGAAAGATTGAGAATGCAGGGATATAAGGCTATCTTCTTGGCAAAAGGCACCCCTTACCCCCGGGTGTTAACCTTCGATGGCAAGGTAGTGGAAGGACAGGATCTGTCCGGTGTGCTGTACGGGCATACGCTACTTTATGAGATTAGCCACGGGAACATAGAGCCGGACTATTTCAAGTATAGAAAGGTGATCGTTATCGGTGGGGGGAATGTGGCCTTTGACGTCGCCCGGTCGGCGAGACGTCTTGGTGGTGAGGTAACCATGGTGTGTCTGGAGTGTGAGGATAAGAGCTCTAGGGATGGTATTCCTGCCGATGAGGAGGAGATCAGGGGTGCATGGGAGGAGGGCATCCAGATTGTCTATTCGCGCGGTGTGCAAAAAATTATCGGGGAAGCTGGAAGGTTCAAGAAGATAATCTCTCCCAAGTGTACATGTGTGTTTGATGACCAGGGATTCAACCCCAAATTTGACCTGTCGGATACCGTAGAAATGAGCGGTGATGTGCTGATAATCACTATAGGACAGGGGCCTGATAGGGTAATACTGGAGAACGAAAATTTACTTGATGAGCGGGGCAGGCTGGCTGTGGACCCCCATACGTTGCAGAGCCTCAAGTTCCCTGATGTCTACATCGGCGGTGATGTCCGCAGGATAGGGTTCATGGTGGAAGCGATGAGAGAAGGTATGGAAGCTGCGGAATCAATCCATCGGTATATCAGGGGTCTCAATATGACCGAGGGCAGAAGGCGGGATTATGAGAAGTTCGATATTCCGCTGCGATCCCGTTATAAGCCGCCGACCGAGGTGGTATGGATACCACCGGAGCAAAGAATGCATTTTCAGTTGTTTGAAAGGGGACTGACGCTTGAGGAGGCCATAGAGGAGGCGAGGCGGTGTGCCACTTGTGGTCCCTGTGTGTCCTGTAAAGCGTGTATCTCCATCGGCTTTGAAAAGTCGCTCTATTCTGTCGAAGTCGATGAGGAGAGATGCAGCGGGTGCGGGATTTGCGTATACTCCTGCAACTATGAGTCGGCGCATCTGGTGGAACGGGAAGGGAAGATCGTCTCTACTACCGATATGTTCCGCTGTAAGTCGTGTGGCATGTGTGTAGCTGCTTGTCCCTCGGACGCAAGGAAGATGGTCGACGATGCTACCTATGAGAGAATTGACAGAGTCTATGCTTCTTTATAGTAAATCAGGAGGATGAATATGAGCAACTTTGATCCAAAGTTAGTATGTTTTTCCTGCAAATTCAGCTGGGGCTATTTGGGGGACGAGGCTGAGCTCGCCGCTCAGATAAAGAACTGGATACCAATAATATGCAGTGGTAAGGTAGATGCCGCGCACATCATCGATGCCTTCAAGAGTGGAGCTGATGGTGTGCTCATTCTGGGCTGTCCTGAGGGGGACTGTCATTACCAGGATGGCAATTTCGAAGCCAGAAAGCGTGTCCACCTGTTGCGTAAGGTTCTCAGTTCCTATGGCATTGAGCCAGAGCGGGTGCATATAGTGTTGTCTACAGACCCTGAAGGGAAGCAAATACCGAATTATGTTAGGGAGATGAGTGAGACCCTACGCAGGCTTGGTCCAGTGAAGCGCATACGATTGCCTAGCCGAGAGATGGCTGGTGCCAGAGCGAAGAAATAAATACAAAGAGGAGTAGAGATGGCAACCAAACCAAAAATTGCAATTTGCTGGTTGGGCGGATGTGGTGGCTGCGACGAGGCTGTTGTTGATTTGAATGAGGCTGTTCTACAGGTAGCCGATGCGGTGGAGTTTGTCCTCTGGCCCGTGGCTATGGACTTCAAGTATCACCATGCCGAAGGCATGAAAGACAAAGAGATTGCACTCAGTATAATCAACGGGCATGTCAGAAACTCTGACCATGAAGAGGTGGCAAGGCTGCTGAGGCAGAAGTCACAGTTAGTTCTCGCTTTTGGCGCCTGTGCCTGTTTTGGGGGTACGCCCGGGCTGGCGAACTTCACCACAAAGGAGGATATATTCAACTGGGTATATCGGGATGCGCCCACTGTGGTGAACCCGAAAGGGAATTACCCCCAGCCGAAGTGTAGGGTAGACGGTAAAGAGTTGACACTGCCCGAGTTCTATGAGCAGGTCTATGTGCTTAACCAAATTATCGATGTTGACTACTACCTTCCGGGGTGCCCACCGCCACCAGACCTCATAGCTAGCGCAGTAAATGCGGTTCTTGCTGGTAAGCTGCCGCCAAGGGGCTCGACTCTTGCCCCGCACAAAGCCCTGTGTGACACCTGTGAGCGGAACAAGACAAAGCCCCCAAGGATTGCATTGAAGGATGTTAAGCGAATCCACGAAGTTGAGGCTAACCCTGATACCTGTTTTTTGGCACAGGGAATACTCTGCTTGGGACCAGCTACTCGCTCCGGGTGTGGAGACGTCTGTATGAAAATAAACATACCATGTCGTGGTTGTTTTGGTCCGGTGGAGGGAGTGAAAGATGCCGGATCGAAGTTCATTTCTGCACTGGCCTCCATGCTCGATGTTGAGGACGAGAAACAGTTCAGGGAGCTGGTAGAGAAGCTGGACGATCTGACGGGCTACCTTTATCGTTTTTCGGCACCTGTTTCGGCTTTGGTGCGAAAAAGAACGTAACGAAACTACGAGGAGCAGGGAGAAATGGCAAAGAACATAAGCATAAACCCGATTACAAGACTGGAAGGACACGGCAAGATAGAGATTTTTCTGGATAACAAGGGTAATGTGGAGGATGCTTACTGGCAGGTGGTGGAGTTGAGGGGTTTTGAAAGATTCTGCGTTGGCAGGCCTGTGGAGGAAATGCCACGTATTACCCCGAATATCTGCGGCGTTTGCCCCACTCCTCACAATATGGCGTCCACCAAGGCAGTTGATGACGTCTATAATGTGGAACCGACGCCAGCAGCGAAGCTAGTGAGGCAGCTGCACTATAACGCTTTCATGGTCGAAGATCATTATATCCACTTTTTTTTCCTTTCAGCACCTGACTTCGTGGTCGGGCCGGATGCCGACCCGGCGGTTAGAAACATCTTGGGAGTCATCGGGAGAGTAGGGTTGGACATCGGCAAGAAGGTGATTGATATAAGGAAACGCTGCCGGGACATCATACGTCTTGTTAGCAGTAAAGCACCCCACCCCGAGGGGGGATTACCTGGTGGAGTACCCAGAGGTGTTACCGAGGAGGAGAGGAAGTGGATTCGGGACATAGCCAATGATTCTGTGGAGTTTGCTCAGTTCACCTTGAAGCTGTTCAAAGAGGCTGTCCTCGGTGAGAAAAAGTACCTTGATCTGATTCTGAATGATGCTTACAAGCTGCACATTTACGACATGGGTCTGGTGGATGCCAACAACAGGGTCAATTTCTACGAAGGTAAATTACGGGTTACCGACCCCAAGGGCGACCAGTATGCATTGTTTGACCCGAAGGACTATATTGAGTATATAGGCGAATGGGTTGAGCCATGGACATATATCAGATTGACTCATCTCAGGAAACTGGGCTGGAATGGGCTAATAGAGGGAGAGAAAACCTCGCTGTATCGTGTTGGTCCGCTTGCTCGGTTGAATGTAGCCAACGGTATGGCTACTCCTCTGGCACAGAAAGAATATGAAGAAATGTTTGACAGGCTTGGCGGAAAACCAAGCCATCACACGCTGGCTTATCACTGGGCGAGATTAATAGAAGCACTGCAGGCTGCTGAGGATATGCAGCGTATAGCCAGTGAACCACTCCTGACGAGCAAAGACATACGCAATATGAACCTGCGCCTGAAGAAAGTAGGTATTGGCTGTGTGGAAGCGGCACGTGGCACACTGATCCATCACTACGAGACTGATGACCGCGGACTGGTCACCAAGGTAAACCTCATCGTTGCCACCCAGCACAATGCTGCCCCTATCTGTGTCTCGGTAAAGAAAGCGGCTCAGGGGTTTGTAAAGGGTCCCGAGGTTAAGGAAGGACTGTTAAATATGGTGGAGATGGCTTTCAGACCGTATGACCCCTGTCTGGCATGTGCCACGCATGCTCTCCCAGGCGGGATGCCGCTCGAAGTCAATTTAAGAAACAGAGACGGGCAGGTTGTAAAGACGCTCAGGAGATAGCATCTCACCGACTTCGCCACGTCATAGTGCGCCTGGCTTTGTACACAGGGGAATAACTGTATGGTAGTCGGCGCGGCTAGTGACTTTATGGTGCCGCTCAAATTTGGTTGCGTATTGCTGGCAGGGTTGGTATGCTAAGGATAGAGTGAGCTAAGCGCTACATTAGGCTGCTGTTGTCGTTGTGCTGGCGACATATTTGTTTCCTGAATTCGGGCGATTGGAGGAGTTCTGGAATGGGAGACCAGTTTGATGAGCTTGAAAAGCAGATGATGGCGCGAATGAGGGAAATATATACCGGAACGGTGATCGATCATGCGATGAACCCTCGCAATCTAGGTAGCATCGATGACGCCGATGGTTTTGTTGCTGTAAGGAGTCGCTGTGGCGAATTAATGAAGATGTGGATTAGGGTGAAGGAGGCGAAGATAGTTGAAGTTGCGTTTTGGACAGATGGCTGCGGCGCCACCGTTGCCTGCGGAAGTATGGCTACTGAACTGATCAAAGATAAAGATGTGGCTGAGGCTCTGAGAATAGACGGACAGGATATCTGTGCTGCGCTGGGGGGGCTGCCAGATGGTAACTATCATTGTGCGGAGCTGGCAGCGAGCGCAATCAGAGCGGTGGTAAGGGATTACATTGCTACGAGAAGAGAGCCCTGGAGAAAGGCTTACAGACGTCCTCATGGTTTCGTCGATGTCTAGTCTTGAGATCACTGGGCAGGCACCTGCGATAGTTGCTATAGTGGGCGCATCAGAGTCTGGTAAGACTACGTTAATAGAGGCTCTTATTGCGAACTTAAAGTCGCGCGGCTACAGGGTAGCGACCATAAAACATGTTCCCCGCGAGTTGTCTTTTGACAGGCCGTATAAAGATAGCTGGCGTCATATTCGGGCAGGCAGCGAGGCGACTTTGATCGTTTCCGCCGGACAGGCAGTATTGGTCAAACCCACCTTAAGCGAACTTTCTTTGAATGAGGCAGCGCGGTTGCTTGGTTCTGAGTATGATATACTGCTTGCTGAAGGGTTCAAACAGAGCGATGCCCCCAAGATCAAAGTGTGCAAGGGAAGTGAAGATGGCAGCGCTGTGCAGTTGAAGAATGTGATAGCCATCGTTAGCGGGAGGCAGATAGAAAGTGGCGTTAGAAGTTTCTCTCCAAACCAAGTCGACCGGATTGCAGATTTTCTAGAGGAGATGTTTTTGAAGTCTAGACGGGGATAAAATACAGGTGAAGCGGGTTTTTGAGAATGCGTTTGCAGTGCTGCGGCAAGTTAAAACAAGTGAAAGTTTCCCGCGTGATAGGTGTCAAATAGGAGTTGGACTTTCTTGCTGGTCACTATAAATATCGATGGGGTACAGGTCAAAGCAAGAAAGGGCGAAAAGATACTCTGGGTAGCTCTCGACAACGGGTTCTATATCCCCAACCTTTGCGCGGTTAGGGGTGTGGTGCCCCCTTTTGCCTCCTGCCGACTGTGCTTCGTAGAGATCGAAGGCAGGCAGGCGCCTGTCGCCTCCTGTACCGAGCCGGTCTCCGATGGGATGGTGGTGCATCTCAACACCCCTAGGGTCCATCGGCTCCGGAGCGCTGCCTTTGAGTTTTTACTCAGCCATCACCAACTTGATTGTGCTCACTGTGCCAAGAATAGGAATTGTGGACTTCAGGAGATCGCCTCTCGCCTCAAGCTGCGGTTGAAGGTTAGGCGGTTGAAGCAAATACCCAGGAACCTGCCGGTAGATTCCAGCCACCGGTTATTCATATATGACCCCAATAAATGTGTCCTTTGTGGCAAATGTGTCTGGGTGTGTCAGGAAAAAGGTACTGGGACACTTGATTTCGCTTTTCGTGGGATTAATACTGTTGTCAGCACTTTTGCTGGCAAACCTTTATCGGAGGCTGATTGCGACGCCTGTTTAGCCTGTGTGCAGATCTGCCCGGTGGGTGCGCTCGTGCCCAAAGAGGGTGTTCCTGCGATCTTTATCCCTCGGGCTGGCATATAAACAGTTCATATTCAGTCTTCCCAGGCATCCTTGCTGATTAATGGTACAAACCGGCAACCACCCAAGTTTTCGACCACGACCTTCTTTTCCTTCTTGCTTACTTTGAGCAGGTCTTGCTCCCACCTTGATCCTACTGGTATCACCATCCTGCCTTTTGTGGAGAGTTGTTCCAGCAGTATGGTCGGCACTTGCGGTGCCCCGGCGGTCACTATTATGGCATCGTAAGGGGCTTTCTCCGGCCACCCCAGGATTTCTCGCGCCACATGTATCTCTACGTTTCTGTATCCGAGTCGGTCAAGGAGTTTTTTTGCCGAGTCCGCGAGTTCAGGGATACGCTCGACGCTGACTACCCATCGGGACAGCTCAGCCAATATAGCGGTCTGATAGCCGCTCCCGGTACCGATTTCAAGCACCTTCTCGTTGCCTTGCAACTCCAGCGCTTGTGTCATCAGGGCTACAATGAACGGCTGCGAAATTGTCTGTCCGTAGCCGATGCTTAGAGGAATATCCTCGTAAGCTAGGTGGTAATATTCCGGCGGAACAAAGAGTTCACGGGGTACTCGCTCCATCGTTGAAAGCACGCGCCTATCTGAGATCTCACGGCGCAAAGATTCAAATAGTCGTTCTCGGCTTGCTTGAAGATCCACGCAGGTGTACCTTCAGCCCAGTACGAAACTTAGGACGATCAGGATCAGGAAAAGGCTCATGGCTATGACACCGATCCATCGTAGGTCAGCCAGCACGTATTTGTATTTATCCCTCTGTATGCTTGGGAAATCCGGTCCAGCTAAACCTGTGCTTACCATCCTTTTTGGCATCTGGCTGACTGTGGTTGTTGGACGGGATGGTGTCTGTGACTGTAGGGCAGCCCTGTGTTTTATTCTCCGTTTGCTCCTCTTTTTCTTCATAGTTTGCCTTTCGTTTATCGTACAGTACTAACCGATTGTTTCTACCTGGGTATAAGCCTTGGTGGTGGAAATATGGGAGTGACCAAGAAGTTCCTTAACTGACTGCAGGTCAGCGCCATTTATCAATTTTTGGATGGCAAAGCTGTGTCTGATATTCCGAGGGGTCACTTTGGTATTTAGTCCGGCTTTATTGGCATAGCCTTGCACTATTTGCCAAAAGCCTTGACGTGTCAACCGTTCACCACGTCTGTTTACAAAAAGGGCAGCCTCTCTTTCGTTGTTGATTAGCTGCAGGCGTGCGCTGTCACGGTATTCTTTCACAATCTGAGCGACCCTGTCATCGATGGGTATGATCCTTACTGTGGAACCGCGACTTGCGCATTTGACGAAGTTCTTTCTCAGGTTGACATCTTTCACATTCAGCGCCATGAGCTCACTGACCCTTAAGCCCGTGGCGTAAAGCAATTCTAGCATTGCCTTGTCCCTCTTTGCCTCAGGCGTTGAGAGTTTGGCTGGCTCAGCCAGCAGATTTCTGATGTCCGACACGGACAGAGGTCTTGGCGCTGACTTTCTCACTTTGGGTGAAGCTAACACAGGTGTCAGGTCGCCCCATAATACCCCCCTTTTTTGGAGGAATGTTATGAAAGACTTTGCGGCGGCAACCTTGCGTGCTATGGTGGACGCCTTGTAGCCTTTTTCTCTGAGGGAGCGCAAGTATCCAGCCAGTAACTTTGCATCTAGGCGCAGTTGCTCCTGTGATTCATTAGGAGATGCTGACTCCGCATAATCAACCAACTGGTTCAAATCTCCAGCGTAGGCAAGCAGGGTATTCTGAGAATACTTTTTTTCTTCGCCTAAGTGGCGTAAAAAAGGCTCTATATTTGCTCGAATTTGGGAAAGCATTGCCAACCTATATTTTAACATAAAGTCAAGGACGGGGCTAATATCGCTGCAGTTAAATTTAAGGTGGCTTTTGCTGAGTTATTATCCAGTGTTACAATAGATTCAAAAGATGCCTAAATTTTCTGCACAGCACTTGAAAACATTGCCAGCGAAGCCTGGTGTCTATATTTTCAAAGATAGCCAGGGCGATGTTATATATGTGGGCAAGGCAGCATGTTTGAGCAGCCGTGTGCAGGCTTACTTCGGTCATGGCTCTGCACTCTCTCCCAAGCACCAGAAGCTGGTAGCCAGTATAGACGATGTTGAGACCATTGTCACTGACTCTGAACAGGAAGCCCTGATACTAGAGTGCAATCTCATAAAGAAATACCACCCGATCTATAACGTTCGTCTCAAGGATGACAAAAGTTTTCCATATCTCAAAATAGACCTGAGAGACGAGTGGCCTACTCTGCGCATCACGAGGCGTTTTGACAAAGACGGTAGCAGGTATTTTGGTCCGTTCGCCAGTGCTGCTTCGGTACGGCAGACCCTAAAATTGCTTAAAAAAATGTTTCCTCTCCGTTCCTGTACCAAACGTATTACGGGCAAGGGAACACGACCGTGTCTGGAATATCATATTAAGCGGTGTCTTGGTCCCTGTGTCGGAGCTGTTACTAAAGAACAGTATGCGGAAATGATCAAGCAGGTCATTCTATTTCTTGAAGGTAAGCATCGACTGGTAACGCGAGATCTAAGGAAGAATATGAAAGAGGCTTCGGAGAGGCTGGAGTTTGAGAAGGCAGCAACATTGCGTGACCAGCTTCAAGCTATTGAGAGAGTTATTGAGGGACAAAAAATAGCTGTGACGGTGAAGGGTAATTATGATGCCATTGCTATGTCGCAGACAAAAGACCTGGCTTATGTCGAGATCTTCTTTGTACGGAACAATGGATTGGTTGGGCGTGAGTATTTCTTGCTGGAGGGGATCTACGGTGAAGAGCCAGAACATATTGTGGCCAGCTTCATCAAGCAGTACTATGCTTCAGCCGCGTCTATTCCGTCTTTGCTCTTACTCCAGTACCCTGCCGAAGAGCCGGAGGTTCTGATAGAGTGGTTATCGAGCTTGCGAGGCGCGTCCGTTAAAATTGTCGTACCGCAGCGCGGAGCCAAAAAGCAGTTGATGGATACAATCGCTGAAAACACGCGGCAGGGGTTGCTCATGTATCAAGCAAAACAGTCAACAACTGTACAGGCCACTTTGATCTTAGAAGAACTGAAGGAAAGACTTGGTTTACCCACTACACCGGCTAGAATAGAAGGCTATGACGTGTCCAATATTAGGGGCAAGCTTACGGTAGGTAGTATGGTTGTGTTTGAACACGGTTTTCCTAAACCAGCTCAATATCGAAGGTTCAGACTTACACTAACCGATCGTATCGATGACTATGCCATGGTGCGTGAGGTGCTGACAAGGCGTTTCAGACATTTTCTCGCGGACGAGGAAAGGTGGTCGGTGGCCCCTGATCTTATCCTCATAGATGGTGGCAGGGGCCATCTTAATGTGGCTCTTGAAGTGCTGGGCGAGCTTGGTATCAAGCACATCCCCGCAGTGAGTTTAGCCAAGGAGAATGAGGAACTGTTTACACCAAATAGCCACCACCCAATTGAAATTCCCAAAACTTCTGCAGCTTTACACTTGCTTCAAAGGGTGAGGGACGAAGCACACCGTTTTGCAATTACCTACCATCGGAATCTGCGTCGCCGAGAGGCTGTGGCATCCTTGCTCGATGCAGTTCCGGGGATAGGCAGTAGGAGGAAGAAGGCTTTGCTGCTCAAGTTTGGTTCCCTGGGGCGTATCAAGGAGGCCTCGGCGGAAGAGCTGGCTTCAGTAAAGGGGATGACCTATAAAGTGGCTCAAACATTAAAAGAATACCTATAAAAGCTGTCAAAGTTATTTGACATAAAATGGAGCAGTTCCGATGGTTAGGTCTTGGGTGTGCCCGAGGTGTCTGGGTGATTTAGACAAATTCTACATAGAGGAAGGTGACACCATGGTTACCGACGAGAGGATAGTCTGTCCAAATTGTGGATATACTTTGGAAGGGGCGGTAGGTGAGTGCTGCGGGTGTTCCGACGATGAGCATGAAGCAAGTGAAGGTAGTGTAGCAGGAAATTCCTGATCGATCGGTGGTTTCAGACTGGAGCGGGTGAGCGGATTCGAACCGCCGACGTCTTGCTTGGGAAGCAAGCATTCTGCCGCTGAATTACACCCGCCGGTCACTTTATATTAAAGCCGTTTTTTATTACTGCGTCAACAGCGCTTCTTGCCTACAAAGATATCAGCCGGGATGAAGCCATTCTGGGGTGGTGGCTTCGCTGATTGAATCGTGGGACGGGATGTACGGTTTAATGTCAAGTACTGGGGTGTTGTTCACTGCGTCGAGGCCTACAACCTCCAGGATATTCTCTCTGTGTCCAAGCAGTTTCACCACTGTCATACCAATAGGGTTGGGGCGTGTTGGGCTACGAGTGGCGAATACCCCTGTCAGTGGCAATGACTGGTTGCCTTTAGGGTGCACCTTGCTCGGTGGGTGTTGATTTGGGGGCAATTTATGCATCCAGTAGATGATAATAAGATGGGAGAAACCCTCGATGCCGTCCAGTGCTGCTTCTAGGTCTTTCTTTATCACTATTTGTGAGGTCACCAATTGCCAGTCTTTGTGTTTTGTGTCGTTGATCTGGTTTCTTACTGTCCCGATAGGTGTCAGGTTGATTTTATGTTCTGCTATCAAATCGCCTTTTATGCTGGCTCCTGATCAAGGGCAAAAGTATACCTAGTTTTATGATAATTACGCCAATGGTGTTAGTGTCAGTATCTTCTTGGCGATCTGCGGATATTTAGCGATAAACAGCAGTTCATCTTCAACCAGCGGCTTTTGACAGGCTACATTGGCATATCTAACCAGTTCCAGTATCGTCTCCGCTTCTTGGGCGTCTTTGAACTCGACTGCCATTTTGCCCATGACATGTTTGAAGCCTGAAATTCCACCATATTCGCCGGTACATATCTGACTACCTGTCTCTACAAGCTCCGGCTCACCTCGCCCCAATTCAGTGTAGCTATAAAGTTCATAGTTCTGTGGATCCTTCAGGACACCATCAGCATGGATACCTGAAGCATGAGCAAATGCGTTTGCGCCTACCCCGGGCTGGTTAATTGGTATTGGCACTTTGAAGGCGTAGCTGGCAAATTTGGCTATTTTCCAAGCCATGTTTAGTTTGATGGGGTTGCGCAGCTCGTATTTTCCAGCGAAACCTTTGGATTTGGTTATGGCGAGGACAGTTGCTATCAGATCGGCATTCCCAGCCCGTTCACCGATTCCGTTGACGGTCGTGTTTATATAGGCATCTTGACCTGCGTCCAGCACGCCTTTTGCTCCGGCGAGTGAGTTCGCTACCGCCATGCCAAGGTCACCGTGGCAATGGAGCTCTATTGGCATCTCCACTTCTTTTGCCAGCGTTCTCACGGTTTCATAAATTGTAAAAGGGTTATCATAACCCAGTGTGTCACAGTATCTGAGCCTATCAGCGCCATGCAACTTTGCCTGAGTTGCAAATTTGATCAGGAAATCCAGGCCTGTCCTTGAAGCATCTTCAGCATTGACGCCGATAGATTCAGCGCCATACTGCCGTGCTGCGTCTACCGCGTCGGTCATCATTTTTACAATGTCGTCCCGAGTCTTGCGTCCTAGAAATTTCCCCTGAATCATCTGGTCAGAGGTGGAGATTGAAAGGTTAAGATGCTTAAGTCCTGGTACGAGCCTAAAGGCAATCTCTACATCCTCTATAGTAGCTCTAATCCACCCACCCAACCTTATCGGTTTGAGGACCCCCATTTCAGCCAGTTCCAAATTTGCCTGCAGGTAATATGTTTCGTGTCGGGTTGTGGGGAAGCCAAATTCAGACTGGAACACTCCCATCTCATTGAGGTAAAGATTTATCATTGTTTTTTCAAGCTTTGACAGTCCTAAATTGGCGGTCTGTACTCCATCCCTGTTCGTTACATCTATTATGTAAATTTTTCCCATAGAGGCTCCTCCCGCAAATAATGAACAAAATGATGAATAATTAGTTGTGAAGCAAGGGACAAATCAACATTTTTAAATTATATCAACATGGTACATATTAGTCCAGACGCAGGTATCGTCTGCCTATAGGGTGACATCGCTCTTTGAAGAGCGAGTTTACCATCGACATTTGTCAGCTTTTCCGTCTCAGTGTGCTCAAGGGTTATGCCCCTAGTAGGCTATTTCGCTGAGCCAGATGGCTCTTGACAAGGTCAAGCGAGTATGGTAAAGTTAAAGTGCCCCAAGTAATTGAGCTCAGAGCGACAAGACGCTGGCGCAAGGTAGGCGAAGGCCGAAAAGCGCAGGGCGAGGAGTCGGAAAGAGTGAGGTTACTTGGGGCAAGTTATTTTTGGTCCTCTTCGACGAATTCCGGATTGAGCACGCCGATGAAAGGCAGATTTCGGTATTCTCCATGGAAGTCCAGTCCGTAACCGACGACGAATTCGTCCGGAATTTCAAAACCAACATAATGGAGTGGAACATTGACCAGTCGGCGTACCCGCTTATCCAGCAGGGTACAAACGCGTAAGCTGGAGGGTCCTTGAGAAGCCAGATGTCCCAGTACATAGTTTAGGGTCATCCCGGTATCTACAATGTCTTCCACCATAAGAACATCCAGTCCGGTTATGTCTATATCGAGGTCCTTGGCTATTTTAACTGCTGTGTCTCCGTCGCTGCCATAATATGAAATAGCCATGAAATCGATATCAAGCGGTATTGAGATATACTGCATGATATCGGACATGAAGCAGACAACCCCCTTAAGTACACCCACAAGGACAAGCTTCTTGCCGGAGTAGTCTTTCGAAATCTGTTTTGCCAGTGCTTTTACCCGGCGCTGGATTTGTGTATGGCTGAACAGAACACGGTCTATACCTCGTATCTTTGTGGCACCAAAGTTTCCATAGCCATACTTGGCCAGCAGTTTCAAATAATCGTTTTTGGTCAAGAGTTTGATATTTATGTCTGGATAGAGCTCTCGGAGTCTTCGTACCTTACGGTTTTTCTCTGTAATAAGGCTTTGCTTCAGAGTCGTCAGCTCAATGTAGAGATCCAGTTCTGGCAGGTAGAAATCAGGGGTGAACATTTCTGTCACGCGATCTCCCTGCCACTGGATAGGGAAGGAGCGCGGTTCGTATAGCCATTCGATTCTGTAGAAATCTAGTAGCTTGGCAAACTTCTCTTCGCTGGGATGCCCAAAGGTCGAGGGCCTGAGAGAAGAGGGCGGCAGCTTGGGTGTTTCAGTCAGCTTTTGGCTTTTACCTATCTTTTCTGTGTATCTGTCTTCGAGTGTCTGGTGCAGTTCAGCTTTTTCGAGTACGATAGAGACAATATTGGCTACTGTGAATACGAAGTCTTTTTCGGTATGCGAATAGCGTCTTGGTTCGTGGGTATATACGCGGATCTGCCCGATTACCTCGCCGCCCTGGAAAATCGGGGTTGCTAGGATAGAACTGATTTTTTCCATATCTGCAGCCTGCGGGTATTGGGTTCGCTTATCCTCTTTGGCATTGAAAATTACGATCGTCTTTCCTTCCATGACCTCGTGGAGGCTCTTGTTGGCATCCAGCACCCCTTTTTTGAGATACATGTCACTGAGGCCGTAGGCAGCCACGATGTCCAGGTGTCTTTTCCGAGGACTGAGGAGCATTATAGCGCAGCCAGTAGCCCTGAGCGCTTTGGCGGTGCTTCTGGCGATGGAGTTCAGGATTTTTGCCAAAGGCACCGAAGAGTTAGCACTTTTAGCTATTTGCTTGAAAGCTCGGGAATAGCTGAGTTCGGATTCTTCCACACACCCCTCCAATTAACATTGACTGCTAGCCGCATTTAGTGTAGCCGCAACTGGGGCAAATATGACAGCCCTCTTGGTAAATCAAGATATTACCGCACTCGGGGCACTGTCCTGCCCAGTTTTTGGCAGTAATCTCCTGTTCATGGGCGGTGCTGGGCTGGCTGTCTCTTATGTATTTCTCGAGCACGCTGGCGATCGCGTCGGCGCAGGAAAGGACAGCGTGTCCTTCCTCCCAAGCCACTGAAGGACAGCGGATACCACGAAGGTGTTTGGTAACTGAAGCTGTATCAATACCCGACCTCAAAGCTAGCGAAATAAGCCTACTAGTAGCTTCGAGCTGTGCCGACGCGCATCCCCCCGCTTTTCCAAGGCTAGAAAATACCTCACATACACCCTTTTCATCGAAGTTGACTGTGACATAAATATAACCACAACCTGTGGTAACCCGTTCTGTGATTCCTTTGGTAACTTTGGGCCTGGGCCTCGGTTTCAGCGAGGTTGCGGGGCTGGGCTCCTTCAGTTTACTAACAGTCAATACTTGGCTTTCACGGCTGCGATCCCGATAAATTGTTATCCCTTTCAGTCCGAGTTTATATGCCAGTATAAATACATTTGCTACATCTTCAACCGTCGCCTCGTGGGGCAAGTTCACTGTCTTGGAGACGGCGCTATCGGTGTATTTTTGAAAAGCCGCCTGCATTTTCACATGCCATTCAGGAGAGATGTCATGTGCGGTGACGAAAACCTCCTTTATCCAACCAGGGACGCCTTCGAAGTCTTTCAGCTTCTTACCTTTAGCTAGTCCTTCCATCAGTTCTTGGGAATAGAAGCCCTCTTTCCTGGCTACTTCCTCAAAGTATGGATTGACCTCGATGAGTTCTGCGCCATCCAAGATATGGCGGGTATAGGTGAGTGCAAACAATGGTTCAATGCCACTAGAGCAGTTGGCGATTATGCTCAGCGTGCCTGTCGGCGCAATGGTAGTTCGCGAGGCATTTCTAGGCCTTATGCCATTGCCTGTATCGTAAATACTTCCCTTAAAGGCTGGGAACACACCTCGTTCCACGCCTAATTTCACAGATTCTTTCAGTGCTTCTTCGGATATAAATCGCATTACTTTCTCGGCTATTTCTAGGGCTCTATCAGAGTTGTACGGCAGACCTAGTTTAATGAGCATATCGGCAAAGCCCATAACGCCGAGCCCTATCTTTCTGGTCAATTTAGTCATCTTCTCGATCTGCGGCAGCGGGAACTTGTTAGCGTCAATAACGTTATCAAGGAAGCGGACTGCGAGTCTAACCACCTCACCCAATTTTGTGAAGTCGACCTCGGCACTGTCTCCGTTGTATTTAATCATCTTGGATAGATTTATGGAACCCAAGTTGCAAGATTCGAAAGGCAGCAGGGGTTGTTCCCCACATGGGTTAGTACTTTCTATCTTTCCTAGGTGTGGGGTCGGATTAAACTTGTTTATGGTGTCAATGAAGACAATACCAGGATCCCCAGTACGCCATGCCATTTCCGTGATTTTCTGGAATACTTCTCTGGCATTAAGTTTGCCAGTGATCTCTCCGGTTCGAGGGTTTATCAGATCATAGTCTTCGCCCTTTTCCACGGCTTGCATGAACGCGTCGGTAACAGCCACCGAAAGGTTAAAGTTTGTCAGTGCTCTATGGTCTTCTTTCGCGTGGATAAACTCCAAAATGTCAGGGTGGTCGACGCTGAGGATAGCCATATTGGCACCACGGCGCATACCTCCCTGCTTGATAACATCTGTTGCGGTGTCAAAGGCACGCATAAAAGAGACGGGACCACTGGCGATGCCACCGGTAGAGCCGACACGGTCGTTCTTTGGACGCAAACGCGAGAATGAAAAACCAGTTCCGCCACCGCTCTTGTGGATGAGGGCTGTATATTTTACGGCATCAAAAATTGATTCCATGGAGTCATCTACGGGGATAACGAAACATGCGGATAGTTGCCCGAGTTCTCTGCCTGCGTTCATGAGGGTTGGAGAGTTGGGCAGAAATTCCAGAGAAGTCACGAGTTGGTAGAATTTCTCTTCCCAGAAGCCGACATTTGCTTTAGGGTCGTATGTGGTCTCCACAGAGGCGATGTGTCTGGCTACGCGGCGGAACATTTCCTCAGGGGTCTCAATAACCTGCCCTTGGCTGTCCTTTTTCAGATATCTTTTTTCCAGAACAGTGAGCGCATTTTGGGAAAGCTGCAATCCAATTCCTGTCCAACTTGCTGTCCCAGATGCCGCCACCGTTACCGTTTGCTTCTGTGCAGGTTTTTCCACCTCTTGCTGTTTTTCTGCAAGGATCTGTTTGACTGTATCTCTGATTTGGGTGGTCGATGGTTTTTGCTTTTGCTGTTTTGACACCAGGTCCTCCATTCCAGGCAGGGTAGGCTTTGGTTCCAGCCTTTGTATGACTTGGCTGGTAAGCTCCTCCAGCATTTTTCTATCTGTGATCCCCATGGACTCAGCAGCGGCAAAGATAGCCCGTGCTATACTGCTGTGGCTGGTTATGTGCTGCTTGTTATTCTTATTTTGTTGTTTTGACATCCTGTTTCCTTCTCTGCTGCCGGCGTCCCGGAAGTTTCAGTTCATCTTCCGGTAGTAGTGGCAACTGACCAGCCGGTGGCCTTTTAGCTCTAGAGTCCACTAGGGTGTCAACCACTTGTTTTAGAGTGGCTATATCAGCAAATTCGCGGTAGACACTGGCAAATCTAATGTATGCTATATGATCGAGGTTATGGAGCCTATCCATTACCATGTCACCGATCAAAGAGCTGGGAACCTCGGTCTTCCCAAGGCGATACAGCTCGGCTTCGATATCATCGGCTATTTTGTCAATTGTACCGGTGGGTAGCGGACGTTTCTCGCATGCCTTGCGTATCCCTATAAGTATCTTGTCACGGTTGAACTCCTCCCGGCGACCATCCTTTTTGATTACAAATAGATTGCGCAGCTGCGGTTGCTCGTAGGTGGTAAAGCGAGCTTGACATTTAAGACACTGGCGCCGGCGCCTTATACCCTCTCCAACATCCCTCGAATCAATCACTTTGCTCTCAGAGTCACCGCAATATGGACACCTCATACTACCCCCAAGAAACTGTGGTATGCTGTTATTTTAACCCAAGATATGGGAATTGTCAACCTGTTAGTGTATCAAAAAAACAGAGCGGCAACTCCGGTTGCCGCTCTGTTCGGGGAGGGTGAGGTGGGTGAGGGGGCTATAGGGGCATTTTGGGGGTAGGTGCAGGGCGCGCAGCGGGGTACTGCGGTGCACGACGGAGAAAAGATGGGACGTCCAAGCTATCTTCAGCAACACCGCGCAGGAGACGGCGTAGCTCAGCCTCGGTGGGGACACCGGCTCCGTACTGAGCAGTAAATCCAGTGGCTATTATGGTGATCTGTATTTCATCTTCCATCTGAGGGTTGAAGACGACACCAAAGATTATATTGGCATCCGGGTCTACTGCCTGAGCTATCACCTCAGCCGCCTCGTTGCATTCGAACAGTGTCAGATTGCTGCCACCGGTGACATTGAAGAGCACCCCCTTGGCGCCATTTACTGAGACATCGAGGAGAGGACTGGCGAGGGCTGCTCTGGCGGCTTCGACCGCCCTGTTTTGACCGCTGGCTCGCCCGACTGACATCCATGCAGGTCCTGCGTTTTTCATTATTGACCTGATATCCGCGAAGTCTAGGTTGATGAGACCGGGCACAGTGACGACCTCGGCTATGGCTTGAACTGCTAGTCTGAGAACATTGTCAGCCAGCCTGAAGGCGTTGTCGACCGTTGTCTTGGCATCGCACAGCTCCAGCAAGCGGTCGTTTGGAATTATTATCAGGGTGTCAACCTTTTCGCAGAGGTTTAAGATGCCTTCTTCAGCAACTTTGGTGCGTCTGGTTCCTTCAAAACTGAACGGTTTGGTGACCACACCGATGGTGAGGGCACCGCTCTGCCTGGCTATTTCGGCCACAACAGGTATGCCACCGGTACCAGTGCCACCGCCCATGCCTGCGGTGACGAAGACCATATCGGCTCCGGAGACTACCTCTTGGATGGTCTGGCGGCTTTCTTCTGCGGCCGCGGCTCCTACGGTGTGGTCACCACCTGCGCCCAAACCTCTGGTGAGTTTTTCACCAAGCTGGACGCGAATTGGTGCTTCGGACAGGGCGAGGGCTTGGGCATCGGTGTTCATGGTGATGAACTCAACGCCTTTGATGCTTTCTCTCACCATTCTTGTGATGGCGTTTGAACCGCCACCTCCGATGCCGATCGCCTTGATCCTCGCCGGTGCCATGGAGAACGTCGATTTTGCCATCTTTTCATAAACCTCCTTTCCTGTAATACTTTTCTATTAATATTTTTCTATTCGTTAAACACCGAAGAATTTTTTAAGCGCTTTCACAAAGCCGCCAAGGATGCCACTCTGTCTTTTTGCCTCCCAAGCTGGCTTCCCCTGGTTTCTGGTGCCCCATAGTAGAAGACCGACTCCTGTTGCATGGGCTGGATCATGAAGGATATCTGTAATGCCATATACACCCATGGGCTCGCCGATTCTGGTGGGTATACGGATCGTTGTTCGGGCTAAAGCTTCCAACCCTGCAAGTTTGGAGGAACCTCCGGTCAGCACTAGGCCTGCGGGTGCCAGTGAAGCATAATTCGAATCTGGCATTTCCAGGAGGATAAGTCTGAGCAGTTCTTCCATGCGTACTTTTATGATGTTGCACAGGTCCCTATAGGAAACGCTGTGCCCATCTTCAACTGTGAGCATGGTCTCCTGGCTCTTGGTAAGCACTTCAGGATATACATTACCGTACTTTTTCTTCATCGCCTCGGCGATCTCAAAGGGTAGTCCCAGGCCAATGGACAGATCACTGGTGACTTGGTAGCCAGCTACAGGAATTACCGATGTATGGTATATACTGCCATCTTTGAAGACGGCTATGTCAGTGGTACCACCACCAATGTCGGCAAGGATGACACCCACCTCTCTTTCTTCAGGTGTCAATACTGCTTCGCCACTGGCAAGCGGCTCTAGGATGAGGTCCTGAATTTCAACACCGACGCTGCGAATACACTTGACCAAGTTTTGTACCGAGGCGACGGCTGCAGTGATTATGTGCGTTTCTACATCCAACCTGAAGCCGTGCATTCCTACAGGGTTTTTTATCCTTTCCTGGTTGTCCAGCATATAGCTGCGTGGAATGGCATGAAGTATTTTCCGGTCATCCGGCAAGTTGACTTGCTGAGCTGCAGCCAGTACTCTTTTTAGGTCCTCAGATCGTACTAGGCGGTCGTTGCGTGGTATGGCAACGACGCCGTGGCTGTTCATGGAGCTTATATGTCTCCCGGTAACACCGACATAAGCACTTTCTATTTTCAAGCCACTTGCTTGTTCGGCACGTCTTACAGATTCAGTAACCGATTCCCTAGCCTCCTCTACGTTAACCACCATCCCTTTATGCAGTCCGTGCGAGGGCACGAGACCCACGCCGAGAACTTGGATATTACCCCCCGAGTCCAGGGTGCCGACTATAGTACATACTTTTGTTGTTCCTACGTCGATGGCTGCGATAACTTTTTTCATCTCTTACCTCCCTTTTGTGATTTCTTCAAGCTGCGTGTGTCTGTGTGATAAATACCTTTTCAAGATTTCAAACACGTTCTGCTATCCTAAGTTTGGCACTGCGGCTGCGTGGGTTGGCTCTGACCTCGGCGATTGATGGAGAAATGGCTTTTCTTGAAATGGTTTTCAGCCTGGCAACGCGATTGCAGTGACATACTAATATTTCAGGGGGACAAATACACCCTTTGCTTTCTCTACTTATGAACTGTTTGACGATTCGATCCTCAAGTGAATGGTAGCTAATAACGACCAGTCGTCCTCCTGACTCCAGACAGTCCAGAGCCTGTGCCAGGGCTAAAGTCAAATTTTCCAGCTCACGATTAACGGCGATACGCAATGCTAAGAAAGTCTTCGTTGCCGGGTGGATTTTGCTATATCGATGGCCAATTGCTTGTTCAATTATGCGTGCCAGGTGAAGCGTGCTGGTTATAGGACGATTCCTGACAATTTGACGAGCTATCAGGCGACTGTACCTCTCCTCACCGTGACTCCTTATTATGTGGTTCAGTTTTTGCTCTGGAAACGTGTTCACAATATCAGCGGCAGTCAGCATTTCCTCTTGATTAAAGCGCATGTCCAACGGAGCATCATAGCGGAAGCTGAATCCCCTCTCCGCCGTGTCCAGTTGTGTCGAGGAGACACCTAGGTCGAACAGTATGCCGTGGACCGGAATAAAGTTGTTTTCCTCGCAGATACTTCGAAGATTGGCAAAATTGCCGTGTACCAGAGTTATATTGTCCCTAAACTCTGCCAGTCTATCTCTGGCGATCTTAATGGCCTCGCTATCTATATCAATTCCGAGAAGCTGTCCATGTGGCAAGATTCTCCGCAGGATCGCTTCGGCATGTCCACCTGAGCCGGTTGTGCAGTCAACGTATCGCTTCCCCGGCTTGACATGCAACGCTTCGATCACTTCATACAGCATCACCGGTTTATGAATCGGTAGCATGACGGCTAAGCTCATTATTGCCCCTCAAGGCTTTCTATGATTTGCCAGACTTGCTCTTCAGCGGATGCTTTTTCAGCATTCCAGAGCTCCGAATTCCATATCTCGACACAATTGTTGGCGCCTACTATGACAGCCGTGTCTTCTATTTGTGCGTATTGACGTAACGGCTGTGGTAGCGCGATTCTGCCTTGTCCGTCAAGTGCCAGGCTGAATGCAGCGCCAAACAGCACGCGGTTTAGCCTGCGCAGTTTACTAGGGGATACGGTCTGTGACGCTAGTTGGTCAGCCAGCTTGCGCCATTCCGCTGCCGTGTACAGGACGATGCATCTTTCGGCGCCTCTGGTAACCATCAATTCTCCTCCGAGTTCCTGTCTGAATTTCGGAGGCAGAGGTAACCTGCCTTTGTTGTCTACTTTATATTCGTACTCGCCGAGGAACATTTGCCTTTTCTTAAGCTAGAACGGCTTCACTCTCGAGTTGGCGCTCCAGTATCCTCACCTCTCGCCAGTCCAGTTTGGTCAGTTCTTCTATGCATTCCTGTACCTCTGCCCTGTCACTGAGCGAATAGGTGACCAGACCATTGCCGTTGGTCTGCTCTTGCAATATTCCTTTGACGACAAGTGCTTTAATAGCATCCCTGAGATTGATTCTCGCCATGTCTAGAGCACAAGCAATCGCACATAGACTTAACTTCGCTCGCGGATGGCGGGACCAAAAGCGGATCAACTGAAGCTCGATGTTGCTATGATTGTTCCCCTTCAGAAAATGGAGCAACTTACTGTTACCTACCCGGTATTGCACACAGTCAATCATGCGTCACCTCCTTTTCCCACTTTTTCCCACTTTCCACCATTATAGAACACTTGTCACCCAGATTGTCAATACTTTTACCACACTTTTTTCGTACTTTTTGCGATTTTTTAACATTTCAGGGATGTACCGACTACAGCGTGGTTTCTATATATTGTGGATACGCTTTTTGGCCCCCTATATTTTGTAGCATGAAGTGGTTATTTTTATGATGGGGCTTAGTGCGCAAGAGTTGCAGTTTCAAGCTTTCGATGGATGTGGTAAAATAGTCAAATGTTTCGCGGCGGAGTACTTGTGATTAGCGATAGGAGGTGGCGTGGTGAGGAGGGTGATAAGAGTGGTAAGGTGGCCTGTGAGTATGTTAAGCGGCTGGGCGTTAGTGTGGACATGTATGCCGTAGTGCCTGATGAAATGGAGACGATCTCATCCACCTTGAGGCAGTGGGTGGATGTGGATGGACTTGACCTTATCGTGACCAGCGGAGGTACAGGTTTGGCAGTTAGGGATGTTACTCCTGAGGCGACCCTAGCAGTGGTCGAGAGGATAATCCCCGGTCTAACCGAGGCGATGAGAGTGATGACAGCCAAGAAGAAACCGGAGGCGTTGATAAGTAGGGCTGTTGCCGGGAGCCGAGGTAAGTGCTTAATTATCAATCTTCCTGGTAGTCCTGTTGCAGTGAGGGAGTGTTTCGAGGTTATTTTGCCTGTCATACCTCATGCGATGGAGATTTTGAGCGGCAAAGGCCATGCATAGCGGGTTTTAGAGATGCGCATTGATGTTTTGACTCTATTTCCCCAAATGTTTGACGGTTTTGTCAGCGCGAGTATTATCGGACGGGCAAGAGAGCGCCAGCTTGTTAATATCAGGGTCCATAATATACGGGATTATGCCCACGATAAGCATCGGACTGTCGATGACTATCCCTATGGTGGTGGGGCTGGCATGGTATTAAAACCGGAACCCATCTTTGAGGCTGTTGAGGCTATTAAATCTGAGCTCTGTTTATCCTTTGTACCCGTCATTTTGCTCACTCCCCAGGGTCGGCTGTTCAACCAAGAAATTGCTCGGCAGCTCGCTGGCTTCAGCTCGATCATGCTTATTTGTGGACGTTATGAAGGTGTTGACGAAAGGGTGGCAGAGCATCTGGCTACTGATGAGATCAGCATTGGTGACTATATATTGAGCGGCGGTGAGGTAGCTGCCATGGCTGTGGTTGACAGTGTTGTCAGGCTCTTGCCCGGGGTACTTGGTTCAGAGGAATCTTTAGATGATGACTCGTATATTAAAGGGTTGTTAGAGTACCCCCAATACACCCGACCAGCAGTCTTTCGGGGATGGGCAGTTCCCCAGGTGCTCCTTTCTGGTGATCACGGTGCTGTTGCCAAATGGCGCCGTCAGCAAAGTCTGCTACGGACAGCAAAGCGGCGTCCCGATCTATTAGCAAAGGTCGCTCTTTCCGAAGAGGAAAAGAGGCTGCTCAGTAAAATTTTGCAAACTAGTTATTAATGAGGGTGTAAAAAATGGAGTCCAGTACTTCTCTTCGAACCAAGACGAATTCCGTGGTACCAGACATTGCTCCAGGCGACATGGTCAGGGTAAGTTTCAGAGTTAGAGAGGCTAACAGGGAGCGTGTTCAGATCTTGCAGGGGCTCGTAGTTAAAGTGAGGCTTGGTGGTGGTGGCGGTAGCTTTACCATTAGAAAAGTCGCTTATGGTGTTGGTGTGGAGCATACTTTTCCATTTGGCTCCCCATTTCTGGAGAGGGTAGAGGTGGTGCGCCGTGGTAAGGTTCGAAGGGCGAAACTGTACTACATACGAAGGCTCAGCGCCCGGGAATCACGCCTTAAAGAAAGACGGGAGAAAATTGCCGAGGCGACCGTATCAGAAATGTCCGCAAGTGAGGGGGAACAGATCGGCGAGCCAGTGAATAGTGCGGGGATCGAGGAAAAGGCGTAAACGAAAGCCAAAGTGATGGGATGAAGTATGCAGATGTGGCGGTCAATACGTCCTTTGCCCGGCAGTGCACTTTTTGTTATTCTGTGTCCCCGCAGTTGAAGGTTGAAGTAGGGCAAGCCGTCTGGGTGCCTTTTGGCTCCAAGATTGTGCAGGGCATTATTGTCGGGCTGGGCGACTACCCCGCTGTCGAGGTTACCAAGCCGATCAGCGATATTATTACCTCGTATCCTCTGCTTTCTCCTGCGCAGATTGAACTTGCTTTCTGGATGAGCAGGCATTATCTATCCCCTTTGTTTGATGCTGTTGCTTTAATGTTACCGCCCGGTTTTGAGCGCCATCTGGTTATCTTTTTGCGGTTAGCTTCACAGCCCCACGGTACCGAGGAGTTAGAGCCTGCACTAAGACAGATTGTGAATTTTCTTGCCAGCAGAGGAAAGGTGAGCCTGAAAGAACTTGAAAGAAGGTTTGGCAAGAAGAAAGCGAGGAAGGGGGTGGAGCGGTTGGTACGGTGTGGGTTTTTAGTTAAGAGTGAGGAGCTGCAGCGGATCAGGGTAAAGCCCAAACTGGAACCGTTTTTGAGACTCGGGCTGCCGCCCGCTGCCATTGAGGGCGAGGTTGCCCGTCTAAGGGATACTAGGGCTTACAAACAAGTGGCGGTTCTAGATTTTCTGATTGAACAGGGCGGACTTCTTCGTTCAGCTGATGTGCAACGAAAAGTAGGTTGTTCAAGTTCAGTAATTGATTCCTTGAAAAATAAAGGGTTGGTGGTGGTTGAGTCTGTGGAAAGGAAGAGGGAACCTTTGGCAGACTTGCAGATCGGGTACACTTTGCCCCCAGAGCTGACTCCATCGCAGAGGGAAGCCTGGCAGAAAATTCTCAGTCAGATGGTTCAGCAGAGCCAGCATAAATCGCCCTTGGTTTTTTTGTTGCACGGTGTCACAGGTAGCGGTAAGACCGAGATATATCTCCGGGCACTGGCGCAGGTGGTGGCTCAGGGCAAGCGCGGTATTTGCCTTGTGCCAGAAATTGTTTTGACCCGCCAGACTATAGAGCGTTTTGCCTCTAGGTTCCCGGGGAGGATTGCGGTGCTGCACAGCGGACTGTCCCTAGGTGAGCAATTTGATGAGTGGCACCGAATCAAAGATGGCGCTTGCGATGTTGTTATTGGACCTAGAAGTGCTCTTTTTGCGCCTCAGCCTCAGCTGGGACTGATCATTATTGACGAAGAACATGAATGGACGTATAAGCAGTCAGACAAATCCCCACGTTATCATTGTCGCGATGTAGCCATTAAACTGGCTGAACTCACCGGGTCTGTCGTGATCTTGGGAAGTGCGACTCCGGATGTAGAGACTTACTACAGGAGCTTGCAAGGGCAATACGAACTTGTGGAGCTCAAGGAGCGCATTACGCTAAAAGGTGTTGCACCGCTGCCCGAGGTGGAGGTTGTTGACCTCAAGGAAGAACTCTGGTCTGGGAATCGAAGTGCGTTTAGTCGGAGGCTTCTGAAGGCCATGTCTGAAATACTCAGCGACGGGGGGCAGGTTATTTTGTTTTTGAATAGACGCGGTACGGCAACGTTTGTTCAATGTTGGCAATGTGGTTTTGTGTTCCAGTGCAGGAATTGCGCGGTAGCTTTGACCTATCATGCAGCGATGGGGAAACTGGCATGTCATCGCTGTAGCTATTCCATACCTCTGCCAAGTACTTGTTCTAGATGCTCTAGCCACCGGCTCAAGTTTCTGGGCGTAGGTACACAGAAGGTGGAGGAGGAAATCCGTGGTATCTTTCCACAAGCGAGAGTTGTCCGCTGGGATAGCGATGTGACTACCAAGCGCGGGGCTCACGAAGAACTGCTGGGCAAATTTCGGAATCACGAAGCAGACATACTCATTGGCACTCAAATGGTGGCAAAGGGGCTGGATTTACCGGGTGTAACACTGGTCGGGGTGGTAAATGCGGATACTGGCCTGAACTTACCAGATTTCAGGGCGAGTGAGAGGACATTTCAGCTCTTGTGTCAGGTGGCGGGGAGAGCGGGACGCGGTTCTACAGCGGGGCGGGTGATCATCCAGACCTATTGTCCAGAACATTATGCTGTGGTAGCGGCCTCAAAGCATGATTACAGGGAGTTCTATGTTCAGGAGTTGAACTATAGACGGCAGTTCGGCTATCCACCGTTTGGGCGCCTAGCCCGCCTAATATTTAGTCACACCAACGAATCTCGATGCTGTGAGGAGGCAAGGCGGGTTGCCAGGGTTTTAAAGGATGAGGTTCAGAGGGTAGGATTGTCTAATATCCGTTTCATTGGTCCCGCGCCGTCGTTCATCCCCCGGGCCAGGGGACGCTATCAATGGCAGATAACTATTTGTGGAGAGAACATTCCCGAACTCCTGTCTGTAGTGGCGCTGCCGCGTGGCTGGATTGTGGACATTGATCCTGTAAGTATGGTTTAATCTAATTCGCGATGTCTGTACGTTCAATTCGCATACTTCCCGATCCTGTCCTTAGGCAGAAGGCTAAGCGTGTGGCTAGTATAGATAGCAGTGTGCAGCGGTTGATTGATGATTTGGTGGATACCATGCGGGCGGTTTCTGGTGTGGGACTTGCTGCCACTCAGGTGGGCGTCCCGCTACGGGTGGCAGTTATCGAGATACCCGGTGAAGACGTCATTGTTCTAATCAATCCCGAAATGTTGAAGCGATATGGCGAGCGTCTGGTCCAAGAAGCGTGTCTCAGTATACCTGGATACCAGGGAGAAGTTAAACGGTCGCTCTGGGTTAAAGTCAGAGCTCAGGATAGAGAGGGCAGGGTTATCCGCATTAAGGGTGAAGGGCTACTTGCTCAAGCACTGGAACATGAAATAGACCATCTCAATGGGGTTCTATATATCGACCGCATAGAGCAGCCAGAAAAGCTATGGAAGGTAGTGACCAAAGCCGAAGAGGAGGGAGACTAACCTTGCCATTCCATCTCAACAACAAACCTGCCGACTAGCCCTTCCAGTTCCACATTGTAAAAACCAGGTGTGTTTTTGACAACGTTAAAAGTAACCCTTTCGCTGCTATTTGGCCCTAGGTGTACTTCTTCTACTGCTTCGACTGTCCCCTTTATTTTGAGCACCACACTGTAACTGCCGCTGACCTCGCCACTGTTTGTTACCATGGCACTGATGGTAACGCTTTCGCCTTGTTTAACACGGTCAGGTGATATGATAAGGTTGCTGACAGAGAAGCTGGCTGGCGTTAGCGGTATTACTATGAATGATCCCATGAGCCCGTCGACTTCTGCGTAATACTCGCCACCGGTCTCTTTCACCACGGTAAAGGATGCGGCTTGGCTGGCACCCGGTTGTAAAGTTAGCTCAGTGATACCTTCGACTACGCCGTTGATCCTAAGCACGAGGCTATACCTCCCCGTTTCGTTTCCACTATTGGTGACAAGCGCGCCTATTGTTACAGGCTGGCCTGCTTTCACTTGGTTGGGACTGATTGTGAGGTTGCTGACTGAGAAAATGGGGCGGCTGGCATATGGCGAGTAGGGCATACCTGCCGGTCGTGGCATTGGCACTGGGCTTGCTGGTATAAAGGAACCGGGTGGTTGGCTTGGCATGTAGGGGTGGGGGTAGTCAGGTGGTGCGGTTGACTGTGCCGGCCTTTGTCCAGGCATCGGTCCAGGCATGATAGTCGGCATTGGTGGTATTTCTTGAGGTGACATTCTTTGTGGTGGCATGCTGCGACCAGCCGGCTCTCTACCTCTAGCAAGAGCCTTCTGGGGCTGTTTTTTGCGGGGTGGCATAGCGACCACCACTATGATAAGTAAAACTAATACACCAATTATGGCACCAACAATTATTACCAGCGGTGGTTTCAAAAACATACTCCAAAAAGAAGTCGACTGCTCAACTATAAAACTGGCACTTTCGCCGTTCAGCTCTACTACGTATTCACCTGCTTGTCCAGCAATGATAGTAAAGGTCAACTCTTTGCTTTCTTTTGGGTTGAGAGATAACTCCTCGGTATCTTTGATTTCGCCGTCGACCCTCAATTCAAGCGTGTGGGTCAACTTTTGGTTTCCTTTGTTAGTCACTGTACAGGTTATGATTACCTGTTCCCCTTCTTTTGGGGAGGGTGGGTTTATATTAAGTTTGCTGACTTCAAGGTCTGCTGCTGTAACTGCAGTAGTTATAGTGAGTATGCCGGCGATGGCCGCTATTATGGCGAGCGGCCAGAAAATCTTTCTCATCCTGGCCTCCTCCAGCAAATGTCCAGATGCTTAATACTCTACGCTAAAATTGGTGATAAATCAATAGGCATGGAGCCGGACATACGTTGGAGAAAGAGGGTAAGTGTAGGAGAGCAAATTGGTGGTTTTTGGCGGTCAATTGCCGATGGAAGGGAGGACTACCACAAAGGCGTTACCGGGAGTTGTTTCGCCTGGCAGCCATAATTTACCCTTGTGAAGTTTGGTCAAATATTTGCACAACGCAAGCTCCGTAGTTGGACTAGAAGCCGACCTATCTCTGTTGTATTCTGTCCGATCATAAGGTGTATCTGGTGTGCTGCTGTCTGCAGCCAAGGGCTCCCCCCAGATTTTTATGGTCGTGGTCTTGTTTTGTTCCGTAGTCGAGATGTAGATGCTGCCGCGTGGGGCCGTGTTCTGACTGACATTTGATAGTATGGCGAGCAAAATCTGCTCCAGTCTTAGTTGGTCTGCTCTGACTCTGCACGACTTGGGTGATAATTTTAAGGTTAGCACCTGCTGGCGGCTTTGAAGTTTTGGAAGTATCTGGTCCAGGATATTGTGGACTATTGTGTTGACAGCCACTGGCTGAAAATGTAAATGGAGCCCTTCTGTTTCCAGAGTGGCTGTATCGATAATGGTAGACATTTCGTTCCAAAGGTTCCAGGCAGAGGTCAGAATTGTGTTAACCAGCCTTACTTCGCGGTTATTACCTCGAAGTATAAGCTCCCTGCTCAACAGACTTGAGGTAATGATGATTTTTTCTAGGAGGTTTTTGGATTTCAGGGGTAGAGAAGCAGTTATTTGCAGGGCTTGTTCTCTCTTTCTGTTACTGAGCTGTGCCTGCCCTTCAACTGGTGCTTTTGCAGTATACATCGACGTTCTGGCGCAGCTAAAAAATACCGTTTTGCTTCTTGGGGTGTCAATGTCTTTGGTGCCGGTTTCAAATCTGGTTTTGCAACTGTGACTAATTTCTTACCACTCGTCGGGACTAATGTGTAGTGTGCACTATGATATACCCAGGTGGGTTGTGCCAGCGGCATCCAGAGTGCTCATGTCTTCCATGTTATTTACTGCATTTGACCCATAGATGCTGACCATCGCTGATAAACTCAATAGTCCCGTGCTGTGAAGTCAAAAATACTTTCTCTTTATCCAGCCTGCCGAAAAGCCTGTCCAGTGTTTCGGCGTGGGGATGACCAAACCTATTATTTGCGGCGACTGAAATAACTGCGACTTTGGGGTCGACCACGCTTAAAAACTCTGCCGAGGTGGCAGTCTTGCTGCCATGATGGGCGACTTTTAACACCGTGCTTCGAAGATTCTCCCGCTGGGCAATAAGGTACCACTCGGCCTCTTTGCTGATATCTGCGGTGAACAAGAAGCTTATCCTTTTCCAAGTCAGCCGTAACACTAGTCCATTGTCATCAACCCGGTTGGTTGTTTCCAGTAGCCCGGATGTCGGTGGATGCAACACTTCCAGTGTGATGTTATCACCAAGTTTAATTTCCTGCCCTTCATGGGCGGTCTCGGTTTTGATACCTCTGCTGTGTATGATCCTGAGCCATTCTTGGTAAAGTGCAGTGTTGGAATTTATGCCCGGTTCCAGGATAAGTGGTATCTTGTATTTCTGTACCACCCCAATGAGGCCGGTAAGGTGGTCTGATTGTGGCTGGGTGAGCACCACTAGGTCAATCGTTCTCTGCCAGAAGGGTATTTTCTTGTCCAGTTGAAGCTTTATGGCTTCGGGATCGGGACCACCATCAATCAGAATATTTTGCAGGTTCGGTGTCTGAATCAGGATGGCATCACCCTGGCCCACGTCCAGTATGCTGACATGTAATTTATCGTCCGGAATGGTCGCCACCATTGCCCAGGCGATGATGTTCCCCAGCAAAAGGCAGATTACGCTCCATCTTGCAAGTCTTCTTAAAGGCAGACCAGCTAGTCTGCTGCCGAGGGTTTTAATTTTGGGAAATAATCTATTGCTAAAGTCGGCTATTCGTACCCTGTGTCTGATGGCTGCAAGAAGTCCTGCCAGCATGAGATAATAGCCCAGCACCTGCCACAGATGTAATTGTGGTAACCCGCTATGGCTGAATGGTATGGCATTGTATATCTGGGCTACAAAAATGAAATAGCTGAGGAAAACCCAAGCTATCCAGCTCAGTAGATCGCTGAGCAGTGGTATCGCTAACCCAATGAGACTTACCAAACCTGCTGTGGTTATTGTCCCGGGCAGGGCCAGCAGAGCGAAGAAGGTGGCGGGCAGGCTAACAAAGGAAATGGTACCAAAATGGTAGGCGATGACGGGGCAGGTTGCTAGGATGGCGGCTGACGTCACTGCGAGGCTATCGACAACGAGAACGAGGTTTGACAGCGATGCCGCAGTAGTGTTTTTGACTGCCAAAATATTTAAGTTCCTTCTGCCAAAAGCTTGAAATTGTGGTGCCAGTATTATCAGTCCAGCCATCGCAAGAAAACTTAACTGGAAGCTAGCGTTCCACAAGATTTGCGGATTGAAGGCTGACATTACCGCGGCAGCAAAAGCAAGTGCAGTAGTTGCGCTGCCTGGCCGTCCCAGATATTCAGCTATCAGGAACATGCTACCCATGATGGCACCTCTAACGATGGGTGGCCGCATAGCTGTGACGGTGGCATAAATCCATATAGCTGCCAGAGCAAGCCACACGTATATATAGCGACGCCTGCCGAAAAGCCATATCGCCGTACCGGTGACCATCCCGATGATTATGCTGAGGTGCAGTCCTGATATCGCCAGCAGATGCGCTGTGCCAGCCTGGGAAAATGCGTCCTGCAGGTAACGCGGTATGCTGGTTCTCAATCCGAGCAGAAGGGCTTGGGCCACCGATGCCTGTGGCTCGGGCAAGGCTTGGGACAAATTCTGTGCAAGGTGCGTCCTTGCGGAATATACCCATGACAGCGGCTTAAAGCCTTTGTCAGACGCCACAAGTTTTATCTGTGGGTAAGATATCAGAGAATAAATGCCTTGCTGTGCCAAGTAAGCTCTATAGTCGAAGTCACCTATTTCCGGCGGTGTCTGTGGTTCCCCGGATATTGTCAGTATATCGCCATAGTGGTAGTTTGAATGACCAGGGCAGAGGACAAGGGCTTTGCCCCTAATTTTTCTGTTTTCGTCAGTAGTCTGGATTTCTGTGGCAGTGAACTGGAAGATGATGCTATTCCCCCTTTTTTCTGGTTCGGTGCATACCATCCCGGTAACTTGGACTGTCCCTTTGTCATTGTAGAATTGCAGGTATCCTTCATCTATACTTGGCAAGCTGTCCTGAAAGCGCAGGCCACCGCCGATGAGAGCCAGGAGGCAGAAGGCCGTTACAAGAAGGTGTTTCCGACACCTCGATAGAAACGGCAGGAGCAGGAGGGGTATAACTGTGATTGAAAGAAGGGCTAGCGTCACATATAATCTGGAGCCCAGATATATACCTGATATCCAGGCAGCGCTGAGATAGAGTAGTATCACCCGCTCATTCCTCTAATGTCACTAGACCTCTGATCCTGTTCAATGTTGTGGTGCCGATGCCTTTTACGCGAAGCAGCTCTTCGATTCGGCGGAACGGACCATGCTGGTTGCGGTAGTCAACAATAGCTTGTGCTGTTTCCGATCCGATACCGGGTAGCGCACTGATCAGCCAGGCTTCAGCAAGGTTGAGGTTGACCTTCTGTGTCTGCCTTGTTTCACCAGCCCTAGGTATATACAGTTTTATGTGGTTCCAGTCAGCATCGGGCGACACCCCGGCAGCCAGCACAACGCTTTCTATAGTGTCACCTTGGTTAAGGGCGTAGAACCCGGGGCAGGTTACTGCTCCATCAACATAGATCTGCCCTGTGCGTTCAAGTACGGCGCTTTCCGAAATAGAGATTTCCACGGGGTGGTGCTGTCTGAGTTTGATTGTTAGTAATACGCTGCCCGTAATAAAGCTAGCTAGCAAAAGAATGCCCACTATTATCAGCCAGTACTTGTTAGCGGTCGACATAATGCTTACCCCCTATAATCTGGCCGGAGACCTGTCGCTTTGCCCTGCTCACAGGTATGGGGTCGGTAATGAGAGAGCAAACCGTCCTATATTATCCGGACTAACAGTGGTAAAATTTTATCATATATGGCGGAGATACAGACGATAACAGTTAATAGAAAGGCATATCACGATTATCACATCCTCGAAACCGTAGAGGCAGGGATTGCCCTGAAAGGCACTGAAATCAAGTCAATCAGAATGGGCAGGGTAAATATTCGTGATGCCTATGCTAAGCCTGAGAATGGGGAGCTATGGCTATACAATTCGCATATTGCGGCCTACCAGCCGGGCAGCTATCAGAACCATGACCCGAACCGACCGCGTAAGCTCTTATTGCATCGTCACCAGATAGACGAATTCTCTGGTCTGGTAAGCAGAAAAGGTTTGACTTTGATCCCCTTGAGGCTGTATATTAAAAATCGGGTGGCGAAAATAGAGCTGGGTGTTGCCAAAGGTAAGAGGCTTCACGACAAAAGGGAGACGATAGCTCGTCGTGAGGCGAAAAGGGAAATAGGGCACGCTCTGCGTCGCAGACGTTAACAACTGTAGGTTCTGTCGCATTTGGGGGCGCGAGGCGTCGACAGGGGAAGGCCTACAGAATAGCAGGCCGAGGTGCCATCAACCTCGTTAAACAGGTGGCAAAAGACAACTGCCGAAGCAGTTCCGATCGCAGCCTAATTAGGGCTGCACATCCAGCCTGACCTCGCCCTGATGGGTCGGGACTGGGTGCCGAAAAGTTAGGGTGCACCGTTCCCGACGTCGATAGGGGGCGGCTAAGAGCTATCGACTGGCCTGGCTATTAGCGGTCAGCGGATGGTAGCTGGGCGAGATTGAGCAGCTGACTAAGCCTGTAGGTGATTCTGGCAACCTTCTTCTGGACGGGGAGTTCAACTCTCCCCCGCCTCCACCA
>FMJZ01004135.1_pt1 | contig 50753 bp, 43 predicted proteins | sample 1987881 | NCBI WGS metagenome assembly FMJZ01 (sample SAMEA4378227, study PRJEB15110) | soil metagenome | biome: soil; feature: Field; material: Soil | place: India | collected 2015-03-11 | depth 0 m
CATATGCCACAAACAGGTTGCCCGGTTGAAATGGAACGGCGAGTATAGGCTGGATGAGAGCGGCGAGCAAGCAAAAGGCTACCCCGAACCAGAACCACTTATTTCGGAGCAACGAATTGCCCATTCCATCTCGCCTCCCTTATCAGTATCCATGACACCGACAATTCAACCCTACTCGCAGAGCCACCCCAACTTTTGCTCCATAGCGTCCAGCGAAAGCACAACCCTTCGGTTAATTCACCCCACAATTCCCAACAGTTGCTTCACCCGCTTTTGTAACTCGGAGAGTTCAATGATGAGGAGGTTCTCTGTTCCGACAAGGTTTCTCAAACTCACCAGTTTGACAGAGCCGTCGTCCGACAAGTAACATCGCCAGTAAGTTCCCTCCACCCGCAGGACGAACTCGCTTGGAAGTTCTGCCCTGCACATCCTCAAAACCCAGCATAAACCGTACATGATTGCCACCTCCTATTGGAGGGAGATTTCATCAGCCCTGCCGCTTTTTCCATGTTTTGCCCAAAACTACCAGACACCCTTGTTTCCTCAAATTTTTACTATGCCAAATCATTTTGACAACACATTAAGAAAAATTAAAGCCATGCGCTGCACTTTAGTTTGAGATCAGTGTTTTTGCCCTCTCGTCCCCTGCGGTCATGGTGGGAATTTCACCTCTTTTAGCGCCATCACGGTAAAAAAGTTTTAGTGAAATAAGGCTGCAAGGCTATAGGTCATCAGGCTAAATTCAGAACATGCGATGGCTTAAATTATTTTTAGGTGGGCATTAACGCCTTAGGGTTACAACTTTTGGGTTAGGTATTGTGTTTTGACAATTCAGCGCCGTCAGATAGTGGACGACAGATTATTGTGACGAAAGTTTAACGACTGTTAGGAAATGCGATGTAGGTGACAAAATCACATGGGTGAAAAGTTCATGTTGGTGCGAACCTTTTTGCATTTTCCGAAAATAGGTGAAAGACGGGAACGAGCCTTGTGGCGGTTCGGTTACACCGACTGGAATTCAATTCTATCCAAACCTGCCTTGCCTTTTTGGAGTCAATTTTGGGACGATTGGTGTCGGGAGGCAGAAGCATCGCTGAAAGCGTTGGAAGAATTGAACGCTTCTTATTTCGCCCAGAGGTTGCCTAAGTCTTTTTGGTGGAGGGTTGTGCCTGAATTTGCTGATCAAACAGTTTTCTTAGATGTTGAGACCGATGGAACAGAAAGAATCACCCTTTTGGGAATTGCGGACCGGCATCAACATTTCGTTTTTATTCGCGGCATTGATGACATGGATGAAGCACGCGAAAGGCTTGAAAGCGCTGTCGTCATCGTCACTTACAATGGCAACAGTTTTGACTTACCGATTTTGAGAGCAAACTTCCCAAGTTGGCAGTTGCCTCCTTTGCACCTTGACTTATGTCCGCTCCTTCGGCGATTGGGTTATAAGGGCGGGTTGAAAAGCGTTGAACTTCAATTAGGTCTGAAGCGTTCTCCTGAAACCCAAGGGTTAAACGGTCGGGATGCAATTCGTCTTTGGTGGCAATGGCGCGACTGTGGAGATGAAAAGGCTTTGAATTTGCTGGTGGCTTACAATCGTGAGGATGTAATCAATTTGCGTCCGTTGCTTGATTTTGCTTACCGACGCTTGTGGACGATGACTGAGAAAACAGTCAAAATTTACCTGCATGGGCAAGAACCCTGAAGTGAAAGGGAGATGTTTTGATGGGCGATAACGGTGTTTGGAAAAGGGCATGTGGGTTGGCTGTTGTGATGGATTTTGGTGGCGGTTTACTTTCCGTTGCTGTGCCAATGGTTGCTGTTCGGCTTCAGGCTGATGCTCAATGGGTCGGTGTCATCGGTTCAGCGGCACTTGCTGGCTACACCGCTTTTTGCTTCTTGGCACAGCCCTTGACAGACAGATGGGGAAGAAGGACGAGCATGATTTTGGGAAGTTCTTTCGTGACTTTGTTTTGCTGCTTAATGGCCCTTGCCGTTGTTTTTCAATCTTTACCGCTTTTGGGCATCGCCAACTTTTTCGCTGGAGTGTTTTACGCTTTCTTTTGGCCGGCAACCCAAGCGATGTCGGGAGCAGGTGTATTGCCCGATCGCTTGTTTTTCGCTTTACAGGTTTATAACCTTTCATGGAGCAGCGGGAGGATGATTGGAACTGGTTTAGGAGGTGTTCTTTTTGAACTGCACCCAATTGCTCCCTTTGTAATTGGGACATTGGTGAGTGGGGCAGTAGCTTTAGCCTCTTCTATCCTACCGTTCCCGAACATCAGGGTTTCCCCTGAAAACAACGAGGACCCACCTGCTCAAATTCCGCCGATAGTCACTGCCGCTCAATGGGGAAACTTCGTTCGTTCCTTTGCGGTGATTGAAATAGTCGTGTTGCTTCCCAAACTGGGAAAGCAATGGAGTTGGACGGAAAGCCAAATCAGTGGATTGCTGTTCTTGTTATTTGCGGGGCAAGTTGTCGCTTTCCTAACAGCACCTCTTGTCATCCGAAAAGTTACATGGACTTGGGTGATCGCTACGAAAATGATTTTAGGCGGTTTGACTGTTTTGGTCGGTGTCGTCTTGGATAAATTGTTGATGGCTTTGGTATTGGGCTCAGTTGGGATAGTCGCCGGTTTGATAACTATGCTCAGCCTCTATCTCTCAGTGACAACACAAGGACAAAGTGTCAAGGGTAGTTCACGCCATGAGGCGGGCGTCGGTGCAGGCGGTGTTTTTGGACCTGTGCTTGGCGGAGTAGCGCTTCGCTACAGCACTCCTCTGACCGCTTTTGTGCTCCCGTCAGGTTTAGCGTTTCTAACTTTCATCCTCTGGGACTGGCGAATGATGAGGGAGGAGAGCAAAAGAAGTTCGTCTTGCCTGCGCCATGCTTAAAGTGGTGAATTCGCAATGATAAGTTGGTCGGAATTGATAATTGGTCTGATGCCTTTCACCTTAGTTGCGCTTTTACTTTGGATGAGACTGAGTGCTACAGAAGTTCCAAACGAAGTTGCGGTGAAATTCATCGTCAAGATTCTTGCCCTTGTCGCGATCGCAATTGCAGGATTTTGGATTGGCGTCAAAGGTTGGCGGGAGAAAAATACTTGGTTGCTGGTGTTAGGAGCAATTGCAGCGGGTGCAAGCATCTTCACCCTGCGTTGGAATTTGCAACGGATGTGGGAAGAGTTCCCACTGTTACCAAACGAAAGAGAACAAAACGGGGAAAACGGAAGTTGACATTTTTCATTCTCCTGCGAACCTTGACTTATTGCCGCTCACCATTCTCCATCCAAAAAACGAGGGGTGACCTTGACAATAAATGCTATTTCATCTCCCATTTCGTAGTAACAAGGCAATGGTGTCTCAATCCTCACGACCAAGTTATCAGCAACTGACACGACCAATTGCACTCTGTCTCCCAAGTTAATCACTTCGTCAACCCTTCCTTGCCACGCTGTGGGTTCGCTATCGGGGACGAGTTCAATTTGCGACGGGAAAAATCTCAGCGATACGATGGTTCCGTCTGGCATGTCAGTTTGGATGGGTAACAAGTTCCCCTGAACTTGCAAAAACGCTCTTCCTTCCCGCCTCACGACTTTCCCTGTGAAGTTGTTTATTCCGACGAACTCTGTTATGAACTCGCTCTTTGGGTTAGTGATCACCTCTGACCACGAACCGCTTTGAGTTATGCGACCATCTTCCAGAACGAAAACTTTGTCCCCCAACGCAGCAGCATCCCACAAGTCGTGGGTGACGATCAGCACGGTCGTTTTTAAAGTTCGGAAAATTTGCCGAAGCGAACGGCGAACAGAAGGAAGCATTTGTGGGTCAAGGGCAGAAAATGGTTCGTCTAAAAGAACTAGCCGAGGATCAAGCATCAGGGCCCTCGCCAAAGCAACTCTTTGTCGCTCACCACCCGAAAGTTGTCTTGGGAAGCGATTGAGCAAATCCCTCAAGTTCAAAAGTTCGCAAAGAAAATCAAATCGCTCGGCAAGTTTATCCTTAGGCATTTTCAAGAGTTTTGGTGCAAGCAAGATATTACCTTTTGCTGTCAAGTGCGGAAATAAAGCGTAGTCTTGAGGGACGAAGGCGATGCCGCGGTGCTCTGGTGGCAAATTCGTGATTTCTCGTCCATCCAAGATAATTCGTCCCCTTTCTGCCTTTCTCAGACCAACAATGGTCTCAAGGAGTGTTGACTTACCCGCCCCCGACGGACCTACAACTACCCCACATTCAACCCGTTCAAGGGAAAGGGAGATATCTCGTAGCAAAAACTCCCCTGAGCGAACTGTCAAGTTTTCCACATAGAGCATGATGTCTCACCCAACCCGCAGTCTTTTCTCGGTAAATGGCGATACTTGCTGTTAGGCCTCATTCTATCAATAACTCAAAGTTGGTTCGGCGGGAATGTTGCGCAGTTTACGCAATGTCCTTAAGCGCTGCTGCAAAGTTCCCATTTGCCATTTTAAAGCACCAATTCTGACAGCGCTAATAGGCGGGAATGGGTTGGGCGTTTTGGGTTGAGCGTGCCTTGTTTCCACAGGTTAATAGTCCCCGTTTACCCAATAAATCGCCCACTATTGTCAATTGGGGATGAAACTTTGTGCAAGGCGCAAGAAAGGGACATTGTCAGGTTTATCCCTTATACCATCCTGGACCGTCGTGTGCCAATCTAAGTTGTGGTAAGGTAGAAATTGCGAACAAGCCTCCTGGTGAGCTGAAGGAATTTTTCGGTCGCGTAGGAGCGTGACCTTCCAGTGAGGCGAAAATTTTCCTCATTCTGGAAACGGAGGGATGCTACTATGGCAAAAGCTCGTTATGGATGTCTTGGGCTTGGCGGAATGGGCAGCGAAATTGTGCGGAATTTGCTCAGCAAAGGTGAAGTCCCAGTAGTTTTCAACAGGACAAGGTCAAAAACGGATGCAATTGCGAAAGAAGGGGCATTGCCAACCTACTCGTTGGCAGATTTCACTGCTGCTTTGGAGCGACCGAGAATTATCTGGCTGATGTTGACAGCAGGCAAACCCGTTGATGAAGCGATTTTCGGTGGCAGTGCTTTCGGTGAAGGGTTAATCGCCCACTTGGAACCTGGCGACCTCATCATTGACGGTGGCAACTCTTACTTCCGAGACAGCATCCGCAGGCACCGACAACTCAAAGAACGGGGAATCCGCTTCCTTGACTGCGGCACGAGTGGAGGTCTTGAAGGTGCACAAACTGGTCCGTGCTTGATGATCGGCGGAGATGAGGAAGACTTCAAATTCGCTGAACCGTTGTTCCAACTTCTCACCCGTGATATTGGCGGTTACGCTCATGTCGGTCCAGCAGGTGCTGGTCACTTTGTCAAGATGGTTCACAACGCAATTGAGTATGCAATTCTGGAAGCCATCGGCGAGGGTTTTGAGTTGTTGGCGAACGGTGGCAAAGGCGAAGATGGTCAACCCCTTTACAATTTTGATTTGGCTCAAATTGCCGAACTTTGGTGCAAAGGGAGCGTTATTCGTGGCTGGCTCATGGAGTTGATGGCGAGAGCCTTCAAGAAAGACCCACGACTTGAAAGCATCAAAGGTGTTATCGGTGGTGGTTCCACTGGTCGTTGGGCGACTGACGAGGCTTGGGATGCAGGTGTTCCCTTCGTTGTCATTGCAATGAGTTACGCTTTGAGACACCGCTCACGCCAGCCCGACAGTTTCGCAGCCAAGGTTGTCGCTGCACTGCGAAACGAATTCGGCGGTCACGAAGTCGTGCCAGCAAAGTGATGAGATGGGAAAGTCAAGGCATCAGCGTAACCCTTTAATCCCTTCACGTCCATTCCTTTGAGGTAAGGGATTTCGGCAATTCGGCAGGTCGGCAAATTGGTAGCGTCGGGGCTTTGCCCCCGACGGCCGTTAAAAACAACCTTTGCCCACAAGGGACGACGCTACATCGTTTCCAAATTTAAACGGTTGTGTCCCTCATCCCGATAAAAATCGGATCACTTGGAAGTTCGCCCTCCAAAACGACGCGAAAAATTGCCACTCGGAGGGCTGCTCCCCTGAGCCGCCGTCAACAAATCGGCGCATCAAGGATGCGCCCTCCGAAAGGAGCCGAAAAATCGGCGTGAAAAAACAAACTTGTATCCTGCGCCCCTCGTCTTGCGTCCCACGACCCAGAGGAAATTTCAGCTCACAAGGATGTTCGCCCCCCAAAAGGGAAATTTTTACCTCACGAAAGGTTCGTTCAAAATCTTGTGCTTTCATCGATGACGCAATAAGTTTAGTGAACTCTTTTAAGCCCCTTCATGCCCATTTCTTTGAGGCATGAGTTCCTTGACTAATTGACCGACGAGGCGAACCCTTTCAATGTCGCCATCAGGTGGCAGCTCATCGGAAATACCCAAAATTAAGTGTGGGTGGAAAAGTTCAACGAGCCTCTTGACACATTCAAATAACGCCTCTTCGGGGTAGTGAGGCAAAAAGTATAGGGCTGGTATGCCGTCAAGCAAAACCAAATCGCCCATTGCTTCTTTCAACTCCTCAATCGTTACATCCCCTTGCGGGATGGGAGTCGCTGCTTCAATCCCATCCCAAGGGGCTTGACGGAAATACGGTAACAGGGGCTTGAGTGATCCATCCATGTGGATGTGGACGAATTTGCCAGCAGACTTAATCTGCTCAACCCGCATCCGATAGTAAGGGAGATGATAACGCTGAAACATCGGCGGAGGATTTAAACAGGCATCAATGTTTTCCCCCAAGTTCAAAATCGGAACCGGTGACGACAACAGCACTTGATACATCCTGTCGTCGGCTTTAGTGGCGACCTCAATGTAATGCTCAACCAAATCGGGTCTATCAGCGAGGGCGTAAATTGTCGCCTCGTAACCCATCTGCTCAATGATGAGCGCTTGCAATGGCGAGCGCCTGTAGAAGAACTGAGGCACGCCCCTATCACCGACTCTCTCGACATCTTGCCGATAACTCTCCATGTCAAACTCATACTCACTGTCCTCAAGGATGTATTCCAGCACTCGCAAGTCTTCGGGTGTTTTGACTTTGAACTCCTCGTGGTAAGCAGAGAGACCGTAGTGGGTGAACCTCAAAACTTCCCTCAACTCGCCGACTGGAGTTTTCCAAATTCTGAGCAACCTGTTTGGCTCAACCCATTTCTCTTCAACCTTGACTTTCGTGTAGCGTGTTCGGAGTGGCCATATGAAGTAACGGATTGAGGAGCAAACATCGTCGTGGACATCAATCAAGGTTGCACCCTCATAACGCTTGGGCAAAGTCCCACGCTTTTGGTTGACGAGAAACCAAAAGTCAATTCTCGGCTGCCAAATGACACCGCCGGGATCATCACCCCGAAAAACCGCTAAAATCATCTCCTGCCAACTCCGTTTCATCACCCCGCTAACCTCCTCTTTCATCGCCTCAGCAGGTCAGTAATTACCTTCCCTTTGACAGAACGACTTTTCCCTCATCTGTATTGCCCGAACTCTTGCACCGCTTCCCACATTGTCAAGATGTTTTCTGGCGGGACATCAGCTTGAATGTTGTGGACGGTGTTGAAAACGAAACCGCCACCTGGAGCTAAATCTTCTATGCGTCTCTTGACTTCCTCACGAACCTGTTCTGTTGTTCCCCTTGGTAAAACCCGCTGAGTGTCAACCCCTCCGCCCCAGAAAGCCAAACTGTCGCCGAATTCCCGTTTGAGCCTTTTTGTGTCCATGTTTGCTGCGGCAACTTGGACAGGATTCAAAATGTCAACCCCAACCTCAATCAGGTCTGGGATGATTTCGTAAATGCTCCCGCACGAGTGGAAGAAGATGAAAACATGAGGGGCACAGCGTTTGATATGGCTGAAAAGTTGGAGCAATCTCGGTTTGAAAATCTCCCGCCAAAGTTTTGGAGAAATCAGTAAACCTTGTTGCCCACCGTAATCGTCACCTTCCTGAACGACATCAACCAAATCGCTGACAAGTGCGAGGGCTTTTTCCCAATGCCGAATTTTGAGTTCCAAGATTTTGTCGCAAATTGCTTCGGCAAGTTTTCGGTTCTCGTGTAGGTCGCAGAAAAAGTTTTCAAACCCGCGAAGCCATAGTCCCATCTCCAGCATTCCAGCGCTTATGCCACCAAGCACGAATGCCCTCCCTTCAGCGCGAACTTTCTCAGCGAACTCTCGCAGCCCCTCAAAACGAGTATCTTCAACGGGATCGGGGAACGGGTAGCGCTCAATGTCTGAAATCGTATTGGCATCGGCGAGGGGCGAGGAGAACAAGTCAAAGTAGTAGCCGTTTTTCTTTTGTCGTCGGCGAGTGATTCCCCATTCGTCGGTGTAGTAGACATAGTCGTCATCTTCGGTGAATTTGAGTTGCCACGAAGAAGGCGATTTCGGTCGTGCTCCTTTTGCGTCAGTTTGCAGCGCTTCGTGGACATCATCATCAACCCATGCAAGTTGTTGCGATATGTGCCAAATCGTTGGTTCCTTCTCGGTCAACCCCAGTGCTTTGCGAAGTTTTCGGTAAGCGATGCGGTGAATTCCAGTCACAGGTGTGCTGCCCAAATCAAAAGGCACTTTGTCAGGTTCTCGGTGTTGAAGCGTTGTCAAAATTCTCTCTCGTCCATTCATGTTGGTTCACCCAAAAACGATATTAGGGCGAGCGTTTATTCGCTCGCCCCTTGACAGTTATCACTTGCTTGCCTTCTTCTTGCAACCGCCTTTCTTTTCGGAGGTTGCCTTTTTGGTTGCCGTCTTAGGCATCGCTCCTCACCCCCTTACTTTAATTGCTCTCACCATTGCCTAAGTATACCAAATGAGATGGGCAACTGCAATCGCTTGAGCCAAACCCTTTCACGATCACTTGTGCATTTGAAAGGTCAAGCACTTGACGGTTGAGTTCACATTCTATGCGTTGGTCAGTTTTCACAACACAAACCCTTTCAATACGAGCATGTTGAAGGAAGTAGTCAATGTGCCAATGAAGTTTCTTGCGCTTCCGAAAGTGCCTTGCAAGCCTATTCTCCAGCCCGTTCAGTGCGCTGCCAGTGTAGACATATCTTCCTGCAGGGAACAGAAATGTACCCAACTTGCCAACTTTTATCCGCACACTTTTGTCAAGTTTCAGGTGAAGTTGATACGCTCCCTTTGTCATTCCCTTCGTCCGCTCCCAGCAATTCTGGGTTAAACGGGTAGCGCCCCACTTGCTTGACATACGCCACAACTTGACAAAGTGTATCTGGATTGACGCCTGCGTAAACTTCGCCTCCGATGCCGAAGGCGAACCCGCCGCCCGGCATCCCGATTTTCAGAGCACGGTCAACAAAGGGTTTTGCATGGGCGAAATCGTAGTAGAAATTTTTGCAGTTTAGTCCGCCCCAGAAGAAGACTTTGCCTGCAAAGGCTTTCTTGGCATTTGTGATATCTGAGAAGCCGCCAATGTCCATGCTCGTCAGTTTCATGATGTTGGCGTAAGTGTCAAAGTGGTGGTCGTTTGGACCGTCGGCGTGAAGGTGGCGACCTTTGATACCGTAGCGTGCATAGATGATCATGTTGTATGGCATCACATGTTGGCGATACATCTCGTCGGAGATAAAGGCGCTGTGATCATCGGCAAGCCAAATGCTTGTCGTTTTCACGCCAAAATATCGGTCTTGAAAATCTCGGAGCATGCAGAAAGCGAGTAGGAGTTTTTCAAACAACTTGTGCACGAGTTGAGGGTCGTCGTGCAAGTAAATCATCACTTCCTCAGGTTCCAAAAAGCCGCAAGCAGCAGACAGGGGCGGATGAATTTGAAGTCCGCCCCAAACATGGACTTTAAGTTTGTAGCGTTCAACTTTCTCCTTCATCTTCTCACGCTGCTTGAAGACTTGCAAGACCTTTGGGTTCTCTTCTGGCGGCGTGATTTTCAGTTTTTCAACGGCTTCGGGCAGACTCATCGTCCTCACGATCCAGGGTGAAGTGTCATCTGGATACTCAACGGGCAGGTCAAACATGATGGCTTCTTGGATTGGTCCGATGTCGGGTTGAATACCACAACCAGTCCTGTCGTCTCCGAGCTCTTCAAACAGCCATTTTAAGCCTCGAATTTGCACTTCAATTTGCAAATCCAAATCACCAAAAGCGTCAAGGTAGAAGTCACGAATGTTGACCCCGAACATTTTGCAAAAGAAACTGTTTCCGACTTGCATAATGATTGGCACTCTGTCAGGCTCTTGGAAATTTCTCGCAATCTCCAACCTCTTTTGTGCTTCTTCCATTTGCGGGCGGTAGCGTTCAACATCAAACTCAAGTTCCGACATCTTTCAATCACCACCTCCACCTCGTATTAACACGAGCTACATTTTGAAAGGCGTTAGCACCTTCAACGAGTGAGGCACATTTGGAGGCATCAAAAGCAAATCGCCCGCCCGCACCTTGAAAGTTTCACCGCTCAATGTGAAATCAGCTTCACCTTCAACTCCCAAACTATGACCTCATAAGGGGAAGTGTGTTCGCTGAGTTCCTGACCGGCATCAAAGGCAAACAAAACTATGTGCCCTGAAACAGTTCGCAACAAAGTTCGGCTCACAATCGCGCCCTTTTGATACTCAACCAAACTCGCCAGTGGAGTTACCTTCCCAAACAGTTCCTGTCCAACCACTTCCCACACCTCCTGACTTGACATTTTAACTATCAGCACATTTTTGCCCACTGACTTGCTTACAACCCTTTGCACCATTCATGGTCTCCAATGAACTCGCCCACTGCCTCTTCCCATTTACCTTGCGCCTTCAAAATGAGTTCGATGACCTCCCGGATAGCGCCTTCACCACCTGCTCGCTCAGTGATATAGTGAGCAGCACGCTTGACTTCGTCAACGGCGTTGGCAACAGCGACGGCGAACCCAACCCGCTTCATTGGCGGTATATCTGGAACATCGTCGCCGACATATGCGACTTCTTTCGGTGATAAACCCCATTTCTCGCAAAGTTCCAACAGCGGTTGGAGTTTTGAGAATGTGCCCATAACGATGTGGGTGATCTTGACTTCTTCTGCTCGTTTTCTCACTGCCTCAGTTGCACGACCAGTTATTATGGCTGTTTGCAAACCCGCTTGGTGAGCCACCATCAAACCAACGCCGTCCTGTGAATTGAACAGCCTCATTTCCGTGCCATCGCTGATGATGGCAATTTCGCCTTTTGTTAGCACACCGTCAACATCCATGACGAGGAGTTTGATGCCCTTCAACCCGTCGTTTTCAAGAGACCTGTTCGTCCAGGGCAATTTGCACCCTCCTTTCAAGAAATCGGTTCAAATTCGCCACTCCTCTTTGCGATAGCCCATGTCCCAGAAAAGCCACTCCATTTTACTTGTCATGACGAAATGTTGTCGCATCGCTTCCTTTTGGCTGTCGGTTAATTTTTCTGCTATTTTGTCAGCAGCAGTGATAACTTGTCGGACCACATTCTCGTATTCGGCACTTGAGTAAGTGTCAATCCAGCGTTGATAAAGCGGGTTGGGGGAGCCTTCTTGTTCAAGGGCTTTTCCGACCTCCAAGTAAATCCAATAGCATGGCAAAAACGCACCTATGCCTTCATGAAAAGGTCGTTCGTAAGCGATGCGGAGCAGATAACTTGTGTAAAGCAAATTGGTTGGAGCCATCGGCGTTGAATAAACTTGAACATCCGTCAAACCCCAATCGCGGAAGAAACTTTCGTGCAACGCTCGTTCAACAACGATGGCGGTTTTTGCGTGCTCGCAAAACATGATGAGCCAATCGTCCTCAGGCGATTTAGCACCGAGTATCGCCAACCCGCGAGCGAAATCTCGCAGGTAGAGAGCGTCCTGAACGACGTAAAACCGGAAGGAACTTTCGTCAAGCGTCCCATCTGTCAACTCCTTCAGAAAAGGGTGCTCAAGTATTTTACCGAAGACGCCTTCAATGCTTTTCCACAACTCAGCACTGAAGCCCATGGAAGACCACCTCTCAATTGCTGGACAATCTCTTCAACCTCAAAAAGTTTGTCACTTGCCATTCGGCTTTTGAATGGCATGTTAGGGGAAATTGCGTTAAACTGTTTTTGGACAAATTCGCTACCCCAGGAGGGGAAGGGGGATGAAGTTCAGGCGTTTGTTCGGGGTAACAGTGTTGACAGCGATGCTGATGGCGATGGCGGTATCCTTCTACGCAGCGCAACAACGCCGACAACTGCAGCGCCGGCAACTCGTTGGCCAAGCCCCCGCTATTCGCTCCTACCAGCCTCTTCAATCCGTGTCAATGCCCCTTGATGTCGTGGCAGTTCGCATCTTACTTGGATTGCAAGATGCCGAACCGACAAAGTGGATTGGTGAGTTCAAACTTTCTGAAGGCGAGTTAATAAGTGCCCTCCCATGGAGAATTGGTGCGGGTGACAGAATTTCCCCTGATGGCAAGTTTATTTTGAGCACAAGACAAGTTCAAGGGGGCACAAGGGGTCAACAGGTGATTACTGAAAATGGCTTGGTTTTGACTTTGCGAGCACCTTCATCCGCTCGCATTGAAGTGACGACAGAAAAAGGTTCGTTTGCTTTCACTCCGGACGAACTAAGTTGGGGCAGACCTTTGACTTTTCTGGAGCGACAAGCACGAGTTGATCTTGTTACTCCAACTGCAACTATCGCCGACACAGAACAGGAGGAAGACTTCCCCGCTGCCGTTACTTCTGATGGCACAGTTTTTGTTGCTTATGTTGAGCACACCCATTTTGGTCCGATGACCGCAGTCCCAATTGACAATTTGCCAAAGGACGAAGATGGCATCCCTACAGACTTTTCTACTTTCAAGCCCAAAGGCGGTGGCGACCGAGTGATGCTAACTTGGTTTGACGGCGAGAATTGGGCACAACCTATTCCAGTCACGGATGAAGGTTTGGATGTTTGGCGTCCAACGGTCGCCGTTGATGGCAGAGGCATTGTTTGGGTCGTATGGTCGCAAAACTTGAAAGGCAATTGGGATTTGCTGGCACGAGGATTTGACCCCAAAGCGAAAACTTGGTCAAGAATTGAGCGATTGACAACAGAAGAGGGTGCTGACATCAACGCCGCTGCTGTTCGGTCGGCATCTGGGCGAGTTTGGTTGGCGTGGCAAGGATGGCGTGACGGAAACTTTGACATCTTGGCGGTGACTTTGGGAGACAAAAAAGTCAAGCCAATCAGGGTGGGAAGCAAATCTAAAAATGAGTGGTCTCCTTCCATCACTGCTGACAGCAAAGGCAATTTGTTTGTGGCATTTGACACTTATGAGGCGGGGAACTACGATGTTCGGCTTTGGGTTATAAATGAAGCATCGCCCGACACAAAGCAAATGTTCACCGTCACTCAGTCACCATTGTTTGAAGCGAACGCAACAGTCGCTTGCGACCTTCAAGACCGAGTTTGGATTGCTTGGGAAGAACGAGGCGAGAATTGGGGCAAGGACACAGGAGCATATTATCGCGATAAGGGGGGCAATCCCGGCACCACCCTCTACAATGCTGGCTCTCGAGTTCGTGTTGCTTGCTGGCAAAATGGGCAATTGCTTTACCCTGCTGATGTAACTCAGAACTTGCCACCAGGCTTGCGAAACTTCAATAGTTATCCTCACCTCGCTGTTGACCGAAGTGGACGAATTTGGTTGAGTTTTCGCCACAGGGAAGGCTGGCGAGGTCCTGCAGGAACTTATTGGCTTTCTTACTTGACAAGTTATGACGGCAACCGATGGACAACTCCTGTCCCCGTCATCTACTCCGACAACTTGCTTGATAACCGTCCTGCTTTGGTCAGTTTAACTACAGGTCACTTGCTCGTCGTTTACAGCGGCGACGGTCGTTACCGCTACGCTGGTCCGTTGGGTGTTGTCAACAATGCCCTTTATGCTGCCTTCGTTCGCTTTGATTCACCACAGAACCCGATGCTTAGCGAAGCGATACCGTTCGTTGTTCCGGAAAAAGCCAAACCTGTCCACCCAACTGAGGAAAAAGACATTGCTCGCTTGCGTGCTTTCAAGTTAACCCTTGCTGGCAAAACTTACACGCTAATGCGCGGTGAATTTCACAGGCATACAGAAATTTCAGCGGACGGCGGTGGTGACGGTTCACTGGAAGACATGTGGCGTTACGCTTTGGATGCAGCCGATTTGGACTGGATTGGTAACGGCGACCATGACAATGGCGGTGGGCGGGAATATCCTTGGTGGTTGACACAGAAGACAACAGACATTTTCCACCACCCTCCGAAGTTTGTTCCAATGTTTTCTTATGAGCGAAGCGTGAACTATCCCAGCGGCCACCGCAATGCCATGTTTGCCCAGCGAGGCGTCCGAACATTACCGCGCCATCCCGACATTAAGGGCACTTCTGAAAAGGGAGCGCCAGACACTCAAATGCTTTACCGTTACTTGAAGCAATTTGACGGCATTTGCGCCATTCACACTTCAGCAACGGATATGGGCACCGATTGGCGCGACAATCATCCTCTTTATGAGCCCGTCGTGGAAATCTATCAAGGTTGCAGGCAAAACTATGAGTATCTTGGAGCGCCGAGAAGTGCAACGAAAGCGGAAGAGTCCATAGGTGGCTGGCAACCCGCAGGTTTCATGTGGGAAGCCTTCAAGAAGGGCATAAAACTGGGCTTTCAAGCCTCCTCCGACCACATCAGCACCCACATCAGTTACGGCATTGCCTTCGTTGAACGCCGCACCCGCTCGCACTTGCTGGATGCTTTCAAACGCCGACATGTTTACGCAGCAACCGACAATATCCTTCTGGTCGTCACCTGCGGAAATCGTTTAATGGGAGATGAATTCACTGTCAAGGGGTCACCGAAACTTGACATTTATGTTGTTGGAACCGCACCAATTGCACGGCTGCACATCATCAAGGATTTCCAACATGTCTACACCACTGAACCGAAGCGCAAAGAAGTGAAGTTGAGTTGGCAGGATAACGCGGCAGTGAAAGGCAAAGTGAGTTGGTATTATGTGCGGGTGGAGCAGGAAGATGAGCAATTGGCTTGGTCAAGCCCAATGTGGATTCGTTACGAGTAGGTGCATACAACGACGCACCTGCTCAAAGCGAAAGTGAAAGGGCGCAAATTTGTTCCATGCAACCCCAAAAGTTGGCTGCATTTAGAACCTTGTCTTGCAAAAGCCCTCACCATTTCCCAGTAGGCAGAATTTGCACCCCTGCTCAACTTGCGCAAAACTTGTGAAAAAAAACATGGCACTTGTCCTATCTTCCCAAAGCGGAAGTAGAACTTGCAGTGCATTGACGACTCAGCAGTTTTTTCGCTTCATTAGACCTCAACCAGACTCGGAGCGGTTTTGGGGTGCCACCTTAGCAAAATTTGATTTGACACGGTTTGACATGGAGGTGAGTGGGTTGTGCCTTTGGTGGTCATAACTGATGCGGAATTTTCGGACTTTTCGTGGGAGCAGGAATTTTTCGCCGAACACAAGATTGAACTGAAAGTAGCGAACACATTTGAACCAAAGGAGGCTTTGCCTTTGCTCGTTGACGCTGATGCCATTGTCACTAACCGCTGCCCCTTGCAGCGAACCATTATTGAACAATTGCGCCGTTGCCGCGTGATTGTCCGATATGGGGTCGGCTACGACAATGTTGATGTCAATGCTGCGACGGCAAAGGGCATAATCGTTTGCAATGTGCCTGATTACTGCACCCATGATGTCGCAACCCACACTGTCGCTCTTCTGCTTTGTTGCTGGCGCAAAGTTCATTTGGGCGATTCTGCTCTCAAGCGAGGCGAATGGTGTCGCTACACAGCGATCCAGCCTGTCCCACGAACAATTGGGAAAACCGTTGGCTTATTCGGATTTGGACGGATTGGGAAGCGAGTTGCGGAGTTGCTTTACCCCTTAGGGTTCAAAATCATAGCCTATGACCCATACTTGACAGAAGAGGAATTTTTGCTGCACGGTGCAGAACAGGTCAGCTTTGATGCACTTCTGAGGCGAAGCGATGCCATCTCCCTTCATGCCCCGTTGACCGATGAAACGAGGGGAATATTCAACCGTGAAGCATTTTCCAAAATGAAGCGCGGTGTCATTTTCGTCAACACGGCAAGAGGCGGGATAGTGGACGAAGAGGCTTTGCTGTGGGCGTTGGACGAAGGCATAGTGGAGGCTGCCGGATTGGATGTCTTTGTCAACGAGCCGACCCCTAACCCCAAACTGGTTCAACACCCAAAAGTCATAGCCACACCTCATTGGGCGTGGTATTCTGAGGAAGCGATTTGGGATTTGCGCCGTAAAGTCGCTGAGCAAGTTGTCCAAGTTTTGAAGGGGGAACGACCAACTTACGCAGTCAATTGGGACGAGTTGAGAGCAAGGGGAACTTGATTTGAGCAGAAAAAATTTAGCGCATTGTGCTCAATATATCTTTCCTTTCGCCCCAATTTGCGATAAAATAAAACAAAAGCTCAGCAAAATGTTTAGTGTATTGCTATCAATGGGTAAACTAAGGGTGGCAAACAACGGGACATTGACATAGAAGCGAAAAGGAGGTGTCTCTCATGCCCCGAGCTGTTGGAATTGACTTAGGAACAACCAACTCTGTTGTTGCGGTCATGGAAGCCGATGGCAGCGTTAAGGTCATTCCAAACGCTGAAGGCTCCAACCTAACACCAAGCATTGTTGCTTTCACAAAAGACGGGCAGCGCTTGGTTGGAATTCCTGCTAAGCGACAAGCGTTGCTGAACCCTGAGAACACCATCTACTCTGTCAAGCGTTTCATCGGACGCACCCACACCGCAACTGAAGTTGAACGAAGGCGTGTCCCTTACAAAGTTGTGCCAGGGCCAAACGACATCCCTATGTTTGAAGTTCCAGCCTTGGGCAACAAGCGCTTCACGCCCGAGGAAATTTCTGCGTTCGTCCTGCAGAAACTCAAGCAAGACGCTGAAGCATACTTGGGTGAGGAAATCAAACAAGCGGTCATCACTGTGCCTGCTTACTTTGATAGTGCCCAACGGACTGCAACCAAAAACGCTGGTGAAATTGCTGGCATGGAAGTTTTGCGCATCATACCTGAACCGACCGCCGCTGCCCTTGCGTACGGATTTGACAAGAAGCGAGAGGGTTTGATTTTGGTTTGGGACCTTGGTGGCGGAACTTTTGATGTCTCTATCTTGGAAATCGGCGAGGGTGTTTTTGAAGTCAAAGCGACCGCCGGCGACAGCCACTTGGGCGGCGATGATTGGGACGAACGCTTGATGAACTACCTTGCCGACATCTTTGCCAACGAACATGGCATTGACCTGCGCAAAGACCGTCAAGCGCTGCAGCGGCTTAAAGAAGCAGCGGAGAAGGCGAAAATTGAACTTTCGTCCATGCTTGAAACTGAGGTTAACTTACCCTTCATCAGTTTCCATCCAGAAAAAGGTCCCCTGCACTTGAATGTCCGCATCACTCGCGCTAAGTTTGAGGAGTTGACAAGGGACTTACTTGAGCGTTGTGAGCGTCCGTTCAAGCAAGCCATCAACGACGCAAGTGTCAAATTGTCACAGATTGAGGAAGTCATTCTTGTCGGTGGCGCAACCAGGATGCCGATGGTTCAGGAACTCGTTCGCAAATTAACGGGCAAAGAGCCACATAAAGGTGTCAACCCCGACGAAGTAGTGGCTATTGGTGCTGCCATTCAAGCAGCGGTTTTGACAGGAAAGACAAAAGACATCGTGCTGTTGGATGTAACTCCCCTCTCGCTGGGCGTTGAGACGCTTGGCGGTGTCATGACCGTGCTAATACCTCGCAACACAACCATCCCAACCCGAAAGAGTGAAATCTTCACGACTGCTGCCGATGGTCAAACGACCGTTGAGATTCATGTCCTGCAAGGCGAACGACCTTTGGCGAAAGACAACCGCAGTTTGGGCAAGTTTTACTTGACAGGAATCCCACCTGCACCTCGCGGTGTCCCACAGATTGAAGTCACCTTTGACATTGACACAAACGGCATATTGCATGTGACTGCGAAGGATTTGGCAACAGGTCGTGAACAGTCCATCGTCATCAAAGACTCAACCAACCTGCCGCGAGATGAGATTGACCGAATGATTCGTGAGGCGGAGCAGTTTGCTGAACAAGACCGAAGGATGCGAGAGTTAGCGGAAACTCGCAACGAAGCGGATGCGCTCATTTACTCAGCGGAAAAGACACTTCGGGAACACGAAGACCGCATCAGTGCGTCTGATAAATCAGCGGTTGAATCGGCGATCAATGACCTTCGCGAGAAGATGAAAGGCGACGACATCGCTGCCATCCGTTCTGGGATTGAGCGGTTGAAGGAAGCGATGTTCAGGATTTCGGAGCAACTTTATCTCGCAACCGCTCAAGCAGCAAGCGGTGGTGGCGGGGAGACCCGTCGCGAAGCGACGACTGGCGGTGAGGTCATTGAAGCCGATTACAAACCTGCTGATTGAGCCACAAACCTTTACTTGTCAGTTCGTAATGAAGCACGGAACGGAGCGAAGTGCCGTCAAGTTAAGTGCTGGGGCGAAGTAAAAGATTGAAGCCGAAACTTCAAATTGCACTTGGCGCCTTTGCACCACTTCTTGACGACACTTTGCTTCCGTTTCGTGCTAACTACGAACTGCAAGGACATATCGTTCGTGATTGAAGGAGGTTGAGAAGAAATGAAGCGATGGGCAAAAAGCCTGCGCCACCAAGCAGTGGTGTTGGCATTGACAGTTATTGTTACTTTTTTCGTCGGTGCGTTCGCAAGTCGTTGGCTCGTTCCATTGACGCAAAACTTAACTGCTCAAACCAATTCCCCCAGCGTTCCTAATCCCTCTGAGGGTGCTTTGAGGGTTGCTGAACAGTTGCAAGAGGCTTTCACTTGGGTAGCGAGGAAAGTTGAGCCCTCTACGGTCACGATAATGACACCGAGCCCAACAATTCGTCGGTTTCAGTTTCGATTCCCGCCCATGCCAGGACCAGACCCCTTTGAGGAATTTTTCCGCCGCTTTTTTGAGCGAGGCATTCCTTCTCCTCAAGAGGAGGAGCAACCTAAACAACCAGAATTGAGACCGAGGGGATCAGGGGTTATCGTCAGTCCCGATGGATACATCTTGACAAATCGCCATGTGATTGAAGGCGTCAACAAAATTGTGGTCGCCTTATGGAATGACCTCAGGTTTGATGCAAAGGTTGTGGGCACGGATGAAGTGACCGACATCGCTGTGCTCAAGATTGAACCTGGAGAGACGAAACTTGTACCTGCATCCCTCGGAGATAGCGACAAAGTTCGCGTTGGTGATTGGGCTATTGCTCTCGGTAACCCGTTTGGCTTAAGGCAAACAATGACTGTCGGCATCATAAGTGCGATAGGTCGGCGACCTATGGAAACAGGTGCTGGAATTGGCTATACCGAATTCATCCAAACGGACGCAGCAATTAACCCCGGAAATAGCGGAGGACCTTTGTGCAACATTCGGGGCGAAGTGATTGGCATCAACACCGCTATTTCGTCACCTACCGGCGGCAATGTCGGTATTGGATTTGCCATTCCCGTAAACACAGCAAAGTTCGTCATGGAACAACTTACCAAGCAGGGGAAAGTTGTCCGAGGTTGGCTCGGCGTTGAGTTGGACGAGGTCAGTAACCTTCCCGACCCAATAGCATTGGGCTTGAAGGAACCAAGAGGGGCAGTTGTTGTGCGGGTTTTGCCCAATTCACCTGCAGAAAAGGCTGGCTTGCAATCTCAGGATGTCATCATTGAGTTCAATGGAATCCCTGTCAGAAGCATCGCTCATTTGCAAAGTCTCGTCGGCAGAACGCCGCCAGGCACAGCTGTGCAGTTGAAAGTTGTTCGTGGCGGTAAAGAAATAGTTGTCAATGTCACGCTTGCCGAACGAACGCCTGAAGTCGTCGCACAGGCTCAAAGGGAAGCGGAATGGCGGGGGATGGTCGTCGGTGAACTGACCCCTGAATTACGCCGGCAAATGAACATACCAGAAAATGTCAAGGGCGTGATAGCGATGATGGTTGAACCCGACTCACCAGCTGCAAGGGCAGGCATCCGCCAAGGCGACATCATCACCGTCATTGCAAATCAAAGGGTTGAGTCAGTGAATGATTTCGTCCGAGTGACTCAGAACATCCGCCCTAACCGTTCCGCCCCAGTTACAATTCGTAGAGAAACTGCAACGACCATGCTGATCATCCCTCCTGAGTGATAGTAAAAGTCCTAAATCCCTGCGGTGCAATGAAAACAACAGAGAGAAAGGACGATAATGGGTTATAGCACCACCTGTAGGCGTCAGGATTTAAAAACCCATCCTTCATACGAGTGAGGCGATTTCTGATGCCGAAACGGAGAAGCAAAGTCGCTATCAAATTGCCCATTGAGAAGAAAGCACAGCACAAATTCCGACGGCTACTTCAGTTCAAATCCAAGACGACAACAGCGTGCCCATCCCGAAGGATTTGCTGGAACTTGTAGGCTGGAAGCCCAAAGATAAGGTGCTCGTCTTCGAGGAAGACGGGCACTTGGTCATCATGACCCGACAACAACTCGCTGACGAAATTGTCAAGTTTTTGCAAGCATCCTTTAAAGACGCTGAACCCGAGGAGTTAATGCAGGAGTTGGAAGAGGGACGCAAGGATGACCTGAAAAGGCTGTAACAGTGGATTTTTCTTGCTGCCCGGAACAGGACATCTGTTAGCACAACAGGTTTGGTATGCAGCAGTGACAGGGAATTTTGAATTGGTCATTGAGACCTTGAGCATCCATGAAGTTCTCGTCATCCACTTTCGGCACGGAAAAACGGAAGAAACCAATGGTTTCCGCAAGTTGATTTACTCTGTCCCTTGGCTGCGGATAGCACCTGTTTCGGCAAGAATTGCTGAGCGTTCAGCAGGCTACAAACATGGTTGGGGTTTGTCAACAGTTGATGCCATCATCTTGGCGACAGCAGTTGAAGTGAGGTGTGACGAAATTTTTATGACGGACCGAGATTTCATCGTAACGGCAAATCAAGGTATCATTGGAGTGAAGTTGCTCGGTTGAGGTGATGCCTCAATGGATCAAAAAGTCAAGCGGGATTATTACGAGGTTCTGGGTGTTTCAAGAAATGCAACGGATAAAGAAATCAAACAAGCCTACAGGCGTTTGGTGCGCCAGTATCATCCCGACCTAAACCCGAACAAAAAGGAAGCCGAAGAGAGGTTCAAGGAAATTCAGGAAGCCTACGAAGTTCTGTCCGATCCAGAAAAGCGAAGGCTTTACGATAAATTCGGTCACAAATGGCGTGCTGCATGGCAGGCAAAGCAGCAAGGCATTGATGTTGAAAACATTGGCTGGGTTCCACCTTCGCAAGAGGGCTTTGAATGGGAATTTGGTGACTGGAGGGATTTATTCAGTTCGGTTAGCGATTTTTTGAGTGATTTTTTGGGTGGCGGAACCCGAACGACTACTCGCACTAAGGAGAGAAAAACGAGAGTCCAACGAGGTCAAGATGTTGAAGCCGAATTAGAAGTTGACCTTGAGGATGTCGCTTTTGGAGCAACCAAACGATTTACCGTCACCATTGATGAACCTTGCCCTACTTGTGGCGGCGATGGCGGGACAAAGAGGACTTGCCCCAATTGTGGAGGAACAGGTGTAGTCCATCACTCTCGTGGTCTCTTTAGCATCGGTTCAACTTGCACCAGATGTCGCGGTGAAGGTTTGGTCATTGAAAGTCGTTGCCCTCGTTGTGGCGGAAGCGGGACAGTTCGCACAACACGCACCGTTGAAGTTCGCATACCGCAAGGAATTGAAGACGGCACAAAGTTGAGGCTGCAAGGCCAAGGTGCTTTAGGGCGAAACGGGGGTCCTCCCGGTGACCTTTACTTGACAGTTAGAATTCGCAAGCATCCTTTCTTTGAACGCAAAGGAGACGACCTTTATTGCGAAGTTCCCATTACTTTTGCTGAGGCTGCGCTGGGCGCTGAAATTGAATTGCCAACTTTGGACGGTCGCGTGAAAGTTCGCGTGCCTCCTGAAACTCAAAGTGGTCAAATGCTTAGGTTAACAGGGATTGGAATGCCGAAGCGGACTGGTGGAAGAGGCGATATGTATGTTCGGGTTAAAATCGTCGTGCCAAAAAATCTGAACCAAAGGGAACGAGAATTGATTGATGAACTTCGGCGGCTGCGTCCCGAAAATCCCAGAATGAACCTTTGGCAACCAAGGAGAAGTTAACCGAGCCCTCGACAAAAAACTTCAGTCATGGTTTGTAAGTTGTAGTGCTAACTTGAGCCTTGAAAATTTTAACTTCGGCTACAGTTTGTTCCACTGCTTTGAGGCGTTGACCGCTTTGCCGAATTAGCAATTCAGCGATGAACCCGAGGGACAAAAACACTGATTGGCTCAGTAAAATCAAAAAGACCCACAAAGGGAGCAAAGATTTTGTCAACCAACCCCACAATCCGCAGGCTAAACCGATGAGCAACATTTTAAATGCCACTACAGACATCCCAGCATAAGGGTTTTGACCGTATCTGGCGAGGAAGGTAAGAAGGGACAGATCTCGCAAAACGACAAAAACCCGCCCTAAACCATACTTTGACTGCCCAACCGTCCTCGGTCTGTGGTTAACAACGATTTCAGTAATTTGCGCTCCTTTAGCAGCGCAGTAAATAGGCATGTATCGGTGGTTTAGACCTTCACGGACCAGAGTTTGCAAAACCCAAGAACGATAGGCTCTGAGGGAACAGCCGAGGTCATGAACTTTGACGCCCGTAGCCAAAGCAATCAAAGCGTTGGCAATTTTTGACGGTATTACCCTTGTCCACTTGTCCTTGCGTTCTTTGCGCCAACCAGAAACGACATCAAAACCCTCTTGCAACTTCGCCAGGAGACGGGGGATATCGGCAGGGTCGTTTTGCCTGTCCGCATCCATGATGACTATGACATCACCTGTCGCATGCAAAATTCCTGCTGAAGTGGCAACACTTTGACCGTAATTTCGGTTCAACCTGAGGAGTATTAGAGACTCAATGGGAGGTGTCAAAGATGGTGCAATTTGCCCGACTTCAAGAGATGTCCCGTCAGTGCTACCGTCATCCACGATGACCACTTCAGTGGGAAGAGAAATTCTCCCAACGACATCAGCAATTTCTTGAAGGAGTGGCGCTATGTTGCCCCTTTCGTTGTATGCAGGCAAAACTATTGAAACTCGCTTCACTTCCCGTCATCACCCACCAGTGTCAAGTTAGGTAGAAGGCTTAAGGGGTTGACATCTCCGTAGGGCACAACAAGTGCATACCCTTGTTGACCTTCTTGCCAAAGGAGCAAGTGGGAATCGGAAATGATGTAGCAATGGAGGTTTTTGTCACCCCATCGCACTGAAGTCCCTTCTTCAGATTTCAAAGGCAAAAGTTTCGTGTTGAAGTTGATTAGCATGACTGATTGTCCTTCAACAGTTGCGAGGTAAACTGCTACAGGTGCACCCAAGCATTCGCAAATTCCTATTCGCTCCCATGCATGGGGCTTCGACGACAGATTCAGTCTAACAGGAATAACCTCTGCTTTCTCAGCCATGCACTTACAACTTTCTGGGCATGTCGGGTTGAAAGTCCATTCAAACGGGTTGTGCAGGTGGTAACGGAAAATGCCGACAGCAGATGTCGGCGTCATCAAAGGTGGGTTTTGGAGGCGACCAACCAAACTTGAAGTTACCCACGCTGACAATATCGCCGTTACAAAAATTGCGACGAAGAGAAAGCGTTTTAGCCTTTGGTTCTCCCGTATCGCTTTCATCCACAAAGAAGCCCAATTTGCCTTTTGAATTCTGCCCTTTACGGCTTGCAACTGCCTATAATGTTGACGGCAATAGGGACAAGTTTGCAAATGCCTCCACAAACGCTGTTGTTCGGAGGGTGAAAGTTCGCCATCCACCATCTCACTAATTGCGTCTCTCCATTCTTGACAAACTTTCCCGTCGGGTTTTCCAAACCTGTCCATGCTCCCACGCACCTAAATCAAGTGCCTTTTCTTTGCGTATTCCCAAAGCAATTGCCGCAGCATTTCACGAGCCCTCGCAAGTCGTGAACGGACGGTCCCAATAGGTATGCCAAGCGCCTCTGCCGCCTCAGCGTAAGACAAGCCTTCAATATCGCACAGGATGACAACTTCTCGGAATGGCTCTGGAAGTTTTTCAAGAGCCCTCGCCACTTCATCATCCATTACCCTTGACATCACAATTTCTTCGGGCGAGACCGATTCGTCAAGCAAAAAGTTGGAGCCTTCTTCGGTGAGTTCCAGTTCCTCAAGCAAACCTTCCAGCGAAATTGTCGGGACAGTTCGCTTTTGATGACGATATTGGCTAATGAACAGGTTAAGCATGATTCGCATGAGCCATGCCTTTAAGTTCGTTCCCCGCCTAAATAGAGAAAATCCACGATAAGCGTGCACCAAAGTTTCCTGCACTAAATCTTCTGCACTTTCCAGTGAATGGGTCAATCTCAAAGCAGCCCTTCGTAACTCCTCCCTTAACGGCAGCACTGCTGCTTCAAACTCAGAAGCCAAATCAAGATGTGGTGCTTGCAATGATGCCAAATGATTGCGGTTCATCCAAAATCACCCCTGCAATGACTGCAACCATTTATTTCAACGCAAGAGTTGAAAAATTCAATTTCACACCAACCTAAAAGATAACGCAGTCTTTTGTAAACCGCAATGCGAGAAGGCTGGGAACTTGTTTTAGGCTGTCCACAGTTTTCGGCATTGGCTCTGCCGTTACATTGACGATTTGCCGTTGTCTAAGCCAGTGAGTGAGGTGAAAAGGGCTGCCCCGCAGACAGCCTGCAAAGAAGATAGCCAAACCAGAAAGGGGCAGTTCGTGTCTGGTGATAGAGCGATCAGAACTAATGTTAACAAACGGTCGCGTCATTCACCCGACAGCGGTCGTCAGCCCGAAGGCTGAATTGGGTGAAGGTGTAGTCATTGGACCTTACTGTGTCATTGAGGAAGACACAGTCATCGGCGATGGCTGTATCTTGGAAGCCTATGTCGTAGTCAAGAAATACACTCGTATGGGTTGCTTTAACCATGTCTATCCCGGCACGGTTCTGGGCGGCGAACCGCAAGATCAAAAGTTCAAAGGCGAATGCAGTTATTTGCTAATCGGTGACAGAAACATCATCCGAGAACATGTGACAATCCACCGCGCCACTGGAGAAGAGCAGGCGACAGTCATTGGCAACGATAACTTAGTCATGGCTTACTGTCATATCGGTCACAACTGCATTTTAGGAGACCAAATTTCAATCGCCAGTTACTCAGGTATCAGCGGGCACGCTGTTATTGAGTCCCAAGTTGTCGTTGGAGGCATGACGGGCATCCACCAATATGTTACAATTGGTCGCTTGGCAATGATTGGCGGTATGTCAAAAGTCGTTCAAGATGTCCCACCCTTCATGTTGGCTGATGGTAGACCGGCAAAAGTCGTCGGTGTCAATGTTGTCGGATTAAGGCGAGCAGTTATCCCACCAGAGGTGAGGGAAACTTTGCACGAGGCATATCGGTTACTCTACCGCTCCAACTTGAACACCAAGCAAGCGTTGGAACGCATTGAAAATGAGTTGCCAAAGAGCAATGAACTTCAATATCTCATTGACTTCATCCGTAGGGTCTCCCAAGGTTACCTCGGTCGCCAACGCAATGCTTACCGTTAACTTATCGGGCTTAAAATTGATTTAGCCTCCAATGTTTTCACAATCCACCCTTTTGCATCTCACCAAACCTCAAACCTTGCTTTTCCCCTGCCTCTGTGTCAATTTTTGAACACGCGTTAGGTAATGGAGGGAAAATTCATGAGGCTTTGGTTCAAAGCGACAATTGCCTTATTGGTAGTCCTTGCGAATATTGTGGTCGCTCAAACCCAAACTCCAACGAGAGTGGTAGTGCTTGGAGAGACTTTCGCTGACCTGCCTGTGTTTTGGAACACAGAAGAGCCTTTCGCCCCTGTAGGTGATTGGATTTCGGCGTTGAAAATTCGTTGGGTCGTTAAAGGCGAAGGTATAGAATTTGAAACGCCAAACCACTTCAAGTTTTTTTGGGCAAAGGGAGCAACCAACGTGGATGTCAATGGGCACAGTATTGAAGTGACACCTTTGCGCCTGCAAGACGATGTTTTCCTGCTCCCTCTCGTTAGCCTTGCCCGTGTGCTCGGTTTGACAGTGATTGTCAACCCAGAAAGGAAAGTCGTGAAACTTGCGTCCCCGTTGAAAGGAATAGAGGCTTCACGGATGGAACTTGGTTGGTTAGTTTCGCTTACCTTCGGCTACCCGTTACCGAGTTTTCCAAAGACAGGGGTTTTGCGTCAACCTGACCGAGCATATGCTGATTTTACAGGTGCGGCTCTTAGTTCTGTGAGTTTACCAACCCTTCAAGATTCAACCCCCTTGACTGGTTTTAGGTTAGGTCAATTCAGCGTGGACCCACTGATTGTCAGGTTCGTCGCAGATTCAGCCGAACCAATTTCAATCAGGGTGGCAGGTCGTGAGTTAGCGAGTGAAGGGTGCGAAAGGTGGCACTTAATCCTGCAACCCGTTGATAAGCGCCCGCAATGGCTCGGTCAAATTCTCGTCAGGGAAAACAATCCAACGAGGGCAGTTTTTTTGTTGCTCGGTTGGTTAGGAAGTGAACTGAAATTCTGGCGTGAAGAAACCACACTCACTGTCACCCTACCCACAAAACCTGTTTTCGCTTCCGATCTCACAACGCACGATGATGGGTTAGTTGGGTTAGTGAAGAAAGCATTTTTGGAGTCAGATGAACGCGAAACAAAACTGGTCGTAGAACTTCGCGAACCTGCAGATGCTTATTGGCAACTTGAAAGCGATTTGGGGATAGCAGTTATCGTTGAATTGGCTCCTCAGCGCCCCAAGCAATTTAGGCTTATAGTCGTTGACGCTGGCCACGGTGGCAAAGACCCAGGGGCTATTAGCCCACCGAGACCAAGCAAATCAAGGCTGATTGAAAAAGAATTAACCCTTGACATCGCCTTTCGCCTCAAGCGTTTGCTCGAGCAGGTTGGCTACAAAGTGTTAATGACCCGAACCGATGACACCTATTTGCCTTTGCCAGACCGAGTGGCGATTGCCAACGGTGCCCAAGCGCAAGCTTTTGTCAGCATCCATTTGAACTCTTACCCGCAACCGGGTGGCCAATGGGGCACGGAAGTTTACTACTGGACACCTCAAAGTTACCCACTCGCTGAAAGCGTTTACAGGCACCTACTTGCCTTGCTCGGTCGCAAGGGAAACGGAATTCGCCAGAGACAACTTTATGTCATCCGACACACAAGCATGCCTTCGGTGCTCGTTGAAGCCTGCTACTTGAACCATCCAGAAGAAGAGGAGTTGCTGAGGAGCGAAGATTTTCGCGAACGGATCGCGTTAGCAATTTGCCGAGGCATCATGGAATTCTTTGGAGACCTTCGCATGCTGGAACGACGAGGGGAGTGACCATGCAACGAGGTCTAAGGATTTTGTTGATAGCCGTCGCGGTTTTGGCGGTTGCGATTTTGTTGGCAATTTATGCCTTCCAAATGCCTCTAAGAACTTCAAAACCGTCACAAATGCCTCTGGAAAGTTGGCAAGCGAACCTGTGTTATCCCGATTTGAAGGCGAGCCGACTTGTAAGGATGTCAATTTCTGTCGGCGCTGCTTCAGAGGAGCGAGTTGTTGAAGAATTGATTGAGCGACTGAAACGCCCAGAAACGCCAGATCTTTCGCCTGCACTGCCAACAAAAACCAAATTGCTGTCCGTTCAACGAGAGGGCGAAATTTTGATTTTGAATTTGAGCGAGGAATTCACTCAACCTGATTTTTGGCAAGGCTCTGATGTTGCTCACTTGCGGTTGCAAGCCCTCGTTTACACCTTGACATCGTTGCCAAATACACGAGCTGTTAAGATTCTTGTCAACGGTCAGATTCCAGAAGCCCTTAGTGGTCATGAAGAGTTGAGTGAACCAATTGAACCAGACCCAAGTTTGCAGCCATAGGTTGACTTAATTGCGAGGTGCTGCTTTTATGTCCTTCTTCCAGTGGTTAGGTCAAGTGGGAGTAACTTTGCACCCAGGTGGTTGGGGAACGACCGAAAAGTTGCTTGCTCTTTTGAATTTGAAACCAAATGAACTGGCGATTGATTTGGGGTGCGGTTCGGGACGAACCCTTGCATATGCAGCGGAAAAGTTCGGAGTTAAGGTCGTTGGAGTTGACCTCGTCCCGTCTCTGGCATTTCGCGCCTTCAAGAGATTGAAAAGAAAGGGGTTGACGGGTTCTGCCATCGCTGCTGACATAATGACTTTGCCCTTTCATAACGAAACTTTCCATGCTGTGTGGGCTGAATCCGTCTTCGTTTTCTTACCCAAACCAGACGCTTTCTCCCAGGTTGTGAGAATTTTGAAACCAAAAGGGCGTTTCGGCATGATTGAACTGACTTGGAGAAACGAACCACGCCCTGAGTATTGTGAGCAGACGAGGCAGTTTTTGGAAGTGCAGCGATATGAGGTATTGACAGTTCAAGAGTGGGTTGCGATGTTGGAATCCTCAGGCTTGGGTGTGGAAGTTGCTGAAAAAATGCAAAGTCATGCGCCGCATTCCTCTTTTTCCAAATGGCTGAATGATTGGTGGGATTTAATGAGGCTTGGTTTCGGTTTGACAAGACAAGTTCCCATCAGTAAGTGGGGGGAAGGTGCTCGTAAAATCGCTAGCCTTTTTCGTTACACTGTTCCCGCAATTTTCGTAACTGTCAAGAAAGGTTGAGGTGACAGCAATTGTTACCTGAACCCTTGAAAGGCGCTCAAAATTTAGTGAGGTGATGGAAAATGGCAGAAAAAGTTCAGTTGCAAACCAGCGGGGAGGTGCTCCCCGATGTTCAATCGGAGCGTCCGACCCATGAAATAGCCCTGACCCGTGTTGGAGTTTCTCGGTTTCGCTACCCCGCCTTGCTTCGGCGAAACGACGAAACTTTGCAAGTTTTTGTGACAATTGAAGCGTCTGTCAACCTGCCGCCAGACCAAAGAGGCGCTCACATGAGCAGGTTCGCTGAGGAAATAACCCGAGCCTTTGAGTTCCCATTGGAAGCATCGTCTTTTGAAGAACTTGCGGAGCGACTGGCTTGTGATTTGCTTAAAGTCCACGATTACGCCCAATATTGCGTTGTCACTTTGGAAGCGGAATCCCATGTTGAAGGTCATCCCTTCAAGTTGTTCGCAAGTTATGATACAGCAACAAAGCAGAGGGTTCTGGGTGTTGAGGTTCAAGGGGCTCTGGCTTGTCCGTGCGCCATGGCGATGACTGGAAGCGTCACTCACAACCAGAGGGGAACTCTAAAGATTGAACTTCAGACAAACGGCTACAATGTCCTTCCCGAAGATTTGGTTGCCATTGCCGAAGCCGCCTTCTCAACTCCCGTACGATTGCTGCTCAAACGACCGCAAGAGAAAGCCATCGTTGAAGCGATGCACCAAAATCCCAAGTTCGTTGAGGATGTCGTCAGAGATTGCGTTATGGCACTTAAATCCCGATATATAGGCGTCTGGGCAAAGGTGAGGTGCGATTCCTTTGAAAGCATCCACCCCTATGATGTCTTCGCTGAGTGGGAGGGCGTTTTGTGAAACGACGGGAGGAGAACAATTGTGCGGTGGTTGCAGAACTTAGTTAAAAGAGCCGTAATTCATAATTGAAGCCGTAACAGAAGTTCTGAACCTTGGATTTTAGGATGCGGTAGTAGGCTGATTTGGAGAAGGATGTCAAGGAAATCCGCTCGGATTTAGAGAAAGTCAAGGCTCATATCGGTTTGACCGGAGGTAATGAAACATGAGTCGGATTAGGTTGGCAAGGACGGAGTTCATAGACGCTGGACACTTTATCCCCGGACATCCCAAATGCGGGCGCCCTCATGGACACACTTACCGGGTTGACATCGTAATTGAAGGTGACGCTGAAGGCGATATGTTGTTGGATTTCGGGGATTTCAAGCAAAAGGTCTGGGAAGTCTTGCAGCATTACGACCATGTGATGCTGAACGAAGTCATGGCATTAGCTCCAACTGTGGAGAACCTAGCGATGGAACTTCACCGCGAACTTAAAAGAGTGCTTCAAGGTTTCAGGTTAAGCGTTCGCGTTTATGAAGGCGTTCACAAATGGGCTGAATACGGTGATGATTAGTCTGGAGGTGGGAAGTAAATGCCATCCCCTACCCTTTCAGGTCTGCCCGAATGGATTTGCGTGAAAGTTCCCAAACGCTTAAAAGCGGAACCGTTACGGCAGGAACTGGCCCGCCTCGGCATTCACACCGTTTGCCAAAGTGCCCGTTGTCCCAACATCGGTGAATGTTTCTCTCGCAGGACTGCTACCTTCATGATTTTGGGTGAAACTTGCACTCGCAGATGCGGGTTTTGTGCCATTAAAACTGGTCGCGGTGAACCCGTTGACCCCTATGAACCTTTGAAAATTGCAACGATGGTCAGTAAACTCAATCTGCGCCACGCTGTCATCACTTCGGTCACTCGCGACGATTTGCCCGATGAAGGTGCAAATCAGTTCGCCAAAACGGTCAGGGCAATTAAGTCCCTATGCCCCAACATCACCGTTGAGGTTCTCACCCCAGATTTTCACGCCCGTAGAGAATTAATTGCCCTTGTCCTTGACTCAAAGCCCGATGTCTACAACCACAATGTTGAGACAGTGCCGAGATTGCAAAAGTCAGTGCGACCACAATCAAGTTACGAACGAAGCCTAAAAGTGCTTGAAATTGTCAAGGAGTTAGAGCCGACAATGTTGACTAAGTCAGGTCTGATGGTCGGCTTAGGGGAGACGATGGACGAAGTTATCCAAGTCTTGAAAGACCTTAGGGCAATTGGCTGCGATATTGTTACCGTTGGTCAATACTTGCAACCGACGAAGTGGCATTTACCTGTTGCAAGGTATGTCACACCAGAAGAGTTCACCGAAATAGAACGCATTGGCTACGAACTTGGGTTCAAACATGTTTTTTCTGGTCCGTTTGTCCGAAGTTCCTACTTGGCAGACATCGTTTTTGAAAACTCAAAACCCTTCCCAACAGGAAGCGGCCACTAATGACGGTTTAGCAGCAGTTAGTTCGCTACATTGTTGTTGTAACATTCGGTCAGCGGCTCTCCCAAGCCGAAATTGATTTATCGCTGCCCCAAAAGGAGCAATGCTAACACTTTCATATCTCGGTGGCGTCGGGGATTGTCTCCGGCGGTCGTTAAACTGTCACTTGGAGGGAGGCTCTTCTGAGCTGCCGAAATCCGGAAGAAGAAAATTGTCCCAATCGGAGGGCGGCTCTCCCGAATCACCGAAAAATCGGTATGGAAAAGTCAGCGCATTGGAGATGTGCCCTTCGATTGACGCCGAAAAGGAAAATCCAAAAAACAAATTGGTGCATCAGGAAGCGCGCCCTTTGAAAAGTTGACGAAAGAAGTTGTAAGGTGGGCAACCACTGTTGAAACAAGGACAATCACAAGACAGAGAAGAGAAACCCCGATAATTTCAAGATTTCAGACCTTCGCTCCCACGCAGTCGTGTTTGCTGTGCTACATTTTTCCTACAGTGGCTTTTTATGTCCTTTTTCATGTAGGTGAGCGAAGATGAGGCGTTGGTTAACCCTAATTTTGGTTTCCGTCACTTTCCTTGGGTTTCTCACAATAGGGGTTTGGCAGGCAAGAAAGCACTTACCCAAACCTGAGGAATGGGCAAGGCTTTTGGAAATGGAATTGACAAAAACTTTGGCTGTGCCAGTGAGAATTGAAAGCGCAAATGTGAGTTTGACAGGGGCAACGATCAAGAACTTGCAATTTCAACCTGACCCCCGTTCGCCTTCAGGACACATCTTGACAGTTCCTAAGATCCAACTTCGTTGGTCGTTGAGGCAGATTTTGCCACCTTCTCAATGGAAGCAATTAATTCGCGTCCAAGTTGAAAAAACGCTTCACCAAATCGTCGTCGCCAATGCAACCCTTTTCCTTTGGCGTGACCGAACAGGACGATGGAACATTCAACCCTTACTTGCCAAAAGACCGGGGCAACCTGCACGTAGGGTCCCTGCTTTGAAAATTAGGGAGAGCACTTTGATTTTCGGTGATGAGACCTTGCCCCTGCCTAACGGTTTACCATTTCAACTGAAGTTGGTGAATGTTCAAGCGACGGTTCAACCAATTGAATTGGGGGCTCGCATTGAAGCAAGTGGGCAAATCCTTCCACCACTCGGAACACCCAACAGCCAAGCAAACTTGACAATCGTTCAGGTTAGCAGTGAAACCAGTCAAGAAACACATGGTCGGCTCGTTGCCACAAACATTCGCGTTGCTGCCCTTCCGAAACAATTGCAAACTTTCGGTAACGGTAGAGTCAGTTTGATGGACGGAGCGATTGCACAAATCACGCTCAATTGGGGTCAAATCGATGGGGAAACCGATTTAAACGGAGTGGCGAACTTAAAGGATGTTGTGTTTAAACTTCGCATTGCTAAGCCCAAAACTTTAAGCCCGCTAAATGCGTCGCTTTCCTTCTCGCTCCTTCTGACTCGGCAAAAAGTCCGAAATTGGCACTTGACAATTCGTCCCTCTCAACCCCACCCGCAATTCGGTCAAGGTATAGTTGGCGTTGAGGGCGAACGGAACTTTTGGAAGGTTAGGTGGCGAGGTGAAAATTTGCCAATCAATACACTGCACTCGCTCTTACACCAGCCTATCCCGCTTTTCAACGGGAACTTAAACGGTTATGTTTCGGTTGAAAGGGAACGGAAAAGAACTCGGGTAGACGCAGACTTGACAATTCTCAGAACCCAATTTCACCCCTTCGGTGACTTGCAGAAATTGCAAGTTCCTATCATGCCAATTTCCCTTGCCGCCGCAAAAGTCAGCGTTGAACTCAAAGGCAACCTTTGGCGTGGCGGTGCTGAAATTTCCGCGAAAAGCCCAATTGGACAAACGAACGCAAAAGTTTGGCTGAATGGCAAAAGAGGAAGCGCAAAAGTCAAAGTTGAAAACCTGAAACTTGAGCCGTTGAGAGCGCCCGTCTTGAACCTCATGCCATCCCAATTTCGCCCATATGTGGGATTCCAGGGGGGACTTATTTCTGGCAATTTCGCTGTTTCGTGGCAGGGACGAAAGTTTAGGCTTGACGAATTGAGCGGGCGAATTCATCAAGTTTCAATCACTGGTGACCAAATCCCACCTTTGCAATTGAGTGCACAAGCCCATTTTGACGGAAAAACTCTCAACTTATCGCAAGTGAGAGTTCTTCTTGATAGTAATGCCATCGCAAACTTAATTGGTCAAACAACAGTTTCCCATCCGCCTGTTTGGCAAGTTCAAGGTCAAATTTCGTCAAGGGCAACTGAACGGTTGGCGGCTTGGGCAAAAGCAAAATTGAACTTACCATTTCATTTGCTTCTCGGGGGGCGAACCCAAGCCAGTGCAAAAGGGATTGGAAGTCAATGGCAAGCGCAATTGTATTGGAGTGAACCTTTGTTCGCCTTTGATATGAAAGGTTTCAAGTGGCAAACGAGAATTGACAAATTGAGTTTAACTGCGACCCCAAAAGGTTCTTTCGCTGTTGTTAACGAAGTCACGTTTAAAGGCAAAATGCCTAAAACTGAACCCAGAAATTTAGCTTGGAATTTGCTTGACAGCGTTGAGTTCGGCGAATGGACTTTCGTCTGGGACGAGAAACGCCGAAATTTGATAGCCTTCGGTTCGGGCAAAGTCCCCCGGGTAAACCTTGACGGAATTGAAATTCGCGACGGGAGTGCCGATTTGGAATTTGCGTTCTCTCCGGCCAAAAAAACTTCGGCGGAATTCAGGGCACTCAACCTGAAAGCGAAAATTTTAGATGGCGAGTTGAGTGCTGGGCAGTTGAAGTTGTTCGCCAAAGACGAAAGCGAATTTGCCCTCAATGCCTTGCTGCGTCTCCAGAACATTAGTATCAGCGAGTTGGTTCAGTGGCTGAAGAACCGAAGGGATTGGGATTTCTCCGCAAAAGGTCGGTTCAACGGTGAAATTGCCTTAAACTTAGCAGCACATCAGCAGAAGAAAATCTCAGACGCCAAGCGAAATGCCTTGAAAGTAGGAAACGAAATCGAAGATGTTCGTCAGTCTTCGGAAACTCCCATGACGCTGATGGCAACAGTTACTGGCAGCATCTCCGAGCCGAAAATGAGCAACGGCAGTGGGGAAGTAATTGGGGAAAAGTTGATGCTGACAGCATTAACAATTTCTTCAGAACGAACGAACGCTCAATGGTCGGTTCGGCAGATTGCTGGTGAAGGAATTGGACGAAATTTTGTCTTGAAATCGGACGAACGGGAATGGAAAATTGAACGGTTGCAGGTGCAAAGCGTTGTAAAACAAACTAACGAGGGTTGGTTTTGCGATTTCAGGCTGCCACAGGTCAAAACCTTAGAGGGGATAGCAAATGGACAATTTAACATCTCACCACAACGCACAGAAAGCCATTTCAGTTTCACCGACTTGAATGTTTCACAACTGTCAAGGCTCGTTGATTTGAAGTTTGGTGAAAGTTTGCCAGAAGGGAAATGCTCAGGATGGTTTAGGTTTGAAGCGAGCGGAGAAAGTGAGGGATGGCGTGGGAATTGGGAAGGTGCAACGCTGCTGAAAGAAACCAATTGGGAAGGCTGGAGCGTCAAGTTAGCAGGGGCTCGCGCCAAGGGGCAATTCTCTGCTGACGAAAAAAGAAACCTAAAACAAATGAGCGGAAGGATTGAAGGAGTTCACTTGCTTTCCGAAGACGGTCAGGCAGTTTTAAATGGCGAATTTGCTTTCCATCAAAGTCTCGGCTCACTTTCCCTTCAAGGGAAATGGATGGGAGCGTCGCTGAGGAAATTGAGCCGAAAATTTGACTTGCCAGTTCAACTGCAAGGACTTGCCGAAGGGACATTGAAAGTCCTGTGGGACGGGAAATGGCAAGTTAGTGGAACGGTTAAATCGCAAGCGGTTGAGGTTAGTGACTCTGCAATTTTTCGCGATGTTTCGGGAGAATGGTTCTGGCGTGATGACGCACTGCAAATCAGACAAATGAGGGCAAAGTGGAACGAAGGGACATTGGTGGCAGAGGGGACTGTTAGAACTTCACCTGACACTCCCTTCAACTTGAAAATTCAAGGGGAGAAACTTGCCCTCTCCGATTTGTCTCAACTTCTCCGAAAGTGGGAATTGCCATTGAGCGATTGGCGTTGGTTCGGTCGAACGAACGCTCAAATTTGGGCAAACAAAGCAAACGGACAACTAAGAGCGACAGTTTCCCTAAACGGACAGCAAGTTAGTTTGGGGCTGGCAGGATTGGGTGAGGCGAGAGTTGACTTGACATTTACTAGGGAGATCAAAAAGGACAAAGCATCGTTAACGGCAAAAGGAATTGTCAACCTGAAGGGGGACGGAATGATAGTAACCGCTGAATTGGAAGGAACGCAACCGAGCTGGCAGGTTAGTTGGCACGGAGGTAATATCCCCATCAACACTTTGAAAGCAATGGCTAAGGAATGGCAACAGCAGAATGGAGAGAAAGCAAGCGCTTTTGAACAGTGGCTGAAATTGCCTGTGACAGGAGAAGTTTGGACAAAAGGTAAGGCAGCACTTTCCGGAAACCAGGTCACTGACTTGCAAGCAACTATCTCCATCCCGAACCTACAAGGTATTGGGAACACTTCAACTCAAGCGAATTTGGATATTGCACGGTCTCAGAAAGTTTGGGCTGTGCAGTTAAGGGAGATAAAGCAGGGTAGCGCCAACGCATATGGTTCTATCTCTGTCACCGATGATGGTGAGTTATCTGGGGAATTGACGATGAATCAGGTCTCGCCCGAACTGGCAGTAAGTTTGCTCGCATTGTTAGGTGTCAAGGTAGAGAGTGAATCAATACCTGAAGGTTCGTTGAGCGCTCATCTGAAACTTGCTGGCAATCGCGAAAATCCCATCATTGAAGGCACCTTGCAAGCCAGCGATGTATATTGGCGGGGTTGGGTGATGAGGCAAATCCTTGTCCGACGCTTTGAGTTGCGTGACGGGATAGTGAAGGTTAGTAAGGGTGATGGTATCATTCGTTGGCGAACAGATGCGTCGCTTGCTTCGTTCTGGGGTTGGTCGGAGTTGAGGGATAAGAGTAAGATGCAATGGCAAATTGAACTGCCGCCAACCTACCTTGATGCCATACTGCCACCAGATTTGCCCATGCAAATTGCTCGGGGATGGCTGAGCGGTTCTCTCTCGTTGCAAGGGAGTTGGAATGAGCCGAGTTTGAAAGGTTCAATTGAGATGGTGGCGGATACAATCGGCTTCCCCACATCAAACTCTTTACCAAAGCCATTTGAGCCCTTGACAAAACTGCAAAATTTCCGCTGCCAAATTGAAGCCGAAGGACGAAGGGCAAAGTTAGTAAAACTTGAGGCTGATTTCGGTGGCGGGACAGTGACAGGAAACGGATGGTTGGAACTGGGAGAAAGAGGGTTGCAAAACCTGTTCGCTAACAAGGGCGAGTTGAGAATCAAGATGCAAGGGGTAAAGGCTAATTGGAACGGGACGGAAGTGAACCTGAAAACGATTGCGTTAAGAGGAGATTTGAACGAAAAAGGTTTCGGGTTATCCGTTGAACAGCTGCAAGGCGAAGGGTTAGATGCTCAAGGAAATGTCCATTGGCAACGAATCCCACAAAGTGGATGGGCGTGGCTTTCGGAAGGGAAATGGGGCTTGAAACTTCAGGTTGACAGGTTCAGATGGCAAAGTGAAGGAGCAAGAGGAAGACTTTCTGGTTACCTTGCACTTAGGTCCGAACGAGAGAATTCACCTCCGACCTTAAGAGGCAACTTGACAATTCACGATGGTGATGCTTTGCGGTTGCCAATGGTAGCAGCGGGAGGTGACGGCAAGTGGCGATTTCCCCAAGCCTTGCAACTCGCTTTGAAGTTGGAAATTGGAGACAAGTTCTTTTTGCGTAACCCACAAGCCTCTCTGATTTTGGATGGTGAACTTTTACTTGCTGGCGACTTGAGTCAACCCAGAGTTGAAGGTGAGTTGAGGAGTCAACGAGGGACTTTGAGATTGCCAGCATCGGTCTTGACAATCACTGACATGAGCCTTCGGGTCGCCTACGCGGTTGACCCTCTAACTCGCCGATGGCTTGGAACCGCTCGCATGAGGGTTGAAGGTGAAACCCAACTTGACATTCACCGAATTTTGTTCACAGTCTCTGGTCCAGTTGATGAGCAATCGCAACGGCTCGGGATTTTGCCTTCCGTCACAATGTTGGCGATTCCGCCTCTACCCGAGCAAACAGCCTTAGAGAGAATGTTCGGGTTGGGGTTAGCACAACTCGGCGATGTTTTGACTAACTGGCAACAGTTGTTCTCTGGCACTTTCGTCCAAAGTTTCATGGGCAACTTACTTGCTCCAGTAACTGAACCAATCGCTCAAACTTTGAGATGGACAGAATTGAGTGTCGTCCGAGAACAAACGACTGGGAAACAGTGGTTGAGGCTTGGTATCCCGATAGCGTCCCGTTTACATGTCCTATGGCGACAGGGGCTTTCACCTGCTAACCCTTCAGCGTTGGAAGTGCAATACTATTTGGGCAAGCGGACATCGGTGACAATTATCAAACGGGAACGAGAGCAAGCGGAAGTTCGCATTCAAACTTCTGTCAGGTTCTAAGCCCAATTTCTTCATGGAGCGTGGTGAGGGTCGTGCGACGAGAAGAGAAACCGTTGTCACAACCGATTGCTTCATCCAGTAAACCGCCTTTTGGCGAGGTCGTTGACAGATACTATGACAAAGTGCTCAACTTGGCTTTCAGGCTGATGGGCGATAGGGAAGAGGCTCACGACTTGGCGCAAGAGGTTTTCATTCACGCATATCAAGCCTACGACCGCTTTAGGGGAGAAGCAGAGGTTTTCACTTGGCTGTATCGCATAACCGTCAACTTGGCAAAAAACCGATATAAGCAACTCCAGCGCGAAAGGGAACACCGTTGGGAAATTCTTGAAGAGACTGATGAGGAAGATGAAGACGTTGAACCCCTTGAGTGGGAAGACACGAAACTTTCTCCAGAGACGCTCCTTGAACAGAAGGAAATTTCCGAAGCCATCCAAAAAGCCATTGACGAACTACCAGAAGACCAAAGGACCACTTTGGTGCTGAGGGACATTGAAGGTTTGAGTTATCGGGAGATTGCTCGCATTCAAGGTTGTTCCGTTGAAGCGGTTAAATCAAGGCTTTTCAGAGCAAGGTCAACCCTTCGCAAGAAACTGCGTCCCCTCTTGGAGCGATAAACAAAAGCAAATTCGGTCGGTCTAAAATAGTGGAACTTAATGCCAAAACCCAAAAATTTTGGAGGGTCAATTATGGTGCGATGGGCGATGGTGATTCCAGTCCTGCTGCTTCTCTCGCCATCCCTTTGGGCTCAGGAAGTAGAAGGGCGGGAGGTGGCGGAAATCAGAATTGAAGGCAACAAAGAAGTGCCTGCAGAAAGCATCTTGATGGTCATGGACACGAAACCAGGGATGCCCTTCTCAATTGCCAGACTGAAGAATGACTTGAGAGCCATTTACGACATGGGTTTCTTTTCCCAAGAACCTGTTGTCTTGCCTATGTTGACACCTGAAGGCCGGTTAATTTTGGTCGTCCGCGTTTTTGAGAACCCGGTAATCAAAGACATCGTTTTCAAAGGCAACACCGCCATTCCATCGGAGAAGTTGAAAGCGGTCATGCAAACTCAACCAGGTAAAATCCTGAACTTTCACGCCTTGCGTAGAGATTTGCAACGCATCCAAGACCTATACATCGCCAACGGATACATTGCACAACCTCAAGCACCAGACATCCTTGAAGACGGAACCATCGTTATCCCGATCCAAGAATTGAAGGTTGCGAGTGTCAAAGTTGATTTGGGGCAAAAACCCAAGACTAAGGAAAAGGTCGTTTGGCGCGAGTTGGAATTGAAGCCAGGACAACTTTACAACCAACGCATCATTGAGGAAGACCGTCGCAGACTTTTCCTGCTTGACATTTTTGAGGAAGTCATCGTTGAACAAAAGGATGTCGTTGACCCCAAAACAGGGGAATTGGGGGTGGAAGTTACTTATCGGCTGAAGGAAAAGAGAACGGGTATGGCAAACATCGGCTTAGGTTACAGTTCTCGCGACGAGATCGTCGGCTTCGCTGCTGTCCAAGACACTAACTTTCGCGGGTTGGGTCAGCACCTCAGGTTGATGATTGAGTTCTTTGACCGCAAAGGTTTTGACTTTTACTACTACCGACCTTGGATTGACAACAAGAGGACAGGTTTCGCTGTTAACATCTTTGATCGCAGTTTCTACCGAGAACCTACAACCGCTTTGGTTCTTGGAGGTGGGCAAGGAACTATCACTGAAGACCTGCTATTCTCAGAAATTAGGCGTGGGATTAGAACGAGCCTGCGTCGCCCAAAAGGGGATTACTTGTGGCACGAGTTGAAACTTCGCACCGAAAAGGTTTACTTCCAGCAAAGAAGAATCGTGGGTGGAACGATTGAGCAAGTTGGCGGTAAGTCAGATCAAGGTTGGGTGACGGGAATCGCTTACAGTCGCTTGCTTGACACCCGTGACTTCCCCTTTGACCCTTCACGGGGCACTTACTTTGAAGGCGAACTTGAATTGGCTCCAAAGTTGTTTGGGAATTCTCGGTCTTTCGCAAAGTTACTTTTTGACTGGCGAAGATACATCTCTCAAGGCAAAAACACCGTCTTTGCCAGTAGGCTTTTGATCGGAACTTCCTTCGGCTCTGTTCCGATTTTTGAAAACTTCTTCGTCGGTGGAGCAGAAACCCTTCGCGGTTACACCATTGACAGGTTTGTTGGGCGAAATATGGTGGTTTTCAATGCCGAGTTGAGGCGGCGGTTCCGAAAAGAACTTCAAGGCGTCCTTTTCGTGGACATCGGTGATGCCTTCGGAGGACCAAGCTCATTAGACTTGAAAGCGGCTCAGGCAGGAGAGCCAAAGCGACGAGATGCTTTGAGGCTGAAAGTCGGATACGGGTTCGGTGTTCGGTTCGTGACCCCGTTTGGTCTTTTGAGGTTTGATTTCGGCTTCGGCGAAGAGGGACAAAGGACGCACTTCAGCGTCGGTTCCGCTTTCTGAGTTCCAAAATTTGCTTAGCCAATTAAGGCAGCAAATCACAACATGATGGATAGTGAGGAGTGAGCAACAATGCGCCAATGGATTTGGACCGTTTCTGCCTTAGGTGTTCTCTTGACTTTGACTGCGTGGCGTGCGATGACCTTTGACTCGCTCAACCAGCCCATCACTTTGGGTCTGGTCAACATGGAGAGACTCGTCGCAAACTACCAAGCCCTAAAGCAAGATGACGAACAGTATCGTCAAACCGTTCTACGCCGCCAAAAAATGCTGGAAACACGAACCTTGCTTGAGGCGAAAGAGTGGGAAGAGTTAGACGCCTTGGAGCAAAAGGAAGCGGAAGGAAAACTAACCGGTGCCGAGCGGAAACGCTTGGAAGAATTACGCAAATTGTCCGAACAGCGGTTTACTGAACTTCAGCATTTGCAACTCAAGGAAAGCAAGGCAGAGGAAGAGCGCAAACGGATGGAGTATTTGCAGAACCTGCAAAATTCCAACCGAGAGAAACTTCAAAAGTTGATGCAAAAGTTTGAAGAGGAATTGGCGAAACTCAACGAAATCCTGACAACCCGCCACCGAGACCGCATCCGAGACGCTTCAAAGCAAGTTGCCCAACAATTGGGACTGAAAATGGTCATCATCGCTGATGACGAATTGGTGCTTTACTCCGAACCGAATCTTGATGTGACGGACAAATTGCTTGAAATCTTGAATTCGAGCAAGTGAAATTGAGGTGAAATGATATGAAGCGGGCGTTGTTTGTGGTGGTTATGGTCAGTCTCTGCTTGACATTTTTACTGTGGCAGAGAAGTTCGTCCTCGGTGCAGGGACAGTTGAAAGTGGGCGTCTTGAACAGTGCCAGCATAGCGAGGGAAGTTCAGGGGCTCGCCGAACTGAGACGAGCTTACGATGAACAGAGACGGGCTTACCTGGAACTCATCAACCTGAGGCAAAATTTCTTGATGCTCACGGGCTTGGAGTGGGTGGACTTGAGGCGATTGCTCGGTCGCCCACAACGAACGAAAAGCGAGGAACAGCAAATTCAACGATTGCGACAAATATCCCTTGAACGGGAAGCAGAGTTACAAAGATTGCAGCAAACCCCACCAGATAAACTCACATCTCAAGAGCGGACACGACTGGAACAGTTAACCCAGATCTGGAAAGAAGCGAGAATGGAGATTGAGCAATTGAAGAACCTGATGGATGAGGAGATGAGACGGGTTGAAGAGCAATTGAACAAACTCGTTGACGAAAAACTTCAGCAAGTCATCAGCAAAGTCGCCGATGAAAAAGGTCTTGACATTGTGCTTGACAAGAGTGTGGTCTATTTCGTTCGCGGCAACTTCGTTGATGTGACCGAAGAGGTTCTTTCAAACTTAACTGAGGCGCTTCAATCGGGGGAGAAAACAACATCGGATGGAAAGCAAAGGGAGAAGGAAGAGAAGCAGTGATGATGCTACGAAAATGGGCGCTCGTCTTGATTTTCGCTGCTATCAGCAATTTAAATGGGCAGGAACTTGTCTTCATGGACCTAAAGCAGTTGGTTTCAATTCACCCTGCATGGCAGTTGGCAGATTCAATTGAACGAAGAACCAAGCCTACCCTTCTGTCTTTGCCTTTATCTCCCCTACACTTCTCGGATGTGCCTTTGTCATCGCCATCACTTCAAATCCCGCAATTAACCAATTGGCTTGAGGAGCAAAGATTCAGATGGGTAAGCGAATTGGAATCGCTTCAAAGAGGGCAGCAAAAATTTTTGAACTGGCGAATGTATTTGCTTCTCCCCCCTTTGCCACTCCTTGATCCCGTTGCTCGTTGGAAGCTCATCGTGCAAGAGCGTGAGAAACAGTCTACAGAACGGGTTAGGTTGAGTTTGCGGCTTTCGTTTGCCAATATGCTTTCACCTGAGGAGAAGGCTACTTTAGAGCAGCGCAAGAGGGAACTGGACGCAGCCCTTGAACCACCATCCGTTACCACGCAGCCCATTTTCATGCCCATTTTACCGACCGAAAAACTTGACTTGACATTACCTTCTCCTCTGACCGACCCACAAAAGATTCTTGACCTTGTTGCTCCCCACTTTCTGCCTCGACAAACTTTAGAGGTTCAAATCCCAGATATCGGCGATGAAGGTTTGAGGTTGCTCAGTGATGGTGCGATAGCGACCTTAAGGGCAATTGTCTTTAAAGCGGCAAAAAATTTTGCCCTTGCCTACGCAAAACAAAAAGGTTGGAAAGTTACCTTTTCGCCCCGATCAGGTCCGCGCGATGTTACCGATGAGGTCAAAAGAGCGTGGCAACAATGGTTGAAAAGCATCCAGCCAAAGGAGTGAGTACAAAAATGGCTCGCATAAACCTTCCTTCTCCGATTCCCCTAAAATTCGTTTGCGAAATTGTCAATGGCAAATTGGTTGGTGATCCAGAAACGCTCGTGACAGGCATAAGCGAACCTCAAACTGCCCAAACGGGCGATTTGGTTTTCGTTTGGTCAAAAACTTTCGTTGAACAAGCCTTTACTGGTAAGGCATCAGCCGTCGTTACTTTGGAACAATTCGTTCGCCCAGAGAAACCCCATATCATCGTCACTAATCCCCGCTTGGCGATGGCTGTTTTGCTTGAAGAGTTATTCCCACCTACAACCTTCCCCGCACAAATCAGTCAAACGGCGGTGATTGGGAGAAATGTGAAATTAGGGGAAGGGGTGTTCGTCGGAGACTACGCTGTCATTGGGGATGATACTGTGATAGGCGATGGAACTATTGTCTACCCGCATGCTTACATTGGCAAGTGTGTTCGGATTGGCTCTCACTGCCGCATCTACCCTCATGTCACGATTTACGATGATGTGACGATTGGCGACAGAGTGATCGTTCACGCAGGGGCAGTAATCGGCAAGGAAGGATTTGGTTTCGTTTGGGATGGTGAACGATACCGCCGAATTCCACAGGTCGGAACAGTCGTCATTGAAGACGATGTTGAAATTGGCGCAAATGTTTGTATTGACCGAGCAACCTTGGGCGAGACCAGAATAGGGAAAGGAACGAAGATTGACAACCTCGTGCAAATCGCTCACAACTGCGATTTGGGCTCTCACTGTGTTTTGGCAGGTCAAGTCGGGCTCGCAGGAAGTGTCCAAGTCGGCAACAAAGTCATGATGGGTGGACAAGTCGGTATTTCTGACCATGTTCAAATCGGCGACGAGGTCGTTTTACTTGCAAAGTCAGGGTTGATGGACAACGCACCGCCAAAAACTCAATGGTCAGGTTACCCAGCACGCACGAGAATGCAATGGTTGCGCATTGAAGCAGCATTGAACGAACTGCCCGATGCTCTAAAATTGCTTCGGCAAATTGAAAAGAGGGTTGAGGCTTTGGAGAAATCGGTTCGTTCGTGAAAAGGCAGGCGGCGACGAATTCCCGATCGAAAACCGACCTGAGCCATTGACTTAGCCTTAAAGGAGGTGTGAAAGTGAAGCGACCGCTGACCGCAATAGTGTTGGTTTTCATCGCTTGTTGTGTGGGGACTGCCCAGCAAAATTGGACTGTAAGTTGGAAGTTTGAGGCGAATAGGCTCAGCGATGAAGTCGCTGAATTGAAGGCAGCAGGACAAACAATTTTGCGTTGGCGGGGACAAGACGCAATTTCGCAAATCCAGCAATTTGCCGAAAGACTTAATCAACTGCTTTGGAAGGGGATAAAGCCTGAAGCGTTCACTGTCGCCCAAGTTCAAGGCGGTTTCAGTATAACTGTCAATAACGAACCAATCTTGACAGTAACCCACCAAGTCGCCCGCGCTGCTCGCAGTGACGCCAAGGCTTTAGCAGACCAGTGGGCAAAGAGATTGAGGGAAGTTTTCAATTGGCGCTGGTTGGCAGTTCCATTGACAGAATTTGTGGTCGCTGTTGGAGAAGACGCAACCATTCAACTGCTCGGGACTGGGGAGGGACCAGTTCAAGTTGAAGCGATACCACCTGAAATCTTGAAATTGCAAGTGAACCCAGACGGCCGTTCAATTATCGTCACTGGCATTGACACTGGTGTCGGCGTTTTGCGGATTGTCAAGGGTTCAACGGGAATCCGCTTGCCTTTCCGAGTTCTTTACCGTGCTGCTGCTTGGAAGGAGAAACCTGTTGCTTGGGTCAGGGGCGCTCAAATTAGTACAGCGATGGTTCGAGAAGCAGTGGAAAATGCTATTATGCGAGCACTGGATGTCCGTTTGGGCGCTCGTTGGACTTTGATTCCCGTTAACGACTCTGTCAACTTCTTTTCCGCCAACACCACATCCCAATGGCGCATTCAGGCGATAGGGGATCAATTGCTGCCTTTAGACGAAACTGTAAACATCCCGCTTAACTCTTTCCCACAATCTTTGGGTGAAGCAGATTTTCTCGTCATTAGCAACGAACCTGAAACTTTCCAAGATTTTCGTGTCCTTTGTCGCGGTCTTTTGCAGCCATCCCAAACGATGCGATTTATGGTTCATCATCGCAACGGCATGAATCGTCCTGCATGGTTGGCTTTTGAGTTCCATAACACTGAGGACAGTTGGGTGCCTTTGCTTATCAGATTCGGCTACGGCAATCCCCAAGAAAGCGAATTAAGGTGTGGACACGACGCGACTTCATCCTATTTGCACTCGTTATCCAATGACGCTGCCATCCGCATTTACTTGCCGCCTCAAAGTATTTACCGACTCCTGAGGTTCGGGCTAAAACCTCGTGATACAGCAAGTGCTTTGATTGAAGCTAGGCTCGAAGAAGTTGCAGGGGTTGGATACAGAGTCATTGCACTTCCGATACCGCCACCCAAGACAGAACTTTTGACAGGGACTTTGCTCGTTGAGGCTTTAACGGGAACTGGAGACCCACCCCCTTACCCTAAGCCCATCCAGAACATTGAAGAAACCCATGTTGCTGGCAAGAACTGGAATTTCATAAGCGTTGGTCGGTTCGGTTTGAAGCATCCCTTCAAGGGCCGTGTTCTTCGTGGCAATTACGGTGTCCTTTATCGGGTCACCTTCAAATTTGTCAACCCTGCTAACCGGTCGTGGCGAGCACAAATTGTCGTTGAACCCACTGGCGGAGTAGTGCGTGGTGCTTTTTTGGTTGACGGCAAGTTGGTAGAACTGCCCCTGCTTCGTCCACACGATGAACATGTAATTCACGAGTTCACGCTATCGCCGAACCAAAACAGAACTGTCACCGTCGTTACTGTACCTTCTGCTGGCTCTTTTTATCCCATTCAAATCATTGCCCGCACACAGTTATGAGGAGGGTAAAGCGCAATGATTGCTGAAATCATAAGCGTGGGCACAGAGTTATTGCTCGGTCAGACCATTGACACAAACGCAGTCTACTTATCACAGCAACTGGCAGAGTTAGGCATTGACCTTTACCGCCGCTCAACTGTTGGCGATAATCGTCAACGCATTGCTGATGCCGTCAACGAAGCGTTGTCAAGAGCTGATTTGGTTTTGTTGACTGGCGGGCTTGGACCTACACCCGATGATGTGACTGCCGCTGGCATAGCATATGCTTTCGGTGTCCAACTGGTTCGCAACCCTGAAGCGGAGAAGTGGTTGACAGATTTTTTGCTCCAGAGAGGCATAACGCCATCTCAAACTTTGCTCAAACAAGCCGATTTGCCTGAAGGCTCTAATTGGTTGCCGAATCCAGTTGGAACAGCGCCGGGTATCTGGATGGAAAAGGAAGGCAAAATCGTGGTTGCCATGCCCGGAGTTCCCGCCGAAATGGAAGCGATGTTTGAGCAGGAAGTTGTCCCGAAATTGCAAAAACGAATCTCTGGCGAAGTTTTAAGGTGGCGGATTTTGAGGTTTTCAGGTATCAGCGAATCAACCTTGACAGACCGATTAGGCGAATTGATGCAAAACCGAAGCCCAACTTTAGGAACTTTGGCCAAGCCCGGAGAAGTTTGGCTTAGAATAGCAGCAAAAGCGCAAACTGAAAAGGAAGCGGAAGCAATGTTGGACGAGATTGAAGCGAAAGTTCGCGATAGGGCAGGAGAATGGTTAGTCGCTGTCGGTGATGAGCCTATTGAGGTTTTGGTGGGCGAAAAGTTGAAAGCACACGGGCTAACAATTGCAACCGCTGAGTCAATTACTGGCGGCTTGGTTTGTTCAACACTAATCAATGCCCCAGGTAGCAGCGCATATGTTCGCGGCGGAATCGTCGCATACACCAATGCTGCTAAGATGCACCTGCTTGGTGTCCCTTTGGAAGTTTTGCAAAGGGAAGGTGCTGTGAGCGAAAACTGTGCACGATGGATGGCAAGCCAAGTTCGGGTAAAGTTAAAAGCGCACATCGGTGTTGCCACCACAGGTTACGCAGGACCGACAGGTGGCGAACCCGATAAGCCAATCGGCACAGTCTTCATCGCCATTAGCATCCCTAATGGAACGAAAGTTGAACGCTTCCAGCTTCGCGGCACAAGACAACAAATTCGCGAACGCGCTGCCTATCTCGCTTTGGTGCAAGTGCTTAGGACGCTTTCATGAAAAGTTGGAAAAAACCGACCGTCACTTGAAACTTCCCAAAGTTTCCTTCCCGCCTCGGTTGCTTCACAATACTGAAGGGGCATTCTGGAAAAACCAAAGCGAATAGGAGTAAGCGCAAACAATGAGTGACGAAATGGTGAAGTGTTCGCTCAAGCGACAAAGTTTGCGAGACTGAGTAGGGAATGAGCCATGATGCACATCCTTGTGATCGGAACAAATCACAAAATAGCGCCAGTGGCAGTGAGGGAAAAAGTCGCTTTTTCTGAGGAGTGTTTGCCAGAGGCGTTTCAATACTTTCTTGCCGGCGGGATCAAAGAAGTCGTTTTGCTTTCCACATGTAATCGGACGGAAATTTACACAGCAACTCAAGAGAAATTGTCGGAGCAGGAACTTTTGAATTTGTGGCTGTCGTTCTTTAGCATTTCAAGGAATGAATTGGAAGGTCGCTTTTACGCACACCGCGACCGGGATGCAGCAAGGCACTTGTTCAGGGTCGCTTGCGGTTTGGATTCAATGATGCTGGGCGAAACTCAAATTTTGGGGCAAGTCAAAGAGGCTCTTGAACGAGCCCAACAAGCAGGAGCAGTGGGAACTTACTTGAGTGAATTGTTCCGAAGGGCAATAAAGGTCGGAAAAAGGGCACGAACGGAAACTTCAATAAGCAAAGGTGCTATGTCCGTCGGAGGAGCAGCAGTTGAACTTGCAAAACATATCTTCGCCGATTTACAAACTTGCACGGTTTTGCTTATCGGAGCAGGGAAAATGGGGGCAGACACAGCGAAAGCATTGGTGCAAGCGGGCGCACGAAGATTGTTCGTTTGCAACCGAACTTTTAGCCGAGCCGAAGAACTCGCTTTGGAACTTAAAGGTCAGGCTATTCCCTTTGAAAACCTTTCAGAAACACTTCCCCAAGCGGATATTGTCATAGCCTCAACATGCGCGCAACAATACATCTTGACAAAAATGATGGTAGCGAACGCTGTCAAACAAAGGCGATACCGTCCCCTGTTTTTGATTGACATTTCAGTCCCGAGAAACATTGACCCCGAAGTAGGTGACCTTGACAATGTTTTCTTGTTTGACATTGATGACCTTGAGCAGGTCGTGCAAGAGTATTTGGAGGAACGGCGAAAGGAAGTCCCGAAGGTTGAGGCGCTAATAGAGCATGAATTGAGAAACTTCGTTACTTGGTTGGGCGAGCGAAAGGCGAAACCCTTGATTGTAAGCATATTGCAAGATGCAAACCAGAAAACTCAACAGACCTTGACAGAACTTTTTGAGGAGTTGCCCAAACTGAGCGAACCCGAAAAGCAAGCCATTGCAGCGAAAGTCCGTGCTTTGACAATGTGGCTTCTGGATACTCCCCTGCGTCAAATCAAACAGTTGGCTCATTTGGATGGCATCATGGAAGCAGCAGAAAAGTTGTTCGGGGTTAGCAGTGACCTTAGTTCTCAAAAAGGAGATGAACCAGAATGAGGTTGAAAGTCTCAATTGCCGTTGCGATTCTCGCCACTTTGATTTTCGCTCAGCCGAAACAATCTCCGTTAGTGGGTAAACCTGCACCTGACTTCACTTTGCCCACCATTGATGGGAAAAATGTTAGGCTCTCAGATTTTCGCGGCAAGGTCGTGCTCCTTAATTTCTTCGCTCACTGGTGATTTGAATGTTACGCGGAGGCTCCGCGTTTGGAGAAAGAATTTTGGCGGGCATATAAGACAAAGGGCTTGGTTGTTTTAGGTGTGGCTCTTTGGGCTGAAGGTGACCCATTGAAAATGGCGAAAATGTTCGCTCAGAAAACCAAAATCACCTACACCGTCGCCTATGACCCAAAACAAGAGAGCAAAGTCGCTGAAGTTTACCAAGTTGAAGGTCTGCCCACCAATGTCGTAATCGGTCGCGACGGGAAAATCCGATATTGGCGTTGGGGCTTTGACGCCAAAAGTTTGAAACAAGCAGTTGAAGCAGCCTTGAAAGCTCCAGCACCAAAACAAGTCAAGAAAGGTAAGTGAGAGGAGTCAAAAAACTTAAAGGAGGAGAACCGAGATGGTTCGGGCAGCTGGTTTGTTGTGCAGCACACTGTTAGTGTGCCTCTTGACAATTGCTGCCTCACAATCCCCTTTGAAACGGGGCATGGAGTTGAGTTACAGTGGCGAAGCAAAGGTGCAATCAGGTGAACAATCTTTGGTAGCGGCTGTTCAAGTGACAGATTTGGTAACGGAGGTTCAGGAGGGCAAAAAGGTTGTTGTTGCCAGTTTGAAGGTATTCGCCCCGAAAATAGAGGGACGAGAAATCCCGAAAGAAGCATCGTTGAGGTTCTTGGACATCGGCTCTTCGGGTGAAGAGAGTTCTGTCGGTATAGAGCAAATCATATCTGAAGTCCCACCTTTCCCCTTCACCAGGCAATTCGTGCAAATCTTTCCCGTTCACTTCTTGCCCCTCCAGAGGCTTGAAAGCGGTAAGTCTTGGACAGTAAAGGAGCGAGTATTCATACCTCTTGATTTGGAAGGTGAAATCCAATACACTGTCAAGGGTAAGGAGAAATTGGGTGATGGTCAGTGCTTTTTGGTCACCCGCACCTTGACCAAGCCTTTGCCCATCCCGCAAGCAAAGGACGCGCAATTTTCCCAAATTGCTGACACTTTGTGGGTAGATGAAAAAACGGGCACCGTGCGAAAAATCCAACGGGAAACTGTCCTTCGAATTCGCGAGGGGCAGATTTTAGCGACCAACCTGCAACTGGAACTCATGAGCGCAAAGGTGTTAGATGAGCAGACTTTTGAGCAGCGGCTCAAAGAACTTGAAGCCATCAAATTAGTCCAACAAAAACTCGGTTTGCCCATCCTAAGCAAGCCCAGCAAAGAAACTTTAGACGCAGCCCAACAAGCCATTAACGAGTTCCTGCAAAAATTCCCCAACAGCCCATATCGCCTGCACTTAGAAACTTGGCAGCGGGCTACGGAAATCCTGAAACAACAAGTTCAGAGGCAACAAGAGCAAGGTACACTTATCGGTAAACCTGCTCCCGACTTTGAACTGTCGACAGTGGACGGTAAACGGAAGATTAAACTTAGCGACTTGAAAGGTAAAGTCGTTGTGCTCAATTTCTTTGCCCACTGGTGAGGACCGTGCAACGCGGAGGCTCCGCGTTTGGAGAAGGAATTTTGGCAAACATACAAAAACAAAGGCGTAATTGTGGTTGGTTTGGCGATCTGGGCGGAAGGTAACCCATTTAAAGTGGCGGAGGAGTTCACCCAAAAGCACAACCTAACCTATCTCGTTCTCGTTGATGCGGAGAATAAAACTCCAGACCTTTACAATGTTGAAGATGTCCCAACCAATGTCGTCATTGACAAAGAAGGCAAAATCCGCTACTTGCGAGCAGGCTTTGACCCTGAAGGGATCAGGAAGGCAATTGAGGAAGCACTGAAGTGAACTTAGCAATGTATTTTGTCAACACCAATGCAGGTTTTCGGAGACAGCAAACCCTGACTTTAATTGAACATGGAGATGACGCTTGACACCTTTGATGCGAAAAAGTTTATTCAAAGGCTCAAACTGACCTATCCTGTCGTCGTTGATCCCCAAAAGCGATGAATTTGCAAGGCAGGTGGTAAAGATGGCTTTGACAACTACAAAGTTGCGAAGAGTGAAGGAAAGCAGAATTGCCTTTGTTCCACCGCGCCCAATCACTTTTGATGAGTTCGTTGAAATGTTCAACGAGGATGACAATGTGGAACTCATTGATGGCATGATGGTGAAAAGAATGGTAGCGCAACTGGAACATGAAGATTTGTTCGGATGGTTGCATGCCCTATTGTGGAACTATGTTGAGACGACCGGTCAAGGCATAGTTTTGGGTTCACGGACAGCCGTTCAAATTCACACTTACCGTGGTCGTTCGCCTGATCTGCTTTTTGTCAACTGGGTGAGACGAGCGATTGTCAAGCAAAAGGGCGTATACGGCGCTCCTGACCTTGTAGTTGAAATTGTCTCTCCAACAGACAGACCTTCCGACATAATTGCCCTCGAGACCGATTACCAAAGCATCGGCGTCCGTGAAATCTGGATTGTTGATTTGCCGCAGAAGCGAGTAAAGGTTTTGAGGAAG
>FMJZ01027003.1_pt1 | contig 50602 bp, 60 predicted proteins | sample 1987881 | NCBI WGS metagenome assembly FMJZ01 (sample SAMEA4378227, study PRJEB15110) | soil metagenome | biome: soil; feature: Field; material: Soil | place: India | collected 2015-03-11 | depth 0 m
CGAACCGCCGACACGAGGATTTTCAGTCCTCTGCTCTACCAACTGAGCTACCTCGGCACCTCTTTACCTATGGTGGGCGAGAGAGGAATCGAACCTCTGACCTCCTGTTTGTAAGACAGGCGTTCTAACCGCTGAACTACCCGCCCAAGGTCTTTAATTATATTACAAAAAGGGCTCCTCTTTGTCAAGTGTAAATTTATTTAAAATGATTATATTAAACCTAAAGACAATAATATCTCTTTTATTTTATTGACCTTTTCTTCGCTATCTTCCAATAAGGGCACTCTAACCTTTTTACTAATTTGAAAACCTAAAAGATTTAATGCTATTTTTATTGCACTTGCAAAAGAAGTTGAATATTTATAGATTTCAAAAAGTTTCATGACTTTCTTTTGAGATTCAATAAAGTTCTCAAAATCTTTATTTTCAAAGTTTAAAACAACTTCTTTTAAAAGATTTGGAGCAAAGTTAGAAAGAGCAACAATTCCTCCATCTCCACCAGAAAAAAGAGTTGGAGCAAGATAGAGTTCAACTCCAGTTAAAACAGAAAAATCTTCTCTTTTTTCTTTTATTGAAATTAGGTCTTTTACATAACTCAAACTATCAATTGTTGCTTTAACTCCCATAAGTCTCCCACATTCAAAAGCAATTTCTTTTATGATATCAACTGATAAAGAATAACCTGTACAAGATGGTATATTATAAATCAATAAATCAAGAGTTGAATTTTTTAAAATATAATAAAAGAAATTTTTAATTCCATCTCTATCTGGAATAAGATAGTATGGTGGAGTTGAAACAATTGCATCAACTTTTAAATCTTCTGAAATCTTTATTAGTCTCTCAATATCTTTTATTGAAGTTGAAGTAATATGAGAGAAAATTTTTGCATTTTCTTTAAATATATCTTTAACAAATTTTAAAACTTCAACTCTTTCATCAATTGATAGAGATGTAAATTCTCCAGTTGTTGCATTAACAAAAAATCCATCAACTTTATTTTTTAAAAATAAAAGTAATACCTCAAATCCTTTAAAATCAATTTCACCTTTTTCATCAAATGGAGTAATAAGAGGAGTGATAATTCCACTATACTTTCCTTTTTTCATATTTTACCTCCTTATCTAATTATAAGGTAAAATTAAATTAGAAAAAATTTCAAGGAGGAGATATTTATGAATGATTTGAGATTTCAAGAATTAAATACTATCAAAGAGGATACAGGAATTTCTCTTTACCTTTCAATAACTCCTTCAATTGGAAAAAAAGAGGTATTAAACATAACAAAAAAAATAATTGATGTAATAAAAGATGGTGTTAAAGAGGGAGATAAAGAGATTTTTGAAAAATCAAAAGAAAATTTATTTAATCATCTTGAGGGATTGAGAGTAAAAGGTAAGTCACTTTTTATCTTTTCATCTCCAAAAAACACATATGAATTTTTCTATGAATTTCCATTCAGAAATGAAATTTATTTTGGAAAACCAAATTTATATCAATTTTATTGGGCTCAAATAGAATATAAAGATTTTGGAGTAGTTAATTTTACAGAAGAGAAATTTTCTTTTTATAAAATCTCATTTTTCAAAGAGAAACTCATTTTTGAAGAAGAGCCAAAAGTTGACACATCAACTTGGAGAAGAAAACACATCATGCCTCCATCTGCTCCAAAAAGTGGTGTAAGCATCGGTGCAGCAGGTGGTGGAGATCTTAAAGATGCTTACGAAGAAAAGTATCTTTACTATATTGAAAAATATTTGTCAGATTTCAAAGAAAAAGTGATAAAAGATTCAGATGATTTAAAAGTTATCTTTGTTAACTCTGATGCAGAAGAAAATATTGATATGTTCTTAAACATACCTCCTCCATCTCAGAAATTCATAAAACTAAATGCACCATCAAATGCAACAATAAATGAAATAATTGAACTTGGAATCAGAAAAATAGAGGAGATAAATAAAAATGAAGAGAAAGAGACACTTAAAATTCTTTTTGATAGGGCAGCAACAAGTAATCTCGCAGGTGTTGGACTCTCTTCCACTTTAAAAGTTCTTCAAGATGGAAGAGTCAATAAATTAATTATTTCAGAAAATTTAAATAAATTTGTGTATGAATGTAAAAGTTGTGGTTATATCTATCAAGAAAGAGAATCTTGTCCTTCTTGTAATTCAAAAGGGCAAGAATTGAAAAATATAAGATTTCATATTTATGATTTGAGTAAAAAATATAAGAGTGAACTTTTTATTTTACATGGAAATGAAGCAAAAGAACTTGATTTGAATGATGGAATTGGTGCTCTTTGGAGATATTAAAGTGTGTAAAATTTACTCAACAAATATTCATAGAAAATAGAGGCGCTTTAATTCAACTTTTTTAATCTTCTCTTCAATAATTTCATTTAGTTTTTCTTTATCTTCTTCTGAAAGATCATCTAAATTATCTTTTTCTGAATTGTAAAATAGGAATATTGAGAAAACTATTCCAACAATGAATGAGAGTATTCCAAGAAAAAGTATCAAAATCAAAACAACTAAAGGCAATTTCATCTTTACCTCCTGCTTTTTATATGCAAATTTTGTGCCAGAATTTTATTTGAGAAAATATGTAACAATATAGAATTTAAATTGTATAAATAGATGTAAAAGGAGGTAAGTTATGGATTTAAAGCAAGAAAAGATCTTAGGAGGAATAGGCGCAGTTCTAACTCTATTTTTTATAATTCCTGTTTTTGGATGGATAATTTCATTAGTTGGATTAATTTTAACTTCAATTTCTATCAATGGACTAGGTGAAAAACTAAAAGAAAGATCTATTTTTACAAATTATCTAACATCAATAATCTTTTTCTTTTTATCTGGTTTTGTATTGTTAGGAACTTTTATTTTAACAATATCGAAAATTATCAAAAATTTGCCTGAAAAGTTTAATGGAAATTTCTTTGATTTTGAATATAGATATGACTTATTCTCTGGAAGAAGATTTTTCAGAGGAGACCCAAATATGCTTCCAAAATTAAAAGAGTTCTTTCAAAATTTAGATGGGAAAATTTGGATTTTGCTTTTTATTCTTTTGATTGTTTGGATTTTACTGATTCTTGGTGGAATATTTAAAAAGGGAAGTTTTGATAAACTATCTGAAAAAATTAAAATTGATGATTTTAAACTAAGTGGACTTCTTATCTTCCTTGGAACAATTCTTGTTCCTCTCTTTGGAGTTGGAGTAATATTAATAATAATTGGAATTATATTTGAAATAATCTCTTTCTTTTCAATGAAAGATAAATTCGAACTTCCTGAAACTTCTTCTTGACAATTCAATAAAAACTCTTATAATTGTTTTTAAAGGGCCTCTAGCTCAGTTGGTCAGAGCGCATCCCTGATAAGGATGAGGTCTCTGGTTCGAGTCCAGAGAGGCCCACCATCTTTTAAAATTTCCTATTTCAGCCTTTTAATCTCTTCTAATTTAGATTCTCTTTGAATTCCATCTGGAAATTCGATATACACTGTTCCTTTAAATGGAGATATTGAAAAAACTTTTCCCCTCTTTCCTTCAACTTCCACCTCTTCTTCTATCTCTGGATAACCTTTTTCAAGTTCTTCATAGATACATAATTCATAATAAAGGCAACATTTGAGTCTTCCACAAATTCCAGAAATTTTATGTGGATTTACATTCAAACTCTGCTTTCTTGCCATTTCAAGTGTTATTGTTTTAAACTCTGTTAAAAATCTTGAACAACAAAGTTCTCTTCCACAATCTCCTATTCCACCAACAATTTTAACTTCATCTCTTGGACCAATTTGCCATAGTTCTATTCTTGTTTTAAAAGTTGAAGCAAGGTCTCTAACTAAATTTCTAAAATCAACTCTTCCATCTGCTGTGAAATAAAATGTCAGTTTCTTTCTATCAAGAGAGTAATGTGCAAGAACAAGGTTCATCTGAAGCCCATGTTTTTGAACCTTCATTTTACAAATTTCAAATGCTTTATTTTCATCTCTCATATTTTCTCTTAATTTTCTCTCATCATCATTTGTGAAAACTCTTATAAATTTACAAAGAGCTTCCTTTTTTTCTTCAGATTCAAAAATAGGGCTTCTTACCTCTCCAACTTCTTCTACTTTATCTCTCACAATAACAACCTTATCATACTTATTTAGATTTATCTCTTCATTAACTTCACATAGATATATTTTTTTATCAAGGTGAATAAGTTTCACATAAATGTATCTCATACATATAAACCTCCAGTCAACTCAATTGTATCTAAAAGAAGTTTTCTTAAAATTAAGTTTAGATTTATATTATATTGTAAATTTTTCTCAAATTCAATCAAAAGTTCTCCAATTTTTATTAAAGAGTCTAAATCTAAAACAACTTGTGCATCATAAATATCTTTCAGAAAATCTATATTTATTATTTGTGATTCATCTCTTGACCTTTTTATTGTTATCATATCCTTTATTATCTCTTCAAATAAAATTATTGTTTCATCTAATTTCTCTATTTTTAATAATTCGCTTAAAATGAGAATATAATTCAGGTCTCTTTTAAGAAAACTTAAAAAACTCTCGATTAATTTTCTTCTTTTAATTAACTCTTTTTCATCAAGATAAATAAGTGCTCTTTTTAAACTTCCATCTGAAATTCTTGAAATAAGATCTATCGTCTCAGTGTCTTCAACTTTATCTTTTAAAAACTCTTTTATCTCTTCTCTTTTAAGTGGTGAAAAGTGAATTTTAAAACACCTTGATAAAATTGTTTCTTGAATCATATCTGAAAGATGAGTTATTAAAATAAAAATTGTTCTTTTTGGTGGCTCTTCAAGAATTTTTAAGAAACTGTTTGAAGCATCAATTGTTAAAAGATGAGCATCATTTATAATGTTTACTCTAAAATTCCTTTCTGGATTAAGATAACTCAACTCTTTTAATTTTCTTATTTCATCAATTCCAATGCTTTTATCTTTTTCAATAATACATGTATCTTTTGAAAAATCACTGTCATTAAGTTCATTAAGGTAATTTGAAAAAAGTTTTGCACAGAGAAATTTTCCAATACCTTCTTTTCCAAAAAATAAAAATGTGTGAGGAACTTTTTTCTCCTCAACTATTCTTTTTAATATTCTTTTTGGTATATCTTGGCCTATAACTTTCTCAAACACTCTTAAGTTTATTTATAACATATTCATAAACTTTATAGTTTGATTCTCTTTCAAATGCAATTTCAAATTCAGGAGGAGAACCTCCTTCAATAAATATTAAATGTGCTTCAAGTGAAGTTATGTTATATTTTTCATTTATCTCAAGAAAATATCTCTGAGATGAATCAGGATAATCTTTTGTTGGATTTGAGATAAGATAAATGAATTTAAAAACTTCTTCTTTACTTACTTTTATAATTCCACTCTCTTCAATTTTCTTTGCAAGTTCTAAATCTTGCTCTTTAAATTTCAAAGAAAATTTATCCAAAGTATCAATTGCATCTGCAAGATAAACTCCGAGTGCGAAAGATTTTGAATAGAGTTTTCCTCCAAACAAAACTGCAAGGTCATCAGAAACTCCAATTCCTTTTTTGTGTCTAATATATTGAAACCTTATTGATGGATGACCAAGAAAAATTGAGTAATTATTTTCATCATAATCTATTATAAGACCAATTTTTTTATAATAGGGAATTTTATCTTCATTATCTTCATGTGCAAGATATTCACCATCAATATCTAAATTTTCTAAAACTGAAAAATCAACAAGATATGGTTTACCACCACCAACATTAATTCCATAAATTTTTTCTGCCTCTTTTCTTGTTTCAAAATCATCCATTAGTCCAGCAAGATAAAGACCTAAAAGAACATCCTTTGCATCAATTTCTATTTCATTGAAAATTGGCACTCTTAATATTGGCTCGTTCTTTTTATTTTGAAGTCTAAATAACTTTTCACCATTTATGACTCTATCAACAAATTCATATATTTCATCAATTAAACTTTGTCTTGCAGATCTAATTGCATAAGCATCAAATCCTAATGCAAAAACAATATCATTCATTGTTGTATCAACAAATTTTTTTCCAGAAAATTCACCATGTCCATTGTGAGCATGACCTTCAATTGTTTGTATTAAAATTAAATCTGAAACCTCTTTTGAAGTCCTTAACCGAACTTTTTCTTTTAAACTTTCAAAATCCTTTATTATTAAGTTAAAAGGTGGGATTTTCATTGATTTTTGGTTTTGTACAAAAGTTTATAAAAACTTACACCAATATGTTCATATTCAACAATTGTTCCCTTAGGAACTTTTAAAATTGTTGGAGAAAAATTCCAAATTGAACTTATTCCGCATTGAACATAGATATCAACAATTCCTTGTGCTTCTCTTGGTGGAACACAAATAACTCCAATCTTAACCTTTTTATTTTCTTCAAGATAATCTTTTAAATACCTAACATCTCTTACAAAAATTCCTCTAATGAGTTTACCTATTTTATTAGGATTGTTATCAAAAAATGAGTCAAAGATAATTTTACTCTTTTTAAAAGAGTCATAACCTGCAACTGCTTGACCTAAACTTCCTGCACCGACAATTACTGCATGAGTTATTGAGTTTAATTTAAAAATTTTTTTAAGTGCAGTCTTAAGTTTAGGAACTTCATATCCAATTTTTGCTTTACCTTCTATCTCTCTGAAATATAAAAAATCTTGTCTTACAGTTGATGGAGAAACTCCTGCTAACTTTCCCAACTCTTCACTTGAAATGAACCTTTTTTTAACAGGAAGAGTAATTAATATTTCATAGTATATTGCTAACCTCTCAAGTGTTTTGTTTGATATTTTTCTCTCTTTCTTTATGTTTTTCATTTAACAATATAATAATTTAAGATTTAAATTTTGTCAACTTTATACAGAATTTTTAAATTGTTATAATTGATTTATGGGACTTCTTGGTGCACATGTGTCAATTGCTGGTGGAGTAAAAAATGCTCCTTTAAATGGAGAAAAAATAGGTTGTGATGCAATTCAAATTTTCACAAAAAATCAAAGACAGTGGAATGCAAAAGAGTATAGTGAAGAAGAGATAAAAGAGTATTTTGAAAATTTAAAGAAAACAAAAATAAAAAAAGTCTGTGCTCATTCTTCCTATCTAATAAATCTTGCTTCTCCTAATCAAGAGATTTATAAAAAATCTATTGATGCACTGATTGATGACCTTAAAAGATGTGAAATGCTAAAAATTCCATTTGATGTTATTCATCCAGGTTCACATCTTGGAGAAGGAATTGAAAAAGGAATTGAAAGAATAATTAAAGGAATAGATAAAGTTTTTAATAAAGTTAAAAATACAGGAATTGCACTTGAAACAGTTGCAGGACAAGGATCTAATATTGGTTTTAAATTTGAGCAGTTGAGAGATATTATAAATGGAGTAAAAGAAAAAGAGAGAGTTTTTGTTTGTTTTGATACAGCACATGCTTTTGAATCTGGTTATGATATAAGAACTGAAAAAGGCTTTAAGAAAGTTTTAGATGAGTTTGACAAAATAATTGGAATCGAAAAACTTGTTGTGTTTCACTTAAATGATTCTAAAACAGAATGTGGCTCAAATGTTGATAGACATGAAAATATTGGAAAAGGAGTTTTAGGTCTTGAGCCATTTAAATTTTTAGTTAACTCAAAAGATTTTGAGGAACACCAAATGATACTTGAAACTCCAGGTGGAGATGATATGTATATAGAAGACCTCAAAACTCTAAACTTACTAAGAAGTTTAATTAAATGAAAAGAGGGTTAAATAGAGAGGAAATAATAAAATTAATAGAGATCATTAAAAAAAGTATTTAAATACTTAGAAAATTTAAAAAGAAAAGGAAAACTGCTAAATATATACAATTTTCAAAAATGCCTCCTATTTTAAGTGAATCAATTGTATTATTTTTATTAAATAAAAACCGTCTTTTTTAGAAAAAATTAAAAAAAGCGATGTTAAAAAGATTAGGTTTTGGTGGTAATGTTAGCGATATGGTTGTTGAATTGAAAAATTCAAAAAAGATTAAAATTGAAGTTAAAGCAACTGGCAAAAGTGCATTTGAATTTTTTAGTGATAAAGATATTAAGGCAGATTATTTAATTTGGTTACACTTTGAAGATTCAATATTTTAAAAAACCTATTAAAATCACAATTTAAAAATTATATGAAATTGTTAATAAGGATTTGTTTATTTATAATTTAGATATTCAAAATTTTAAATTGATAAAATAAAAAACATAAAATTTTAAATTACAAATAATATTATTGACCTAATTTACTTAATTGACAAGGTGTGTAAATTTATCTATAATATTATTAGTGGGCTCGTAGCTCAACGGCAGAGCGGGTGGCTCATAACCACTAGGTTCTAGGTTCGAATCCTAGCGAGCCCACCATGAGGTATTAATGCAAATAGAGAAGAGGGTTGTTTCACTTCTTTATAAACTCCAGTGTCTTGACCTTAAAATTTTTTTTATTGATAATAATAACCTTGAGAAAACACTCAAAAATTTAAATTATGAGATAAATAAACTCAAAGAAGATTTAAAAAATTTAAATAATTCAATAAAAGAAAAAGAACTTCAAATAAAAAACCTTGAAGGAGAAATAGAAGAGATAAACTCAAAATATAAAAAACTAAAGGACTCACTTTCAAGTGGAAAAAAAATGAGTGAAAAAGAGATATCATCTATAAATCATGAGTTGGGAAGACTACAGAGTTTAAAGAAAAGAAATGAAGATGATATATTAGAAATTCAAGATTTTATAGAAAAGACAAGAGAAAACATTTCAAAAATTCAAAAAGAGATTTCAACTAAAGAAGAAAACTATAAAGTTGAAGAAGTAAGAGTAAATAAGGAACTTGAAAAATTAAAAATTGAAAGATATGAAGTTCTTAAAGAAAGAGAAAAATTAATACAAGATATTCCTGAAGAAGTTCTCTCTTTTTATGAAAGAGAAAATTTAAAATTTGGAAGAAGAGTTGTTTCAGTTGTTGAAGATGAAAGATGTAGTGAATGTGGAGTTTTCTTACCAGTTGGAATCATAAATTCTCTAAAAAATGGAACATGCTCTATTAAATGCGAAAATTGTGGAAGAATTCTAATTTTAAAAAAGGATATTGAGGGTGATATTTAATCTTATCTTTAACTTCATTCTTGGTGCATCAATTGGAAGTTTCTTAAATGTTTTAATCTATAGAATCCCAAGAAAAATTCAGGTCTCAAGTGGAAGAAGTTTCTGTCCAAATTGTGGTCATAAACTCTCCTTTTTTTATTTAATTCCGATTCTCTCTTACATTTTTTTAAAAGGAAGATGTAGATATTGTGATGAAAAAATTTCACCTCTTTATCCAATAGTTGAAATTTTATCCGGTCTTGTTTTTCTATTTTCATTTTTGTTTTTTGGTTATTCTCTTCTTTATTTAAAATTTGTAATTTTTTCTTCTGTTTTACTTGTAATTTCAATAATTGACCTTCAAACAATGGAAATACCAGATGAGCCTTTTTTGTTTGGAATGTTTTTTGGAATTATCTTTTTTATTTTAGAAAAAAATTATGTTAACACTCTTATAGGAGTTATAATTCCACCAATTATTTTCTTTTTAATAATAGTTCTCTCAAAAGGGGGTATGGGTGGAGGAGATTTTAAATTATCTTTTCTCTTTGGTTTATATTTAGGATTTCCAAAAATAATTCCTTGGTTTTTCTTATCATTTATAATTGGCTTTTTCCCAGCAATTTATATGCTTTTAACTAAAAAAGGAACAAGAAAAACACCTCTTCCATTTGGGCCTTTTATGTCACTTTCAGGAATAATAACATTTTTGTTTGGAAATGAAATTATTAGATTTTATAATTTTTTAATGTTATAATATTAAACAAATGGATAATCTATTTGGAGGAAAAACACCATTAATTGGATTAGACTTGGGCTCAGGGTATCTTAAAATAGCCCAATTAAAGGAGACAACAAAAGGCCTTAATCTTGTAAACATAGGTCTTCTTCCAACTCCAACAAAAGCAATTGAAAATGCAAAGATTGTAAATCCTGATGAAATAGCAGAAGGAATAAGAACACTTCTTAGAATGTATTCTTTTATTGGAAAAAGAGTTGTAACTTCTGTTTCAGGTCAACTTGTTACAGTTAGAACCTTAACAGTTGATAAACTTCCAGAACAAGAACTTGATGAAGTTATAAAATGGGAAGTACAAAAATTAATTCCTTTTAAAATTGAGGAAGCAAGTTTTGATTATCAAATTATTGGAACTCTCCCTGAATCACATGGAGAAAAACTTTCTGTAATTGCAGCAGCAGCAAGTTTAGATATTATAAACAGTATTGTTTCTGCGATTAAACTTGCAAAACTTGAACCAGTTGCAATTGAAATTGAATCATTTGCAGAATTAAGATTACTTGACTATACATATAAAGATAAATATCCAAATAACATAATACTTTTAATAAATTCAGGACACTCATTTACAAACATAAACATAATTGAGGATGGAATCTTAAGATTCACAAGAACAATCCCATTTGGTGGAAGAAATTTAATAAGAATAATTCAAGATGGATTTAAAATAAGTGAAAAAGATGCTGAAACATATCTTGTTACAGCATGTGATTTGAGAATTGAAAAATATCCAAAAGATTCTGAAACATATAGATTAACTGAATTAATAATTCCACAAATTGAAGAGTTTGCTCTTGAAATAAGAAGGTCAATTATTTATTATCAAGGTCTTCCAAATTTTTCAGGAAAAAAATTCTTAATCATTTTAGGTGGTGGTGCATCAAGACTCAAGGGGCTTGTTGATTTTATGAGGTCTTATCTTAAGGTTGATGTTATTCTTGATGACTTACTTCTTAAAGGTGTTGTTTTTAATCCAAAACTTTTCACAGAGGATTATTTAAGAGAGATGTCTCCATTTTTTACTGTTGCAGTTGGTCTTGCAATGAGAGAAGCATTTGAAAAAATTGAAAAATCAAAAGCAAAATCTGGGGGTAAAAAGAAATGAATATAAAAATAAATCTTCTTCCTGTAATAAAAAAGAAAAGAAAAGCAGAAGATACAAATATAATAATAATTTCTATTTTCTTTATTATAGTTTTGGCTCTGGTTTATTTCTTTTATACCACTAGAGTAAACTCCTTAAACAGAAACTTAGCAACAATTCAAGCAAATATAAACAAACTAATGTATATGGAAGAACTTAAAAATGAAAAAATAAAATCTGATGGACTAATCAGTTATTATATAAACACAATTAGTAAACTCACAAAAAATCAGTTTAAATTTTCAGATTTCTTTAACACACTCTCCTCTGAATTTCCAAAATATGCATATATAACAAGTTTAGATGTTGATTTAGATACAAAGGTTGTAAGAATAACTGGAGAAACCTCTAACTTTTATAATCTTGGAAGATTAATAGATTATCTTAAAAATTCAAAAGCAATTTCAAATGTATATCTATCTAACTTTTCAAGACAAGAAACAACTCAAACTGGTGAGTCAAAAGTCACTTTTACTCTAATTGGTATCATTCAAACAGGAGGCACTAAATGAAAGGGCCAGCACAGAAATATATAGCACTTTTAATTCTTCTTGCTCTTGGTGGTGTTGTTTACTATATGTATCTTCTTAAACCACAAATTGATAAAGTTAAAGACCTTAATAATAAAATAACTGAAGCAAATATAAAACTTGAAGAGTTAACAAATATAAAAAAGAATGAGGCAAAAATAAGAGAGTTGATTGAAGAGAACAAAAACGATATTGAACTTTTGAGAAGTGTTTTACCAATAGGAGAAGATTTGTCTCGACTTTTAACTCAAATAGAGCAGGTTGAAAAAGAAGAGGGAATAAAATTTGATAATATAAATTTTGTTGGTGGTGCACAAGAACAGGCAGGTAAAATTCAGAGTAGAAGACTTATGACAAGAGAAGATCACTATGAAATGAAAGTTACATTTTTAGTAACAACAACTTATGAGAAATTTATGAAACTATTGAATAGACTGGAGAACTTTCCAAGAATATTAGTTATAAGAAAAATTTCAGTGTCATCTCCAAGAATGATGACAAAAGAAACTGAAAAAAATCAAACTTATAACTTTGAAGTTTACTTAATAAGCGCAAAGGAGCCATAAATGGCTAAAAAAGAGAGGGCACCAAATAAAACAAAAAAAGTTCCAACAAAAAAGAGTGAGGAGCAGAAAAAAAGAGAAAATTTACTTTTAGTTCTTTTTATAATTTTAATGGCTATCGCAGGTGTTCTATTTTATATTCTTTATCTTAAACCTCCAACACCGCCAACTCCCACTCAAACAGGAAGTGGAGTGATTGCTCAAATTTTAAAAAATTTAAGTATTGACCCTGTGAAAGCTGAGTTAGAAAAAAGAAATCTTGTTATTCCTTCTCTTGAAACAAAACCTGAAGAAATAGGAAAGGTAAATCCATTTTTACCATGAATTTTAAAATCCCTAATGAAGTTTCTCACTTTTTAATCACAAAGATACAAAATATAAGATACCTAACAAATTTTAGTGGTGAAGATGGATTTTTACTTATAGATTCAGATTCAATAAATTTAATTGTTGACTCAAGATTTACAGTTCAAGCAAAAGAAGAAGTTTATAAATATGTGAATGTTTTTGAATATAAACCTCCAATTGAGGAATTTTTAAGTAATCAATATAAAATTGAGAAAATTGGTCTTGAAGATAAAGTTATCTTTAATTTTTATGAAATAATTTCAAATAAATTTGGAAAAGAGAATGTTTTTATTTATAAAGATTTAATTGAAAATTTAAGAATGGTTAAAAGAGAGGAAGAGATTGAAAAGATAAAAAGGGCAGAAGAAATTTCTGAAAAAGCATTTTTAAAAACATTAGAACTAATAAAAGAAGGAGTTAGTGAGAGGGACCTTCAAATTGAACTTGAATATCAAATGAAAATTTATGGAGGAGAAAAAAATGGTTTTGATACAATAATTCTTTTTGGAGAAAGAGGGGCACTTCCTCATGGAAAACCATCTCAAAGGAAACTTAAAAAGGGGGAAACAATAATTTTTGACTTTGGAACAATTTATGAAGGTTATCACTCAGATTGTACAAGGACAGTTTTGTTTGGAAAGCAAAGTGAAGAATTTATGAAAGCATTTCAAGTTGTGTTTGACGCTCAGAGATTAGGAATAGAAAATATAAAAAGTGGAATGAAGGCAAATGAAATTGATGCAGAAAGTAGAAATTATATAAAAGAGATGGGTTTTGGTGAATATTTTGGACATGGTTTGGGCCATGGAGTAGGTTTAGAGATTCATGAAAAACCTGCACTTAATCCAAGAGATGAAACAATTTTAAAGGATAATATGGTTGTTACAATCGAACCTGGAATTTATATTGAAAATAAATTTGGAATAAGAATTGAAGATATTATTGTTATAAAAGAAGATAAACCTATGAACTTAACAAATCTTCCAAAAATTATTGAGATTTAAAAATTTTATAAAGAGAGTAAAAAAGAGTTAATCCAAAAGAGGTAGAGCAAAAAACACCTAAAAAAATATTTCCAATAATTGGAATAATAATTAACACTAAAATAATTGTAGTTCCAACTATACTTAAAACTAAATCTTTTATTAAATTATCCTCAATTTCAGTTTTAAAGATTTTCGAGAAACTTTCTCCTAAAAAATTAACAAGAGATGGAATACCAACTGAAACTAAAATTATTATTGATAAAAGATAAATTAAATATAAAACTTTCCCAAAGGGAAAAAGTGCTTCTTTTGGAATATTATAAACAAATATTGTAAATAAAAGAATCCCAGTTAATAAAATGAAAATAAAATTTTTCTTAAGAAAAGCATTTGTCTCTGAAATAACTTTTTTAATAAAAGCATTAAATAAAAAGGAAATTAAAAATATGAATAGTGCTAAAACAATTTTAAGTAAAAACCCTTGACCTGTAAGAAAAATTTGAGGAATATTTATTTCTCTATCACTCTCTCTTATAAATTCAATTTTTCTTCCAAGAACAACTGCCTCTTCTTCAATATTTATCTTTCCATTATAAGTTATTGTGTCCCCTCCAACAAAAGAGTTATTTTTTAAATTTATGTTTCCTTTAAGAACAATTATATTTCCTAAAACTCTTCCATAAACTGTGACATTTCCTTCACCTAACCTTATATCTCCTCTAACTTCTTCATTCTGTTTTATTACAATATCTCCTTTTCCTTTAATTATTCCTTGAGCAAAAACTATTCCAGGAAGGATTAAAAATATTAAAATAATAAGTACAAAAATTTTTTTATTCACCATTTCCTCCTTTAACTATCAATTTGTTTCTTAAAACAACAAAAATAAATGTAACTATGAATATTGCTAAAAGATAATAGATTATTTGAATTAAAATAATTGGATTTGAAAGATATAATTCGATATTCAACTGTAAATTTTTAATGGTCTCACTTTCATTCATTAAAAAAACTGGATCAAAAAGATTAAATTTGTATGGAATAAATATAATAAGAAAGATAGAGATAACTAATATAATGGAAATAAAAATTAAATTTAATTTTCTCTCTTTTCTTAAGATATATTTAAAAATTCTCTCTTTTTCCTCTTTTGAGAGGTTTTCTAAATCAGTTAAATTTTTTAAAATCTCTTCAAAATCTGAAAAACTCATCTCTCTCCTTCTAAAAATTTTCTTAATTTCTCTTTTGCTCTATGAAGTTTAACCTTAACATTATCAATTGAAATATTTAAAACACTTGCAATCTCTTCATAACTCAAATTTTCCATATAAAAAAGAAGAATAATCTCTCTATCTTCATTAGGGAGTTTTTTTAGTGCTTCATCTAAAATAATTTTAATATCAAAACTCTCTTTTTTCTCATAGTTCAATGTATCATCATATTCAATGCTTTCAACTCTTTTATATTTATTTAAAAAATTTATTCCCTCATTTCTTGCAATTTTTATTAAATATGGAAAAAAGTACTTGCTTAAATCAAAATTTTTAATTCCTTTAAAAACTTTATAAAATGTTTCTTGAGTCAAACTCATTGCCTCATCCTTATCTTGAATTAGTTTTAAAAAATATGAGTAAACTCTATCAGAATATCTATCGATTAACAAAGAAAACATCTCTTTTTCACCTCTTTTAACTCTTTCAATAATTTCTTTATCAGAAATTTCCACACTAATAAATATACTTTAATTTTCCTAATTTGTTACAAATGTGTTATATTTTAATTATGAAAAGTGGAATTGTTGTTCTATCAGGAAAACCAAACACTGGTAAATCAACTCTTCTTAATCTAATTTTAGGAACAAAAATTGCACCAACTTCCCCTAAACCTCAAACAACAAGAAAAAGATTAAAGGGAATTTATACAGAAGAGAAAGGTCAGATTGTTTTTATTGATTCACCTGGAATTCATAAACCAATTCATGAACTTGGAAGATACATGCTTAATGAAGCACTGAAAAACCTCAATGATGGAGATATAATTTTGTGGATTGTTGATGGTTCAAAAGAGCTAGATGAAGAAGATGAACTTGTATATGAAAAAATAAAAGATTATTCAAAACCAAAATTTCTTGTTTTAAATAAACTTGACCTATTTAGAGATAATCTTGATAAAGTGATGGAGAGTTTTTTACCTTATGACAAGATGGATAAAATAATTCCTATCTCTTCCTTAACAGGAGAAAATGTAAACATACTTCTTGATGAGATTTTTAATCACCTTCCAGAGGGAAAGCATCTTTATGACCCAGAGATTTTAACTGATTCGATGGAGATAGACATTGTAAAAGAAATAATTCAGGAGAAACTCATGTATAATCTTGAAGAAGAAGTTCCACACTCTTCAACTGTTGTTGTTGAAGAGTTCAAAGAAAGGGAAAATGGTAAAGTTTACATTAGAGCAACAATTTATGTTGAAAAGGAGAGTCAGAGAAAAATTGTTATAGGTTTTAAGGGAAATTTAATTAAAAAAATTGGAACTGAGGCAAGATTAGATATTGAAAAATGTTTAGAAAAACCTGTATATTTAGAACTTTGGGTTAAAATATATAAAAATTGGAGAAAAAATAAGGAGGCACTTAGTTTCCTTGGGTATAAATAGTGGATTTGAAAAAGAGTCTGAATATTTTTTAGCATCGCTCTCATATTTAACTCTTGGAATAATTGGAGTTTTTATTCTTGTTTCTGAAATGGATAGAGATGAATTTTTAAGATTTCATGCAAAACAATCAATTGGATATTGGTTAATTACTCTTCCACTTTGGATTATTTTTTCATTCATTTTTAAATATCTTTATTCAATAACCACCTCTTTTAATCTTTTAAATCAAATATTTTTCTATCTTTGGAAATTTTTCAATATATATGTTGGATTTTTAATTATAATTTTTGCAGTTTGTCTTTCTTTTTCTACTTCTCAGGGAAAAAAGAGGGAAGTAAAACTTATAAGTAAAATTTTAAAAAAATTTGGAGTTAAATTATGAAAAGATTGATTAATGGCTTAACTTTATCAATAATATTTGGAATAATATTTACTTTATTAAGAAATTCAATTGATAAATATTTTTATCTCCCATCAATTAACTCTCTTTTTCCTCTTGTTTTCTTATCATACATTCTAATTCTTGTTATTTTAGGTTTTTACTTTAAAAATCCTATTTTTGGTATTTTGGGTGGAATATTTTCTCTTTTTTCAAAATATCTAACAGAAATCACTCAATTAAATATAAATGGAGTCCCTCAAATTATTTTTAAAGAGAGTTTCATTCCTCCTTTAAATTATGAAAATTTAAATATTCTTTTAGTTCCAATTGTTTTTTCAATAATATCTTTTCTTTTTTCTTATATAAAAGGAAAAAAAGGAGCAAAAATTGAAAATCCATTTATATCTTTAATTTTATTAATATCTCTATTTTTAGGATTTTTCATAAATTACTATTATCTTTCAGATTCAATTTATGTTCTTCCTCTTGCATCTTTTATACTTGGTTTGATTTCTTTAAATACAATTTTATCTGTAACTTCAGGAGTATTTTTCGCAGTGTCTTATGCTTTTTTTATTCTATTTTTCTTTGAATTTAAAGGAAATTTAACTCATATGTTTGAAAAACCAATTTTTTTACTTCCTCCATTTTTAATTTATTTAATTTTTGTAATTTCTATAACAACACTCACATCATATCCAATCTACAAAATTTTATCTTACTTGAAAGAAAGAAGAGTTTCTGGTAAAGTAGAAAGAGTAGAATTTGAGAAAAAAGAAGAGATAAAAGAAGGAAAGAAGGAAACTCCTGCTTTGCCTAAAGAAGAGCAAAGCGGTAACACCAAAGGAGGTAACGATGAAAAAGTACGAGATGATGGTGATCTTCAAACCGAATCTCCCTGATGAGGACCTTAAAAAGGAGGAGGAAAAAATTAAAGATTACATCTTAAATAGAGGGGGAGAATTTTTGAACATTGTTCCATGGGGAAGAAAAAAATTTGCATATCAAATTGAAAAATTTACCGAGGGAATCTATACACTTTTTTATTTTAGAATCCCTCAAAATGAGTTAAATGAATTCAAACAAACACTCAAACTCAACACAAATATCATTCGCTTTATGATTGTAAGACAAGAGGAGAAAGTAAATGTATAATAGAATAATTCTTGTAGGAAGATTAACAAAAGATCCTGAAACAAAGTATACTCCTTCTGGAACTATGGTTTCAACATTCAGATTAGCGTCTGGAAGAAAATATATGGATAAAAATGGAGAGACCCAAGAAGAGACACTATTTATAAATGTAATATGTTGGGGCTCAAAAGGAAATCTTGCAAAAAATGTTAGTGAATATTTAAGAAAAGGATCGTTGGTTTTAGTTGAGGGAAGATTGAGAATAAGAGATTATGAAACAGCAGATGGATTAAAAAAACAAGCAATTGAAGTAGTTGCTGATAATATTAAATTTTTATCTAAGAAACCTGAGGGAGAGTTGGCGAGCGAAGAGAATGAAGTTGAAGTTGATGAAGAGATACCAATTGATTAATACAAGGAGGTAAAAAGATGGCAAAGGAAGGAATTAGAAGATTTAAACCTGGAAAAAAATTTTGTTATTTCTGTAAAAATAGAATTACAGATATAGATTATAAAGATTATGAACTCTTAAGAAAATATATGACACCAAGAGGAAAAATTTTACCAAGAAGAAACACTGGAACTTGTGCAAAACATCAGAGACAACTTGCAAGAGCAATAAAAAGAGCAAGAGAAATGGCTCTTCTTCCATATGTTGTCTATTGATGGATGAAAAAGATTAAAGTTTTACTATTAAAAGACATTCAAAATTTAGGAAAAAAAGGGGACATCTTAGATGTCTCCTTTGGTTTTTATACAAACTATCTTGAAAAGTTTGGTCTTGCAAAAAAGTTGAGCGAAGGAGAGGAAAAAGATTATATAAACAAAATGAAAATAAAAGAAGATAAAGAGTCAAGAGAGGAAGAGAGAGCGAAGATAATAAAAGAGAAAATTGAAAAAGATGTCTTTAACATAAAAAGAAAAGCAGGGATTAAAGGTAAATTGTATGGTTCAATAACAAGTGATGAAATTTCAGAATTAATAAAAAAGAAAATTGGGGTTTCAATAGATAAAAAGAAAATAGAAATAGAAGAACCAATAAAAAATGTTGGGTATTATGAGATAAAAGTTAAATTATATAAAAATATAATTGCAAATTTAAAACTTTTTGTACAGGAAGAATGAACGAAGAAATTTTTGGGAGGGTTCCTCCTCATAGTATTGAAGCAGAGCAAGCAACTTTAGGCTCTATTTTAATAGATAATGAAGCAATTTATAAAGTAATTGATTTTTTGCAACCAGATCATTTTTATAGAACATCACATCAGATAATTTATGCAACAATGGTTGAACTTTTTGAAAAAAATGAGCCAATTGACCTTCTTACTCTTTCAGAAGAACTTAAAAAGAAAGGGAAACTTGAAGAAGTTGGTGGTTTCAGTTATCTTGCAACTCTTACAAACATAACTCCCACTGCTTTAAATATTGATGTTTATGCAAAAATTGTTGAAGAAAAGGCAGTTTTAAGAGAAATAATTAAAGCAGGAATAGATATTATAAATCTTGCTTTTGAAGCAGAAGAAGACAGTGGAACAATTCTAGATAAAAGCCAGGAACTTCTCTACAATATTGCAAAAAGAAGAATGACAACACCATTTTATCCATTAAAGGAATTATTAAAAGAATCCTTCGATAGAATAGAATCTCTATATAAAGAGAAAAAGGGGCTTCCTGGCATTCCAACTCATTTTAAAAAGTTGGATGAAATTTTAGGGGGGTTTCATAAGAATGACCTTATCATTCTTGCAGCAAGACCTTCTCTTGGAAAAACATCTCTTTCAATAAATATATGTGTTAATGTTGCACTGAAAGAAAGAATTCCAGTTGCTATATTCTCTCTTGAAATGTCAAAAGAGCAAATTGTTGAAAGAATTCTTGAATCAACAGCAAATGTTAACTTCCATAAATTAAAAACAAGTATGCTTTCAGATGATGATTGGGTGAAACTTGGAAGAGCATATGGTCCTCTTTATGATGCACCAATTTATATAGATGACTCATCAGATGTATCAATTCTTGAAATTAGAACAAAAGCAAGAAGACTCAAAAATCAACACAACCTTGGAATGATTGTCATCGATTACCTTCAACTAATGCATTTGAAAACAAAAGTTGAAAATAGAGTTCAAGAGATTTCAGAATTAACAAGAAGTTTGAAGAAACTTGCAAGAGAACTCGAAATTCCGGTTTTAGTTGTCTCACAACTTTCAAGAGCAATAGAAAAAAGAGAGAATAAGCGCCCCTTACTTTCAGACCTCCGTGAGAGCGGAAGCATAGAGCAAGATGCGGATGTTGTTATGTTTTTAAATAAAGAGGATGATGATATTGGAAAAGAACACTCAATTGTTGAACTGATTGTTGCAAAAAATAGAAATGGACCACTTGGGAAACTTAAACTGAAATTTTTAAAAAATTATGCAAAATTCACAGAAATTGAATACAGAGAGGAAGAGAGAGGAGAAGAAGTTCCTTTTTAATAAACTCCTTCATAATTCCAAGAATCTAAAGAATATTTATTTTTATATAAATCCTCACCTATTTTAATTTCATCTTGAGTTTGTTCTTTTGTTTCATAAGGAACTGAGAAAAATTTTATAAAATTTTTAATTAAAATATCCTCTAAACTTTCAATTTCAATTGAATTATTCAACTCTTTTAAACATGTAAAATCATTTATGTCTTCTAAACAAAAAATCTTTTTAATTTTTTCATAATCTAACTCAAGAGGAATTGAGCCCTGTTGAAGTATACCCTCTTTTTTTCTTCTCTGTGCTGAACCAATTATTTTTTTGCCATTAACTGAAACTTCATAATAGTTTTGTGATGAAAAACAGAAACCTTTTTCCTCACCACCTTTTTTTGTAAGTTCTCCCTCAATTCCAAATTCTTTTAATGAATCTTTAAAAACTTTAGAAATCTCTTTATAAGATTCAATTATATCAAGTTCAAAAAGATTGTGTTCTTTGGGAATTACAATTGAATAGGTTAATTCATAATTGTGATATACTCCTTTTCCTCCAGTTGGTCTTCTAACAAGAGGAATATTCATCTTTTTTAAATATTCAATATTTATTTCTTGAATTTTCTGAAATGTTCCAATTGAAACAGAAGGAGGATCCCATCCAAAAAACCTTAAAACTATTTCATCTTTATTTCCATATATTAAATTTGCTTCATCTATTGCCATATTTAAATAGGGATTTAATTTTTTAAATTTTAAAATTTTCAATCTAAAACTCATAGAACTTTATTTGTTTTTAAAAATTCATACTCTTTAATGAAATCTTCTTCGCTCAATTTAAATGGATAATTATACAAGTCTCCTTTTGGTCTCTCATTGTAATATGGTCTTGTACAATATGGACACCCTCTTGTTATAAATGGATTTAAATTTTTCAAAATTTCTAAGGAAACATTGGGTATCTTTATAATGAAACCATTCTCATCAAATTCAAAATCGGATATTTCATATCCTCTTTCAATTAATTTTGTAGCGATTTGAATTTTTCTATATCTTATTAAATTTGGTGGAGGAGGTTTTTCTAAATAAGTTCCTTCAATTGGTGTAAAAGAAAAAAGTGCAACAGTTATTCCATTTTTAAAAAATTTTTTATAAAGATTTAAAATATCTAAATCACTCTCACCAAGTCCAACAATAATGTGAGTTGAAATTTTATTTTTAAAAGAATCACTAACTTTTAAAATAAAACTTAACTTTCTATTAAAATCTCCACCTCTTAAATCTTTGTAAAGCGCTTCATTTGCAACATCAATTGGAAGTCCAACTCTATCAGCATTAAGATCAAAAATCTCTTCAATTAATTTAAAACTATTTGTATTAATAGAAACTGAAACTCTTATCTCTTTTCCTACTCTTTCTAAAATTTTAAAAATAGTTTCTTTTGTAAACTTATTATTTACTGTCTGGATACAAACTCTCTCAATTTGCTCTTTTTTTTCTAAGATTCTTTCAAGGGTTTCTACAAAATCAAACTCAGGCCATACAACTCTTGATAAAAATTTATCAGGAGTTTTTGAGTTTTTTGCCTGAGTGCAATATTTACAATTTAAATTACATTTTCCAGTAAGTAAAAGATAAACTACCTTTATTTCAAAATCATATTTTAGTTTTTTAAAACCTAAAAGAGATGTGCTTCCAAGAGAAACTCTAATAGTAGAGGGCATCACACTCATAATAGATTTCTGGATCTTTAACTAAATCTTTAATTTTCTTTTGTGGATTTACAAAACCAGTAAATCCACTTTCAAGTGCCGCTAACTCTATTTCATCTTTAATTTCACCTTTTGGTATCATACAACCAAGATGAAATTTTGTGAGTCTCAGTTTCCTTTTTGACCTAATAAAAAATTCTTTTATTTCATTAACATCTGGAATTGATATATCTTCAAAACCTGTTCCTTTTGTGGGAATTATAACAAGGAAGATTACTAAATTTGGCTTTAATTCTGCAAGAACATCAATTGCTTCATACTCTCCCTTTATTTTTCCTTTATAAAGCCCAACTATTATATGAGGAATTGTTTTTATATTTCTTCTTAAAAGAAGGTACTCTATTCTAAAATCTTCTTTTTTATAATCAAGGTTATAAATCTCTTTTATTGTTTCATCATCATAAATAAAATCAAAAGAAATTACATCAATAAATCCCTTTAAAGCATCAATTTCTTCTTTTGATATAAAACCTGAATGAAGAATAACTTTTTTGTTACTTTCTTTAACTTTTTTTATGTAATCTAAATTTGAAAAAATATCGAGTTTTCCTTTCTCATCAAAACCACCAGAAATTAAAAAAGATGTATATTCATCACCATCAAGATACTTTAATGACTCTTCTTTTGTTTTCATTCCTTTAAGATAAAAAGCATTACAATGGAGACAATTTAAAGAGCAAAAAGTTCCTGTTAAAGATACAGGTAAAGTTTTTATTGGATAAAAAAATTTAATTTTTTCCTCTACCACTTAACCTTAAGTTCCTTTGCTGCCTTCACCTCATCAGGTCTTTTTACATATGTTGTATGAGGTGCATTTTTAACAATTTCAGGATTTGTTTTTATCTCTTCGCTAATTTTAATCATTGCTTCAATAAATTCATCAATTGTCTCTTTACTCTCTGTCTCAGTTGGCTCTATCATAAGTGCTTCATCAATAATATGAGGAAAATAAATTGTTGGTGGGTGAAATCCATAGTCCATAAGTCTTTTAACAATATCAAGAGTTTTAACTCCATATTCTTTATAAATTTTTCCAGATAAAACACACTCATGTTTTACAATTTTATCAAATTGAGATGGGTAATATTTTTTTAGTTTCTCCTTTGTATAATTTGCATTTAAAACAGAAAGGTGAGCCACCTCTTTCAAACCTTCACTTCCAAGTTCTCTAATGTATAAATAACCTTTAAGTAATACAGCGAAATTTCCAAAGAAACTTCTAACCTTTCCAATAGTTCTTTCAGGTTTTGCAAAATAGAAGAAATCATCGTCACTTTTTTCTATAAGGGGATATGGTAAATATTTTACTAAGAAATCCTTAACACCAACTGGCCCACTTCCAGGACCTCCTCCTCCATGAGGAGTCGAAAATGTTTTATGTAAATTTAAATGTACACAATCAAAGCCCATATCTCCAGGTCGAGCAACACCAATAAAACCATTCAAGTTTGCACCATCATAATAAAGGAGTGCACCCTTGATTTTTAAAATTTCACTAATTTTTAAAATATCTTTCTCAAAAAATCCTAAAGTATTAGGATTTGTTAACATTAATGCAAAAGTTTTTTCATCTACAACTTCTCTTAGTTTTTCTGGATCAACCATTCCATCTTTTGATTGAATTTCAATTACTTCTAATCCTAACATTGAGGAAGAGGCAGGGTTTGTTCCATGAGCAGAATCTGGAAGAATAACTTTGTTTCTTTTCTCTCCTTTATCTTTGAAATATTCCCACATAATTCTAAGTCCAGTGTATTCACCATGTGCTCCTGCTGCTGGTTGAAGTGTAAAGCCATCCATTCCAGTTATCTCTTTTAAAAATTCTTGCAATTCCCATAAAATTTTAAGAGTCCCCTGAACATATTCAGTTGAAAGAAGTGGATGAAGAAAAAGAAAATCTTCCCTCTTTGCTATATCTTCATTTATCTTAGGATTATATTTCATTGTGCAAGAACCAAGAGGATAAAAACCAGTATCAACTCCATAATTTAACTTTGATAAAGAAACAAAATGCCTTATTAAATCAATTTCAGAAACATCAGGAATTTCAACTTCATTTCTTAAATAATCACTGTTTAATTCTTGAACTTCAAAAAAAGAAAGGTCATCTTTTATATCAAATTTATTACTTCCCTTTTTTGAAATCTCCTTTAATGTTTTCATTATCCCTCCTTTAATGCACAAACAAGGAGTTCAATATCTTCTCTTGAATTCATCTCAGTTACAGTAAAGAGGTATGAATCATCTAAACCAAAGTATCTTAAAGGAATACCTCCTTCAATTCCAACAAGGGATAATTTTTCTTTAAGTCTCAATGGAGTAATATCGAGTTTCAAAACAAACTCATTGAAAAATTTCTCATTTTTGAATTTCAACTCAAAGCCCTCATCAGAGAGTCTTTTTGCAAGGTAATGTGCTTTTTTATAGTTTATATGAGCAATTTTTTTAAGACCTTCTGGCCCAACAGTTGTAAGATAAACCAAAGATGCAAGGGCATTTAAAGAATTATTTGTGCATATATTTGAAGTTGCTTTATCTCTTCTTATATCCTGTTCTCTTGCTCTTAAAGTCATAACAAATGCTCTTTTTCCATTTTTATCCTGTGTTTCACCAATAATTCTTCCAGGAATTTCTCTAATGAATTCTCTTTTTGTTTGAAGAATTCCAAGATATGGACCACCAAAAGAGAGGGGAATTCCAAAAGATTGACCCTCCATTGCTAAAATATCAACTCCAAAATCAAAAGGAGGTTTAAGCATTCCAAGTGAAATTGCTTCAGTTATAGTCAAAATAAAAAGAGTATCGCTTTCTTTTAAGATTTTCCCAATTTCACTTAGATTTTCAATTATTCCAAAATAGTTTGGACTTTGAATAACAAAAGATGAATAACCTTCTTCTAATTTTTCTTTTAATCTCTCAAGAGAAATTTCACCATTCTCTTCAAAATCAATATAATCAATTTTTATTTCTCTTGTAGAAAGATATGTTTTTAAAACTTCATTATATTCTGGATTTAAACTTCTTGAAACAAGAACCTTTCCCCTCTTTTTTATTCTTTCAGCCATTAAAATTCCTTCAACAAGAGAAGTTGCTCCATCATACATTGATGCATTTGTAACATCAGCATTAGTTAAATCAGATAGAACTGATTGGAATTCAAATAGTGCCTGAAGCATTCCTTGAGATAGTTCTGGTTGATAGGGAGTGTAAGATGTGTAAAACTCTCCTCGAGACAAAACATATTTTATAGTTGAAGGGATAAAGTGTAAATATGCACCACCTCCAAGAAAAATTCTCTTTACTTTTATATTTAAAGAAAGAATGTCTTCAATCTCTTCAATTAGTTTCAACTCATCAAGAGGTGGTGGAAGATTTAGTTCTCTTTTTAATTTCACCTCATTTGGAATATCCTCAAAAAGCTCATCTATTGAGGATACTCCTATTTCTTTAAGCATCTCCTCTATATCTTTATTGTTATGAGGTGTAAATCTCATTTATTCTTTCCTATATTCAGAATAATTTTTTGCATCCATTAATTCTTTTAATTCATCCATATTTTCAATTTTAATTTTAAATAACCATCCCTTTCCATATGGATCTTCATTTATAATTTGGGGATTTTGAACTGCTTCTTTATTTACTTCAACTATCTCACCTGAAACAGGTGAGTGAATATCTGCTGCTGCTTTAACAGATTCAATTGAAATAACTCTTTCTCTTTTTTTGACTTTTTTTCCTAAAGGCGCTTCCTCTAAAAAAACTATATCTCCAAGTTTATCTTGAGCATAATCTGTAATTCCAACAATGCCTAAATCCCCCTCAATTTTTATCCACTCATCTGTTTCAGCATAGTATAAATTTTCCAAAACTTTACTCATCTTTTTAACCCTCCTTTTTTACTCTTGGTTTTATAAAAGGTCTCTTTACTATTTTACCAGAAAGATTTCTTTTACCATCCGAAATAATTACCTCTTCCCCAATCTCTCCATGAGGAAGATTCACATATCCTAATGCAAAAGATTTATTTAAAAGAAAAGAAAAATTTCCACTTGTTATAAATCCAATCTCATTTGAATTTTTATCAAAAATCTTATAAGAGTGCCTTGCAATTCCTCCTTCAACTTCAATTCCAACAAATTTTCTTTTAACTCCCTCTTTTAAAATCGTATCAAGTGCTTCTTTTCCAACAAAATTTTCTTTGTTCATATTAATAAGAAATTTCTGACCAGATTCAATTGGATTTATGTTTTCATTTATATCATTTCCATATAGCCAGTAGCACACTTCAAATCTTAAAGTATCTCTCGCACCAAGTCCACAAATTCTAATTTCATAATCCTTTCCTATTTCTAAAATTTGAGTTAAAACCCTCTCTCCTTTTTCTTTACTCATATAAATTTCAAAACCATCTTCACCAGTATAACCAGTTCTAGATATAAGTAAATTCTCACTAAAAATCTCAATGATATCAAAATTAAAATATTTTATATTTTTTAAATCAAAATCTGTAAAATTTTGAAGAAGTTCTTCAGCTTTTGGTCCTTGAACTGCAAATTCAACAATTTCATCTGATTCATTTATTAACTTTAAACCATCCCACAAATATTTTTTTATATGATTATAATCTTTTTCAATATTTGCTGCATTTACAACTAAAAGAATCTCTTCATCTGAAAAAGTATAAGAAAAAAGATCATCAACAATTCCACCATTTTCATTTAACATAACAGTGTATTTAACATCTTTAAAATCTGTGTTCAAAATATCATTTGTTAAAATAAAATCTGCAAACTTCTTAGCATCCTTTCCTTTAATTCTTATTTCCCCCATATGTGATACATCAAAAACCCCAACCCTTTCTCTTACTGCCATGTGCTCATCTTTAATTGAGGTGTAATATATTGGCATTAAAAAGCTTGCAAATTCAACAAATTTTGCCCCTAAACTTTCGTGAAAAGAGTGAAGTGGAATTTTTTTCATTTTCTTTCCTCTTTAAAAATAAAAAGCCCCAGAGAATTCTCTGGGGCAAAATTCAAATTATATTCTTACACCTTCTTCATGAGTTGCTTTTTCAAGTTTTAAGAGATTTTCAAAATCTTCATCTATTCTTTTTTGCATCTCTTCAATAATATGTTTGTTTTCAGGAGTAAAAAGATGTTTAAATCTTCCTTGAAGTTTTAGAAAATCTTCAATTGGTTTTCTCTCTTTTGGTTTATAGTTAACAGTGAGTACTCCCTTTTCAATCTCAAAAAGTGGCCAGTAGTTTGTTTCTGTCGCTAATCTACTTATCTTCATAGTCTGGCTCTCTGGAAATCCCCAGTTAGTTGTGCATGGCATGAGAATGTTTAAAAATTTTGGACCTTGAACTTCAAATGCTTTACTTGCTTTTTTAAACATATCCATAGTGTTATAGACATTTGATTGAGCAACATATGGAATATTATGTCCTGCAACAATTTTTACCAAATCTTTTCTCCACTGAACTTTTCCAATTGATACTTTTCCAGCAGGTTGAGTTGTTGTTGATGCACCAAGTGGAGTTGCACCACTTCTCTGGTGTCCTGTATTCATATATCCTTCATTGTTATAGCAGATGTAAAGAAAATTGTGCCATCTCTCAAGAGCACCAGAGAGTGCTTGAATTCCAATGTCATATGTTCCACCATCTCCACCTATTGCAACAATATTAACATCATCTTTTATAATTCCTTTTTTCTTAAGTGCTCTATATGCTGTTTCTACACCAGATGCACTTGATGCAGCATTGACAAATGTAACATGAAGCCAAGGTGTGTTCCATGCAGTGTATGGATAAATTGTTGATACAACTTCAAGACAACCTGTTGCATTTACAACAACAACTGGATTTTTTGATGCAGAAAGAACAGTTCTAAGTATTGTTGCAATTCCGCAACCTGCACACATTCTATGACCAGAAACAAACTTCAAACCAGTTTTGGTTTGAAGTTCTGCTAAATCTCTTACAGTCTTTATGTCCATCTCTTTCACCTCACTCTCTTAATCCAATACATTTCTCTTCTTTTGAAAATTTTCCTTCAAGAAGTTCATTAAATACATTCTTTATCTGATGTTTAAATATATCTCTTCCACCAAGTCCATAAATATGGCTTTGAACTGGAATTCTTTTGTCTAAATCGTAAAGAGCATTTCTTATGTCTGTATAAAGAGGAGCATATGCTCCAAATGAGTATGCTCTATCTAAAACTCCAATTCCTTTGAGATGTTTAAGGGCATTTTTATATTCTTCATATGGGAAAGGTCTAAAAAGTTTTGGCTTAAGTAAACCTACTTTTTTGCCTTCATTCCTTAATTCATCAACAGCATCTTTTGCAGTTCCTGCAGTTGAGCCCATAACAACAATTCCAACTTCTGCATCTTCAAGTTTATAACTTTCAAAGTATGGATAATCTTTTCCTGTTATTTTTGAAAGTTCTTTTCCAATTTCAAGATAAACTTTAAGAGCATTTCTCATTGCTTCTTGTTCTTGTCTTTTTATTTCAAAATAGAAATCTGTTAGTTGAAGAGGTCCAACTGTGATTGGATTTTCAAAATCAAAAAGAGAAAGATGCGTTTTTCTTTCACCAACAAATGAATGCATAACCTCATCATCATAAATTTCGACAACCTCAACTCCATGGCTTATAATAAATCCATCAAGACCAACCATAACTGGAAGAAGAACTTCTGGATGTTCGGATAATCTAACTGCTAAAAACATATTTTCATATGCTTCTTGAGCATTTTCGGAGAAAATTTCAATCCATCCAAGGTCTCTTACTGCCATCATATCAGAGTGGTCACAATGAATATTTATTGGTGCAGAAAGCGCTCTATTTGCAATCGCCATAACAACTGGTAATCTCAGCCCACTTGTTGCAGGAAGAACTTCAACCATAAGTGCAAGACCTTGAGATGCTGATGCTGACATTGCTCTTGCTCCTGCTGCTGATGCAGCAGTAACTATTGAAATTGCAGAGTGCTCTGATTCAGGAGTAACAACTTCTGTATCAACAAGTCCATCTGCTGCAAATTTTGAAAAAATTTCAACAATTGGTGTTTGAGGAGTTATTGGATATGCAGCAACAACATCTGGTCTAATTTGCCTCATTGCTTCTGCAACTGCTTCTGCTCCTGTTAAAGGGATTTTTTTAGATTTTATAGTAATAGCCATTATTTCACCTCCCATGTTTCTCTTTCCATTTTAATAGCACCTGTTGGACACTCTTCAGCACAAACTCCACATCCAGTGCAATAGTTTAAATCTGTTTCAAGTCTTACAACTCCTTTATAAATTCTATCTCTCCATCCTTTTACTCCTTCTTCATTTATTTCTGTTGGAATTGCCATAAAAGGACAATAATGAACACAAATCATACAGTGTGAACACATCAAGGGATCCCAATTTGGAACAAAACTACGCCAAGCACCAGTTTTATAATCAAGTGCACTTGCAGCAGGAAGAGTGCCACCTATTGGAAGTTCTTTCCATGTTGCACCTATTCTAACTTTATTTACCTTATTCATCACCTAACCTCCTCATAACCTTTCATAAGAGCATCAATGTTTTTCTTTGTGAGATTTTCACCGAGTTTTTCTAAAAACATCTCTTCAATTGCCTTTTTAAGTGAATCAAGAGAAAGAATTTGAGACACCTTTACAAGAGCACCAAGTGTTGGAATATTTGGAGCATCTCTATTTACTGTTGAAAGAGAAATTCCTGTTGCATCAACTGTAAAAACTTTTCCATTAAATTCTATAACTTTTTTAACTTCTTCTGGTGTTTTTGTTGTATTAACAATCAAAATTCCATTTTCTTTTAAACCTTTTGTTACTGGAAGAGTGTAAATGTAAGTTTCATCAAGAACAATTACAGCATCTGGTTCAAGAATTGGTTCATGAGATCTAATCTCTTTTGTTGAAATTCTTGTGTAAGCAACTGTGGGTGCACCTCTTCTTTCTGAGCCATATTCAGGGAATGCTTGAACTGTTTTTCCTTCAAAAAATGCAGCATAAGCAAGTATCTGACCCCCAGTTTTTGCTCCCTGACCGGCCCTACCATGGATCCTTACCTCGAAAAGATCGCTCACTTCTCTTAACCTCCAATCTATCTATAAAAATATAAAAGCCATTTTTACAAACTTTTAACTCTTTTTCACTAAATCACACTTTTATCATTATATCACTTAAAAATTTAAAAATAAAATTATTATAATTAATTTTATGGAGGTTTTATGAAAAAATATGTTCTTGTTATTGATCAAGGAACAACAAGTACAAGAGCAATTATTTTTAATGATTCTGGAGAGATAGAACACATTGAAAAAGAGGAGATAACTCAAATTTATCCAAAACCAGGTTGGGTTGAGCATTACCCTGAGGAAATTTTTACATCAGTTGTAAAAACAATTAAAAAATCTCTTGAATCACTCAATTTAGAGCCAAAAGATATACTCACAATTGGAATTACAAATCAAAGAGAGACAACAATTCTATTTGAAAGAGAAACTGGAAAACCAGTTTACAATGCAATTGTCTGGCAATGTAGAAGAAGTGCAGAAATTTGTGAGGAAATTAAAAAAGATGGGCTTCAAGAAGAAATTCATAAAAAAACTGGACTTGTTGTTGACCCATACTTTTCTTTAACAAAGTTAATTTATCTTTTAAGAGAAAGAGATGATATTAAAAAGAAATTCATTGATGGAAAAGTTCTATTTGGAACAGTTGATACATATCTTTTATATAGATTAACTAATGGAAAATCATTTTTTACTGATTACTCTAACGCAAGTAGAACTATGATGTTTAATATAAATAATCTTGAATGGGATGAAGATATTTTAAAGCATTTTGATATTTCAAGAAACTCTTTACCAGAAGTAAAAGATTCTTCTTTCTTTTTTGGAAAGGTTGATAATGAAATTTTTGGAAGTGAAGTTCCAATAACTGGAATTGTTGGAGACCAACAGAGTTCTCTTTTTGGAGAGTTATGTCTTGAAAAAGGAATGGTGAAAAACACTTATGGAACAGGATGTTTTATTCTTTTAAATACTGGAGAAGATAAAGTTTTTTCAAAAAATGGTCTTTTAACAACAATTGCATGGGGAATAGATGGAAAGATTAGTTTTGCTCTTGAGGGTTCAGTTTTTATAGCAGGTGCACTTGTCCAATGGTTAAGAGATGGATTAAATATAATAAAGAGTTCAGATGAAATTGAAAAATTAGCAAAAGAGGTTGATGATAGTGAAGGAGTATATATTGTTCCTGCATTTGTTGGTCTTGGAACTCCCTACTGGGATATGTATGCAGGAGGACTTATTATTGGAATAACAAGAAAAACAAACAAATCACACATAGCAAGAGCAGCACTTGAGGCAATTTCATTTCAAACAAGAGAAGTTCTTGAGACAATGGAAAATGAAACTCAAGAAAAAATTAAAGTTTTAAGAGTTGATGGTGGTGCTGCAATGAATGATACTCTTCTTCAAATTCAATCTGATTTTTTAGGAATTAAAGTTGAAAGACCAAAAATTTTAGAGACAACTGCTTTTGGAACATTTTTACTCGCTTCTCTTGGTATTGGTCTTATAAAATTTGAAGATATAAGGTGTTTTGAAAAAATTGAAAAAACTTTTACACCTCAAATTGATAATGATACAAGAGAGAGAAAATATAAAATTTGGAAAGAGGCAGTTAAAAGGAGTTTGGGTTGGAGAAAAATTATGATGTGATAGTTGGAGGTGGGGGAATTGTTGGTGCATCTATTTTTAGAGAACTTTCAAAATATGAGTTAAAAATTCTTCTCATTGAAAAAGAGTGTGATGTTGCATCTTTTGGCTCAACAATTGCAAATACTGGAATAATTCATGGAGGTTATGACCCAATTCCGGGAACTTTAAAAGGAATTTTAAATAGTGAAGGAAAGAAAATTTGGAAACAACTTACCCAAAAACTTCATATTGATTCAGAATTCAATGGTGTTTTAGTTCTTGCATACAATGATGAGGAAGAAAAAATTTTATATGAACTTTATGATAGAGGAATTAAAAATAAGGTTAATGTTGAAATAATTGATAGAAATGAAATTAAAAAGTTAGAACCAAATTTAAAAGAAGGATACAAAAAGGGGCTTTTTTCTCCTGATGCAGGAGTAGTTGACCCATTCATAGCAACAATCAAACTAGTAAGATCTGGTTATTTAAATGGTGGAGAAATTTTACTCTCTTGTGAAATAAAAAATTTAATCGAGGAGAATGGAGAAGTTTTAGTAATAACAGAAAAAGGTGATTTTAAAACAAAAATTTTTGTTAATGCAATGGGTTTTTTTGGAAAAAATTTTTTAAAAGAGGATACAATTTTTCCAAGAAGAGGAGAATATCTTGTTACAGATAAAAATTTAAAAGGGCTGGTCAATCGACCTATATTTGGAGTTCCATCAGAAAAAGGAAAAGGCATCTCAATAACACCAACTCCTCATGGAAATCTTTTATTAGGACCTACTTCTAATATTGTTAAATCTTATGATACATCATCTTATTTAAAAGAAAGAGAAGAGATTTTAGAAAAAGTTTCAAAATTTATTGATTTTGATTTTTCAGCATTTTTAATAAGAGATTTTGCAGGAATTAGAGCATCATCAACAAGAAAAGATTTTATAATTGAGTTTGAAAAAAACTTAAATATTTTACATATTCAAGGAATTGACTCTCCTGGTCTTACCTCTGCTCCTGCAATCGCAAAATATGTTGTGAGTTTAATAAAAGAAAAAATTAGTTTAAAAGAAAAGAAAAATTTTATTTATTCACTTGAAAAAGATATCTCATTAAAAAATCTTTCTAAAGAAGAAATTGATAATTTAATAAAAAAAGACCCCAACTTTGGAGAAATAATTTGTAGATGTGAATTTGTATCAAAAGGAGAAATTCTTAAGGCTCTGAAAACTTTTCCTGAACCAAAAAATATTGATGGCTTAAAAAGAAGGTTAAGGGTTACTTCTGGAAGGTGTCAGGGCTCTTTTTGCACAATAAGAATTTTAAAAATTTTAAATGAAGAATTGAATATTCCTTTTGAAGAGATAAAAAAGAAAGGGAAAGATGGAGTAATTGTTTATGGTGAAATTGAATAATATTGATTTAGCAATAATAGGAGGAGGACCTGCAGGATTATTTTTAGCAAAAGAAGCAAAAAAGAAAGGTTTGAATGTTATAGTTTTTGATAGAGAAGAAAGAATTGGTGGAATCCTAAAACAATGTATTCACACTGGTTTTGGTTTAGAGATATATAAAAAAGATTTAACAGGTCCGGAGTTAATTGAAGAGTTAAAAGAAGAGGTTTTAAATTTAAATATTGAAATTTTTACAAATTCAATGTGTTCTGGTTTTGAAAATAACAAACTCTATTTTTATTCACCAAAGGGAATTATAGAACTCAGTGCTCGATATTATGCATTTGCTCTTGGTGCAAGAGAAAGGGCAAGAGGTTCAATTTTTATTGAGGGAGATAGATCTTCTGGAATTTTCACAGCAGGTTTTGCTCAATATATAACAAACATTCTTGGTTTAAAAATAGGGAAAAGAATTGCAATTCTTGGTTCTGGTGATATAGGTCTTATTATGGCTAGAAGATTAACTCTTGAAGGTATGGAAGTTGTTGGAGTTTTTGAAATTATGCCTTTTTATGGAGGTCTTCCAAGAAATATAAGGCAATGCCTTGAAGATTTTGATATTCCACTTTATCTTTCTCATACTGTAATTAAAGTTGAGGGTGAAGAGAGATTAAGAAAAATTTATGTATCTAAAGTTGATGAAAATTTAAAACCAAAAGGAGAAATTAAAGAATTTGAGGTTGATACTCTCCTTCTTTCTGTTGGTTTAATTTCAGAAATTGATATTTTAAGGAAAGATCTTACTATTGACAAAAAAACCTTAGGACCAATTGTTAATCAGTTTTTTATGACAAACATTCAAAATACTTTTATTATTGGAAATTCAGTATTTATTTTTGACCTTGTTGATAGAGCAATGTTATCATCTTTGTATGTATTAAATTATATTTTGAAAAATAGGAATAAAAATGATTCAAAAATAAAAGTTTCAGGTGGTAATTTAATTAAAAGTTATATACCTCAAATTATAGAAAGAGATGATGAAGAAGTAAAAATCTACTTTAGAGTAAAAGAACCTATTTTTAATAAAGAGATAGTTGTAAGAGAAGATAAAAAGGTTATTTTAAATAAAAAATTAAGAGCATCATATCCTGCTGAAATTCAGGAAATTTCAATAAATCCTAATTTAATTGAAAAAGATAAGATAATTATTGAGGTAATATGAAAGAGATAACATGTATAGTTTGTCCAGTTGGATGTAGAATTTTAATTCAAGGTGAAAAAATCTCAAATTATAAATGTAAAAATGGGCTTCAATATGCAATTCAAGAGATTAAAAATCCAAAAAGAGATTTAACAACAACTCTTAAAGCAATTGGACTTTCGAAAAGAAGAGTTGCTGTAAGATTAGATTCTGAGATTCAAAAAGATAAGATTTTTGATGTTTTAAAAGAGATTAAAAAGATAAAAATAACTAAAAAGGTTAAAAGAGGAGAAATTATTTTAGAAAATGTCTTAAATTTAGGAGCAAATCTTATATCTCAAGAAACAGTTGAATGATTTATTAAGATTTTAAGAATTCTAAAATATCATTTATAACCATATCCCCTTCTGGGTCATTGAATAGTTCATGTTTCATTGGATATTCTTTTATTATCTTTTCTCCTTTGATTGAATCATAAAGAAGTTTTGCAGAAATTGATGGAACAACCTTATCATATTTTCCAAATAAAATAAGAATTGGTGTTTTTGTTCCTTTTTCTAATGCGATTTTTGTGTTTTTATAAATTTCAAAAAAGAGTCTTACTGAAATTCTATTATGAACAAGAGGGTCAAGAACATATTTTTTAACCTCTTCCTCATTTCTTGAAAGGTCTTCTGGATTTATTCTATTTGACATCGTAAATTTTGGATAAATTGAGTTTAAAAATTTTGCAAGAGAAATTAGGCCTTTTGGAAGTTCATCTAAATTTAAATTAAAAATTCCACTTGATATAACTCCTTTTTTAAATAATCCTTCTCTTTCCTGTAAATATCTATATCCAATTAAACCGCCCAAACTATGTCCTAAAAGAAAATTAGTGCTTTGTGGGTTAAACTTAATTGCTTCATCAAAAATTTCAAAAAGTATTTCAAAATTAGGTATATCTCCTCTTGTTCCAGAACTTCTTCCGTGACCTATGAGGTCAACTCCCTCAACCATAAATCCATTATCAACTAAAATCTTTTCAATTCTCTCATATCTTCCAATATGTTCTCCAAGTCCATGAACTATGAAAACTTTACCATTTTTTGGCTCTCCATTAGAGTGATATAAAATTTTATACCCTTTAAATTCAAAAAGCCTCTCCACTTCTCCACCTCCAAAATTTTAAATTCATAAATCAATTATAACAACTTTAAAGTTTATAATTAAATTGAGGAAATAAATTATGGAAATTTTTGTTGGAACATCAGGATGGATGTATTCTTGGAATGAGGATGGAAACCTTAATTGGTATATTAAAAACAGTAGCTTAAATACAGTTGAACTTAATACATCTTTTTATAGATTTCCTTTTGAAAATCAAATAAAAAGTTGGGTAAAGAAAGGAGCTTCATTAAGGTGGAGTATTAAGGTTCATAGATTAATAACTCATAAATTCAAATTAAATGAAGAGGCAAAAGAGAGTTTCAAAAGATTTCTTGAACTATTCGAACCTTTGAGGGACCTAATTGATTTTTATCTATTTCAACTTCCTCCATCTTTTGGTCCAGATAAAAGAGAAAAATTAGTTGATTTCTTTAAAGATTTCGATAAAGAAAAAATTGTAATTGAATTTAGAAATAAAAATTGGTTCTCTTATTCCCTTGAAGAGTTTGGAGAAGAAAATTCATTTATTATATCTTCAATTGATTCGCCAGATTTTCAAAAGAAAATTTTTAATATTAATGGAAAGATTTATCTTAGATTTCATGGAAGAGAGTCTGGGTATCAATATGATTATAGTGAAGAAGAGCTAATAGAAATTGCAGATATTATAAAGATGAAAAAACCTAAAAAAGTTTATGCATATTTTAACAATAACCACTCAATGCTAAAAAATGCTCAAATGTTTTTTGAAATTCTGAAGAAATGATAAAAATAGAGGAAGTTAAAATTAAGAAATCTCTTCAAAAATCAAAAATATCTGAGTTTTGTATAAATCCATATTTTGGTTGTCTTAATGGTTGTTTATACTGTTATGCTTCATTTATCATGCAAAGGTGGCATCACAAAGAAGACACATGGGGAAATTTTGTTGATGTGAGGGTTAATGCACCAGAAAATTTAAAAAAAGAGATTAAAAACAAAGATAACATTGAAGTTTATATTTCTTCAATGACTGACCCATATCAATCTGTTGAAGAAAAATATAAAATAACAAGAGAAATTTTAAAAGTTTTTTTAAAAGAAGAAAATTCTTTGTTTGATAAGAAATTTAAAATAACTATTCAAACCAAAAGAGACCTAGTTTTAAGAGACCTTGATATTTTAAAAGAGTTAAAAGATATAACTATTGGTTTTACAATAACAATACTTGATGAAGAGAAAAGAGTCCTTTTTGAAAAAGGTGCATCTCCTACATTTAATAGATTAAAAGCACTAGAAATTTTAAATAAAAATAATTTAAAAACCTATGCATTTTTTGGTCCAATTTTGCCAAAAATATCTGATAGTTATGAAGAAATTTATAAAATTGTTAAGTTAATCTATGAAACTGGAACAAGAGAGATTTTGCTTGATAAGTTAAGTTATTTTCCATATATGAAAATAATTAAAGAGATAACAAAAAACCTTGGTTTATATAATGATTTTTTAAAAAGTGAAGATGAAAAATATTTAATAGAATTAAGAATTAAAATTCAAAGTGTTTTAAAAGATTTCAAAAATCTTAAACCAAACATTCTCTTTTAGAATGTTAATTTTGTGTCAGACACAAAATTAACCTATTTTAGAAAAACTATTGTTACACCCACATTTTCAGGATCAAGTGTGAATCTTTCAACATGAGGGTGATTTTTTAAAAATTCATGAATTGCTCTTTTTAAAATTCCAGAGCCAACCCCATGATAAATATATATAAATGGATATGAAGCAAGAGAAACACTATCAAGATATTTATCAAGTTTTGCTAATGCCTCATCAACTGTTTTACCATGAAGTTCAATCTTCATTGGCGGCATCTCTTTTTCAGGTAAAATAATTTCTCCCTCATTTTTCTCTTCTTTAACCTCAAAATTTCCATTTAATTTTTTTGTTATCTCAGTATGAGGCAAAACAACTCTCATTGTTGCAATCTGAATTATTAATTTCTTTTCATCATAGTCTTTCTTTAACACAATTCCTTGTTTTCCAAATTTATCTATAAAAACAAGGTCTCCTTCTTCAATCTCTTCAAATGGAACAAATTCTTTTCCTACCTCTTCTTCTTGAATTTCCTCTGTTATTTTTTCAATTTCTTTCTCTAACTCCTTTTTCTTTTCTAAAACCTCTTTTCTTTCCTTAGGAAGTGATTCTAAAATTTCATCCATTTTTCTTTTTGTCTCTTCAAGAATTTTTTGCATCTCCTTTTTTGCTAAAATTGAATACTCTTTTCTTTTTAATTCAAGTTCCTGAAGGAGAAGTTCCAACTCTTCTCTCTCTTTTATAATTTTCTTTTTCTCTTCCTCAATTATTTCTTTATCCTTTTCAATTGCAGTTTGATCTGTCTTAATTTTGCTTATTATAAATTCTTTTGTTATATGTTCCTCTCCAAGAAGTTCTTTTGCTTTATTTATAATTTCATCTTTCAATCCAAGTGAAGATGCAATAGTTAAAGCATGACTTTCTCCAGGAACTCCAATAAAAAGTTTATAAGTGGGTTTAAGTGTTTCAATATCAAAACCCATGCTGCAATTTTCAACTCCATCAGTTTTATAGGCAAATTCTTTCAATCTTGGATAATGAGTTGCAATTGCACAGATTGCTCCTAAATTATAAATATATTCAGTTATTGCTTGTGCTAAACTTGCTCCTTCTTCAGGATCAGTTCCAGCACCAAGTTCATCAAAAAGAATTAAAGAATTCTCTGTTGCATTATTTAAAATATTTACAATCTGTTTCATATGAGATGAGAATGTTGATAAACTTTGTTCAATGCTTTGCTCTTCACCTATATCTGCAAAAATATCATCAAAAATAAAAGTTTCATAATCATCACTTGGAACATGTATTCCAGATTGAGCAAGTGCTTGAAAAAGTCCGATAGTCTTTAATGTTACTGTTTTTCCACCTGTATTTGGTCCTGTAATTATAAGAACTCTATAATTTTTCCCAATCTCAAGTGATATTGGGACAACATAACCTTTTAAAAGAGGATGCCTTCCGTTGATAATTTTTATTCTTTTCTCATTAATAATTTGTGGTTTTATTGACTTTGTATCTAAAGCAAAATGCGCTTTTGCAAAAATAAAATCAAGTTTTCCCAAGAGAAGCAAATTTTTTTCTATTAATGCAAAATTTTCATAAACAAGAGTTGTAAGTTCGATTAATATTTTTTTAACCTCTTCTTCTTCTCTTCCAATCAGTTCAATTAGTTCATTATTTTTTGGAACAATAAATTGTGGCTCAACAAAAACTGTTCTTCCAGAAGAAGAGGTATCTTGTACAACTGATGGGAAATAATTTAAAAATTCCCTTTTTATAGGAATCACATATCTTCCATTTCTAACAGTTACAATTTGTTCTGCAATCATATTTCTATAAACTGAAAGAGAAAATAGGTCTTCTAATTTTTCAATTATTCTTTCTCTGAGGTCTTTTATTCTTCTTCTAATTGATTTGAGTTCAGGTGATGCATCATCCTTTACTTCACCTTCATCATCAATGCACCTTTCTATTTCATAAAATACTTTTGTATCTTTTTTAATATCTCTTGCTATATTAAATAAATTTGGATATTTCTCTTTTCTTCTTTCTAATTCATCTTTAATCTCATTAAATAAAACCAAATCTATTTTTAATCTTTTTAATTCTTTTCCATTTAAAATTGACCTTACTCTTGCTTTTTTTAAAACATCATCAATCTCTTCAAAAGATGAAAATGGAAGATTTCCTTCATCTTCAAGAAATTTTTTTGCTTCATCAACTTCAATTAAACTCTTTTCAATAAACTCAGAGTCATTTGAGGGTAAAAGATTAGAAATCAGTTCCCTACCCATTGAGGTGTAGGTATATCCTTTTAAAATTTCAACAATTTTAAAATATTCTAGTTTATTTAAACTATGTAAATCCATTTTAAAAATTATATCATTAATTATCGAAAAGTATCTAATTATTTAATATTTTGATAATAAAAAATTATTTTTAATTTATCATCTTGATTTAATAATTCAAAATAAAGGATATATATTAACAATCAAATTATATCGCTATAATTTTATGATGAAATAAAAACAAAGGGTTAGAAATTTCCTAGAAATGTCCTGTCTCATCATATAATCGATCTTTAGTTACATATGGAGTATCCCAAGTAAGCCATAGACCTAAATGACTACCAGGCTCTGATGGAATTTTTATACCAACTCTTATTCTGAATCATAATGGTTTTTATAAATTCTAAAGGTGTTTCATCTAAATCTTTAGTTAATGAACCTAAGTTTAAATAATTTGATCCATCTTGAAGAGGAAGATTTGCTACTATAGGATACCATCCACTATATAATCCATCACTTCTTTTTCCTGTATATAACTTTATCCTAATCTTCCCTTCTGTTTCTGTAAATCCCTCTACATCCCATGATATATGTATTGTATCTGTTGGAGAGAAAGATTCGTTTCCTATAGGAAATGTTGTTTTGAAATATTTATGTAAAATTATGTTGGTATTTTCATAAATTGTTTGAGTTTAAATCTATAGTGAGGTTATAGTTAAAGTTTGAAGTTATTGATGTGGGCTGAAGTAGTCGTTGTAAGCGATGGATTTATTATGGTTGATGTAATAGATTTAATAATAATTTTGAAGTTACATCTTCTAGATAACTTTAATTACTTACGGGAATATTTTTATTTATATCAAGTTTTAAAATAAGGAAGTCATAATCACCTGATCCAGAGGAATCAATTTCTTCTAATATTATATATCCTGTGTTCTTTGATTTATTGTATTAAATATGAATAATCATAATTACTACCAAATGTTTAAGGGATTTAAAAGTATAAACATCAGTAAGAAATTTTTTAAAATAAATTGTCTAAATTAATTTATTGTTTTCTTAAAATTTTCATTATTTTTTTTGAGTTGGGGGTGTCGGAGTGGAGACAAAGGCTATCACAATCTAATTTGAGAGGTTCACCATTTATTGTGAGAATTTCTCCTTTTTCTATTAGAATTTTTAATCTTTCCTCAATTAATTTTAAATCTGAGATGACTGAATTTGGTTCACTTCTTGGAACAAGGGTTCCATCATCATTGTATGCTCTATCAATGTAAATTTCTTTTAAAACTTTAAGGCCCATATTTTCCCAAACTTCAATTTGTTTTGAACCTGAAAGACCAATTAAATATAAATTTTTATCAAAAAGAGAAGCCGCCTTTCCTATTGCTTCAGCAATTTTTACATCTTTAACTGAATCATTATATAAAGCACCATGTGGTTTTATGTGATTTAAATTTAAACCCTCTGCTTTTAAAAAAGAATAAAGTGCACCAATTTGATATAAAATAATATTTTCAATCTCTTCTGGTGACATTTTTATGCTTCTTCTTCCAAAACCAATTAAATCATGATAAGATGGATGTGCACCAACAAAAACACCATATTTTTTAGCAAGTTTTACTGTTTCTCTTATTGTATCTGGGTCTCCTGCATGAAAACCACAAGCAACATTAATTAGATGAGCATTTTTAATTAATTCTTCATCATCTTTCTTATAAACTCCAAAGCCCTCGCCACAATCAATGTTTATTAAAATTTTCTTCATCATAAATCTCCTCAATCTTTGCTTCAAATTTTTTATCTTTAAAATTAATATAAAATTTTTTCATTTTACCTAAGAGGGTTTTAAACTTTTCGATTTTCCTTTCCATCTCAAAATATAAAAATTGTGCCTCTTTTAAGGAAACTTTCTCAAATTTTATTTTGTCATTAAATCTTTTTTGTGCTAACAGAGGAATATCAACTTTTATCACATTTCCTAATTTTGTATAACCTCCTGTTGTTGGTCTATCTTTCATTAAAATTATTGGTTTTCCATTTTGAGGAACTTGAATTGTTCCTAAATTTACTCCCTCAGAAATAATTGTTTCTTTTCCTTTTTTGAATTTTAATTCTTCTCCATCTAACCTTATTGCAACTCTATCTGACTTTTCAGAAATAATGTAATAACTATTTAAAAATTTTTCAATCTCCATCTCTTCAAATCTATCTTCATCTGGTCCTAAAATAAATCTTATTTTATCTTTTTCAAAATCCAGTTTAAACTCAGAAGGAAAATTTCTATTTAAAACACTTCCATCAAAAAAATCTGAAACTTTAATGGTGTCGCCTTTTTTTAATTTAACTCCTTTATTTAAAAACTTATCAAAAGAGGCACTTCCTAAAAATTTTTCAACTTTAACTCCATCTTGAATTATTAAATAACTTCTGAATCCCCTCTTTACATAATCAAGTTTTAAAATTGAGCCCTTTTTAACAAGATATGGTTTATAACACTCTATTTTTTCATCATTTAAATAAGCATCAATCTCTCCTCCAGTTAAAGTGATTATTTTATCACTTAAAAATTCAAGAGTTGGTCCTTTTAAAGTTATTTCAATTTGGGGGTAGTTTTCAGGTGTATTTAGAAAAATATTTCCAATTCTAAATGAATATTCATCCATTGCTCCAGAAGTTGTAATTCCGAATCTTAAAAAATTCTCTCTTCCTAAATCTTGAACTGTTGTATAAAAGCCTTCTTCCAAAACTCTTGTCATAAAAACTTTATCTCTTCTTTATAATTTTTTAAAAAATCATCTTTTGATATTCTTTTAAATCTTACAAAATCTCCTTCTTTAATTTTATTTTTTATTTCATTTTCAATCTCAATTAAATTTATATATGTTAAACCAACTATTCTAAAACCACCTGGAGATGAAATACTATAAATACCAAGTTGCTCTCCTCCTATTCCAATGCTTCCTTTAGGAACTGAAACTCTCGGAGAATCTAATCTTGGTGTATAAAGAATTTTTGGTAAACCACCAAGATAAATAAAACCTGGTAAAAATCCAAACATATAAACATAGTAAATTTTTTTGAGTAAAATTTTTATTGCTTTTTCCTCACTTAAATTATGATATTTAGAGACATATGGTAAATCAATTCCTAAATCACTTCCAAAATATGCTGGAATTTCAAAAACTCTCTTTCTTTTTATATAGAAAAACTTCTTTTTATATTGAAATTTTGACAATATCTCTTTTAAATCTTCATAAGAAATTTTATTTGGATCATAAAGAACGAGAAGAGATCTATATGAAGGAATTAACTCTTTTATTCCAGGAATTTTTTCATTGAACAAAAAATTTTTTAGATCTTGAACCTTTAAATTTGTTTTTAAACTTATATTCTCTTCAAATCTTATTAAAATTCCATCTTCACCAAGTATCTTTATTTCAACTTGACTCATACTTAATTTAAGATTATCATTTTTTGTATGATTAAAAAATATATTCCATCAATGATTTTCTTAGCAGCACTGTGGGGGAGCGATTTTATGTTCATTAAAATTGGGGTTTCATCAATTCCTCCATCATTTTTTACATCTTTAAGATTTCTCATTGCAGCAATTACTCTATTTATTTTTTTAAAATTAAGAAGAATTTCATTAAAGATAGATTTTTTATCTATAATATTTATTTTTTTAATCTCTTTGGTTGATGTTTATCTTCCACAAATTCTAATTTCAACTGGTGAAAAATATGTTGCAAGTGGACTTACTTCTCTTATTTTATCTTCATCTCCTATTTTTACCTTTATATTTGCACACATTTTTTTAAAAGATGAAAAACTAAATTTAAACAAAATTTTATTTGTCTTACTTGGATTTTTTGGAGTTTTTATAATTTTTTATAGAGAAGTTATTCAAAGTGATAAATTAATTCTTAAAGGTCTTATTTTAATTATTCTTGCATCCATCTTTTATGGACTTGGAGCGATTCTTCTTAAAAAAATAAGTTTAAAACATTCAGTTTTTTTATCATGTTTTTATCTTGTTCTGTTTGCTTTTTTGATTTCTATACCTTATTTTTTAACAACAAAATTCAATTTTTCTCAAATAAAATTATCATCAATTTTGTCTATTTTTTATGTCGGAATTGTCTTACAATCTTTTGCATATACTTTCTTTTTGAGTTCAATTAGAAAATTTGGTGCATCTAAAACCTCTTTTGTTGGATATATTGTTCCTGTTTTCGGTATAATTTATGGTGGTATTTTTTTAAAAGAATCAATAAATATTAACACTTTAATAGGAGGAGCTTTAATTATTTTATCAGTTTATCTCATTGAAAAAGTGAATAAGAATTCATAAACTTCTAATTCTTTTAAAACTTCTTGGGTATTTTTCTGGAGTCAACTTTATTTTCTTTAAAACTAACAAAGCTCTTTCACTTTTATAATATGGAAGTTCATATTTAAAAATATTTTCTATTTTTAATCCAAGTTCATTTAAAAATGGGATATTTTTCTCAATTAACTCAATCTCATCAATTCCCTTCCATAAAAAAATTTTTCCATTTAATTTTACAAAAGGTGCAGTTAATTCAAAAATTCCAGGAATTTTTAAAACCCATCTTGAAAAAACAGAGTTAAAACTCTCTCTTAGGATATTTTTTAATTCATCTTTTTTTATAAGTTCTTCTCCCCTTCCAGAAAACAAAATTGTGTTTTTCAAGCCTATAATTTTAATTACCTCATTTAAAAAATTGCACCTTTTTTTATTTGATTCAATTAAATATAGTTCAATATCATCAAAATATAATTTAAGAGGAATCCCAGGAATTCCTGCTCCTGTTCCTATATCAATTGATTTTTCAAAAAATTCTCTTTCTCCTTTCTCATAAACAATTGGTATTAAAGAGTCAATGAATTGTTTTATTGTTATATCTTCTTTTGTCTTTTCACCTGTTAGATTAAACTTTTGATTGTAAAATATTATTAATTCAAGATATTTTTTAAAATTTTCAAATTTTTCATCATTTATTTTTAAATTGAAATGAGAAAGTGCTTCTCTAAACCACCTCTCCCAAAGTTCCATTAAACTCTAACTTCCCCATTTGAATTTTGAATTTACAACAAGATAAAAATTTTTTTCTTTGAGTCTAATTAACTTTGCATCTCTATCACTCAATCTAAAAACAAGGTGGTCATTTTTAATCAGGTCTTCCCTTTTTATGCCATCTTCAATAAAGAAAACTTTACTCTCTTCATCAACAATTTTAATTGAAAGTTTCTCCTCTTTTGATAAAACAACAGGTCTTGCAGTAAGTTTATGAGAGTAGAGTGTTGTTAAAAGATATGCATCACATTTTGGAGAAAGAATAGGTCCACCAGCAGAAAGAGAATAAGCAGTTGAGCCATTTGGAGTTGAAACAATAACTCCATCTCCTTTCATTTTAAAAACAGATACACCATCTATGAATATTTCAACTGTTATTATTTGTGATAGAGTATCTTTTGAAATTACAAAATCATTAAAAGCGAAATATTTCCCAAGAGTTTTTCCCTCTCTTATAATTTCACATTCAAGAACTTTTCTTGTTTCAATTTTAAATTTCCCATTTATTAATTTTTCAATTGCATCAAAAACATCTTCTTTTTCAACATCTGTTAAAAAACCTAAACCTCCAAGATTTATACCTAAAACTGGTGAATCATATTTATATGCATATTGAAATGCTTTTAGAAGAGTTCCATCTCCTCCAAAAGATAAAATAATTGAATTTGATAAATCTTTTTCATTATCAATATAAAAAGCATCAACTCCTTTTTCCTTTAAATATTGAATAACTATTTTTGATAAATTTTTTGCTTCATCAGTTTCTTTATAAAGAATCCCTATTTTCATAAAATCTCCTTTTTGCTTCTTCAATTGATTTTTCAACTAAACTTTCTAAATTAAAATCAAATGGTAATCTCATTTTAATCATATATAATAAATATTCAATATTTCCATCTTTTCCTTTAATAGGAGAAGGAATTAAACCTATTGGATTGAATTCTTGTGATTTAATGAACTCTAAAAAATCTATTAAAACACTTTTATGAATTTTAAAATCAACAATTACACCATTTTTAATATTTTCTCTTCCAACCTCAAATTGAGGTTTAATTAAAACAATGTATTCTCCATTCTCTTTTAAGAACTTTTTACAATTTGAAATTATAAGTTTCGAAGATATAAATGAAGTGTCCTCAGTTATTAAATCAACCTTTTCGGGAATATCTTCTTCACTGAGATATCTTGCATTTAACCCCTCTTTTACAACAACTCTTCTATCCTTTCTTAAACTTCCATGAAGAAGTCCTTTGCCTACATCAACTGTATAAACTCTTTTTATACCATATTTTAAAAGAACTTCTGTGAAACCACCTGTACTTGAACCAATATCAATACAAACTTTATTATTAATATCAATATTGAATCTTTCAATTATCTCTTCTAACTTTTCTCCACCTCTTGAAACAAATGGTAAATCATCAACAACTATTATATTTGCATCTTTATCAACATATATTCCACTTTTATTTACTTTTCTTCCATTCACTATAACATAACCCCTTTTTATTGCTTCTTGTGCTTTTGATCTTGATTCAAAAAGACCTTTTTCTAAAAGTGCTTTATCAAGCCTTAATTTTCTTTCCAATTAAATTTAATAGAACCTCCTTTATGCTATCTTTATCAAATTTATATCTTTTAAGTAACTCCTCTCTTGTTCCAACAGGAGGAAATGTTTCGGTTATAGCAAGGTGAATTAATTTTATATTCTCAATGTTTTGAAGTTTTGGAATAATTTTTGAACCAACACCGTTTAAATAATAGTGCTCCTCTAAAATTAAAACTTTTTTTACTTTCTCAGCATATTTTAAAATTGTAAAAATAGGAATTGGGTTTGCAAATCTTAAATTAAGAATCATAGGATGTAAATCTTGTTCTTTTAACTCTAATGATGCTTTATATGCATAAAAACTTAATTTTCCAAGTGAAATAATTAATGCATCATCTCCTTCAAGTAGAATTTCAGGTTCATATGGATTAATTTCAGTTTTAATGTTTAAATTTTCTGATGAATCTTTTGGATATCTTATCATGCAAGGTTTTTTCTCATATAAGGAAAAATTAAGCATTGCCCTTAACTCATCTCCATCTTTTGGAGCCATAATTACAAAATCATCTGAAAAAGAAAAATATGCTATATCAAAAATACCTTGATGTGTTTCTCCATCCTCTGGAACAAGACCAGCTCTATCAACTGCAAAATTTACCTTAACTTTTTGAAGAGATACATCAAGTAAAATTTGGTCTATTGCTCTTTGTAAAAAAGTTGAATAAATTGTAACAAATGGAAGTGCTCCTCCTTTAGCAAGACCTCCTGCAAAAGAGACTGCATGCTCTTCTGCGATTCCTACATCAAAAAACCTATCAGGAAAGGTCTCTTTAAATTTTTTTAACCCAGTCCCTAACTCCATAGCAGCCGTTATAGCAACAACCTTTTTATCTTTTTCACCAATTTTTACCATCTCATCTCCAAAAACTTGAGAGAATGATTCTTCTTTTTTTGAAGAGATTAAAAAAGGAGGAGATGAGTGATATATGTCTGGGTCATCTTCTGCAAAATCAATTCCTTTTCCTTTTTTGGTAATTATGTGAACAATTCTTGGCATCTTAATGTCTTTCACTTTATTAAATACATCAATTAAAAGTGTAATATTATGTCCGTCAAAAGGTCCAAAATACATTATGCCTAGCTCTTCAAAAACAATTCCAGGAATTATTGCTTCTTTTACAATAAGTTTCAATTTATTTATAAAACTAATTAAACTCTCTCCAAATTTTCCTCTTTTCTTTAAAATTTCATTTAATTTATTAACTGAATCTCTATAAAATTTTCCTGCTCTTAGTTTTGAAAAATATGAAGAGAGTGCACCAACATTTTTTGAAATTGACATTCCATTGTCATTTAAAACTATTAAAATATCTTTTTTTGAATGTCCTAAATTATTTAGTGCTTCCCAAATTTCTCCACCTGTTAAAGCTCCATCTCCTATTATATTTACAATTTTATAATTTTCGCCATTTAAATCTCTTGCTGATGCTAAACCAAGTGATAGGGAAAGTGAATTTGAAGCATGACCTACAAAAAATGTATCATATTCACTTTCTTTTGGTGATGGATAACCAGAAAGACCACCACTTCTTCTTAAAAGGGAAAATTTATCTTTTCTTCCAGTTAAAATTTTGTAAGGATAACATTGATGTCCAACATCAAAAATAATTTTATCTTCTGGTGGATTAAATGTATAAAGAAGAGAAATAATTAATTCAACTGTTCCTAAATTTGAAGAAAGGTGTCCTCCATTTTTGCCGACAACTTCTTTTATGAGTTCTCTTATTTCAAAAGAAAGAGTTTTTAATTCTTCAAAATTTAATTTTCTTATATCTTCTGGTGTATTTATTCTTTCTAAGAGAGCCATGATTTAAGATAATAAACAAAAAATTTTAAAATATCATTTCTTAAATTTAATTTCTTTATTATACTTAAACTCTCATTGAGATAATTTAATACAATTTCTTTTGATTTTTCTAAACCAAAAAATTTTGGAAATGTAACCCTATTTTCATCTTCTGAACCCTTTTTTGCATCTTCAATATCATCAAGAATCTGATAGGTAAGCCCAATTTTTTCTCCAAAATCTTCGATTATTTTTATATTCTCTTCATCTGTTTCACTTAAAATTGCTCCAACTTTAAGTGATGCTTTTATTAAAGAGCCGGTTTTTCTTGAATGAATATAATAGAGAAGTTCTTCATTTGCTTCATCAGGTGAGGTGATAACATCCATAACTTGCCCACCAATCATTCCATTTATTCCGGAGGCTGAAGATATCTCATAAATTGATTTTAAAGTTAATTCTTCTTTAAAATTTTTAGTTTTTGACATAACTTCAAATGCAAGAGTTAAAAAAGCATCCCCAGCGAGAATTGCTATATCTTCTCCAAAAACTTTATGAAGCGATGGTTTTCCTCTTCTTGTTTCTGCATTATCAATTGGTGGCAGGTCATCATGAATTAATGAATAGGTGTGAATAAATTCTATTCCTATAGCAAAAGGAAGAGCAACTTCTTCTCCCTCTTTAAAAGAAGAGTAAGATGCAAGAAGAAGAGTTGGTCTTAACCTTTTTCCCCCACCTTTAATTGAATATGTTAAAGCAGGATAAATTGGAGAAGTTTTATAATCATTTAAAATACTATCTATTTCTTTTTCAATTATTTCACTTTTTTCTTTAAGAAAGTTTAAAAAAATCTCTTCCATAATTTCATTTTATAACAAAATTTTTGAATTCCCCTTTTGGTTCAAGAAATGAATATTCAACATTCGAAACAGAGGCACCAGAAGGTCCTGTTTTTAAATGTTCTAAAATTTTATTTAAATCCTCCTCTTCTCCTTCACCAACAAATGCAACAGTTCCATCTATGTTATTCTTCACAAATCCTTTTATGTCATATTTTTTTGCAAAATAGTGAATGTAAAATCTAAATCCGACTCCTTGAACTATTCCATAAACTTTTGCTTCAAGCCTCTTCTTCACCTCTATACCTCTCCGCAATTCTTCCTAAGATTCCATTTATAAATTTATATGAATCATCATAACTTCCATATTTTTTAGCAATTCTAACTGCCTGATCTATAACCGCACCAGTTGGGACATCTTTTTTAAACAAAAGTTCAAAAGTTCCAATTCTTAAAATATTTCTATCAACAGTTAAAACTCTTTCCCACTCCCAATTGAGTAAAAACTCTTGAATAATTTTATCAATATAATCTAAATTTTCTATTATACCTTTAAATAGTTCAACAGCATAAATTATACTTTCTTCTGGTGTGTCATCAAATTCAAAAGTTTCAATTATTTTATCAATGTCAAAATAGGTTACATCCCTTTCATATAGAAGTTGAAGGGCTTTCTCTCTTGCTATTTCCCTAACCCTCATTTTTGTCTTTAACATCTATATAATAAAAATTTATTTCATTAATTTTATATGGTGTAAATTTTTCTAAAACTTCTTTTACTCTTTTTCTTAATTTTTTTGAAAGTTCAATTAAATCAACAAGGTAAAATACTCTTAAAAGTATATCTATATTTAAAGATTCTTTTTCTCTTTTTATTTTTATACCCTTTTTTGCTTCATCACCATCAAATATATCAATTAACTCTTTTGCAAAATCTGAACCAAGCCCTTCTATTTCATTAAATTCTCTTATAGTTGATTCAATTAAATGTTCTATTGCATAATCACTCATTACTAAATTTTCTTTCATTCTTTTTTACCTAACCTTTCAAGATATTCACCAGTTCTTGTATCAACTCTTATTATTTCTCCTTTTTCAACAAAAAGAGGCACCTGAATTTTAAGTCCTGTTTCAAGAATTGCAGGTTTACTTCCTCCTTGTGCAGTATCTCCCTTAAAACCTGGCTCTGTTTCTACAACCTCAAGGTCAACATAGTTTGGAAGTTCAACTCCAATTGCTCTATCTTTATAATATAAAACTTGTATATTCATTCCCTCCTTAAGGTAATATTTTTCATCACCAATAAACTCTTCAGGAAGTTCAATCTGTTCATATGATTTATTATCCATAAAATAATATATTGTTCCATCATTATACATATATTGAAACTCTTTCCTTTCAACATATGCTTCTTTTACTTTCTCGCCTGCTCTGAATGTTCTTTCAATTACATTTCCTGTTTCAATATTTCTAATTTTTGTTCTAACAAAAGCAGAGCCCTTTCCCGGTTTTACATGTAAAAAACTGATAACTATCCAAACTTCACCATCAATTTCAAAAGTAACTCCAGGTCTTAAATCATTAACATCAATCATTCTATCCTCCTAAAGAATTCAACTATTTAGATTTTAACAATTAATTTCTATTATATCAAGTTTAACAGAATAATTCGAGATGGATCAATTCAAAAAAAGATTTTAAAAATTTTATTAATAATGGAATTTCTCTTAAATATATTTATTTAAGGTTATTGACAAACACAATTCTTTTATTATAATCAAAGATAGGTTCCTCGGTAGCTCAACGGTAGAGCGGGTGGCTGTTAACCACTAGGTTGCAGGTTCGAATCCTGCCCGAGGAGCCAATTTTTAAAGATTATCAAAATAAATAGGAAAGAATAAAAGAGAAAAATAATTTAAATAAAATTTTCTTAAACTCTTAACTTTCAAAAACATTTGAATCAGTAAAAATTTTTTCAAATAGTCTTTCTGGCCAATCTTTATCTTCAA